>Ga0207667_10011227_pt1 | contig 10423 bp, 7 predicted proteins | sample KBSCornC52_FD_184301 | JGI IMG/M metagenome (GOLD analysis project Ga0207667, IMG submission 184301) | Corn rhizosphere microbial communities from Kellogg Biological Station, Michigan, USA - KBS Corn C5-2 (SPAdes) (version 2) | ecosystem: Host-associated > Plants > Roots > Rhizosphere > Soil ...
CTTCACGATCCCACTCTGGGCCACGTCGTAATGCGTCGTGGCGGCCTTGATGATTATCCCGTCGCCCGATGGTTCGATGCCGACCAATTCCTTGATTTTGGCGAGATCGATCACGTCGGAAGGCGAGGCCAGCCGCTGCTTCATGACAGGAATCAGCGTGTGGCCGCCGGCGAGATATTTCGATTCCGAACCCTTGGCGAACAGTGCCGCGGCTTCGTCGACGGAAGAGGGACGATGGTAAGTTGTCTCGTACATAATATGTGCTCCCTCTCAACCGTGAATGGCATGCCAGACGCGATCGGGCGTCGCCGGCATTTCCAGTTTATTGTGACCGATGGCGTCCGTGATCGCGTTGATCACCGCCGCCGACGAGCCGATCGCGCCGGCTTCGCCGCAGCCCTTGACCCCGAGCGGATTGCCGGGACACAGCGTCGGCGTATGCGACAGCTTGAACGACGGCAGGTCGTCGGCGCGCGGCATGGTGTAATCCATGAACGAGGCCGTGATCGGCTGACCATTGGCGTCGTAGATCGCGTGTTCAAGCAGCGCCTGGCCGATGCCCTGGGCGAGGCCGCCGTGGACCTGGCCTTCGACGATCATCGGGTTGATCAGCCGGCCGAAATCATCGGCCGCGACGAAGTTGACGAACGAGGTCTTGCCGGTCGCGGGATCGACTTCGATCTCGCAGATATAGGTGCCGGCCGGGAAGGTGAAGTTGGTGGGATCGTAGAACGCCGTTTCCTTCAGGCCCGGCTCCATGCCGTCGGGCAGGTTGTGCGCGGTGTAGGCGGCGAGCGCCACCATCGGCAGCGCAATCGACTTGTCGGTGCCGGTGACCTTGAACTCGCCGTTCTCGATGACGATGTCGTTCTCCGACGCTTCGAGCTGATGCGCGGCAATCTTCTTCGCCTTGGCTTCGACCTTTTCCATCGCCTTGATGATGGCGGTGCCGCCGACCGCGAGCGAGCGCGAGCCGTAGGTGCCCATGCCGAACTGCACTTTGTCGGTGTCGCCATGGACAATCTGCACCTGGCTGATCGGCACGCCCAGGCGTTCCGAAATCAGTTGCGCAAAAGTGGTCTCGTGGCCCTGGCCGTGGCTGTGCGATCCCGTCAGCACTTCAATCGTACCCACCGGATTGACGCGGATTTCGGCCGATTCCCACAGGCCGACGCCGGCGCCGAGGCTGCCGACCGCTTTCGAGGGCGCGATGCCGCAGGCCTCGATGTAGCAGGAGACGCCGATGCCGCGCAGCTTGCCTTCGGCCTTGGCTTTGGCTTTGCGCGCGGGGAAGCCGGCATAGTCGATCGCCTTCATCGACGCATCCAGCGAGGCGCCGAAATCGCCGATGTCATAGGCCATGATGACGGGCGTCTGGTGCGGGAACTGGGTGATGAAGTTCTTGCGGCGCAATTCCGCCGGGTCGACCTTCAACTGCCGCGCTGCGGTTTCCATCAGCCGTTCGACCAGATAGCTCGCTTCGGGGCGGCCCGCGCCGCGATAGGCGTCGACCGGCGTGGTGTTGGTATAGACCGTCATCACCTCGGCATAGATCGCCGGGATGTTGTACTGGCCCGACAGCAGCGTGGCGTACAGATAGGTCGGCACCGACGACGAGAACAGCGACATATAGGCGCCGAGGTTGGCGTGGGTCTTCACCCGCAGCCCCAGGATCTTGTTGTCCTTGTCGAACGCCATCTCGGCCTTCGAGATATGGTCGCGGCCATGGGCGTCGGTCAGGAAGGCCTCGGTGCGGTCGCCGGTCCACTTCACCGGGCGTCGGACCTTCTTGGAGGCCCACAACGCCACCATTTCTTCCGGGTAGATGTAGATCTTGGAGCCGAAACCGCCGCCGACGTCGGGTGCGATCACCCGCAGCTTGTGCTCCGGCGCGATGTTGTAGAACGCCGACAGCACGAGACGCGCGACGTGCGGGTTCTGCGAGGTCGTGTACAGCGTAAAATGCTCTTCGGCCTCGTCATATTCCGCGATCGCCGCGCGCGGCTCCATCGCGTTCGGCACCAGCCGGTTATTGGTCAATTCCAGCGTCACCACATTGGCGGCCTTGCCGAAGGCGTCCTTGACCGCACCCTCGTCGCCGATGTGCCAGTCGTAGATGACGTTGCCCGGGGCTTCCGGATGCAATTGCGGTGCGCCCGGCTTGAGCGCCGAGCGGATGTCGGCGACGACTGGCAGTTCCTCGTAGTTGACCACCACCGCCTCGGCGGCGTCCTTGGCCTGGTTCTTGGTCTCGGCGATCACGACCGCGACCGCCTGGCCGACGAAACGCACGGTCTCCGGTGCCATCGCCGGCCATGCGCCCATCTTCATCGGGCTGCCGTCCTTGGAGGTGATGGCCCAGCCGCAAATCAGGTTGCCGACCTTGTCGTCGACGATCTGCTGGCCGGTCAGCACGCCGACCACGCCCGGCATCTTCATCGCCGCGGATGAATCGATGCTTTTGACCTTGGCATGCGCGTGCGGGCTGCGGATGAAATGGGCATGGGTCATGCCCTGAAGCTTGATGTCGTCGACGTAACGGCCCTTGCCAGTCGTGAAACGGCGGTCTTCCTTGCGCACAACGCTTGCGCCAATGCCTTCAACGCCCATGTTCTGTCCTCCCAACGGAGCTATTGTTTTCCGCCCTTTCCATCGAAAGCAGGCGGTCTTGAATTCGGGTGTGGTCGCCGGCCGAAGCTATTCGGCGGCCTGCGAGACCTTCATGCGGCCGGCCGCATCGAGCACCGACTTGACGATGTTGTGGTAGCCGGTGCAGCGGCAGATATTGCCTTCCAGCTCGTGCCGGACGGTTTCCTCATCCAGCTTGCCGCCGTAACGGTGCACGATATCGACCGCCGACATGATCATGCCCGGGGTGCAATAGCCGCACTGCAGGCCATGGTTGTCGCGGAACGCCGCCTGCATCGGGTGCAGTTCGTCGCCCTTTGAGAGGCCTTCGATCGTGGTGACGTTGCAGCCCGCGGCCTGGCCGGCCAGCACGGTGCAGGATTTGACCGCCTTGCCGTCGATATGGACGACGCAGGCGCCGCATTGGCTGGTATCGCAGCCGACATGGGTGCCGGTCAGGTTGAGACTTTCGCGCAAGAGATGGACGAGGAGGGTCCGGTCCTCGACATCGACCGATACGGCCTTGCCGTTCACCGTCAGTTTGACTGTAGACACGCGTGATACCTCCCGATGTTTTTTGAATTATTCCAATTAGAAACAGCGGAGAGGGAACTTGCAACTAGGATTTTGGTCGCGCTGGTCATTGTGATGACGAGAAAAAGCGACGGGGGTCATCACACCGTCGCTTTCCTTCACTCTCCCCTGGAGGGGCCGGGCGGGCTTCGCGTGTCTCGCCTCTCCGGGGAGGGCGAAAGCGCCCGTCCCCCCCACAACCCAAGGGGCCTTGGCCCAAATTTACACACCCTTATTCATTCTGCCGTAGTTTTGCGCAGGGATCGGGGGCCTTGGGCCGCCCGGTCCCTGAGTTTTGAGAAAAGCGGGGGGCTTGAGGTGGGAATATCCAGACGCGCCGGGTCGTTATCGATCAAATTCCCGACCCTCCGGTTCCGCGCCAAGATCATGCTCGGTTTCGCCGTGACACTGGCGATTTCGGCCGCCAGCATGGGATTTGCCTATCTCGGTTTCGAGCGCGTTTCCGGGGGCGTCGACTCCTACCGCCGCAGCGTGCTGGAGGCGGATCTGGCCCGCAACATCGACCGCGAACTGATCTCCTACCGGTCGCTGGCCCGCTATTTCGTGGCGACGGGGAAGGAAGATGACGGCAAGGTGGCGCTGGCGGCGGAAGTCAGCCTGAAGGAGGCCATTATTGCCTCGATGAAGGGCACCACCAACCCGGTCCGGCTCGAACAGATCGTCAAACTGGAGCGGGAATTCCGCGCCTTCACCAAGATTTTCGCCGACATTCTCAAGGTCAAGGACGAGAGCGCGCTGATCACGCAGAACCAGCTCACGCGCACCGGCACCACGCTGCGCTACAAGGTCGACGATCTCCCCAGCAACGCCGACGATACCGAGATGCAAACCATCAGCTTTGGCGCGAAGAAGGTGGCCGAGCAGTTTCAGGCCGTCACGGCGCTCGCCAATACCTTCGTGGTCAATTCCGACAAGACGGTTGCCGCCAGCGCGCTGGCGCGCCTGAAATTCGTCGAGAACTCGCTGAAGACCATCTCGTCGAAAGATGAGAAAATTCAACAGGGCGTCAAGGAAATCGCCGGAATGCTGGCCGAGTATCAGCAGGCGCTGACCAAGCTGATCGACAATTCCAAGGAAGTCGACGAACTGACCATCGAAATGACGGAATCGGCGGCCGCGATCAACCAGGGCTCCGGCGTGATGAAGGCTGACCTTTTGGCCGACCAGAAGCGGCTCGAGGCTGAATCGCACACGACCATCGGCGAGACCGAGCAACTGATCCTGATGCTCGCCGGCGGCGGCTTCGTGCTCGGCTGCGTCTGGGCCTTCTTCCTCGGCAAGGGCATTTCCCGACCGATGACCAAGATGTGCAGCGCGATGCGCGAACTCGCGGCCGGCAATTTTGACGTCGTTCTCCCCGGCCTCGGGCGCAAGGACGAGCTCGGTGAGATGGCGGGCGCGGTGGAGGAGTTCAAGGTGCAGGCCGTGGCGCGCGCCGAGCGCGACGCCGCCGCGCAGGAAGCGCAGAACAGGGCCGCGAGCGCGGCGCGGCGCGCCGAGCTCATTCGCTTTGCCGATGATTTCGAGACCGCGGTCGGCGCCATCGTCGGCAACGTTTCGGCGTCGGCCGTGCAGCTTGAAGCCGCGGCAGGCACGTTGACGCGGACGGCGGAAACCACCCAGAGCCTGTCGAGCCAGGTTGCCGGCGCCTCGGAAGAAGCCTCCAGCAACATGCAGTCGGTGGCATCGGCGACCGAGGAACTCTCGGTATCCGTCGATGAGATCGGCCGCCGCGTCAAGGAATCCAGCCAGATCGCCGAGGCCGCGGTGCGTCAGGCCGAACAGACCGACGGCCGCATCGGCAAGCTGTCGCGTGCGGCGCAGGAGATCGGCGACGTCGTCAAGCTGATCACGGCGATCGCCGAGCAGACTAATCTGCTGGCGCTCAACGCCACCATCGAGGCGGCCCGCGCCGGCGATGCCGGACGAGGATTCGCGGTGGTCGCGTCCGAGGTCAAGTCGCTGGCGAGCCAGACCGCGAAGGCGACCGACGAAATCTCCAACCACATCTCCGGCATGCAGGGCGCGACCCAGGAATCGGTCGCGGCGATCAAGGAGATCGGCGGCACCATCGGCAAGATTTCCGATATCGCCACCACGATCGCGGCCGCGGTCGAGCAGCAGAGCACGGCCACCCAGGAAATCGCGCGCAGCGTCCAGAACGTGGCGCAAGGCACCCAGGAAGCCGCCGCCAACGTCATGCAGGTCAACCGCGGCGCCACCGAAACCGGCTCGGCCTCGGAAGAAGTGTTGAACTCGGCGCGCTCGTTGTCGAGCGAAAGCACCCGCCTGCGCGAGGAGCTCGATCGCTTCATGGCGAATATCCGGGCGGCGTAAGTCGGCCGCGGCCACGTGACCTCCATTGTTGTCCCCGCCTGGTGCGCAATTGCGCACGGCGCGGGGACCCATCACCACAGGCCATTGTGTTGCGAAAGGTATTAGCCACCGCGACCTCTCGATAAATCACGCGGTATGGATGCTGGCGTTCGCCGGGATGACGTTGATTTTGCGACCGGTTCCGCCACCGCAATGCGGGAACCTTGACGCCGCGTCGGCGTTGTCTTGGCGTGGCGGACGTCATGTTTGCCCCCAGATTTGGAGAGAGAACCCTGGGGCTGGGTGTTCCGGGGCGGTTTCTCATTGGTCAAATTCGATGGATGTGCGGGCGACACGGCGCGGCTGGATGGCAGGTAACGATGCGCTGGCTTCGCTGCCGATGCAGCAGGACAACGACCGCATCATCGAGACCAGCATTCCCGCGCGGCTCGATAACCTGCGCTGGAGCGGATTTCACACCCGCGTGGTGCTGGCGCTCGGAATCACCTGGGTGCTGGACGGGCTCGAAGTCACCCTGGCAGGCTCGCTGGCCGGCGCGCTGAAGCAAAGTCCGGCGTTGCAGTTTTCGAACCTCGACGTCGGGTTTGCCAACAGTGCCTATCTCGCCGGCGCCGTGCTCGGCGCATTGGGTTTCGGCTGGCTGACGGACCGGATCGGTCGCAAGAAACTGTTCTTCATTACACTGGCGCTCTATTTGACGGCGACCGCAGCAACGGCGCTGTCATGGAGCGTGGCGAGTTACGCGCTGTTTCGTTTTTTGACCGGTGCTGGAATCGGCGGCGAATATACCGCGATCAATTCGACGATTCAGGAGCTGGTGCCGGCGCGCTATCGCGGCTGGACCGATCTGTTGATCAACGGCAGTTTCTGGATCGGCGCCGCGATCGGTGCGACCAGTGCGATTGTGCTGCTCGATCCCGCGGTGATGGCCCCGGATCATGGCTGGCGTCTCGCCTATCTGACCGGTGCGTTGCTTGGCCTGATCGTGTTCGTGATGCGGATGTGGATCCCGGAAAGCCCGCGCTGGCTGATGATCCACGGCCGTCCCGATGAAGCGCACGCGATCGTGGATGAAATCGAGAGGTCGGCGGCAGGGCACGTGCAGCAGCAGGCTCTGCCGAAGGTCAGGATACGGATGCGCGATCACACGCCGTTGCGCGAAGTGGCGGATACCCTGTTCAATGTCTACCGGCAGCGTTCGCTGGTTGGGTTGGTGTTGATGGCAGCGCAAGCGTTTTTCTACAACGCGATCTTCTTTACGTTCGCGCTGGTGCTGACCGATTTCTTCCACATTCCGGCGGATCATGTCGGGTGGTACCTGCTGCCGTTCGCCGCGGGCAATTTCCTAGGACCGCTGCTGCTCGGACGGTTGTTCGACACGCTGGGCCGCCGTGTGATGATCACGCTGACCTACGCGGTCTCGGGCGTGCTGCTGGCGGTGTCCGGCTATCTGTTCTCGATCGGCGCGCTGAGTGCGCAGGGACAGACCATCGCCTGGATGGTGATCTTCTTCTTTGCCTCGCCGGCGGCAAGCGCGGCCTATCTCACCGTCAGCGAGACGTTTCCGCTGGAAGTCCGCGCGCTGGCGATTGCGCTATTCTACGCTGTTGGTACCGGCATCGGCGGCGTGGCCGGTCCCGCGCTGTTCGGTGCGCTGATCGATACCGGATCGCGCAACTCTGTTTTCGCCGGCTATCTGTTCGGGTCGGCATTGATGGTCGTGGCAGCCATTGTCGCGTGGCGATACGCCGTCGCGGCCGAGCGAAAATCGCTCGAATCTGTCGCACGGCCGCTAGCCTTTGTGGAGTAGAATGAGATGAATCAGGAACTGGCAGAAATGCCTCTGGATGACGAGATTGTTGACAGCAATGATGAGGGCGCACCGGAAACCGTTCCGGTGCCGCGCTCGCTGGTGCCGCACCTGCGCGAGTGCGCCGTGCTGCTGGATATCGACGGCACGCTGCTCGATCTGGCGCCGACACCACGCGAAGTCTGGGTGCCGCCGGGCCTGGCCAAGACGCTCCGTCGTCTGCATGAGCGTGCCGGCGGTGCGCTGGCCATGGTCAGTGGACGCTCGCTCAACGATATCGATCTGATCTTTGCGCCGGATCAATTCCCGGCGGTCGGCGGTCACGGGTCGGAGATGCGGATCCGCGGCGACAGCGAAGCTGTCGCGGCCCACGCGCCGCCGATGGACAAGGAGTTGAAGCTGCGGCTCGCCGCCATTGCCAGGCTCAGCCCCGGAATATTGCTGGAAGACAAGGGCTATTCGCTGGCGCTGCACTACCGGCTCGCGCCGCATGCGGAGAAGGCGATTTACGAGGCAGTGTCGCTGATCCGGGCCGATCTGCCGAACGCGCCGATCGAAGTGCTGCCCGGAAAATGCGTCTGCGAGATCAAGCATTCCGGATTCACCAAGGCGAGCGGCGTGCGCGAGCTGATGAAGCAGGAACCCTTCAAGGGGCGCCGTCCGTTCTTCATCGGCGACGACGTCACGGACGAATCGGTGTTCGCCATCATGCCGGACATGGATGGGCTCGCATTCTCGGTCGGCCGGCGCGCCAGGGGCGTGGCCGGACATTTCGATGCGCCGAGCGACGTGAGAGAGTTTCTCGCGCATCTGCTTGACGATGAAAGGGACGTAAGCTTGCCATAAATTTTCTGGTGTCGCCGGCTTTCGAACATCATTTCTTCGCGCTTCATCCTCGTTCTCACGGCGAATTTTATTTTTCGTGAGTTCTCGCGAGTTCCGTCAGCCGCAGCCTGAATTTGGTTTCAATTCGTTGAAACGGTGATGAGGAACCATATTGATGAATGGTTGTTAACCCGCGAGTGAACCCAGGAGGGGACCTGTGAGCCTCGTCGTCGTCTCAAATCGCGTGGCGCGCGCAAAGCCTAACGAACCCATGACCGGGGGACTCGCGGCGGCGCTATTGCCCGTTGTCGAGAAATCGGGCGCGATCTGGGTCGGTTCCAGCGGACGGGTCCGTGACGGGAACCTGAAGGAACCTTTCGCCGAAATCGAGGCCTTGGGTGAGGGCGCGCTGGCGATGCTCGACCTGCCGGCCGCGCATTACGGCGGCTACTATGAAGGTTTTGCGAATTCGGCATTGTGGCCGGCGCTGCACTCGCGCGCCGATCTCATTCGCGCTTCCGAAGAAGATTACGTCAGCTACCGCGAGGTGAACGCCTTCATGGCGCGCGCGCTGCTGCGGTTCCAGAAGCCGGATTCGATGTTCTGGATCCAGGACTATCACTTCCTGACCCTGGCCGCGGAATTGCGCGATCTCGGCATCACGCAGCCGATCGGCCTGTTCATGCACACGCCGTGGCCGGCAAGCGCGGTGATATCGGGCGTGCCGCATCATCGTGCGTTGATAGAGGCGATGCTGGCCTACGATCTCGTCGGTTTTCAGACCGAGGAGGATTGCGAGAATTTCCTGTCCTATGCCCGGTCGGATCTCGATCTCGTCGTGCACGACGGCGTGGTGATCTCGCAGCACGGCCGTACCCGCGCCGAGGTGTTTCCGATCGGTATAGATCCGCAGAAGTTTGCCCAGCTTGCCGCCAAGGCCGTGACCCATCCAGACGTGTCGCGGCTGCGGCGCAGCCTCAACGGCGAGGCGCTTGCGATCGGCGTCGACCGGCTCGACTATTCCAAGGGGCTGGTCAACCGCATCAAGGCGTTCGACCGGATGTGGACGCTGCAGCCGCAGCTCAAGCGCGCGGCATCGCTGCTGCAGATCGCAACCCCGTCACGCGGCGCGATCGAAGCCTATGGCAATCTGCAGGGCGAATTGGCCAGGCTCGTCAGCGACGTCAACGGCGTTCATGGCGAAGTCGACTGGACGCCGATCCGCTATCTCAACAAGGGTTTTGGCCAGGCGGTGCTGGCAGGTCTCTATCGTACCGCGCAGGTCGGCGTGGTGACGCCGCTGCAGGACGGCATGAACCTCGTTGCCAAGGAATATGTCGCCGCGCAAAATCCGGAAAACCCCGGCGTGCTGGTGCTGTCGAAATATGCCGGTGCCGCCAACGAACTCGACGCCGCGCTGCTGGTCAATCCGCATGACATCGACGGCATGGCGCACGCCATTGCGACGGCGCTGTCGATGCCGCTGACCGAGCGGCGGATGCGCTGGGAAACGATGATGACGAGACTGCGCGGCCACACCATTCAGCAGTGGTCCGCCGATTTCATCGACGCGCTGCAGGAAAGCCAAGTCGATGCAGGCCCGTTGGGACCGATGCCGGCTGAACCGCCGACCCCGTCGTGGCCGCTTCGTTCGGTCAACGGCGGCGTGCGGTATCACTAGAAGCTGAAGCGCTCCCCGCGGTTTCTCCTCATCCTGAGGAGCCGCGAAGCGGTGTCTCGAAGGATAGGCGACAGCGGGGCTCTCATGGTTCGAGACGCCCGAAGACGCGCTCCTCACCATGAGCGGACGAACAAATTCTCTCAGTAGCAATACGACACGCCATCGAGCACCGGGCAGCGCGCCCGGCGCGGATCGCTCGGGTTTTCCATCGGCACCACGCCCTTGCCCTGGCCGCCGACAAACACGCCCTGGCCGACGATGACGGATGATTTGTTGCCGATGATCACGCTCGGATGCGGCGAGGCCAGACTCGATCGGGTGCCGTCGGCCCAGATGATCGCGTCGCCCGCGAACAGCCCGCGCCGGCCGTCGTCGCAACTCACATCCGTGCCCTGGCGGGCACAGGCCTGCGCCATCGCGGGGCGCGTGGCGCCCGCGGCCGAAGTCGCGATCAGGAGAGAGAACAGGACTGTCCGCGTGATGTTCATGCCGTCCTCCGCCCGCAAAATCCGCTGCGCTGCCGCTACGGTCGTCGGTATTGGCAGGAT
>Ga0207667_10011230_pt1 | contig 10422 bp, 5 predicted proteins | sample KBSCornC52_FD_184301 | JGI IMG/M metagenome (GOLD analysis project Ga0207667, IMG submission 184301) | Corn rhizosphere microbial communities from Kellogg Biological Station, Michigan, USA - KBS Corn C5-2 (SPAdes) (version 2) | ecosystem: Host-associated > Plants > Roots > Rhizosphere > Soil ...
TTCTACGCCTGCTACCAGCCGGTCGGCGATTTCCCGGACGTGGCGCTGTCGCCGAAGCTGATCATCACGCGGCTGGTCACCGCGTTCGGGGTGGGCGCCAAGGGCGTGCTGTGAGTTCCGCTCGCGTTACCGCGCGTTCTGTTCTGCGGAAATCGCTTTCGTTGCCTGCCATTCTTTGAAGCAAGAGCGTGAGGAGCTTTGCCCAAAGGCGCACCGGCCCAACGATTGGACAAGGCCCTACGGCAACTGCGCGATGCGGTCGCCCTGCGAGGAGAAGCGCATCGGCAGTTCGCCGCTGAGGCCGTCGGAGCGATCCGGCGGCACCGCGAAACGCCAGCCGCGCACGCTGCGCAGGGCATGCTCGTCGAGCACCGGGTCGCCGCTGGACTGACTGACGCTGGCGCTGCGCACCTGGCCGGCGCCATCGATGTCGACGCGCAGCAGCACGCGGCCGTCCAGATGGCCGCGCAGCTTGTACCACGGTTGCGAGGTATCGCTGGGCATCGCCAGCGGCACCAGTTCCGGCGGTGACGGCATGCTGGCCTGCGCATCGCCAGCGTCGATGGCGGAGAGATCCGCCGGGACGCGCGCCGTCCGCACCACGCGGGCAGGAGCATGCGAACGCCGCGGCGAGGGCAGGGCATGCGGCGCGGATGCCGTCCGCGCGGCGGCATAGCGCGGCGGCGGGCCGGGCCAGTCGGTGGTCAGCGTGCTGAGCCAGCCGGTGCCGGCAATGCCGACGGCCAGTGCGAGCAAGCTGAGGGTGGTGGTGGTGCGCAGGCGAAACATGGCGGCCTTTATGCACCCTCCAGGGCGAATCGCGGCTGAAGCCGCCGACCCGTCACCGTTCGAGGATCGCGGTGACGCCCATCCCGCCGGCGGTGCAGATCGAGACCAGGCCGCGGCCGGAACCCTTCTGCTCCAGCATCTTCGCCAGCGTGGCGATGATCCGCGCGCCGGTGGCGGCAAACGGATGGCCGACGGCAAGGCTGGAGCCATGCACGTTGAGCCTGGCCGGGTCGATCGAGCCGAACGGCGCGTCCAGGCCGAGCCGGTTCTTGCAGTAGTCGGCCGACTCCCACGCGCGCAGCGTGCACAGCACCTGCGCCGCGAACGCTTCGTGGATCTCGTAGTAGTCGAAGTCCTGCAGGGTCAGTCCGTTGCGCGCCAGCATGCGCGGCACCGCGATGGTCGGCGCCATCAGCAGGCCCTCGCCGTGCACGAAATCCACCGCGGCGACTTCGGCATCGCGCAGGTACGCCTGCACTTTCAGGCCGCGCTGCGCGGCCCACGCGTCGCTGCCCAGCAGCACCGCGGCGGCGCCGTCGGACAGGCCGGTGGAGTTGCCGGCGGTAAGCGTGCCGTGGCCGGAGGTCTTGTCGAACGCCGGCTTCAGCGAAGCCAGTTTCTCCATGGTCGAGTCCGGGCGCAGGAAACCGTCGCGCTTCAGGCCGCGGAACGGCACCAGCAGGCCCTCGAAGAAACCGGCGTCGTAGGCGGCGGCCAGCTTGTGGTGACTGTCCAGCGCCAGCTGGTCCTGCGCCTCGCGGGTGACATGCCACTCCTTCGCCATCTGCTCGCAGTGGTCGCCCATCGACTTGCCGGTGCGCGGCTCCGCCACGCCGGGAAACGACGGCTTCAGCTCGCTCAGCGAGAATCCGCGCAACGCCGTGCGCAGCTTGTCCAGCGGCGTCTTGGCGCGGTTCATCGCCAGCAGGCGTTTGCGCAGGCGGGCGCCGTAGACGATCGGCACGTCGGAAGTGGTGTCCGAACCGCCGGCGATGCCGGCTTCGATCTGCCCGGCGGCGATCTTGTTGGCGATGATGATCGCGTTGTCCAGCGACGTGCCGCAGGCGCGCGCGGTGGTGATGCCCGGCGTGGTCGGCGCCAGTCCGGAACTGAGCAGCGCCTCGCGCGCCAGGTTCCAGTCGGACGAATGCTTGATCACCGCACCCATCGCCACTTCACCCAGTTCCACCCCGTGCAACCCGAAGCGCTCGACCAGCGCGCCGAGCACTTTCACCGACATGCCGAAGTTGCCGACGTCGGCATACGCCGTGTTGTTGCGGCAGAACGGAATGCGTACGCCGCCGATGATGCCGACGCGCCTTTGCGTGTTTTCCATGCTCAGAACAGTCCACCACTCAAGTTTGTCAAGGCTAACCCGCCATGCCGCGCGGCGAAAGCCCAAAACGCTGAATGGTAGAATTGGTTCCCTTTGCCCATGGATCACCGCCTCGTGGAAGCGCAAACGCTGCTCGCCCTGCCTGTCGTGCTGGCGCTGGAACCGGTCGCGGGCGAGCCGCCGGCACCGCTGACGCTCTCCCGCGACGAGGCCGCGGAGTTGGCCTCCCTCATTGCCGCGGACCTGCACACGCTGGTGCCGCAGGTCGACGCCGCCCGGCTGGCGCTGGCCGGCGCGCTGTTCGACCAGGTCGAACTGCTGCGGCCGGGCTTCCCGGTATGGGCCACGCTGGACGAGCTGGCGCGGCGCGTGCCGCGCGGCCATCTGGAGAACGTGGTGGCCTTCGGCAGCCATGAAGGACACATGCCGGCGCAACCGCTGGAACCGTCGCCGGTGTACGCCGAAGGCCCGATGCGGCTGTTGCCGATGAGCCTGCTGGCGCCGGCGGCATTGGCCGAGGAGCTCTCCGAGCAACTGGAGATCCAGCTGGTCGGTCGCGGCGAGGCAGGCACGCTGACCGCCGACTGGCTGATGCGCACGCTCGGCATCCGGCTGGAGCACGTGCGCTACCTCAGCCGCAACGATCTGCTGGCGTTGACCTGCGTGCAGTACGAGCACGTCAACCTGGCGCCGCTGTGGGCGCTGCTGGAGACGGCGCTGCTGACCCCGTATCGCGAGGAAGCGACGATGAGCGCGCGCGGACTGGTTCTGCGCTACGCCGACGGCAAGGTGCTGGTGCAGTCGCCTGCGCAATGGCTGGCCGCGCAAACCGGCGACGCCATGGAGCGCGCACACGGGTTCGCCGGCATCGTGTTCGAACTGCGCCAGTACGCCGCGCTGCTCGATGCCCACCAGTTGCCGCTGCAGTTGCAGCCGGACGCCGCGCAGCAAACCGAAGCCACCCACGGCTACCTGCTGGAGACCCTGGCCGCGGCCGATCCCGGCTACGACGCGCCGACGCTGTTCGCGCACGAGGCGCCCGGCCTCGGCGTGATCGCGATCACCGTGGCGCAGCGCGGCGACGGCGGCCACGCGCGCGCACTGGCGCACGCTTATCCGCTGCAGCCGCAGGCGCTGGGGCCATTGCTGGCGCTGCTGGCGGACCGTTACGGCAGCGCCGGCGAACTGCACGCGCTGGGCCGCGTCGTGCTGGATGGCGACGGCCGGCTCGGCGCGCCGCCCACCGCCCTGCACTGAGACCCCCCAAGGGCGTCATTCGAGGCATATGGGCAACGGCAGCAACTCGGCGCATGATGGGGCGGCGCCGACAGGGGGCGCCATGCTGACGGAATGACCATGCGGCCGCTCAAGCCTGCCGAGGTATTGCCATCGCTTCCGGATGAAACCGACTGGCCGGCTCGGGTGGCGCGCGGCACGCCGGCGCTGCTCGCCTATCTCGACCTCGAGCAGCGCTTCCGCTACGCCAACGACACCCATCGCCGCTGGCTCGGCATCGACCCGCAGCAACTGCTCGGCCGGCGCCTGATCGACGTGGTCGGCCGGCGCAACCACCAGCTGGCGGGCGCAGCGCTGGAGCGCGCCTACGCCGGCCACATGGCCAGCTACGAGGGCGAGCTGTACAACGGCGGCGAGCGGCGCTACGCGCACGGCAACTTCCAGCCCGACTTCGACGCCGACGGCCGGGTCTGCGGCATCTTCACCGCGCTGATCGACATCACCGAGCGACGCACCCTGGAACTGCAGCTGCACGAGAGCGAGCAGCGCTTCTTCGCCGCGTTCCAGCACGCCGCGATCGGCATGGCGCTGACCCGTCCGGACGGCCGTTTCCTGCGCGTCAACGCCGCGGTCTGCCAGATGCTCGGCTACCGCGAGGAAGAACTGCTGCAGCTGGACATCGCCAGCCTCACCCATCCGGACGACATGGCGGCGGACGCGGAACTGATGGCGCAGCTGCTGGCCGGCCAGCGCGAGTCGTACCAGCTGGAGAAGCGCAACTTCCACAAGGACGGCCGCGTCGTGCACATCCTGCTCAGCGTGTCGCTGGTGCGCGACGAGCAGGGCGCGCCGCTGTACTTCGTCTCGCAGGTGCAGAACATCAGCCAGCGCAAGGCGTTCGAGGACGCGCTGCACCGCGAGCGCGAGCTGGCCGAGGTGACCCTGCGCTCGATCGGCGACGCGGTGATCACCACCGACCCGCAGCTGTGCATCACTTCGCTCAACCCGATCGCCGAGGCGATGACCGGCTGGAACGGGATCGAGGCGCAGGGCCGGCCGATTGAGGAGATCTTCCAGCTGTTCGATGCCCAGCACGGCCACGCCGTGGCGAATCCGCTGCGCGCGGCGATCGAGCACAACACCATTGTCGACCTGGCCGGCCGGACCCTGCTGCGCCACCGCCACGGCTTCGACACGCCGGTGGAGGATTCCTCCGCGCCGATCCACGACCACGCCGGCAACGTGATCGGCGGCGTGCTGGTATTCCACGACGTCAGCGAAACCCGCGCGCTGGCGCTGAAGATGATCCACCTGACCCAGCACGACACGCTCACCGGCCTGCCCAACCGCAGCCAGCTGCACGACCACATCGGCCAGGCGATCGCCACCGCGAACCGGCGCCAGCAGCGCGCCGCGCTGCTCTACATCGACATCGACAACTTCAAGCAGGTCAACGAACTGCACGGCCACGCCGCCGGCGACCGGGTGCTGCGCGCGTTGACCGCCCAGTTGCACGGCTGCCTGCCCGGCGACGAACTGCTGAGCCGCTACGGTGGCGACGAATTCGTGGTGATGCTGCCGCACCTGGAAAGCGTGGGCGAGGCGGCCAGCCTGTGCCAGATCCTGATCAACCACGGCGAGCAGACCCGCGTCGACGGTCTGTCCGAACTGTCGCTGCGCCTCAGCATCGGCATCAGCGTGTACCCGGACGATGCGGTCGAGCCGGAAGACCTGCTGCAGCACGCGGAGACCGCGCTGGTCGCGGTGAAGGCGCAGGGCCTGCACGGCTACCGCTTCTTCACCGCGTCGATGAACGAGCGCGCGCGGGCGCGCCGGCGGATCGAGACGGCGCTGCGCCAGGCGCTGCCGCGGCACGAACTGGACTTGCACTACCAGCCCAAGGTGGACGCGCAGAACGGCCGCATCGTCGGCGCCGAGGCGCTGTTGCGCTGGCACGCGAACGGGCGCGAGCAGTACACGCCGGACCAGTTCATTCCGGTCGCCGAGGATACCGGGCTGATCCTGCCGATCGGCGCCTGGGCGCTTCGCCAAGCCTGTCGCCAGGCACAGCGGTGGCTGAGCGCGGGGTATCCGATTCCGGTGTCGGTGAACGTGTCGCCGCTGCAGTTCCAGCATGCCGAGTTCTACAACTGGCTCGACGAGGTGCTGGACGAAAGCGGCCTCGAGGCCGGCCTGCTCGAACTGGAACTGACCGAGCGCATGGTGATGTCCGGCGGCGACGCCACCACCGGCCTGCTGCAGCGGATCAAGCGGCGCGGCGTGCGGCTGTCGCTGGACGACTTCGGCACCGGCTACTGCAGCCTGTCCTACCTGAAGCATTTCCCGATCGACGCGCTGAAGATCGACCGCGTGTTCGTGCGCGACATCACCACCGACCGCGACACCGCCACCATCACCAGCGCGATCATCGCGATGGCGCGCAGCCTCAACAAGGACGTGATCGCCGAGGGCGTGGAGACGCAGGAGCAGGGCGCCTTCCTGCGTCACGCCGGCTGCTCGCAGCTGCAGGGTTTCCTGTACGGCGCAGCGGTGCCGGCGGCGGAATTCCAGAAGCTGCTGTTCGAGTCCGCCTGAAAAGCCCGCCCTACGAAGCAGGACCCGACAGCAGCGCCTCGTACATGAAGTAATGGCAGCGCTGCATGCCGAGCCCTTCGTAAGTGGCGTGCGCGCGCTGGTTCTCGGTTTCCACGTAGAGGCGCAGGCCGACCGCGCCGGCGGCTGCGGCGCGTTGCGCGACGTCGGCGTACAACGCCCGGAACGCGCCGCCACGGCGCGCGGCGGGCACCACGTAGACGCTCTGGATCCACCAGAAATCGCCGTCGCGCCAGTCGCTCCATTCGTAGGTCACCAGCAGGCTGCCCACGGCCGCGCCGTCGCGCTCGGCCACCAGGTAGAAGCCGCGCTGCGGCCGCTCGAACACGCCGCGGATGCCGCGTTCCAGCGTCGCGGGATCGAGCCGCTTGTGCTCGGTTTCCCAGGCCATCGCCGCATTCCAGGCGGCCAGTTCGGGCAGGTCGGTGAGGGCGGCGGCGCGGATCTGCAGCGACACGGCATGGCTCCGGTGAGGGGATGGACGTACATCGTAGCGTGCGCGGCCTTCACACGCCGACGCGTAACGTGGAAGCGAAGCCGGCGGTTGCAGCCCATCGAGGCGGGCTCCTGCCGGCGTGCCGCCCGCACGGAGCGCGTCGTGTTCCGCTCCGGCACGAGCCCAAGGAAAACCTGCTTTGAAGATTGGCAACCTCCTCGACCTGCTCAAACTGCGCCGCCTGCGCGCCTTCCGCCGCCGTCGCGCCGCCGCGCGCACGCGGCCGGAGCAGGAGCCGGCACTGCGCGCGGAGCTGTTCAGCACCGAACAGATGGAACGGCACGGCCGTGCTTTGGCCGCGCAGCACCGGCTCAGCCCGCAGGTCAGCATGGATTCGCTGCTGGCGCGGCTGGACGACAACGAGGCGGTGCTGACCCACACCTGCGAACGGCTGACCAGCGCCACCCGCAAGCGCCGGCGCATCACCCCGGCCGGCGAATGGCTGCTGGACAATTTCTACCTGGTCGAGGAACAGATCCGGATCGCCCGCCGCCATCTGCCGAAGGGCTACAGCCGCGAATTGCCGCGCCTGGCCAGCGGCCCGTCGGCCGGCCTGCCGCGGGTCTACGACATCGCGCTGGAAATCATTTCGCACGGCGACGGCCGGGTCGACACGCACAACCTGCTGCGCTTCATCGGCGCCTACCAGGAAGTGACCCCGTTGCGGCTGGGCGAGCTGTGGGCGATCCCGATCATGCTGCGGCTGGCCCTGATCGAGAACCTGCGCCGGGTCGCCGCACGGGTGATGGCGGACTGGCGCGACCGCGGCAAGGCCGCGCGCTGGGCCGATGCGATGACCGCCACCGCCGAGCTCGACCCCAACTCGGTGGTGCTGGTGGTCGCCGACATGGCGCGCTCGGACCCGCCGATGAACGGCCCGTTCGTGGCCGAGATGGCGCGCCGGCTGCAGGGCCAGAGCCCGGCGCTGGCGTTGCCGCTGAGCTGGATCGAGCAACGCCTGGCCGCGTCGGGGCAGAGCATCGAGCACCTGGTGCAGCTCGAAGCGCAGCAGCAGGCCGCCAACCAGGTCACGATCGGCAACAGCATCGGCAGCCTGCGCACGCTGTCGGCGATCGACTGGCGCGACTTCGTCGAGCACTGCAGCCTGGTCGAGCGCTGCCTGCGCGAGGACCCGGCGGGCGTCTACGCGGCGATGGATTTCGCCACCCGCGACCGCTATCGCCACGCGGTGGAATCGATGGCGCGCCGGCACCGGCTGAGCGAACTGCAGGTGGCCGAGGCGGCGATTGCGCTGAGCCAGGCCGAGGCGCCCACCGACAGCACCGCGCCACCGCCGCAGCACGTCGGCTACTACCTGATCGACCGCGGCCGGCGCCGGCTGGAACAGCAGCTGGGCATCCGGCCGCCGCTGCGCGAGACGCTGCGCCGCGGCTTCGACCGCGCGCCGCTGCCGATCTACCTGGGCCTGCTGGCCCTGCTCACGTTCGCGTTCGCGCAACCGCTGGTCGCCGCCGCCGCGCACGAAGGGCTGTCGCCGTGGACGCTGCTCGCGCTGGCGATTCCCGCCGTCATCCTGGCCAGCCAGCTGGGGCTGAGCCTGCTCAACTGGATCGCCACCCTGTCGATCGCGCCGCGGCAGCTGCCGCGCATGGATTACTCGCACGGCATCCCGGCCAGCGCGCGCACCCTGGTGGCGATTCCCAGCCTGTTCGCCAGCGCGCAGGACGTCGACGAGCTGGTCGAGTCGCTGGAGGTGCGCTTCCTCGGCAACCGCGACGACCACCTGCACTTCGCCCTGCTCACCGACTTCGCCGACGCGGACCGCGAGACCTTGCCCGACGACGAGGCGTTGCTGCGACGGGCGCAACGGCGCATCGAGGCACTCAACGAGCGCTATGCCGACGGCCGGGCCGACCGCTTCTTCCTGTTCCACCGCCCGCGTCGCTGGAACGTGGGCGAGCGCTGCTGGATGGGCCACGAGCGCAAGCGCGGCAAGCTGGCCGACCTCAATGCGCTGCTGCGCGGCAACGCGCACGGCCGCTTCATGCTGATCGTGGGCGACATCGCGGCGCTGGACCCGGTGCAGTACGTGATCACCCTGGACACCGACACCGAGCTGCCGCGCGACGCAGCGCAGGCCTTCGTCGGCACCATCGACCACCCGCTCAACCGCGCCGTGTACGACCCCGAGCGGCGCCGCGTGGTCAGCGGCTACGCGATCCTGCAGCCGCGCGTCGGCATCAGCCTGCCCAGCACCGCGCGTTCGCGCTACGCGCAGCTGTACGGCAGCGACGCCGGCATCGACCCGTACACGCAGATGGTTTCGGACGTCTACCAGGACGTGTTCGGCGAAGGCTCGTTCATCGGCAAGGGCATCTACGCGATCGATCCGTTCGAGCGCACGCTGGACGGGCGCTTCCCGGAAAACCGCATCCTCAGCCACGACCTGGTCGAAGGCTGCCACGCCCGCTCGGGCCTGCTCAGCGACGTGCAGCTGTTCGAGACCTACCCGGCCCGCTACGGCGCCGACGTGAAGCGCCGGCACCGCTGGATCCGCGGCGACTGGCAGCTGCTGCCGTGGCTGCTGCCGTGGGCGCCGACCGCGCACGCCGGCTGGCGGCGCAACGCGCTGACCGCGTTGTCGCGCTGGAAGATCCTCGACAACCTGCGCCGCAGCCTGGTGCCGGTGGCGGTACTGGCGCTGCTGGTCACCGGCTGGCTGCTGATTTCGCCGGTGCTCTCGTGGACCGTGGCCGTGCTGTCGATGGTGCTGGTGCCGCCGTTGCTGTCGGCCCTGCTGGATCTGGTGCAGAAGCCGCGCGAGGTGCAGCTCGACCAGCACCTGCGCGCCGGCTTCCGGGCCGGCATGCAGCACCTGGCGCGGATGGCGCTGGGGCTGGCATGGCTGCCGCACGAGGCGCTGTACCACCTCGATGCGATCGTGCGCACGCTGTGGCGCATGGCGATCAGCCAGCGCCACCTGCTGCAGTGGCAGACCTCCAGCGAGGTCGAGCGGCGCAGCGACAACGCGCCGGCCGCGTTGTGGCGGCTGATGTGGATCGGTCCGCTGCTGGCCGTGCTGCTGGGCGTGGCGCTGGTGTTGCAGCGTCCGCAGGCGCTGTGGCTGGCGATGCCGCTGCTGCTGCTGTGGCTCGCTTCGCCCGCGGTCGCGTGGTGGATCAGCCAGCCGCGCCCGCTGGACGCGTTCGCGCCGAATGCGGCGCAGCAGCGCTTCCTGCGCACGCTGGCGCGGCAGACCTGGGCCTTCTTCGACGCCCACGTCGGCGCCGCCGACCACTGGCTGCCGCCGGACAACCTGCAGGAGCAACCCGGGCCGGCGATCGCCCACCGCACCTCGCCCACCAACATCGGCATGGCGCTGCTGGCGAACCTGGCCGCGCACGACTTCGGCTTCCTGAGCGGCGGCCGCCTGCTCGAACGCACGCGCCTGACCCTGGCCACCATGCAGCGGCTGCCGCGCCATCGCAGCCATTTCTACAACTGGTACGACACGCAGAGCCTGCAGCCGCTGACGCCGCTGTACGTCTCGGCGGTGGACAGCGGCAACCTGGCCGGCCACCTGCTCACCCTGCGCCCGGGCCTGCTGGCGCTGCCCGACGAGCCGGTGTTCCAGCCGCGCGTGCTGCGCGGCCTGCTCGACACGCTGGAACTGCTGCACGACGCGCTCGACACCGACGCCGCCCGCGCGCTGGAACCGCTGCGGCTGGCGCTGCTGGACGCGCTGGCCACGCCGCCGGACCGCTGCAGCGCCGCGCTGGCGCTGCTGCAGCGACAGCTCGATCACGTTCACCTGCTGACCCGGGACCTCGTCGCCGAACCCGTCAGCGACGCGGCGTTCTGGCTGGATGCGCTGCTCGGCCAGGTCAGCGAGTTCGTCGACGAAGCGCTCGCGTTCGAACTCGATCCGCCGGACGACGACAACGCCGGTTTCGTCGGCATTCCCAGCCTGCGCCAGTTGGCGCGCATCGAG
>Ga0207667_10011234_pt1 | contig 10419 bp, 9 predicted proteins | sample KBSCornC52_FD_184301 | JGI IMG/M metagenome (GOLD analysis project Ga0207667, IMG submission 184301) | Corn rhizosphere microbial communities from Kellogg Biological Station, Michigan, USA - KBS Corn C5-2 (SPAdes) (version 2) | ecosystem: Host-associated > Plants > Roots > Rhizosphere > Soil ...
ATAGGAATGAAGGATAGGCTACCAGTGCAACCGAATAGAGAGACACTCCCACCGGATAGAACAAGGACGCACTCAGTACGAGCGCGGGGTTCTGAAGCAGCACACACGCAACTCCCAGTGCCGCGAAGGCCAGGGCCAGCGCTGCCGATGCGCGCCCGCGCTGCAGCAGAACGGCGGCGAGAACGGCCGCAGCGAAGTGCAATGCGCCGTTGGTCCACAGATGCGCGCTGCCCACCCACGTGCCTGCTTTGAGTGATTCAGTGTGCTGAATGATGTAGAACGCGGCGGAGTCCAACCAGATGAGCGCAGCAAAGGAAAGGAGAGCAACGACGAATGGGATGGAAGATCGCAGCGCTAAGGATTTGTCCGCCACATCGCACGACGGCGCGAGAGGCAGCACGATTGCGAGTACGCATAGAGAAGCCGCGAACGTCGCCTGCATCTGCGGCGTTGCGGTGAACACAGCGGGCACATTGCAGATGAAATAGGCAACGCCTGTGCCGAGTCCGACCGAGAGGATACCCAAGCGCTCTCCGGTCCATGCACGAAGATGCGTGACCAGCGTAACAGTCGTGATCCCCAGTCCAGTGCCGATCAGGAAGGCGACGAGTGCTGCCGAAAAGACCGTCAGGGGTGAGAGGGTCAACAGTGCGGCGGCTGCGGAAAGCGCGAGTCCCGCACGGAGACGACTTGCTGGATCGGAAAGAATGCCCGGCCGTGGACTCAGGAGGCTGAAGAGAATGCCCCCGGCAGCCATCGCGCCCATGACGAATTTGAGCGCGTTCGCGCCAATGCCAAGTTCCGTCAGCCGGGCAAGGAATGCGAACTGCGCGAAGATGAGGAAGTAGAAATACACAACGGCGATGAGCACAGCACCGCGCCAACCCGATGCCGCCGTGCTCCCGCGCATCGCGGCACTACTGCGCATCTTTCAGCCACTTTCTTCGCAATCCGATGCCCTGCACCACAACACATGTGCCATCGAAGAGCACCACGCTGATCCACGCGGGCTCGAAGGCTCCCGTGAGGATTCCCTGCAGCAGGTACGCCGCAACGGCAGCACGCGAAATCGCGGTCAAAAGCCACACCGTCTCAATGCGCTCCACGCAAGCGCAGACGTGGATCAAATACGCGCCATAGGCGCAGGACAGCCCCACCGAAAGAACGAATGCACCAATGTAGCCGACGTAAGGCATCGCGTTTGCCGGCGCGTGTACGCCCATCATGCGCAGCGTGAACGCCGGCGCCACATACAGCAATGCGCCGGTGCATGTGTCCGACAGCGCGGTGGCCCATTGGTAGGCGAGCAGCAAACTCCGTTTCACGCTACCTTTACCTCCGGCGTCTCGATATGAGCAGCGGACTGTTGAGCGGGGATCGACAAGGATGCGACAAGCCATTCGACCGAGGCTGCCAGCATGGAAATGCCGGTAAGTAACCGGATCACGTAGAGGACGTTTCGGGCCGCGCCCGGAGAGATGGTGAATGCGGGATCGGCGCTCTCGATCCATCCCGCAATCATCATGTCGATGACATAGGCCAGCACGCCCAGGTTCCAGGCGTGGAACGACCAGGTGCGGTTGAGAATCCATGCATCGCGCTCACCCACCAGTTGCACCATGATGAATATGATGTATGCGCTGAGGAAGCCTGCGACCGCCAGGAGCGAGTGGCCCACGAGCGCATCCGTGAACTTGAAGCGATCGAGTACGCGGGGCAGGAACACTAACCATCCGCTGATGACAAGCCCCACCCACCAGGCCAGAAATGCCGAACGCCAGCGGCGGGTCGCCGGGTTCCACTCGAACCGGTCGTAGTAGGCGGGAACGAGCACGATCCATACAAGTACACTCGCGAGGCTGAGGTACTGCGAGCGCAGATGGTGGCTCACGTCGCCCGTGCCTAACACGACAGTCAGAATCCCTTCGAGCACAAAGACGGTCCATGCGATTGAAGCGACGCGGTGCAGACCGGGCCTGCGCGGCGCAATGCCAAGCGGAAGCGCAAGCAGAATCAGCACGACGCCGAGAGTGGATTCAAGCTGACTGCCGCCGGTGGGGCCGCCGGTCTGGGGGTTCACCGCCGGATAGACATTCGGGCTGGACGCGACGAAGATCGCGACCGGAACCAGCAGCAAGACAACCAGCCCAGCCGTGCGCGCAATCCGTGCTCCGATTGAGGATTCCGATTTCCAATTCTTTATGAATGCGAGCACCAGGAGCACCCACAATCCGAGCATGGCCAACGGAAAGTACACGCGCGCATACCCTGTCCAGTCGAGAAAGAGCTTGCCGCTGGAATGCCCCTGCAACCATGAATACGATCCAATGAGCAGCGCGGCAGACCAGAGCCACACGACGGGCCGGCACCATGTCGCCGACGCACCGCGATCTGCGCCGTACACTCGAAACAGCAGCGCGAGCATCGGCACGCTGCACCAGCCGAACAGAGCCGTATTCATGTGCACCATCATCCAGCGGCCATAAGTCCACTCGCCGAGCAATGTGTTCAATTGCGGCAGCAGCAGGAGCGTTGCGATCATCACGCCGATAGCATTGCCAAACACGAGCCATGCCAGCCCATGCTGCACGGCCGCCGTGATGCCAGTGGAGCGTTCGGGCTCAGCGATCTTCGCGAATTCGCCCATCGTGCATCTCCAGCATGCGGTCGCATGCGGCTGCGAGGCCGCGATCGTGCGTTGCCATAAGCAGCGTAACGCCTTCCGTATGCGTTAGGCCCAGCAGAAGATTGAATACCACTCCGCTGTTCCTTTCATCGAGCGACCCCGTGGGTTCATCGGCCAGCAGTAGGCCGGGACGGTTCATGAGCGCACGGCAGATCGCGGTGCGCTGGCGTTCTCCTCCTGACAGTTTTTGAATGCGATGGCGCAGGCGATCCTCGAGGCCAGTGCGCTCGGCAAGTTCATGCATGCGGCTGAGCGCCGCGCTCCGCTTCGTTCCCGCGGCGATAGCCGGCAAGAGGCAGTTTTCCTCCATCGTGAGGTCAGGAATCAGATTATGCAACTGGAAGACGAAGCCGACCTCGTGCCGCATGAAGTGCACCATATCGCGTCCAGAGCCAAACCCTTTTCCATTCACGGTCACGGTTCCCTGCGTCGGCTGATCGAGTCCACCAATCAGGTGCAGCAGGGTGCTCTTGCCGCATCCTGAGGGCCCGCATAGCGCAACCGCCTCACCCCGGCTCACTTCCAGGTCTACCCCCTTCAGCACAGAAATCGCGCCCTCGTCGTAGCTTTTGCAGACACTCGACGCACGGATAATTACAGGGTCTGTGGCGGATTGAGGATGAGTCGTCATTCGAAACGCAGCGCCTCCACAGCCCGGATGCGCATCGCGTAAGCGGCGGGATAGAGCGCGCCTGCCACTCCGGTGAGCAGCGCCAGCAGCACGACGATCAACATCAACAACGGATGCATGGTCACATCCACATATCCGTGCAGCGCCGGAATTGCCTTCAATGCATACAACGTAATCGACCCGATGGCTAGCCCGGCCAGCGCGCCTGCCAGCGAAACTATCGCCGATTCCCCGAAGATAGTACCGGCAATCTGCCGGTTTGCGAAACCGTTCACCCGCAAAATGGCGATTTCCCGGATGCGCGTGAACACGGACATGATCATCGTGTTGGCGACACCCAGGCCGCCCAGGGCAAGCCCGCAGGCTCCAACGGCCCAAGCTGTTGCCTTCAGAATCTTGAATTGCGAGTAGGACCGCGAGAACTCCGCGTCTTCCAGCGCGATGAGATTGGGATAGTGCTGGTGCACCTGCGCCTTGAAGGCGGCGGCATCCTGTTTATTGCGCAGCTTGATGGTGATGACCGACGAGCCTTCCTTGTGAAAGAACTTCTGTGCTTCGGCAAGTGGCATGAAGACTCCGCCATCCTCGAATCCATTCTGAGTACGGATGACCCCGATGACGTGGAACGTTCCGTGGCCGATGGGCACGTCCTTTCCCGTCGACGTTCCCAGGAATTCGGCAGCGCGCGCGCCCAGGACCACTGCGTTTCCGTCCGCACTAAAACCGGCCGCGCTGCCGGAGTCCCAGGTCGCATTGCGCAGGCGCGCATCCTGCGCAGTGACTCCGAAGCACGTGATGATGGGATGATCCGCGCTCGATACCACACCGAAAAGAACGGGGTCGGCAAGGCTCACCATGGGCCACCGGGCAATGTCGTCTTTAGCAACCGGCGGCACATCGCTGAAAAACAAGTCAGAAACATTGCGCTCGAAGACGATCATCTCCGAGCCGCTCGACAGGATGCTGGAGAACATGCCTACCGCGCCTTCGAGCACGGTTACGACGGTCAACATGGCCGCAACACTGAAGGCGATGCCCGCGATGCTGATGAATGTGCGGATCCGGTGCCGCAAAAGATTGACCAGAATCAATCGAAAGAAGATCATCGTTTCTTGTCGATCGGAATCGCCCCGGCCCCTTCGATTACGCGATTCAATTCGTCCTTTAGGGTTCCACGAAATTCCCTCAGGAAAGATAGCGTGGGACGACCTTTGACCAGCATCTCCAGGCTGCGGTCGCCGGCATGCAACAGGCGAAGCAGGCGGTGGACAGATCCGCCCACGCCGATTGCCAGGGCCATGTTCGGACGGCCAAGATGCAGGTCACGCGCTGCAGTCTTGCCCGAGGTGGAGGAACTTTCGAGGACATCCTTAAGGTCGTCGACGATTTGATAGCTCAGGCCCCAGTAGGTGCTGATCCTGTGCAGCAGTTGCAGTTCGCGCCTGGTTGCACCACCGGCCAAAGCGGGCAGCACGAGCGTGAGCGCAATAAGAGAAACGGTCTTGCCTTGAGCTACCCTCTCTGCCGAATCAAGGGTGTGCGGCAGTTTGGAGTAGTTGAGATCGAGGCTTTGTCCGTTCAGCAGGCCCTGGGTGCCAAGCCGCAGTTCCAGATAGTTCCGCGCGGACACGCGGAACGCCGGATCGCAAGATGAGATCGCCCGCCAGGCCAGCGCATAAGCGCGGTTGATCAGCGCCAGCGCAGCAAGAATCGCGGTGGATTCGCCAAATGCAACATGGACGCATGGAACCCCGCGGCGCATGCTTGCATTGTCCATGCAGGGCAAATCGTCAAAAACCAAGGAGGCGGTATGGAAGTACTCCAGGGCGACGGCCAGATCGGTTGCAGGCTCCTCTTCGATGCCGTACGCCTCGGCAAGCCGGTAGACAATGCGCGGCCGCACCATGCTGCCTGCATGTGCCAACAGATAGCGCAGCGACTCGGCGAGCGTGGGCTCGACGTGGGGTGAAATATGCAGGCGCTCGCCGAATGCAGCCAATAACCGGGTCTTGGTGGCATCTTGCCTGCCTGCCGGAATCAGTTCCTGATGAATAGAATCACTCCAGTCTCGTATATCGACAGCTGTACCGCGTGCCATATATTCTCTCCGCGTTCGTGCTGCAGGACGTTATCTTGAGACGTTGTGCTTATCCAATTGGAAGCGAAATCCATGACAGCGGACCATGACAATTTGTTCATTCGCCGAGGGTTGGCCGCTTAGAGCCGTTCGCTATCAGCCGCATAGCGGTTTCAAAGAACGGTTTCAGAAAACCGCCATGACGGGTTGTTCATCTGAGCTGAAATCAGAACGCTCCTGCGCGCCGGCCTGCGTCTTATCGGCTAATATCTTGTGCATGCGGCTTCTGATCGTGGAGGACGAGCACGATATCCGGGCCTTCCTGCAGCAGGCACTTTCTGAGGCCGGGTACGCCGTGGACCTGGCGCGTGATGGAAAGACGGCGGAAGGCCTCGCCAAGGTCAACACCTATGACATTCTGATCGTCGACCTTGGTCTGCCTGATCAGGACGGCATAAACCTCATCACAAGTTTGCGCCAAATGGGCGTACAGGCACCGGTACTTATTCTCTCGGCGAGACGGTCGGTAGATGATCGTGTGCGCGGACTCGAACAAGGCGGCGACGATTATCTGACGAAGCCGTTTGCCCTCGCCGAGCTACTGGCGCGCCTGCGAAATCTGTTGAAACGCAATGTGCCGGCAGGTATCGAGCTGACAAGACTGCGAGTTCAGGATCTGGAACTGGACTTACTGCGGCGCGAAGCCACGCGATCCGGACAGCCCCTGCAACTTACGCCGCAGGAATTCGTGCTGCTCGAATACCTGTGTCGCAATGCCGGCCGGGTGGTCACACGGTCCATGATCCTTGATAAGGTGTGGGGCATGCGCATTCAACCCGACACAAACGTGGTGGATGTCCACATCTATCGGCTTCGCGGCAAGGTAGACGGCAACGGGCAGTGGCCACTGATTCGGACTCTGCGGGGAGTGGGCTATGTCCTCCAGGACAGGTAAGCCTGCATTTCGCAGCGCCGCCTGGCGCATTTCGTTGTGGGCAACACTGGCGTTCACCTGTGGAACGATTGTGGTGTTCATCTTTCTCGATCGCTTTGTGGCGAGCGACATCCAGCGCCGCAGTGATGCGTGGCTCAGCGGAGAAGTGGGAGTGCTGGGAGATGTGGCCGAACGCACTCCCAATGATGCGCTCTACAACCGCGTGGTGGGCGAAGTTGCCGAACTGGCCTCCCGCGAAGTGCCGAACCGGGCGGTTTCGCACGAAACGACGAACGACTCGGTGTTCTTCCTCCAGACCGGGAGGGACGGTGCCCTCAAACTGTGGGTGGGCGATGGCGACGGGCAGGCTCACCTCCAGGCAATCCAGGCGCACACGTTTGAAGTCGGCAGACCTTTGAGCATCCGCGTGCGCGGGTACGCCATACCATTTCGCGTTGCGACGGACATTATGAACGACGGCGGCCGCGTGTACCTCGGACTCTCCGAGCGAGATCAGCGGCGCGTGGTTTTCAATCTGCGCACGCGCTTCTTCGTGTTGTGGCTTTCGCTGGTTTTGCTGGGCTTCGCAATCGTTTTCTTCACCTCGCGACGCACGCTGAGCCATGTGAGGAAAATTGCGGAAGCAGCCTCGCACATCGGCGAGTCGGACCTGCAGATGCGCGTGCCCACCACGCCGGGAAATGATGAAATTGCCCAGTTGGCGCTCACCCTGAACCGCATGCTCGACCGCATTGAAATCAGCGTGCACCAGCTACACACGATTACCGATTCGCTCGCGCACGATTTGCGCAGCCCGCTGACCGCCATCCGCGGCAAACTGGAGACTTCGCTGGCGCTGCGCGAAGCAGAGCAGGCGGAGCCGATTGTTTCCGCTATCGAAGAGCTTGACCGCCTGACGGACTTCCTGAACAAGTCGCTGGATGTGGCCGAGGCCAAGGCCGACGCCCTGCGGCTGCGCCCCACCACTATCGATGTTGACGAACTGCTGCGCGCCATGATCGCTCTGTACGAGCCCTCGATGAACGACAAGGACATTGGTATTCACCTGCACAGCCCCGGCCCCATTTACATTGTGGGCGATGAAGGACTCATTCATCGGATGGTGGCCAACCTGTTCGATAACGAGCTGAAACATCTCGCCGAAGGCTGCAATGTCGACGTGTACCTGCATCAGGACGACGACATGGCAAGGCTCGTGCTGCGGGATAACGGTCCGGGGTTCGATTCCGAAGTACTCGCGCAATTGTTCACCAAAGTTGTGAAAGGCAGGCACTCGACCGGACACGGGCTCGGGCTCCCCTTTGTAGACGCCGTCGTACGCGCTCACGCAGGCGCCATTTCGGCCGAAAACAATGAAGATGGAGGCGCGAAGCTGGTTCTGACGCTTCCCCTCGCGCCTCGCGAGTCCCACCAGGGACAGACCGCACATGCAGGTTGACCCATCGCATGAATTCTCACTTGATCTCTCGAGGCCTGCTGGCCGTCTTTTGCGCCATCCAGGGTGCCGCCACCATTGCGCTCGATCTGAATCGCACGCATGCCGCCCACCCGCAGTGGCTCGGGCATGCCCGATTCCACGTTGTGTGGCAGACCGGAACTGTGGCCGCGCTGGCGATTGTGGAGTGCTCGTTGCTATGGCTCCATGGACCACTTCAACCAGAGCGTTTCTATCTTGCGGCGCTCCTGGCCCTGCTGCCGATCTTCGGTTTCTTCGCTGCCCTGTTCGCGCGGGGCCTCTACGGCGGAACGCTTTCAGATCCCGGCGGCATTCCACCCCTCCGCCTCACCATGGGTCGTAGGCAGTTGCGAATCGACCTGAACCTCGTTGCGGAAATCGCCGGCCTCATTACGGTGCTCGCGATTGTGGCGCTGTACCGCTTTGGACCCGCAGCACAATAGGCGTCGACTCCACATAGAATCAGGCGCGAATCGAATTCCCAGAGATCGGGCGCGCTGCTATGGATTATGGAAAGATACTCGCGGCCACTTGGGCGACCGATTTGTGCGTACTCCGCCTCGACATGTGGCCTGTATCCCGACGCCAGTCAAAATCGTAACTCATCCATTTCGCTTTCAGAGTGCCTGCACTGGACGGTATCATCGCCGAATGCGGTGACATGCAAACGCGCGCTTCAGTCACATTAAAATTCGCTCATGAGTGTGCCTTGCGCGCGCGAAATTGGTCAGGAAAGCCACCTTCGGCACTGCAAATTCAACCGGGCGGGAACACTTGCAAGGACATTGGGCGAGAGTCTGCGGCCTCGCGGTTCTTCCACTCTATATTCTCGCCACGATCCTCATCGGCTGGGTTTCGCGGCGCCGAACTCGACGTGCCAACGACTTTCTGAATGCCAGCCGATCGCTCCCTGTCTGGATTGTCGCCGCGGCGTTTCTTTCCGCGAACTGCGGAGCGCTGGAGATTGTGGGACTGAGCGCGGTGGCCGCGCAATATGGGGTCGGCGCATTTCACTTCTACTGGATCGGCGCCATCCCCGGCCTCGTCTTCCTTTCCGGTGTCATGATTCCGGTGTACATGCGGAGCGGCGTGAAGAGCCTGCCGGAATATCTGCAACTGCGCTTCGACAGCCGCGTGCGCCTGGCCAATGCGTCGCTTGTCCTGATCACCGGAACCGCGCTATCAGGGATCGGCCTGTATGCGATGGCCGAGGTGCTTGAGGTGGTCTTCGGCTGGCCGTTCTCCGCGGGCGCGCTGCTCGCCTCTTCGGTGGTGCTGATCTATGTGCTGCTGGAAGGCCGGCGCGCCACCATTTACAACGAAGTGTTCCAACTGGCGGTCATTGTGGCTGGGCTGCTGCCCCTCCTGATGCTAAAGACCAGCGTGTTCCACACCTCGCGCTCTCTGGCCGGCCCTCATTGGCATTTGTGGTCGGCCGTACCGTTCTTTGCGCCGCGTGCACCTCTGGACGGACTCGGGGTGACGATCGGCCTCGGATTCGTGCTCAGCTTCAGCTATTGGTCCACCGATTTCGTGATGATCCAGCGCTCGCTGGCCGCGCGCAGCGTGGCGTCCGGGCGGATGGTGCCACTGCTGGCCGGGTTTGGGAAGCTGGGCTTCTCCATGCTGGTGGTATCTCCGGCTCTGGGCGCGGCGGCCTACCTGGGTTCGAGAATGCCCGCAAGCTATGATGAGACCCTTCCTACGCTCATGGCCGCTTCGTTTCAGCCCGTGTTGCTGGGCCTGGGCATGACCATGGTGCTAGCCAGCCTGATGACCGGCCTCGCCGCGAATGTGTCCGCGTCCTCGGCAGTGTGGACGGAGGAGATCTACCGGACCATGCTCCGTAAGACCGCGCCGGAGCCGCACTACATCCGGATAGGACGTATTGCGAGCGTGGTTGCAGTGGCGCTGAGCATTGCCGCTTCGTACCTTGCGTTCTATTTCCGCGATCTGATGGAGTATGTGCAGCTCATTTTTTCGTTGTTCGGGGCGCCCTTCTTCGCGGTGTTCGCGCTGGGGGTCTTTACCCGGCGCGCCACCGCAACCGGCGCATTGGCAGGGCTCTCCAGCGGATTCCTTCTGGCGCTGACGCACCACGCGCTGGTGGCGGCGCACGTTCTGCACTACGGATCGCTGATGAGCGCCAATTTCTATGTGGCGATCGCCGGGTTCTTCACGTCCCTGCTGGTTGGCCTGGCCGCAAGCCGTCGTGCAGGCCAAAAGCCCCGCGCGGAGACCGACACGCTCGTCTTCAATCTCGCGGCCGGGTCGCTAAGGAATCCCGGCGCTCTCTGGTGGGTGATGGCCGGCACTCTGCTGCTGTGTTGCGCAGTCCTGAATTACATGTGGCGCTAGCCCTGCGTGCGCCACGCCGCTGAAATGCCTCTTTTTCGGCGATGGGGGTGCCGGTGCCGCGCGGACTGCCTGAAAGAACTGCCTTGCAATTCTCAAATGTACACGATTACATTCGACGAAGGTGAAACAGACATGAGCTATCGCGCAGTTGTGAGCCGCATGACGATTTTGTGCACCCTGTTGTGTTTCCTCCTCTCTTTGCTGCCTTTGCCGGCGGCTGCCGCCGGAGCCGAGACGCCCCGCATCGTGAACCAGA
>Ga0207667_10011237_pt1 | contig 10417 bp, 7 predicted proteins | sample KBSCornC52_FD_184301 | JGI IMG/M metagenome (GOLD analysis project Ga0207667, IMG submission 184301) | Corn rhizosphere microbial communities from Kellogg Biological Station, Michigan, USA - KBS Corn C5-2 (SPAdes) (version 2) | ecosystem: Host-associated > Plants > Roots > Rhizosphere > Soil ...
GAAACGGGGACCCTGGCTGGCTAACTCTCGGCCGCGGCTTTGAGCGCCTGATCTTCTTGGAGGCGGGCTGGCATGCTGCAGCCGCCCATTTTTCCAAGGGAGATGTGATCAATCCTTAGAAGCCGCGTCTCTGCAGCCCCCGCTGCGCGTCACTGCCCCGCGAACACGAACGGCACGTTGGCGATCGTCGTTCCGCCGGATGCGGGGAACGTCCACGAACGCACGCTGCTGCCGATGCAACTCGCCAAGCCGCTGTAGCCGCGCGGGTCGCCGCTGGTGGTGACGTTCTGCACGCTGCCGGTGCCGCCGACGGTGATGGTGACGGTGACCTTGGCGGTCATGGGCGCGTCTTTCGCGCGCGCGTCGAGGGCGGGCTGCCAGCAACGGCGTTTGACGCTGCCGGTGTAGCGCGCGACGGTCGACTGGATCTGGCCGCCGTCGAGCTGCGCGCCGTTGTTCGAGTTGCCGGAGGGGCCGCCGGTTGCGGGGCCGCCGGAGGGACCGAGACCGCTCAAACCGGTGAGGCCGCTCAAACCCGTGTTGGGCTTGGCTTCGCTGCTGGGGGTGGCGGCGGCGGACTTGCCCGAACCGTTCGGCTTCTTCGGCGCTTGGGGATCCGCCGCGAGGGTTTCGCCGGGGTTGTTGTTGGCAGCTGCCTGCCCCGGATCTTGGACCCGCACTTCTTTTTCGACGATCTTCTCGACGATCTTCGTCTCGCCCGGCTTTTGGCCGCCGAACAACACGAAGCCGAGGGTGAGACCGAGCGCGATGGCGATGACCATCGCCACCCACACCATCGGTGAGGTGCCGCGGCGCGGCGGAACCAGTGCCGAGATGTCGTCGGTAACCACAGCGGAGCCGGTGACGGCGCCCTGTGAAGCCGTGGCCGCGAACGGCTCGGCGGGGGCGACGCCCGCGGCCTTGGCGGTGACGTCGCGCGCTTCGGAAGCGGGCGGCGTGAAGGGCGTGAGCGACGCGCGCGCGCTGGACACGCCTTCTTCGACGATGGCGACGAGCTCGGGGTACGTCTTGAGGGGACGCCAGTCTTCGAAGCCGTCGCGCCAAACCAGAGACTCTTTGTTGACGGCGCCTGACGCGGCTTTGGAGCGCAGCTCGCTCAGCCGAATGGGGCCGACCGGGACGCCGTTGATGCCGACGAACCATTCGTCGCCCGGCATGCTGAGCGGCGCGTCGGCGGAGGCCGGAGCTTCGGAGCCAGCGCCACCAAATGCTTGCGTGAACGCGCCCGCCAGCGCGCCGGCGTCGGCCATGCGCGTGACTTCGTCATCACCCTCGAAGTCACGGGGCATCTCGAGCGCGGAAGCGGCGGGCGCGGGCGCAGGAGCCGCCGGTGCAGGAGCAGGAGCCACAGCCGCCGCAACCGCCGCGGGCCGCGCAGCAGCAGTTGGCCCGAGGGGAGCGCCGGCGGCCCGGGGGGCGCTGGCGCGCGGAGGCGGAGCCGCGGGTTTCGGGACGGGCCCGGCCGGCTTACCCGGCGGCGGGCGCGGCGCCGGTACCGGCGCGCCCTTGGGGCCAGTCGGTTTGGCCGCGGTGGGTGGCACCGCGCGCGCGGGCGGAGGCGTCGGCGAGGCAACGACGGGAGGCTGCTCGGTCACTTGCGCTGGCGGCGGCGGCGCGCTGCCCGAGTCGCCATCGGCCATCTCGGGCGGCTCGCTCTCGAGGCTGCTGGGCGCAGCGATGGCGCTCGACACCTGAATCATGAAGCCGCACTTGCGACACTTCATGCGCACGGACCGCCCCGCCACCTTTTCGTCGGCGATCTGGTACTTCGCTTTACAGCTGGGGCAGAGAAACTTCATACAGCGGAGCGCCGTCGCACAATGGCTTTGGTGTTCGAAGAAGCGAAGGATTCAGAGAGAAACGGTACCGAGAAACAGTGGGGCCAGAGCTTAGCCCGGGCTCAAAAAGGCGCGCTCCAAAAAAAGCGCGCTTGCTGTACGAGCGGGCGGGTTTCGGAAGCCCCACCGTGGCCATCACAGAAGATTGAGCAAATGCTCGCGAATGGACTGGCGGGTCTCCTCGTCGGGGGCAAGGGACAGCGCCCTTTCCCACATTTCGACTGCTTTGTTACGAAATCCGGCCTTCTGGTACAAGATGGCTAGGTTTTTGACGGCAGGAAAGTGGCGCGAGTTAATCTCCACGGCCGTTTCCAGCTCACTCACCGCGTCATACACGCGGCCCTTCTTGCCGTAGAGCAAGCCGAGGTGAAAATGCAGCCGATAAGCCAGTGGATCGATGCCGATTCCGCGCTTGAGGTGCTCGATCGCCTCGTCCAGACGACCGGCCTTGTAGGCCTCCACCCCGGCGTTGAGGGCGGCCTCCGCCTCCCCCGACACGTCCGGGGCGTCGGCCGGGGGTAGCCGGCGCAGGCAGGCGTCCACCGCCGCCATGACGTCACCGATGCGGAACGGCTTCTCGATGAAGTGATCTACGCCGCAGCTGGCCTTTAGATCTTCGGCGTAGCGCCAGCCCCGGTACACCGCGCTCACCATGATGATCGGGATGCTGCCGTAGCGTTGGCTGCCCTTGATGCGCCGCGCGATCTCGAAGCCGTGCACCTCGGGCAGCATGGCGTCGAGGACGATCAAGTCTGGGTGGCGCTCTTTGACCAAGCGCAACGCCAAGAGGCCACGGTCGGCCTCGACGACGTGATGGCCGGCGCGCGTCAGCAGGCGCACGAGCATCTTGCGAATTTCGGTTTCGTCGTCCACGACCAAAATCGTCTTGCCGGAGGCGTCGGTGGCGGCTGGGCTCGAGCCGTGCTCGGGCATGTCCGTCACCACGCTGAGCTCAGGCGACGTCTCGCTGAAGTCGTTTTCTTCGACGTCCTCGCGGCGCGACAAGGCTTGCACTTCGTCGTCGACGATCACGCCCGGGGCGTCGAGCGGCCGCGCTTCGGTCGTGGACAAGTCGTGCGGGAACGTGGAGCTGTCGCTCGTGTCGCCACCGATACCGAGCTTCTTGAGCACTTCCTCCGGGCAGTGCGGACCGACGTAGAAGTCTTCGCCACGCGCTTTCTTGTCGTACGCCTCTTCGATGACGTGGGACAGCGGCCCCTCGAGGGCAACGTAGGGGTAGACCTTCTTGCCGGTGACGAACTCCAGCTCGTCAATCACCTTCTTTTCGCGCGGGTTGGCCATCGCGATGAACAGCCGATCGTCACGCACCAGCACCGGCAAGATCAGGTGCTTCTCGGCGATCTCGCGCGGTAGCAAATCCAAGTCTTCGAGCCGCAGGCACAGCTGGCTCAAATCGATACCCGGAATGCCGTGCTGCTCGCTGAGAGCCTTGAGCGCGGCCACGTCCGAGATGGCTCCGGACGCGGCGAGCCGCGAAGCCAAGCGGCCACCCTTGTTTTCTGCCAGCGCGCGATCCAGCTCCTCGGGGCTGAGCGCCCGTTGGCGCAGCAGGATCTTACCGAGCTGTTTCTTCTCGCTCATCGAGGGTCGACCGCAGTATCGGCTATGTTGCGGAAAACTGCGAGCCGTTCTCGCGCGAAATCAGCGTAGTTCCCGGCCAGGACGGCCGCGCGCGCCTCGCGCATCAGGCGCGCATACAGGGCCAAGTTGTGCTCGCTCAGCATCCGCAGCGCCAGGATTTCCCCGGCTACGAACAGGTGGCGTAGGTAGGCGCGGCTGTAGCCTCCCCGGCAAGCCGAACAGCCGCAGTCGGTGTCGAGCGGCAGCGGATCGTCACGGTAGCGGGCGTTCTTGATGGTCAGCTTGCCCTGCCAGGTGAAAGCTTGACCATTGCGAGCGTTGCGCGTCGGCATCACGCAGTCGAAAAGATCGATGCCCGCGCCCACGGCAATCAGCAGATCTTCGGGCGTGCCGACGCCCATCAGGTAGCGCGGGCGCTCCGAGTCCAGCCGATGAGCAATTTGTACGAGCGCAGCGTGCATCGACGCTGGCGGCTCTCCCACGCTGAAGCCACCCAGCGCTAGGCCCTGAAACGGCAGCTTTGCCAGCGTCTCGGCGTGTTGGAGCCGCAGCTCGACGCTGGTGCCGCCCTGCACGATGCCGAACAGCGACTGGCCGGGAGTCAGCGCCGCCAGGCAACGCTCCGCCCAGCGCGTGGTGCGGTCGACGGCGGCCGTCAGCTCGGGCAGCGCCGCTTCCCCGCTCAGACACACGTCGAGTTGCATGGCGATGTCCGAGCCGAGCAGGCCCTGAATGCGCATCGCCTCTTCGGGCGTCAGCTTCAAGCGCTTGCCGTCCAAGTGCGACGCAAACTCGAAACCGTCCTCGCTCATCTTCATCCGCTCGGCCAGCGAAAATGCCTGAAATCCTCCTGAATCGGTGGCAATGGCGTGGGGCCAGCGCGCAAATGCGTGCAACCCGCCCAGCTCTGCCACCCGTTCCGGCCCGGGCCGAAGCCACAGGTGGTACGTGTTCATGATCTGCATGCGCGCACCGGTCGCGGCGACCTCTTCCGAGGAGAGAGCCTTGACGCTGGCCTGCGTGCCTACCGGCATGAACGCGGGTGTTGGCACTTCGCCGTGGCGAGTCAAAATGCGACCGGCGCGCGCGTTACCCGAAGTGCCGTCGAGCTGGTAGCTGATCACGACGCCCGCCTGGGCAGCCACATGGCGTCGCCAAACGAAAGGAAACGGTAGCGCTCGGTCAACGCGGCTCGATAAGCCTCCCGCATGGCGGCCTCGCCGGCGAAGGCCGCGACCAGCGCCAGCAGCGTGCTCTTGGGTTGATGAAAGTTGGTCAGCAAGGCGTCCACGATTCGAAAAGCATAGCCGGGTTGGATCAGCAGGCGCGTGGCCGCGGTTTGGGCCACCACGTGGCCGGGTTGGGCCGGATCTGCCGCCGACTCCAGGGCCCGCACCACCGTCGTGCCCACCGCCACGACCGGGGCTCCGCGAGCGCGGGCCGCGGCAATTTGCGCCGACAAGGTGGGGTCGATGCGAAAGCGCTCTTCGTGCATCACGTGCTCGGACAGATCGTCCACCACCACCGGGCGGAAGGTGCCAAGCCCGACCTCGAGCTCCAGCCGCCCGAGCTCGACGCCCCGCGCGGCCGCCGCTTCGAGCAAAGCCGGGGTCAAGTGCAGGCCCGCCGTCGGTGCCGCCACGGACCCCACCCGCTCGGCGTATACGGTCTGGTAGCGAGCAACGTCGTCGGCGTCGTCCTCGCGCCCAAGGTACGGCGGGATGGGCACCCGCCCTTCGGCGGCAAGCACGTCTTCCACCGGCTGCGCCGACGTCACGAGCAGCAGCAGCGTGCCATCGTCGCGACGTTCCAACACTTCGCACGAAAGCTTGCCGGCGTCGATCACGACGCCAAGCCGGAGCGGCTTGCTCGCGCGCCCGAGCGCTTCCCACACTTCGCGCCCGTCCCCGCCTTCTAGCTCCGTGCGCCGCCCGAGCATCAACAGCTCCACCTTGCCGCCGCTGGCACGCCGCACCCCGAATACCCGTGCCCGGCGCACCCGCGTGTCGTTCACGACCAAGAGCGCGCCTTCCGGGAGCAACGCCGGCAGGTCGCGAATGAGTCGGTGCGCGATCGAGCCACGGTCGAGCACGAGCAGCCGACTCGCATCGCGCTCGGCTAACGGCCGCTTCGCGATCAGCTCTTCTGGCAAATCGTAGTCAAGGAGCTCGGTGCGCACGGGCGCCCCATAGCAGAAAGGGGCGAACGTGCAGAGTGCAGGGCGAGGGTTGGCTGCAGCGAGCGACGTGCGAGGCGCGGAAAGCGCGCCAAAAGCGCGGGGCGCTGCGCGAACCGGTCCCCCTCACCCCGTTTCCACCCACCGCCCACCGCTCACCCCCCGCCACCCTGCCCCTGCGCTCTCGCTCTTTCTACCGACTCTCGTAGGAAATTCCCAAACGCGTCATCTTTCGCCAAAGCGTCGTCGGGCTGATGTCGAGCGCTTCGGCGGCGCGTTCGCGGCTGCCGTCGCAGGCGCGCAGGGCCATCTGCAAGGCGTCGCGCTCGGCGTCGTCGACGATATCGGCCAGCGTCCGCCCGGTGGCGCGCGATTTCTTGGGCATCTGCGGCAGGATGTCGTCGGCCGTGACGAGGCCGCCGGAGCACAGCGCCACCGACTGCTCGACCATGTTCTCGACCTCGCGCACGTTGCCGGGATAGTCGTACAGAATCAGCTTTTCCATCACGCCCTCGGCCAGGCGCGCGTGGGCGTTCATCTTCCGGTTGTACTTGTCGAGGAAGAACTCGATGAGCAGTGGAATGTCTTCGCGCCGCTCGCGCAGGGGCGGCAAGTGAAAGCGCGCCACGTTCAGGCGGTAGTACAAATCTTGGCGAAAGCGCCGCTCCTCGACGGCTTGGGCCAAGTCGACGTTGGTGGCGGCGACGACGCGGATGTCGACCTTCACCGGCTTGTTCTCGCCGACGCGGCGAATCTCGCCCTCTTGAATGCCGCGCAGCAACTTGGCCTGAAACGAAGGCGTCGTTTCGGCAATCTCGTCGAAGAAGAAGGTGCCGCCGTCGGCCTCTTCGAACAAGCCTTTGCGAGCGGAAATGGCGCCCGTGAACGCGCCGCGCGCGTGACCGAACAGCTCGCTCTCGAGCAAGGTCTCGCTGATGGCGGCGCAGTTGACGGTCACGAACGGCCGATGGGCGCGCTTGCTGTTGGCGTGCACCGCCCGGGCGATCAGCTCCTTGCCGGTGCCTGATTCACCGGTAATGAGCACGATCGCGTCGGTCGGAGAAATTTTCACGACGCGCGTCAGCACGTCCCGGATGGGCTGAGAGCGGCCCACGATGTTCTCGAGGTGGTAGCGCTCCTTGAACTCACGCGCGAAAGCCTGCACCTGGCCCTGCAGCTTGCGGCTCTCGAGCGCCTTGCCGACCTTGACGATCAGCTCTTGCTCGGTGAACGGCTTCTGAATGTAGTCGAAGGCGCCGACGCGCATGGCTTCGACCGCGCTCTCGATCGTGCCGTAGGCGGTCATCACGATGACCTCCGTCATCGGCTGCGCTTCTTTGGTGGCGCGCAGCACCTCGATGCCGTCGTACTCGCCCATGCGCAAATCGGTCAGCACGACGTCGAACGCGCCGGTGGCTCCGAGCTCGCGGCCTTGCGCGCCGTCGGCCGCCTCGTCCACTTCGTAGCCCTGCCCGCGCAGCATCATGGCCAGCGTAGTGCGCATGTTGCGCTGATCATCGACGACGAGAATCTTACCCATGGCGCTTCGAGCCCGAGCTACGGTCTACCACTACTTCGCCCGTCCTGGGGGCAAACTCAATGCCGCATGAACAAGAGCACGAACAACGCGACGAGCAGACCCAGGGCGCCGATGGCGTAACCGATGATACTGCCGGCGCTGAGCGAGCTGGGTTGGGGCTGGGAAACGTCGTGACGCAGCCCTGAAAACGACGAGCTGGGGCGGCCCACGGTGCTCGGTGACGTGATGTTCGAGAGCCCGCTGCCAGTGACGGAGCTCACCGAGCTGACGCCGCTCACCGTAATGCGGTCCTTACCGGTAGGCGTGAAAGCTAGATCGCCCGACAACAGGTCACTCGGCGGCGCCTGACCGCTGCCTAACGCCTTGAGCGCCGCGCGCACCGCCTTGCGTCGCTGCTCGATGCGCTCGCCCAACACCCGCTTCATCAGGCCGGCCAGGCCGCTTTGCGCGACCACCACCCGCTCCGATTTGAGATAGGCGCGCAAATCTTCGGCCAGCTCGAGCGCGGTTTGATAGCGGGCCTCCGGACGGCGATCGAGCGCCTTCAGCACGATGCGCTCGAGGCCAACCGGGTACTTGGGGTCGATGCTGGTCGGCTTGGGGATCGGGCCGCCGATCACCAGCTTGAGGGTGTCGATGTCGTGCTCGCCGCGAAAGAGCCGGCGGCTCGTGGTGAGCTCGAACAGCACGATGCCGAGAGAAAAGATGTCGCTGCGGCGGTCGACGGCTTTGCCCAGCGCTTGCTCGGGCGACATGTAGCCGAATTTACCCTTCAGCTGCCCGGCGCGCGTCGCCTCGCTGATGCGACCGACGGCTTTGGCTACGCCGAAGTCCACCAGCTTCACCATGCCGTTGGTGCCGATCAAGATATTGTGCGGCGAAACGTCGCGGTGGACGACGCCGCGTGGACTGCCGTCCATGTCGCGTAGCTCGTGGGCGGCGTGCAGGCCGGACGCGGCGTCGGCGATGATCTTCACGGCCAGCTCGGGGGGAATAGCGCGGCGCTTGCCGGCTTCGGCGATGACGGTATGGAGCGACTCGCCCTCCACCCACTCCATCGACATCCACATCACGCCGTCGGCGTCCCCCACGTCGTAGATCTCGACGACGTTCGGGTGCTTGATGGCGCGCACGAGCCGGACCTCGTCCAAGAACATGGTGACGAACTCGGTTTCGTCGGCCAGCTCGATCAGCATCGCCTTCACGGCCACCAGCCGATCATCCTTGGGATCTTTGGCGCGCTCGCGAGCCACCCAGACCGTGGCCATGCCGCCGCGACCGATCCTGAGCATCAGCTCGTTGTCACCGAGCTTCGATCCTTGCTTGAGGTCTTCGGTCATCAGGCGGGTTTGCGGACCACGCGCGGCACGCCGAGTGCGCTCGCGTCCCGCGGCATTCGCTTGGGGGTTTGTACTACCTGGCCGCCGGCAGGGCCAAGAGGGTTTGCGGGACGGGGCCCGGCCCCTGGCACCATCAGATCACACGGGACCTTCCAGAGCGGGCACCGCGAGGACCGGCCGAGGCCGTGCAGAACCAGCTGGACCGGGCCGCGACCGCCATGGGGCATTCGGGCCATCGATGCCAAAACCAAACCTGCTATAAGCGCCCGGAACGGGAGCTTACGGCACTATGTCAACGTTGAAAGAGCAGCTGGGAGCCGGCGAAAAACGCCAGCAAGTGATTGATGACGCCATCAAGGTGCTCGACGCCGAAGTGGCCGATAAAGGCGGTCTGACCGGACTTGCCGTCAAGGGTGGGTACAAAGTCGTGCAGGGCGTGCGCCCGGGCTTCGTGCGCGACGTCGTGACCGGCCTCCTCGACGAGTTCTTGGACGCCGTCGACCCGCTCTATCAAGAGGCGAAGCAAAAGGGCCGGCCGGCTGGCGCCTATTTGCTCGAAAACAAGAGCCGAGTCGCCGAGGGGCTTCTGGCGGTGACGGACCGCAAGGCCCAGCGCGCCGACGGCATGCTCAAAAAGGCCTACGAGAAGCTGCGTCCCCTGGCGAAGGGGCAGGTCGAGGCCGCCACCCCCCGACTCGCCCAGTTGCTCGAAAAACACGCAGAAAAGACGGCGTAGGGCTAGCCGTCCGGTTAGCTGTGTGCTGAGCTGACTCGCGGGCCTGCCGCGCCTGGCGGTGCGCTCGTTTGCGCAGAAATGCGATCGCCACCCGCATTTCTACGCGGTTTCGCTGATTCCGCTATTCCCTATCGGATGACTTGACAATCTCCCGAATTGGGCGAGATTTCCCGTCCAAACGCGCGCTCCATGACCACCAGCACCCCCGTTTCGGAAACCACCCCCACCCGCCACATCATCAAAGGCGCCGTCGTTCGCTTCGCCGGAGACTCCGGCGACGGCATGCAGGTCACGGGCGACCAGTTCACCGCCGCCGCCGCCCTCGCCCAAAACGACCTGGCGACCTTCCCGGACTTCCCCGCCGAGATTCGCGCGCCGGCCGGAACGCTCTACGGCGTCTCGGGTTTCCAGATCCATTTCTCGTCGCAGGACGTGTTCACGCCCGGCGACGCGCCCGACGTGCTCGTGGCCATGAACCCCGCCGCGCTCAAGACCAACTTGCGCGACCTGAAGACGGGCGGGTTGCTGATCGTGAACTCGGGCACGTTCAACGCCACCAACCTGAAGAAGGCTGGCTACGCCGAGAACCCGCTCGAAGACGGCTCGATGGACAACGCCGGCTATTCGGTGCTGGCCATCGACATCAGCAAGCTCACGCTGCTCAGCGTCAAAGAGACGGGCCTTTCCACGAAGGAGGCCAACCGCTGCAAGAACTTCTGGACCTTGGGCTTGATGTTCTGGATCTACGGGCGCCCGATGGAGCCCTCGATCAAGTGGATCGAGAGCAAGTTCGGCAAGCGCGCGGATCTGGTCGCCGCCAACATCGCCGCGCTCAAAGCCGGGCACGCCTACGGCGAAACTGCCGAGGTTTCGCACTTCAGCTACGAGGTGCCGAAGGCGCCCGTCGCCAAGGGCAAGTACCGCAACATCGGCGGCAACCAAGCCACCGCCTGGGGCCTCATCGCCGCCACCGAGCTGAGCGGGCTCGAGCTCACGCTCGGCGCCTACCCCATCACCCCTGCCAGTGACGTGCTGCACGAGCTGTCGAAGTTCAAGCATTTCGGCGTCACCACCATCCAGGCTGAAGACGAGATCGCCGCCATCTGCGCGGTGATCGGCGCGTCCTACGCCGGCAAAATCGGCGTCACCTCCACCAGCGGTCCC
>Ga0207667_10011238_pt1 | contig 10417 bp, 11 predicted proteins | sample KBSCornC52_FD_184301 | JGI IMG/M metagenome (GOLD analysis project Ga0207667, IMG submission 184301) | Corn rhizosphere microbial communities from Kellogg Biological Station, Michigan, USA - KBS Corn C5-2 (SPAdes) (version 2) | ecosystem: Host-associated > Plants > Roots > Rhizosphere > Soil ...
CACGGAGAAACGTACACACGCGTGATTTAGATCGAGTGTGTACGTTTCTCCGTGACAACTTAGCTGTACACGGTCACCTCGAGCCGCGTGCCTTGGCATGACCCGCCTTGGTATGAACATCCTCGCTCTCGATACTTCCACCGAGCAATGTTCCGTTGCGCTGATGCGCGGTGAAACTGTGATCGAGCGGTGCGTGCACACTGCGCGCGATCATGCCGACCTTGTTCTAGGAATGGTCGAGGACGTCCTGCGCGAGGGCATGCTTTCGCTAAAGCAATTAGACGGCATTGCTTTCGGCAGAGGGCCTGGCGGGTTCACCGGGGTGCGGATCGGTGTGGGTGTCGCGCAAGGTTTGGCATTGGGTGCCGGACTACCGACAGTTGGAGTATCTGATCTTGCTGCGGTTGCATGCCAAGCGACACGGCAGCCGGGCGATATTCTCGTATGCATGGATGCGCGCATGGGCGAGGTTTATTGGGCTGTATTTCGTGTCGATGATCGTGGCCGAGTAGAGCCACGTTCCCCGGAACGAGTCGGTCCTCCTAGGGGCGTGATGTGGGACGAGCCGCTCCATCTTGCAGCCGGCACGGGTTTCGCCGCATACCCGGACTTGCGTGACAGATTTAAAGATCTGACGTTGCGAACGGACATACTGCCTCGCGCTAGCGATATCGCGAAGCTGGCTGCACTTGAAATCGAGGCGGGGCAGGCTTTACCGGCGCGCGATGCCCAGCCTTCCTACGTGCGCGACGACGTCGCAGTTAAACCTGTGCGTCACACTTAATGAAGGATGTCATCGCGGTGTAATAATGGAGCGGATAATCACCGCGTCATGTATCCGTCACATCAAGCAAGCCCAGCATCAGCGGCACGTATGAGCGCAAAGCAAATTCTCATTGTGGAAGACGAGAAACCGATTCGCGAAATGATCGCGTTTGGTTTACGGCGCAGCGGCTACGAGGTCACCGAGGCGGAAGACGTGAGCTCGGCGCGCGCGAGTATCGCCAACCGCAGACCGGATTTGGTGCTCATCGATTGGATGTTGCCCGATATGAGCGGTCTCGAGCTCACGCGTCTGCTGAAACGCGACAAGGATACGCAGGAAGTCCCGGTGATCATGTTGACGGCTCGTGCCGATGAACAAGACAAAGTCACCGGGCTTGAAGGAGGCGCGGACGACTATGTGACGAAGCCGTTCTCACCGCGCGAACTGCTTGCGCGTATCACTGCGGTACTCAGACGCGCCGCGCCTGCGGGCGGTGAAGAAGTCGTGAACGCAGACGGTTTGATTCTCGATGGCAGCAGTCATCGTGTCATGGCGGGCGATCAGAACGTGCCGCTCGGCCCCACCGAATACCGTTTATTGGCGTTCTTTATGACGCATCCCGAACGCGTCTACAGCCGCAGCCAGCTGCTGGATCGTGTTTGGGGTGGCAATGTGTATGTCGAGGAGCGTACTGTCGACGTCCACATCCGTCGCTTGCGAAAGGCGCTCGAAGCATTCGGCTTCGACCGCTTCATTCAAACCGTGCGTGGTTCGGGATATCGCTTCTCCACACGAGCCACCTAGCGCGGGTTTGGCGCTCGCGAGCGTGGCCACGCACCGCCGCTTACAATAGGGCCAATGTTGAAGTTCGTGTCCAATACGGCCTGGCAAGTCATTTCGCGAGTTTCCGTGGTGTTGCTGGTGGGCCTCGTTATCGGGCTCATCATCGGTCACGTTGCAGTCGTACTGGCAGTCGCACTCGGTGTGTATCTTGCGGTCCAGCTACGCAATCTGCTCCTGCTCGATCGTTGGCTGCGTTTCCGCCGTGTTTTGATCCCCCCGGACATGGCCGGCCCGTGGGGCGACGTGCTCGCGACCATCAGCCGCATTTATCGCCGTAAGCAATTCCACAAGCAGCGCGTGCTGCGTCTCCTGCGTGAGTTTCGGCGGCTGACGTCGTCGATGCCGGACGGCGCGGTGTTGCTCAACGCCGATCATGAAATCCTGTGGTTCAACAACACCGCGGCGGAGTGGTTGGGGCTGCATCGCAAGCGCGACGTGGGCATGCGCATCGAGAATCTCGTGCGCCACCCGGATTTCGTCGCCTATCTCGATGGGTCCGATCGCGGCGCGCCGGTGAGAATTCCGCAAGCTGCCGGCCAAGACGGTTGGTTTTCGATTTATCTGGTGCAGACACGCAGGGTGCGCCAGCGGTTGCTGATCATTCGCGACATCACGCGCGAGGTGCGCATGGAAGCCATGCGTAAAGACTTTGTCGCGAATGCATCGCATGAACTGCGTTCGCCGTTGACGGTGATCGCCGGATATCTCGATTCGCTCACCGACGATCCAAGCTTGGGTCCGGCCTGGGCCGGACCTGTACAAGAAATGCGGCGCCAGGCCGATCGCATGCGGACCATCATTCAGGACTTGCTCGAACTCTCGCGCTTGGAAGCGGGCGGCCTCGCGAGCGACGATCAGTTCGTGGACATCGGCGGCATTCTGTCCTTGCTGCGTAGGGAAATGTCGGGGCTCGAACATCGCCCGAAGATCACTCTGCAACTTGATAGCGATGCTTTGCTGCGGGGATCCGAAAGCGAATTCAATTCGATATTTTCGAACTTGATTACGAATGCCGTTAAGTACACCCCCGCGGAGGGCGAAATCCACATTCGTTGGTGGCTGGACGATCAGGGCGCGCACGTCTCGGTGAGCGACACGGGCATCGGGATCGCGGCCGAACATATCCCGCGTCTGACGGAGCGTTTCTACCGAGTGGACGCCGGCCGCTCACGCAAGATGGGCGGATCCGGACTGGGTTTGGCAATTGTGAAGCATGCGTTACAACGGCATGACGCGACCTTGGATGTCGTAAGCGAAGAAGGTGTCGGCAGCACGTTCACGTGCCATTTTCCGTTGCACCGCGTAGCCACGCGCGCGCAGCGTGCTACTCCCTGACAGTTTTGCCCACTTGGCTGACGAATTTACTGTCATCGAGATGTAACACAAAGAGGTCTCAATACGCGCCCGAACCCCCCGTTGGAGGAAGCACAAGTGATAAAGACCGTCACGAGACTCAAGATGACATTCGGCGCGTTGGCAGTGGGTACTCTGCTCGCCGCCACGGCTTCTGCAGCAGACATTTCCGGTGCGGGCGCAACGTTCCCGTATCCGATCTACGCCAAGTGGGCCGAAGCGTACAAGCAGCAGACGGGCGTCGGTCTCAATTATCAGTCGATCGGTTCGGGCGGCGGCATCAAGCAGATCAAAGCGGAGACGGTGACGTTCGGCGCCTCCGACAAGCCGCTCGAAGCGGCTGATCTCAAAGAAGCCAACCTCGTGCAGTTCCCGATGATCATCGGTGGCGTGGTGCCTGTCATCAACGTGCCGGGCATCAAGCCGGGACAGCTCACCATCGACGGCCCGACGTTGGCCGCCATCTACATGGGCGAAATCGCCAAGTGGAACGATGCAAAGATCAAGGCGCTGAATCCTTCCGCTTCACTGCCTGATCTCGCCATCGCACCGGTATATCGCTCCGATGGTTCGGGCACCAACTTCCTGTTCTCGTACTATCTCTCCAGCGTGAGCCCCACCTTCAAGTCGAAGATCGGCGCCAACACGTCGGTGGAATGGCCGGTCGGTATCGGCGCGAAAGGCAACGAAGGCGTGGCCAACATGAGCACGCAAACCTCGGGTGCCATTGGCTATGTCGAATACGCCTACGCCAAGCAAAACAACATGACGTATCTGAAGCTCAAGAACCACGACGGCAAGGTCGTAGCGCCGGAGGCGAAGGCGTTCCAAGCTGCCGCCGCGAACGCGGATTGGGCCAAGGCCGAGGGTTACTACCTGATCCTCACGGATCAACCCGGCGCGCAGAGCTGGCCGATCACCGGCGCAAGCTTCATCCTCATGCATACGGAAGCGAAGGACCCGCAAGCTTCGGGCGAAGCGCTCAAGTTCTTCGCCTGGGCCTATGCGAAGGGCGGCGATCTCGCGACTCAGTTAGACTACGTGCCGCTGCCGGAAAACGTGGTTAAGCTGGTGAAGCAGACGTGGCGTACTTCGATCAAGTCGAACGGTAAGCCGGTTTGGAACGAGAAATAACTCTCTGTTGAAGTAACATGAGCGCGGCCGGACGTGACGAGCGTCCGGCCGTTTTTCGCTACCTATGGCCACTGAAATTTTGCAATTGCGGTTACAGCGAGAGGCGCGCGCCGAGGGGCTCTTCCGCTGGGCGACGATGTGTTCCGCCGTGCTCGTGTTGTTGTTGTTGGCCGGCGTCATCATCGCGCTGGTGCACGGCAGCTGGCCGGCGCTCAAAGAATTCAAATGGGCGTTCATCACCCGCGAGAAGTGGAACCCGGTCACCGATCAATTCGGTGCACTCGCGCCGCTCTACGGCACCGTCATTTCTTCGCTCATCGCGATGTTGATCGCAGTGCCCATCGGATTCGGCATCGCTGTGTTTCTGACGGAGACATGCCCTCGATGGTTGCGAGGCCCTATCAGCACGGGTATCGAGCTGTTGGCCTCCATCCCCAGCATCGTGTACGGCATCTGGGGATTGTTCGTCCTCGCGCCTATCCTGCAGCATAGTTTCCAACCTTGGCTGATCGATCATCTCGGGCCGCTGCCCCTCATCGGCAAACTGTTTCAAGGGCCGCCGTTCGGCATCGGGTTGTTAACGGCGGGTGTCGTGCTCTCGATCATGGTGCTACCGTTTATTTGCTCCGTCATGCGCGAAGTGTTTCGCATGGCGCCGATCTCTCTCAAAGAAGCTGCCTATGGATTGGGCGCGACACAATGGAATGTCGTCTGGGACGTGGTCGTGCCGTGGTCCCGCACCGGCATCATCGGCGGCGTCATGTTGGGTTTGGGACGTGCGCTCGGCGAAACGATGGCGGTGACTTTCGTGATCGGTAACGCTCATCGCATCAGCACGTCGCTGCTTGCGCCTGCAACGACGATTTCCGCAGCCATCGCGAATGAGTTCACTGAAGCGGTCGGCGACCTGTATACCTCGGCGCTCATCGCGCTCGGCTTGTTGTTGTTCGTTCTGACATTCATCGTAATCGCGAGCGCGCGTCTGTTGTTATTGAGACTCGAACGCGGGGGCGGCAAACGCGCATGAACAAGCTCACACAAAGACGCATCAGTAATTTTCTCGCGTTTACGGCGTCGACCTTGGCGACAGGGCTCGGCTTGTTCGTGTTGTGCGCCATCCTTTGGACATTGATCTCGCGCGGCATGAGTGCGATGTCGATCCAGTTGTTCACGCAAATGACGCCGGCACCGGGCAGCTCTGGCGGTCTGCTGAATGCGATCTACGGCAGTGTCGTCATGACCGCCTTGGGCATCCTCATCGGAACGCCCATCGGCATGTTGGCCGGCACCTATCTTGCGGAGTACGGCCGCACCGATCATTTGAGCGTGGTCGTGCGCTTTATCAACGATGTTCTCTTGAGCGCTCCTTCCATCATCGTGGGCCTGTTCGTGTATACCTTGGTGGTCATGCAAATGGGCCACTTTTCTGCCATCGCGGGCGCGATCGCGCTCGGCATCATCGCCATCCCCGTCATGGTGCGCACGACGGAGGACATGCTGAACTTAGTGCCCAAGAGTATCCGCGACGGCTCGGCCGCATTGGGGGCCCAACCCTGGCGGACGATTACCAACATCGTGTACCCGGCGGCTCGCAACGGAGTCGTCACCGGTTTGCTGCTGGCGATCGCTCGAATTAGCGGTGAGACGGCGCCACTGCTCTTCACCGCATTGAACAATCAATTTTGGAGTGCAAGGCTCGATCAGCCGATGGCGAATCTGCCCGCGGTCATTTTCCAATACGCCATGAGCCCTTACAAAGATTGGCAGGCCATGGCGTGGGCGGGAGCGTTGCTGATCACGGCGTTCGTACTCTTCCTCAGCGTCATCGCGCGTTCGATCAGCGCACTTCTCGGTAGCAACCTTGGCTCTGGCGAGTAGGGAGGAAGTCCCCTAAGCTTCCCTTCTTGCCTGGCGAAGCCACGTCGTCAGCCGCTTCGCGAGTAGCAATCATGGACAAATCCGATCTTTCACATCACATCCTCAGCCGCTTCAACGAAGACCTGGAACGCCTGCGCAGTAACGTGCTGCAAATGGGCGGATTGGTCGAAGAGCAGCTGAAACAGGCCGTCGTCGCACTGGTGCAAGGCGATAGTCGTATCGGTGAGATCGTGGCGCGCGGCGATCACAAAGTGGACGCCATGGAGGTGGCCATCGATGACGACTGCAGCCGTATCTTGGCTACGCGTTCACCCGCCGCGTCCGATTTGCGGCTCATCGTGGCCATCATCAAGACCATTACGGATCTCGAGCGCATCGGTGACGAGGCCGAAAAAATCGGTTATTTGGCTTCGCGGCTCGCGGCGATGGAGAGACCGGCGGATCGGTATCGCGAGCTCAAGCATCTAGGGCGGGTGGTGGAAGAGATGGTGCACGATGCACTCGATGCGTTCGCCCGCCTGGACGCTGGAGCCGCGTTGGCGGTTGCGAAGCGGGATCGTCTGGTAGACGAGGAATACGAAGCCATCCAGCGTCAAGGCATTACGTTCATGATGGAAGATGCGCGGCAGATTCGCCGTGCCATCGACGTTCTATGGGTGGCGCGCGCGATCGAGCGCATCGGCGATCACGCCAAGAACATTTGCGAGTACGTGATTTACATGGTGCACGGAAAAGACGTGCGCCACGTTTCACTCGAAGACGTCGAGAAACAATTGGAGCAACGCTCCGCGCAGGACGCCGAAGCCGCCACGAGAGGGTAGTGGATCTTGTTAGATACGCGGGTGGTTCGTTTCGGCAATTTGGCAGGTTTCGTATTTTGCGCGGCGCTCATTGCGTACGCGCTCTACGCGCAATACGTACTCGAACTCGAGCCTTGTCCGCTTTGTATCTTTCAGCGCGTTGCCGTGATCACGCTCGGTATCGCTTTTCTCGTTGCCGCCCTGCATAACCCCCGGCCTACGGGCGCCCGCGTCTATGGCGCTTTACAGGTTTTGATCGCGCTCTGCGGAATCGGTATCGCTGCGCGGCATGTTTGGATTCAAGCCCAGCCGCCCGGCACGGTCGCGGCGTGCGGCGCAGACCTCAATTACATGCTCAAAATCCTGCCGGTCTTCGACGTGATCAAGAAGGTGCTGACCGGCTCTGGCGAATGCGCCACCATCAATTGGCAATTGTTGGGACTGTCGATGCCGTGGTGGGTGTTGTTTGCGTTCGTCGGGCTGGGGGCATTCGCGCTGTGGGTGAATTTGTGGGGAGCAGGGAAGCGAAGAAGAATTTTCTAAGCTTTCGCAAGCAACAATTCCATCACCCTCTCATACATCGTCGCGAGTGCATCGATGTCCGTGATCCGCACGCATTCGTTGACTTTATGAATGGTGGCATTCGTCACGCCTAACTCGACGACCTGAGCGCCCGTGGGCGCAATGAAGCGGCCGTCTGAGGTGCCGCCTGTAGTCGAGAGTTCCGGAGTCACTCGCCCTAACTCATTCACCGCGCGAACGACCGCATCCGACAAGGTACCGGGGTTTGTGAAAAAAGGCAGACCGGACACGAACCATTCGAGCGTGTAGTTCACGGAGTGCCGGTCGAGAATCTCGCTGATCGTACGCTGCAGCTTTTCCACCGTTTGTTCGGTCGAGAAGCGGATGTTGAAACGAGCTTTGAGTTCGCCGGGCACGACGTTCGGCGCACCGGTTCCGGCGCTGATGTTGCTCACCTGAAAGGTCGTGGGCTGGAAATACTGGTTGCCTTTATCCCAGACGCGCGCGGCGAGTTCGGCCAGAGCGGGTGCCACGGCGTGCACCGGGTTATCGGCCAAATGAGGATACGCCACGTGCCCTTGGATGCCGTGCACCGTGAGCTTGCCCGACAACGAACCGCGGCGGCCGATTTTGATGACGTCGCCGAGTTTTTCGCCGCTGGTGGGTTCCCCCACCAGGCACCAATCGATCTTTTCGCGTCTGCTCTCGAGCACTTCCACGACACGCCGGGTGCCGTCGACTGAAGGGCCTTCCTCGTCGCTGGTCAGCAGGAAGGCGAGCGATCCGCGATGATTGGGATGGCGTGCGATGAAGCGTTCCGCGGCGATGGTCATGGCCGCCAGACCGCTTTTCATATCTGCCGCGCCGCGTCCGTACAGCATGCCGTCCTTCACGATGGGTTCGAAAGGGTCGGTCTGCCACTCTTCCCGCGGTCCAGTCGGGACCACATCGGTATGACCGGCAAAGCAGAGCACGGGAGCGGAGTCGCCGTGTCTGGCCCATAGATTTTCGACCGGACCGAAGCGCAGCCGCTCGTTGCGGAAGCCCGCGTGTTCCAGCCGTTCGCTGATGACGTCCAGGCATCCCTGGTCCTCCGGGCTCACCGAAGGCTTGCGAATGAGCGTCGAGGTGAGTTCGAGGACCGGGCTTGCGGCAATGGGTTCTGCTGACATGGACAGAAGGAGAAAGCAAAAATCCTTGGGCGGCTCTTATAGCGAAGCCTCCAGGTGCAAGCAACACTTTGGATGAAACAAATGAGGTTACGCTTGTAACAGAACTGTCATGACGGCAGTTCAGACTCCTGCAAGATGCGATGAACCCCCACTAGCGGCTCGTATGCAGTGTTGTGGCATCATTGCGCACCCTCAATTGCCACTCCAGGGCACGAGTACATGGAATCTCATAGCGCCGCATCGGCCCCGCGTCCGAGCGAAAGCAGATTGCCGGCAGATCTCGGGGCAGAATCGAAATCGTCATTGCGTATGGGTATTGCTGTAGAAGACGCACGTAAGACACGACCCATGCAGGTCAAGGCCGCCGTCGAAAATCTCAATTTTTGGTACGGTGAGACCCACGCGCTCAAGGGATTGAACATTCCAATTGCCGACCGCCAAGTGACGGCCTTCATCGGTCCGTCAGGCTGCGGCAAGAGCACGTTCTTGCGCTGCTTCAACCGCATGCACGACCTGCAGCAGGGTTCCCGCTATGAAGGAACCATCACCCTGCATCCGGACAACATGAACCTCGTGGGCAAGAACATCGATCCCATCGAGGTGCGGATGCGCATCGGCATGGTGTTTCAAAAGCCGAATCCGTTTCCGAAATCGATTTTCGAAAACGTTGCCTACGGATTGCGTTTGCACGGCATGAAGAATCGCGCACTGCTTTCCGAAGAAGTGGAAAAGGCATTGCGCGGCGCCGCGTTGTGGGACGAGGTGAAGGACAGACTCAACGACTCGGCGCTCGCTTTGTCGGGCGGTCAAATGCAGCGTTTGTGCATTGCCCGGGCACTGGCGACCAAGCCCGAGATTCTGTTGTTCGACGAACCTACATCGGCGCTCGATCCGATCGCGACCGCAAAGATCGAAGAACTGATTTCCACGTTGAGAGATCAGGTCACCGTACTCATCGTCACTCACAACATGCAGCAGGCGGCGCGTGTGTCCGACTACACTGCGTTCATGTATTTGGGTGAGCTGATCGAGTTCGGCGAGGCTGCCAAGATCTTCACGAATCCGAGCAAAAAAGCTACCGAAGATTACATTACCGGTCGTTACGGTTGACGGCTGGTGCGGAGGAAATCCGCTCATGAATTCGATGCAGTCCGGCGATCCCGCCGAAGGCCATACCAGTCGCAAATTCGATCAGACGCTCTCCGAGCTGCGCTTGCGCATCGTGGAAATGGGCGGACTCGTGATGGAGCAGGTCTCCGACGCGCTACAAGCGTTGGTCGAAGGTAACGCGCAGCTCGCGAACGTGGTCCTACAGCGCGAAGCTGAAGTAAACCAGTTCGAACGCAAGATCGATCGCGATGTGTATGAAGCCATCGCGCTTCGTCAACCGGTGGCCGGAGACTTGCGCATCGCCCGAGCCGTTTCGCGCATCGCGATCGATCTAGAGCGAGTGGGCGACGAAGCGAAGAAGATCGCCAAGTTTGCGCTCAGACTGCAACCCAACGATCCGCACGGTCCTTTGAGTGCCGTTGCGCTATACCTCAAACACATGTCGGGTCTTTCGGTCGGCATGCTCCGCAATGCGTTGCGTGCATTCGATGAATCGGACGGCGAGATGGCGAGTAAAGTGCGCTATCAGGATATCGAACTCGACGCCGAGTTCGAAACAGCGCTGCGCCAGCTGCTGACGCTCGTGATGGAAGGCGAGCGTTATCTCAGAATCACCATCGATACCGTGTTTGCGCTGAAGGGGCTGGAGCGCATCGGCGACCACGCGAAGAACATCGCGGAGCAAGTCGATTTCATGCTGCGCGGTGGGTGAGCTAGCTATTTCGTCACGTCGGCGCAGTCATATCCTGAGCGGTGCCGAAGGATCGGTCCAGGTGCTTATTCCTACCTTCTAACCTTCTTCGCTGACGCAGCGTGTTACCGCTGCATGACACGTCGTT
>Ga0207667_10011243_pt1 | contig 10412 bp, 10 predicted proteins | sample KBSCornC52_FD_184301 | JGI IMG/M metagenome (GOLD analysis project Ga0207667, IMG submission 184301) | Corn rhizosphere microbial communities from Kellogg Biological Station, Michigan, USA - KBS Corn C5-2 (SPAdes) (version 2) | ecosystem: Host-associated > Plants > Roots > Rhizosphere > Soil ...
GAAATCGCTCGGTGACGCGCAATTCCTCCGAGTGAGGGTGGCCGATGTCGAGCCACGTCTGATCGTTGAATCCCGCGCTCTCGACTACGAAAGTGTCTCCTTCCCAATGCCCGACGGAGTAGCCCTGCCAGGTGGGGTTCGGATCCTCCGGAAGCGGGCGGCCATCGGTGAGGACCTGGCGAGACCCGTTGAACTCAGAAAGAAATCCCATGGCGTTGGGAGTCTGGAGGATTTTGAACATCCCGAAGATCACGTAGGGACCGATCCCCGGCAGGCAACGATAACTGGGACTGTCCTTACCCATGTCTTCGAGGCGCTGCTTGTAGAGCTTTTCCGCCCAGGGCTGGATTTCCGAAGGTTTCAAGTCAGCCGCGACATTCACCCCGTAGCCGCCGGGATCGCCGCGCCAGATTCCGGACAGATCAGGCTTGCCGTCGGCAGTCTTGGGCGCCGCCGCGGTGAGTTCGGGCCGCCCATCCGCGGTCCGCGGAATTCCAGGAGTTTTGTATTTGAGCCACTGCGCAGACGCCGGCACGCACAGGGCTAAGACGCTAGCCGCAAACAAACGCACATGAACGCGCATGCTTCACCTTCCTACAAGGTGTACTAGGTCCTTCTCATTCTCATCGCAAACGTACTCGATCAGATCGGTGTCAGGAGTCGCGGTGAATTCGAGCTTGACGGTCCATGGCTTGGTATACGCTTTGGGATCGTCGACCGTGATCTGCAGATCGATGTGGCCATAGTCGCGGCGGTGGAAGCGTTCGGTCAGCTTCATGGCTTCGGTTCCCATGTGGCCGCCGTTATCCAGCCAGTTATTATCGACGAAGCCGGCGGAGTCCACCACCAGCGTGTCGCCTTCCCAGCGGCCGATCGAATATCCCATCCACGTGGGATTAGGATCCTTGGGGAGCTTGCGACCGTCCATGTATATCTGCCGGTAGCTATGCAGAGCTTCATAAAGGATCACGATCATCCCGTTGGTGTTGAGAATCTTAAAGGGATACGGCACCACGTGCTCCCGCGGCACACCGGACAAGACGCAATAGGCCTGCGGATCGTCTTTGCCCTGGGTCTCCTGGCGGTGCTTGTACACCTCTGACGCCCAGGGCTGGAAGGATAGCTCTCCGGGCTTCAGATCCCTGGCGATGTTCCCGGTGTAGCCGGCCTTTGTAACCCAGATTCCCGAAAGATCCGGTTTGCCATCCGCCGTCTTGGGCGCTGGAGCCGTGAGATTTGGCTTCCCGTCAGCCAGACGAGGCACGCCAGGCGTCGGGAAGTCGAGCCACTGCGCCGGGGCGATCGAGGCAGCAACAATCAAAACGGCTATCGTTTTCATGCTATTTCCCCACGAGATGCGGACGATCCTTCTCGTTTTCTATGCAGTAATAATCCAGTAAATCGGTATCCGGCGCAAGCATCTGCGTCAGCTTGATGGTCCACGGCTTGGTGTAGGCCTTCAAATCGTCCACTGTGATCTCGACTTCAAGTTTTCCGAAGTTGACCCGGCGAATGCGCTCAGTAATCTTCGCCGTTTCGGTGAGCGGGCTGCCGCTGGCATCCAGCCATAGCCCATCGCGGAAGCCGCTGGTTTCCACCACCAGCGTGTCGCCTTCCCATTTGCCGCTGGAGTAACCCGCCCAGGAGGGCTGCGGATCCACCGGCAGCGGACGTCCATCCGTGAAAATCTGGCGATACGTTACCTCGCGCTCGGTCAGGATGATCAGCAGGCCCGGCGTCTGGACCATCTTCCGGAACAGCGGCGTGGTATACATCCGCACCATTCCAGTTGGCAGGCAGTGCGAATTGGGATCCTTGCTTCGGTCCTCCTTCGTCCGCTTGACGATCTCCGCCGCCCACGGTTGATACGGCAAGCCGCCCTTCAGGCTCCAGCCGATGTCGAGGAATTCCTGGGGGATCCACATGTCGTCGCAGCCGCCCGGGGGACAAGGACGGTTGTGCTCGACCTCCCATACGCCCGAAAAATCGGGCTTGCCGTCCTTCGTTCGTGGCGTCGGGGCCGAGAGATTCGGCTTACCATCGGCGAGCCGTGGGATGCCGGCAGTCGGATAGTGAATCCACTGGGCATGCATAGGAAGAGCCGCCAGCACTGCCGCGACGATCCATCCGGCTGTGATCTTAGTTACCGACAAGATGTTCGTAATCCTTGTTGTTCTCGTTGCAAACGTATTCCAGAAGCTCGGTATCGGGAATCAGCCGCAAGTCTTCCTTCACCGTCCAGGGTTTCGTGTACGCCTTGGGATCGTCGATGGTCAGCTCGATATCCATGTGACCGAAATCGTGACGCCGGAAGCGTTCGATCAGGTGCAGCGCGTCGCTATGCGGGCGGCCGGCATTATCCAGCCACGTGGATTCATTGATGCCGATGGTGTTCACCACGAAATCGTCGCCTTCCCATTTGCCGACAGAGTATCCGAACCACGCTGGATTGGGATCCTTGGGAAGCTCGCGCCCATCCGTGAAAATCTGGCGGAAGGTGGTGAATCCTTCAAATAGCATGATGACCACGCCGGGAGCTTCCAGAATCTTGAAGGGATAAGGCAGCGCGTTCAGTTTGGGCATTCCGGGAATGCACCGGGCCGCTGGATCGTTCTTGCCGCCGGCGCCATTGCGGCGGGAGTTGAATAGCTTCTCCGTCTCGGGCCGATAGGGGACGTCGCCAGGTTTCATATCCGCGGCGATATCCTGCAGATATTTGCCGTTCATCTGCCAGATCCCGGAGAGAATGGGTTTGCCGTCGGGGCTGCGCGGCGTGGGCGCCGTAAGATTCGGACGTCCGTCGGCCGTGCGGGGAATCCCCGGCGTGGGGATCTTGAACCACTGGGCCCATGCAGGAACAGCGGCAAACAACACCAATACGAGGATCAGTCGCCCGAACATTATTTCTTCGTGACCATGTGCTTGATGTCTTGTTCGTTTTCGTTGCAGACGAATTCAAGAAGTTCGGTATCCACCAGCAGAGTCGGCGTTTCGACGGCGGTCCAGGGCTTGGTATATGCGCCTGGATCGTTGATGGTGATCTCGATCTCCATGTGTCCAAAATCCTTGCGCCGGAACTTTTCGGTCACGCGCAACTGCTCAGTGGATGGATGGCCGGACTGGTCGATCCAGGCTTTGCCATTGAACCCGCTGCTCTCGACGACGAGAGCGTCTCCGTCCCAGTGCCCGACCGAGTAACCCAGCCATGTGGGGTTGGGATCTTCAGGCAGCTTGCGGCCGTCCATGAAGATCTGCCGGAATTGGGTGAACGCTTCGTACAGGATCACCACTTGACCAGGCAGTTGGAAGAGCTTCCATGGAACGGGCGCAGTATCGATTTTAGGAACGCCCTGCGGCAGGCAATTTGCATCGGGTTCTTCATGCGCGTGGAGACCGGCCGCGCGTTCTTTATAGACCGCCTCAGCCCAAGGCAGCATGGAGACGTCACCCGGTTTCAAATCCACGGCGAGGTTCACCAGAAATCTTGGATTCGGATTCCAGATCCCGGTCAGATCCGGTTTGCCGTCGGGCATTTTCGGAGCGGGGGCGGTCAAGATCGGCTTGCCATCCGGAGTCCGCGGAACATTCGGAGTTTTGTTGGCCAGCCACTGTGCGGAAGCGGCACCGGTCAAAAGCGCGGCTACTGCCATCGTTCGCAAGCTATTCATGTCAACCGGGATTATACACCCGTCACGAGATCTTTTCCGGCTTGAATCCACCCCGGCCATGGGACGCGCGGTCGTACAGCCAGAGGGCTCCGAATACGATCAACAGGACGGCCGGAAGAATCGCGACGGCCCGGAACGAGGCTTGCGCGGCGATGCCCAGGATGTTTTCGAGCGCAGGTCCTGGCTGCAGTGCGTTGAAGGCCGCTTCGCCGCCGGCCAGTTCCACTTTCTTCCGGTCGTAGATGCTCCCCATGATGGGCAGCACGAACTGGATCGACAACGTGCCGGCCGTGCCCATCAAGCCCATCAGCAGCGCTCCACCCCGCGGGAAGCGCTCGGAAGCGGTCGCCAGCATGGTCGGCCACATGTAGCAGACGCCAGTGCCCCAGAGCGTCGCTGCCAGCAGGCCCATCACCGGTGAATTGGCGAAGCTCAGCGCCACCAATCCCAGCGACGCTCCCAGGCAAGAGCACCACAATATACCTATTGCCGATAACTTGTGTACGAGTGGTCCCGCGAAGTGGCGCATCACAAACATCAGGCCGTTGACGTAGACCAAGAGCAAGATGCCCTGCATCCCCACGGTGCGCGTTAGCGCGAGGTCCACCCATTGTCCCGGCGCGAGCTCGGATGCGGCCGTCAGAAACATCGAGCAGAACAACACGAAGAACAGCGGCTTCAGCAATTCTTTGAACATATCGCCGGCTGACACGCCCGCGGCTTTTCGTTCTGTCGGAGGAAACTTCACTCCCAGCGTGAGGATCAAGCACACGACCGCCGGAAGCAGAACTACGACCAGTTTCGCCTGCCATCCCAGATCCATGCGCGACATCCCGACGCCCAATAATCCGCCGACGACTACTCCTCCGGGCCACCAGGCATGCGCGGCATTGAGCTTCGCAACTTTGCTGTCCGGATACAACGACGCGATCAGCGGATTGATCACGGTCTCCGCCAATCCCCAGCCGATGCCGGCCACCAGCGCGCCAGACCACAGTGCCCAGTAGACGTTCGGGCCGGAGACGACATTTCCCGCGAACGCCATCATCAGCATTCCTACCGATAGAAGAATCGGCGACATCGGAAGAAGGATCCGCATCCCGATGACGTCCAGCAGGGGACTTCCGACGGCGATGGTGATCGCGAACGCCAGAAACGGGACACCCAGGATGGTCGCGATCATCTCGGCCGAATGGGCCTTGTCGATGGGGTCGAGAAACACGCGCTGCAAGTCGGCCGCGGTGTTGGCGCGAATCGAATACGCGACGCCTGCGCTGGCCAGCGCCATGGTGCTGACCAGGAAGAGTCGAGCCTTATCGTACGTGTTGCCAGGCATGGCGATGATTACTCTCCAGTTCTGCTTCCAGGATGATTAACTGGCGCAGCTCGTCGGCGAACTGCGGATACTCCGGCTCGGCTTCAGGACTTTCGATCGAAGCGTAAAAGCGGCGAAAGACCTGCTTGAAAGTATCGTCGTAACCCTCGCTGTGGCCTCCCGGCAGGTCGGCGTAAGAACGGGCGCCTTCCTTTAAGAGCGCGGGATCTTTGATAATAATCTGGTTGTTCGTGTTGCGGTTGCCGATCCACAATTCGTCTGGCCGTTCCTGATCCCAGGCAACGCCCGATTTGGTCCCGTAGATCTCGATGCTCAGCCGGTTCTTGCGGCCTGCGGAAACCTGGCTGGCGGTGAATGCGCCTCGTGCCTGATCTCCCATGCGAAACATTACTGCGCCGAAATCTTCGGTATCGCGCTGTTTGTGAAACGTCTGGAGATCCGCGCAGAGAGAAGTGATCCACTGTCCGGTTACGTGCTCCGCCATGTCGCACCAGTGCGATCCGATATCGGCCAGCGCGCGCGATGGTCCGCTCACTTTGGAATCAATCCGCCAGTTCCAGTCGGTATCGTATAGCAGCCAGTCCTGTGAATAGGTGCCTTGGACGATGAGAATCTCGCCCAGGTTGCCATCTTCGCGCATGCGACGCATGTGCTGGACCATCGGATAGTAACGCAGATTGTGGCACGTGCAATTGCGTAGGCCTTTCTCGGTGGCCAACGCCACAAGCGTTTGCGCATCCGCGGCGGATGTCGCCAGAGGTTTCTCGCACAGCACATGCTTGCCGGCTTCGAGCGCGGCTTTCGCCGTCGCGAAATGCGCTACGTTGGGCGTGCAGATGTGGACCGCTTTGATGCCCGGGTTGGCCAGTGCTGCGCGGAACGCGGCTTCATCGCGTCCACCGATTGCAATGGGTTCGGTCGAGCCGAGTCGCCGCACAGCTTCAGTGTGCACGCGGCCCATAAAGCCTCCGCCGACGATGGCCGTCTTTAGACCCACCAGGCCGCTCCAGGCTTCTCGCGCGGGACGATCTGATTGAGAAACGCCGCCGCCCGGCTCAAGCCTTCTTCCGCCGACAGCAGGCTGTCTTCGTGCTCGATCGAGAGCACATAGTCGTAGCCGAACATCCGCAGCGTCGATACGAACTCGCGCCACCACTCCTCGCCATGCCCGTATCCGCAGGTGCGGAAGATCCACGCGCGATTACGCTCGTCGGTATAAGGTTTGGTGTCGAGCAGGCCCGTCAGAGGCAAGTTGCGGTCGTAAATCTGCGTGTCTTTCGCATGTACGTGGAAGATCGCGTCACCCAAGATGCGAATCGCGGCAATCGGATCGATCCCCTGCCAGAACATATGACTCGGATCATAATTGCATCCGACCACCGGCCCGGCGATCGCGCGCAGCTTCAGCATCGTCTCCGGACTATAGACCACGAATCCAGGATGCATTTCGATGGCGATCTGCACGCCGTGATCCTTTGCGAACTTGGCGTGCTGCGTCCAGTACGGCGCGACCACTTCGTCCCACTGCCATTTCAGCGTCTCCAAATATTCAGGCGGCCAAGGACACGTTACCCAGTTGGGACGCTGAGCCGCGGGCGAATCTCCAGGGCATCCCGAGAAATCGACCACCACCGGAACTCCCAGTTTCTCGGCCAACAGGATGGTCTTCCGGCTGGTTTCCTGATCTCGCTTGGCGCGATCGCGATCAGGATGCAGAGGATTGCCGTGACAGCTCAGTGCGCTGATCGAGAATCCTTGATCGGCGAGCGTTTTTTTGAAGGTGCTCAGCGCGGTCGAGTCCTCCAGCATCGAGAGCTTGCAGTGCGCGTCGCCTGGATAGTTGCCGGTGCCGAGCTCGACCGTGCTGATCCCGTGGGCTTTCAGTTTCTTCAGAACCTCAGGCAAAGGAAGCTGCGACAGCAGGGGAGTAAAGACGCCGACTCGCATTCGATTAACGGGCGATTCGGGACAAGACTAGCACATTAGCCGTCGCGCTCGATTCAGCTCCGGGTAAGGAGGTTCCGGCGCATGAGGGCGAGGATTCCCGCTCCGAACATCATGATTGTCCATGTCGCGGGTTCGGGCACGGCTGCCGGCTCGGCATAGATGAAGTCATCCATAACCACCATGTCATTCGTGCTCGAATCGTTACCGCCCAAAGCGGCATTGCCGGTCGTAATACGCACACGTCCCACCCGTTCGCCTGCGTTGAACTGGATGCCGAGGAAGGAGAGTCCGGTGTTGGATGTGGGAACGAAGAATGTCCCCAGAGAAATATTGTTGGTGTCGAAGAATTGGAGAGACGTGGTGTTCGCGAGATCCACGTCGGCGAACACGGCACCGAAAGCGGACGTATAAGAGGCAGTGCCGGATCCCGGCACGAAGAAATTCACATCCATGACGTTGCTTCCGATCGGCGTGAAGAGCCTCTGCGCGCTGAAGGTCTGGAAAATACCCGAATAGGTAGCGTTGATGTTGTCGAACTCTATTGGAGCGACGCCGGCATTACCGCTCACCTCGAATCCGGTACCGGGTGTGGAGAACACCACGCCGCGAGGCGAATTTACATTGAAGAAGTTCGCGGGCAGGTTATTGGGCGCCGATAGAGCGTCGGGCACGCCGTCCCAGTTGATCTCGCGGCGTCCGCTGCCGGCGGATCCCGCTACGTTCGGATTTAGAGTGCCAAGCGCGGTCCGATAAGCATCGACCGTCGTTTGAATCGCCGCCGCATTTGATCCAGAGCTGGAAAAGGTAATGACACCAGCACTCGCTGACGTGATCGCAAAAAGCGCTGAAGCCGCCAAAAGAAGGCTCAGTCTGTTTAACATGTAGCATCCTCCATAAGGAAATCATCGGACGTCCCTTTCTTGGGACTATCCAGGCATCAGAGAGTATACACCGCCGGGAAGGCTTGCTCATGATATCGTCTGAGGAATGCGGAAGCTAATCCCAGGCGTTCTTATTGCACTTGCGGCTGTATTGGCCCAGGCGCCCGTTGCCGCGCGACGAACCATCCAGACCACGGACGGTAAGACGCTTCAAGGGCAGGTCCTTTCGGAAGGCATGTCCGATCTCCAGATCCGTGGTGACGACAAGCGTATTCATCTGCTGCGGAAGGCCGATGGCACCCGCTATCGCGTGGTTACTTCGCAGACCGATTGGCCGACGTATCACGGCGACGTGAGCGGCAATCGCTACAGCAAGCTCACGCAAATCGATAAGAATAACGTCGGACGATTGGCGCCCCGATGGATTTTCCCGATGCCCGGGGCGAACACCATCGAGAACACTCCGCTGGTGGTGGATGGGGTGATGTACGTGTCGCAGGCCAACGAATGCTGGGCGCTGGATGCCGGCACCGGCCGCGTGATTTGGCGCTACCGCCGCGACAGGACGCGGGGGGTCTCCGGAAACGCGGCGGGCGGATTCAATCGAGGCGTCGCCATCGCCGGCGACCGGCTGTTCATGCTCACCGACAACGCGCACATGATCGCGCTCGGGCGCTTCGATGGCGAGCTGTTGTGGGAATCGGAAATGGCGGACTGGCACCAGAATTACAACGGGACGTCCGCGCCGCTCACTGTAGGGAACTTAGTGATTTCGGGTACGGCGGGGGGGGACGAAGGCGTTCGCGGATTCGTCGCGGCCTGGGACCAGACCACCGGTAAAGAAGTCTGGCGATTCTGGACCGTGCCCCTGCCCGGCGAACCCGGTTCTGAAACCTGGAAGGGCAAAGAAATCGACCATCGCTCGGGCGCGACGTGGATGACCGGAACGTACGACCCACAGCTCGATACCGTGTACTGGCCGGTCGGAAATCCCGGCCCTGATTACGACGGGAGTGAGCGTGAAGGCGACAATCTTTACACCGACTCCATCCTTGCTCTCGACGCGAAAACCGGCAAGCTCAAGTGGTATTACCAGTTCACTCCGCACGACGTCCACGATTGGGATGCGCAGGAGCCGCCGGTGCTTGTCGACACTAATTGGCAAGGGCAGCCGCGAAGACTCCTGCTGCAGGCCAATCGCAACGGGTTCTTCTATGTGCTGGATCGGACCAACGGTCAACTGCTGCTCGCCAAGCAGTTCTTGAAGAAACTGAATTGGGCGGACGGGATCGGCAAGGACGGCCGTCCGATCCTCAAGGACCTGCCGAAGGACGCCAACGGCGACACCTACGTTTGTCCCGGATTTCAGGGCGGCGCGAATTGGTATTCAACGTCGTTCAATCCCGCGACGGGCTTTTACTATTTCAGCGCGCTGGAACGCTGTAACAATTTTTCTCCGCGTAAGGGCGAATGGCAGGCAGGCCGAGGCTACATGGGCGGTTCGGCGCGTCCGGCGCCTGGAGAATCCTTCGAGAAATTCCTGCGGGCGATCAACATCCAGACGGGCGAAGTGGCTTTCGATGTGCCTCAAATCACTACGGCGCAGACGGCTTCGGCGGGCGTGATGTCCACTGCGTCCGGGCTGGTGTTCTACGGCGAAAATAGCGGATCGTTCATGGCGGTGGACGCAGCTAATGGCAAGATCCTGTGGCAGTTTCCGACCAACCAGGTGTGGAAAGCCTCGCCCATGACGTATATGTTCGATAACAAGCAATACGTGGCGATTGCGGTGGGGACTGATATCGTGTCGTTCGGATTGCCGGAGTAGGAACTTTTGCGCGGCTGCCACCGTATCTCCATGGCAGGGAGAACATAAATGTACTGCACCAGTTGCGGAACTCAACTTCAGGACATCGCGAACTTTTGCTCCGAATGCGGCTGCAAGACGGGCCGGGCGGCGCCCCCGCCACAAGGTGCTCCCCGACGCCTCTATCGGCTCGCGTACGACAAGAAACTGGGCGGCGTCTGCTCCGGGTTGGCGAAATATCTGGATGTGGATGTGACGCTGGTGCGGATCGCGATGGTAGCTGTGTTCTTCTGCAGCGGCGGCCTGGTATTGCTGGCCTACATCGTCGCCTGCTTTATCATGCCCGTCGATTACGGCCTCCCGGTTCCGGCCTCCGGTACGGTTCACGCGACGAGCTAACATTGGGGAATGCTTCGCCTAGCGGCGCTCATAGCGATATCTACGGCGGTTTGGTCCCAGACCGCCGACACGGTTCTTCTGAACGGAAAGATTCTCACCGTAGACAGCCAGTTCTCCACGCGTGAAGCCATCGCCATACGCGGCGGACGGATTCTCGGAACAGGCAGCACGGCGGATATCCGCAAGCTGGCCGGTCCAGCGACACGCACCATCGATTTGCAGGGCCGCACGGTGATCCCCGGGCTGATCGATTCCCATCTCCACGCGATTCGCGCCGCGCTCAGCTTCAGCACCGAAGTGAATTGGATCGGCGCACGATCTCTTCCCGAGGCGCTCGCTCGCATCCGTAATGCCGCCAGGACCATGAAGCCGGG
>Ga0207667_10011247_pt1 | contig 10411 bp, 6 predicted proteins | sample KBSCornC52_FD_184301 | JGI IMG/M metagenome (GOLD analysis project Ga0207667, IMG submission 184301) | Corn rhizosphere microbial communities from Kellogg Biological Station, Michigan, USA - KBS Corn C5-2 (SPAdes) (version 2) | ecosystem: Host-associated > Plants > Roots > Rhizosphere > Soil ...
GGGAAGGCCTGACGTTGAACCGTGCTGCTTCCACAAGCCGCATTGTTGTATTGGCCGCACTGCGTGAGTGGATCGTAAATGGGTATTACCGCACCCGATGAATTTCTAAAACCCGAAAAGTCGCCGCCGTACATGGCCGGAATCGGCACGGTCGCAAGAAAGTTGGCACCCTGGCGCGAAGCATAACCCTCCCAGGCGGCGAAGAAAAAGAGCTTGTCTTTTTTGATCGGACCGCCGCCGGTGAGGCCGTATTGATTCTGGGTGAAGGCGGGCTTTCCGGTACCGTTCGCGTTTGCGAAGAATGTATTGGCGTTCAGCACCTTGTTCCGGAAAAACTCGTATGCACTACCGTGAAATTCGTTGGTTCCCGACTTTGACGTGACATTTATGACGCCCCCCGAGTAACGGCCGAATTCGGCGCTGTTACTGTTGGTCTGCACGCGGAACTCTGAAATCGCGTCCGGGCTCGGCACCATGACGGTGAGATTGCCCACTCCGGCATTGGCCGGAACACCGTCATAGTAAGTTGCGCCTTGGTTTGCGATCCCACCGCCAATCTGGTAATTACCCGCCGCAAATACGTTTTTCCCGGTCAGAGCGTTGCCTTCGGTTGTACCCTGCGGCACAACCCCCGGCACTAGAGCGGCGAGATTCAGTATGTTACGGCCGTTTACCGGCAATTCCTCCACAGACCGGTTGTTGACAACTTGGCTCAAATTGCCGTTTTCGGTTTGCAATAGGGGAGCGGTAGCCTGAACTTCGACAGTTTGGGTCACGTCGCCAAGTTGCATAGAAATGTCGGCCCGGACGGCGCTAGCCACGGTCACCTCAATCCGTTCGCGCGTGGCGTGCTTGAACCCGGCCTGTGTCACGTCTACCCGATAGGTGCCCGGAACCAGATTGAGGAACTGATAGCCGCCATCAGTTCCCGTCGTTCCCTGGTGGCGTTCCTGGGTTCCCGTGTTGGTCAGCATGACAACTGCAGCAGTCACGGCCGCTCCGGATTGATCGATAACACTTCCTACGAGCGAGCCGTAAAATGCCTGGCCAAACAACGGCGCGCTAATTATCGTGAGACCTAGCGCCGAGACGCAAAGTAGCACCAAGAGACGTTTCGCCATAGAAACCCCTTTAGCAGAATGTTCTTGAAATCGTATTTACAAAAACAGCGGCTGAGCTATAGCAAGCTCGAAGACCACCGCAACGTATCAAAGTCCAAGAACGAATGCAAGCATTTTTTGCAGCATTTTTTGCATGCATTTTCGTATAGGGTTTTTGCGATGGTCGGTCCAGTCAAGTCGCCAAGTTCATCAATGCACCCCAGTGGCGAGATTATCCCTGACAAACTTCGCCTGAGCGCTATCGGGCCCCAGCGCCTTTTCGTAAATCGCCAGCGCTTGGCGCAGCAATAAGTCTCCTGCCGCCGTCTGGCCTGCTTCCTTGGTAAGCATCCCCAGGTTGGCAATATCCGCCGCGGTCTCGGGCTGTTCCGGGCCATACACCGAAGCGTCGATCGCAACCGCACGGCGAAAGAGTTCCCCGGCCGTGCGAAGCTCCTTTTTGTTCCAGAGAACATCGGCCAGATAGGTGCAGGTGGTGGCGAGATCCGCGCTTTCGGGCCCAAACTTTTCCTCCGAAAGGCGAAGCGAGGCTCGTTCCAACTTCTCCGCTTGCTCGAAGTCGCGCTGCCCCTCCAGTAGATTTCCGAGCGTGTTCATAACTGCGACTGTCAGATGGTAATCCGGCTCCGCTACCTTCTCCTGAACCGCCAGAGCATGCCGCAGCAAGGGCTCAGCGGAGGCGTCGTCATTGCGTGCGCGTAAGACCAGCGCGTATTCGTGTAATAGGACTGCCAGGCGGCGGCTCTCAGTAGCGGAAGCGTTCTGTTCCTTGGCAATCGCGCTCCGGTAATACGTGTCTGCGTGTTCCGGATCGAGCTTAGCGAGGCTCGCGAATGAGCGAACCGCGACGGTTGCGTCCTTGCCCGACGCGGCTTCCTTGAGAAGCGCTACCGCTTCGTTGGGCTTGCTTGCTGCCGTAAGGGCGCCGGCAAGATTTTCGCGATCCGCGTCAATCGCCCCATCCGAGTTTTGAACATCGATATTGAGTGCGCGTCGCAGCGGGGCCTCGGCGGCACTGTGATTTCCAATCTGCATTAGAAACAGACCGAGGTTGGCGGAGGCGCGCGCCACCGTCGCGGAATTCGGCCCCGATTCTCTCTCGCGATAGGCCAATGCCTGCTCATACACGGAAACCAACGTCGATGGATCGGCCGGCACCACAAAACTCGTCGCGCCTCCCGTAGCTGCCGGAACAGGCTGTAATACTTTCACCATGCGTCGGGCCGGCATAAGTTTCTTTCCCTGCTGGGCGTAGATACCGATCCAGTGATTGGTGAATTCGAGTGTGGCGCTGGTCCGAACCTGCGGCATGTGACAATTGACGCAACTCCGCGATGCGACCGCCGCTTTATGGATGACGCTCTTGTGGCAGGAGATGCAACGCGCATCATACGAGGATGCCGTTTTGTTCAGAGGTCCGTGCGGATCGTGACAGGTGAGGCACGAGAGCCTGCCATTACTATTGCGAAAGCACGCGGCGCGATGTAAGTAAGAGGGTTGATGCCGGACGTTCCACGCATTGGTCCAGTCTGTCTCATGATCGAGATCGCTTGCCTGGCGGTGACAGGTTCCGCAGAGGCGATTGAGTTCGGTTGCCGTCAAACGCTTGGGATTCTGAATCGTACCGGGCGCGCCTGGTTGTTTGATGTGCGCGGAGCCGGGCCCGTGACATGACTCGCACCGAACACCTAATTCCGAGGGCGCTACCTTATAATCGGCCGCAAGCGTCACCGGCCCGGTTGAATGACAACGGAAGCAGCGTAGCGCGGTCCCCAAAGAATCGAAAGTCCGATAGACGATGTCGGTCGCATCGGAATGCCCTGGTGTTATGCCCATGGACTTGGTTGCCGTGTAGTAACTCAGCCCGTGCTCGGCGATGGTCTCCTCGCCGGTCTGATCGACATAGGTGACTGCCTTGTCGCCCGCGCCAAATGCCCACTGAGCTTCTTGGCCCGGCGCCAGAGCACGGGCATGTTCGCTCTTCGACTGCAATGCAAACTTATCCGGATGGCAGTTCTGGCACGCCTTGCTGCCAACGTACTGCGCCGTAAGCGGCAGCGAAAGCGTTATACAGAACGTGGTCACCCGAAGCAGTCGGCCGCAAATGGTCGCGGCCGTGTAGCGGGGTCCGAACCGCGAGCTCCTTTCGAGGCCGCGCCTACGGCTTGGCACGCCCCAGCCTTTGAAATTCCTTCATCTCGGCATCCGCCTTGGCTGTATCGCCGCGCTCACGATAGAGACCAGCCAACCCAAAGTGCGCCCGCGACGCTACGGCGCTGTTGTTATCGATCCCAATCACCCGGAGCCAAGACTTCTCCGCGGTCGCCTTATCGCCACCGAGCGATGCCGCTTTGCCAAGCGTATACAAAATATCCGCAGTGCCTGGCTGCAGTTCGTTGGCCCGCGCCAATTCAAGACGCGCTTCTTTCACCTTGCCCTGCTGCAATAGCGAGTTCCCGAGACCGAACTCCACCTCGGAATCACCGGGCTGCAACTTGGCTTCGGAGCGGAACTCCGTTTCCGCTCTGGCCCACTGCGACACTCCCGCGTACAGTTCGCCCAGTTCCAGATGGACGCCTCGTGTCTCGGGCCGCAGCCGCAGCGCCTCGCGAAACTCCTTCTCAGCGCCATCTGTGTTGTGAAGAACCGCGTAGGTCTCGCCCAAAATTTGGTGTGCGCGCGCCGAGTCCGGATCGGTCGCACGCAATTTTTCGAAAGCCTGCTGGGATAACAGACCGCTCGCTCTTCCGTAGTAGTACAGTAAATCCGCGTCTCCCGGGCGCTTGGCCAGCGCCGCCTGCAGGTTTGTTGCAGCCTCTGCCAGTTTTCCGGCCTTGAGCTGCGCCACGCCGAGCGCATCGAGCGCCTGCACGTTTTCAAGATACGGAATCGCCTCTTTCGCGTATCCTGCCGAGAGGAAGGCAAACCCCAGCAACTGTTGAGCGCCGGGCAGTTCAGGGTTCAGTTCGAGCGCCCGTTTCAGCGGTGCGATCGCGCCCTGATAGTCGCCCGTTTGCATCAGCGCCTGGCCAAGGCCCACGAATCCCGCCGGTAAGTCCGGGGCTATTTCCGTAGCTTTGCGGAACTCGGCTGCTGCCACGACCGCTTTGCCTTGTTGGAGCGCATCACCGCCCTCTTTCAAATGTTCGACGGCCTCCGGAGAGGGGCTCTGGCCGGCGAGCATCAGTAGGAGAAAGAGTGCAATCGTCACGGCTTCTCCGGCTCGACGACGTTCAAAAACTGATCTGCCCGGACGTCATCGATTTTTTGCACGGTGCCCGAAGGCCACTTTATCTCGACTTTCGCCGTGCTCGCCACGCCCAGTCCAAAATGGACACGTTTGTCGCTCGCAGAGGCGTAGCTGCCCGCCGACGTGGCATATTGCGATTGCCCGTTGACCAGTAAGCGCGCGCCGAATCCATCGCGATTGCTACGGGTACCGCGCAGCGAGAGCGTCAGCCAATGCGCACGGCCACCGTGATTCCGGAATACCAGCGGCTTTCCTCCGAGCACCGTCATCACGATATCCGTCCAACCGTCATTGTTTAGATCGCCGAAAGCCGCGCCCCTGCCGGCCACCGCGGTGACAGGGCCCAGACTTGCCCGCTCGAACCGCCCTTGCCGGTTCATCGCGAGCATCGGCACTTCCAGAGCATGCAGCATCGGGTCTATCTGGTCGACGTTATCCATGACATGCCCTTGCGCGACGAACAGATCCTTCCATCCATCGTTATCAAAATCTTCGAGCTGCATTCCCCAGCCGGAACTCACACCCGACAGAGCTGCTATCCCGGTTTGCAGTGACTGGTAACTGAATAAGCCTCCGCCTTCGTTGCGGTACACCGCATAATTCTGACGCGCCAGATCTGTTATCACGATATCGGGGCGCCTGTCGTTGTCGTAGTCGCGAAAATCTGCCCCCATACCCGAGATCGGTTTACCATCATCGGTGAAGGCAACGCCTGCGTTGAGAGCTCGTTCGGTGAACGTGCCATTGCCGTTGTTGTGGAACAAGAACTGTTCCATGCCGTCGTTTGCGACTAAGATATCAGCGAATCCATCCTCGTCGTAGTCGGCAAAGGCTACTCCCAGAGCCTTGCCCTCCTTCGCGACAATTCCCGAGCCCAGACTCACGTCTTCAAACGTTCCGTCGCCGCGGTTCCGGTACAGCACGTTGCTTACAGGCGGGAACTCGGAAGGCGTGCAATAGATTTTCGGCGCGATGCCGCAGCTCTTGCTATGATTCAGGTCCCATTCCATGTAGCGGGTAACAAACAGATCGAGCTTGCCGTCGTTGTCGAAGTCGAAAAACCCTGCCGACACCGACCACCCACCCGCCGCAACACCAGCTTTTGCGGTCACATCGGTGAAGGTGCCATTGCCGTTGTTGTGATACAAAATGTTCTTCCCGTAGCTGGTTACGTAGAGATCGGTGAAGCCGTCATTGTCGTAATCGGCTGCGGCCACACCCATGCCGTAGTTCCCATCGCCTGCCGAAGCAAGCCCCGCGGCTGAAGTCACATCTACAAAACTGCCACCCTTCGTCTGGCGGAAGAGACGATTCCAATAACGAGGATTGGCCCGGTCAAAGGAGTCCTTACTTTTCTCGACCCCGGCCTTGGCGCCGATCCTGCCGCTATTGACGAGAAAGATGTCGAGCAAGCCGTCGTTGTTGTAGTCGAGCAGCGCAACGCCGCCGCCCATCGTCTCGATCAGGTGCTTGCGCGGCGTCGGCGAGTTGTCATGATGGAAAACCAATCCCGCGGGAGAACTTACATCCAAGAGCGGCTCAGAAGCGCCAAGCGCAAGCCCGAAAACGAGGCAGCCTCGTACAATAGAACCGGTCACCATAAGAGCAGCGCATTTCCACACACGCCTTGCGAACTGACGCTATTTCGGGTTGGGATGTGGTCCTTCCGAAACTGGCTGGTTCAATACAAACGCAAATAATTGATCGCCGCCGGTGGCCAGTATGTATTGCCGTCCGTCAAGCAAATAGGTTTCGGGAGCATTCCCTGCGGTTCCAATGCGGCTGTGCCAAAGCGGCTTCCCGGTCACCGGATCATAAGCAACAAGATTCTGGCCATCTCCACTGAACAGAAGATTGCCTGCAGTAGCAAGGAGTCCCGTGGTCCCGGAAATCTCATGCCGCCAGGTAACCTTCCCAGTCTTGTAGTCGATTGCATCAATGTAAGAACCGTACGAAAGAAAGCCTCCGCCGCTGACGCCGCCGAGGCCCATCGACCCACGCGGATCGGGATCCATCAGGTAGGTGATACGCAGAGTGTTGTTCTCGGGGACGTAGAACAGTCCTGTGTCGGGTGAAAATGCCGGCGCCGGAAAATTTGTGACATCGGCATTGACGATCGACCCCGCAATAGTCGCGTCCTTCGCAGGGTTTCGCCGCGGACGGCCTTGTTCATCCAGACCCTGCGCCCAATTATTGACAAGGCCCATCTTCCCTGTAACCAGATGCTCGCCTGTCACGCGGTCGAGCACGAAGAAATAGCCGTTTCGCTGACCGGTTAGCACCAGTTTGCGCATGTGTCCTTCGAACGGCGCATCGACGAAGACCGGAGCCTCCGTAGAGTCCCAGTCATGTGTATCGTGCGGCGAGGTTTGGTAATACCAGGCCATTTTGCCGGTATCCACATTGACCGCGACCAAAGAACAGGTGAAGAGGTTGTCACCGTCACCGCGGCCAGTGGTGTAAGCCGGAGTCGGGTTACCAGTGCCGAAAACGTACAAATGCGTCTCCGGATCGTAAGCACCGGGTAGCCAAGCCTGCGCACCCCCGTGCCGCGCTGCGTCGAGACTGGCCCAGGTCTCCACGCCTTTATCGCCGGCGTTCATGGGCACTGTATAGGTGATCCACTGGCGAGTGCCCGTCTCCGGATCGAAAGACTGGAGGAATCCCGGTGAATCCATGTCATTGCCGGTGCCTACCAGAAGGTGATTGCCGATGACCAGCGGAGAAAAGGAAGAGAAGTACTGTTGATCGAAGCTGGAAATCTCTTTTTTCCATTTCTCTCTTCCGGTTCGAGCATCGAGGCAAATCAGGTAGTCGTCGTGAACTTCCAGATATAAATTGTCGTGCCACATGCCCATGCCGCGGTTTCCCGTGTGCGTGCCACCGCGCGTTTTCCAATAGTATTGCCAAAGAATCGTTCCATCACGTGCGTCTACAGCCCAAGCGTTGTCCGGCGCCGACATGTAGAGAATGCCGTTGACCATGAGAATGCCGCCGCCAAGACGGGGACTGCCACCGGCATTGAACTCGCCTGTACCCAATCCGCCCACAATGACTGGATATGCGGTCGGTGCACCGCGACCCGTTGGAGCGGGGATATTTCCGGTGGGGCCAAATCCGGCGGTGAAGCGTGTTACCCAGGCGAGGCTCAGGTTTTGAATGTTCGACTGGTTGATTTGCTTGAGAAGACTATAGCGGCGCGCGGAATAGTCGCCGTTATATGTTGTCCACTGCTCCGCGAGCGGTTTTAGAATGTCGGTTGGTTCGAGGCCAATCTGTCCAACCATCAGAGCCGGCGCCGTCACGAACGAGACGAACCGCAAGACCTGTAAAAGCCGTTTCATGAGTGTCTGTTTAAGAAGATTCACTTCACCGTTGCCAGATATGCGGTTACGTTATGCATGTCGTCGTTGCTGAGATTCCGAGCTAATTCGCGGTGAGCATCGAGTGGATCGTGTACTTCCACCTTGGGCGCGTCGCTGTTCTCGAGAGAGATGGAGCGTCTATCACCATCAGGCAACAGCAGCGTCACAATGAAATCGTCTTTACGGATGAGCGTGCCTTCGAGTTTTTCGCCATTCGCAAAGGTGACTGTTGCTGTGGAGGGTTTCCCGCGCGGCCCGGCACCAGGCAAACCACCGCGGCCCATGACGGTGCCCCCTGCGACCCAAGCGTTCTGTAACGCCCTCGGGTCCTGGTATTTCGCCGCCAGATTCCTCAAATCTCCAGTAACGGAATGACAGCTCGCGCAATTTGCTTGAAAATATGTTTGTCCCGCGGCCGCATTACCAACGAGAACGTCTTTATCGGCGATCTCGACCTCACCCGGCGGGTGTGCCTTCGGTCCGACGCGCGCCAATACACTGTGAATATATTCGGCCACGGCCGTCGAATCGGCCTCAGAAAGATTAAATGCAGGCATCCCCTTATCCTGTCTGGCGCCGTGAATGATCGGTGAGATAAGCTCGCCGTGCTGATCACTTAATGCTGTAAGCGATCGCAGCAGATTGGGCCCTCCCTGATCGCCGCCCCGAAGATCGGCGCCATGACAAGCGTTACAGTTTACGCTGTAGATGCCCTTTCCGCGCGCAAGGACATCCGGCGATGCGAGCTTGCGCGTTTGCTGCGGGAAAGTGGTGTAATTGCGATCCAAGGTGGTTGCTCGCTTAGCTTGCGCAGGAGTCGCGGGCTGAGAACCAGCATTGGGCGCTTGCGCGAATAACGGGGTGGCCAACAGGGGGCCCATGACGGCCCAGCAGATAAGCAAGACTCTATTCATTTTGTTACTCCCGAATGGCATGCAGGCACTATTGAACCAAACAAAAATTGACGGCCTAATTCCGTAGCGCGAAAGCAAACAGACAATGCCCGGCCGCGATCGCAATATACTGCTTTCCGTCAACCTGGTATGTCATGGGACTCGCCGCAGCTGTACCTCCCACGGTGGACTTCCATAGCAGTGCACCGTTTCGCGCGTCGAGTGCATAGAAATATCCTTCTCGGCCGCCCGTAAACAACAGGTCGGACGCCGTGGTCAAAATTCCGCTGTCGCTGACATCATGTGTCTTGAATTCCCACTGTGCCTTTCCTGAATGCGGATCGAGCGCCAGGATTCCACCATACCCGGCCTCTTCGGTCCAGGTATTAATAGGCCCGCGACGAATCGCCGGAACGGGCGACTTGTACGAGCCTCCCGTGAATCGCCGGCCGGGTTCGTACTTTCCCGGCGCACGCAAGTAGGTCGCGAAGGTGTCGAGCCACGCCGTAACGTAGAAAAGACCCGTGCGAGGACTGAAGGATGGAGAATACCAGTTTGTGCCACCTTGATTGCCCGGGTTCACGCGAGCACCTTCCGCTAAGGGAAGGAGAATTGGCCGGCCCTTCGCGTCTAAGCCTGAATTCCAGTTTTGCTTGACGAACGGGTACCCCAAAAGAAAGCGGCCGGTCGCCCGGTCCAACACATAGAAAAGCCCGTTGCGATTCGCCCACAGAATGACCCTTCGTCGAGTGCCGTTCCAATCCAGATCAGCGAGTACAGGAACCTGGGTTGAGTCCCAATCTGATCCATCGTGCGGGGTGAACTGAAAGAACCATTTCAGCTTGCCCGTATCGGCGTCCAGAGCGATTGCGCAGTCCGTGTAGAGGTTGTCACCCAGGCGTTGGTTTGGATTCCAGTCAGGTCCGGGATTGCCTGTGCCCCAATACGTCAAATTCGTGGCTGGATCGTATGAACCCGTAACCCAAAAGGAACCGCCGCCGTGCTCCCACGAGTCTCCCTGCCATGTTTCGTGACCGGGCATCCCGGGACCGGGAATCGTGTCAAAGCGCCAGACTTGCTTGCCGGAACTTGCCTCATAGGCGGCAAGAAACGATCGAATACCATACTCACCCCCAGCTGTTCCGATGATGATCTTGTCTTTTACAACTAGAGGAGCATGTGTTATGGCGTAGCCGAGATTGCAATCTGCTACTTCGGTGTTCCAAAGAACGTGACCATTCTTCGCGTCAATGGCGACAAGATGGGCGTCGATGGTCCCCATGAATAAGGTATTGCCAAGTATTGCGAGGCCACGGTTGACCAAACCGCAGCACAAGCGCACTCCGGACGAGGAGCGATACTGATATACCCAAAACAGCCGGCCAGTCTTCGCATCGAGGGCAACGATGTCATTGGGCGGCTGTGTGACGTACATGATGCCGTCCACAACAATAGGAGTTGCCTCGAACTTCTCTAATGATTGAGCTTGAAAAATCCAGCTAAGACCGAGTTGCTTGACATTGTCTGTTGTGATCTGGTCAAGAATGCTGTACCGCTGGCTCGAGTAACTTCCGGAATAGGTCAACCAGTTCTGCGGCTCCTGAGGCGCCTGAAGGAGGCGTTCATACGATATCTGGGCGAACAGATTGACACCAGCCAAGAACCAGATAAATAGTCTCGCGAACTTCATTTTGGTGGCGGGCCCTTCAAAGAATACAAATAGCTAACCAAGTCTTCCAGTTCTGGCGGCGAAAGCCGTTTCTGGTAGGACGGCATCGAAGC
>Ga0207667_10011249_pt1 | contig 10410 bp, 13 predicted proteins | sample KBSCornC52_FD_184301 | JGI IMG/M metagenome (GOLD analysis project Ga0207667, IMG submission 184301) | Corn rhizosphere microbial communities from Kellogg Biological Station, Michigan, USA - KBS Corn C5-2 (SPAdes) (version 2) | ecosystem: Host-associated > Plants > Roots > Rhizosphere > Soil ...
CGTCTCCAAGGATCACAAGGACTCCTCGCGTCTGTTCAATGCGCTTGGGTTCAAACCAATCGAAACGGTTCACTCAAAATGGATAGGCGACTGAAATGGGCGCGATAGCCGCTGCCGTTCTTCCTGCTGCAATTAGCGCGGTCGGGTCGATCATCGGGGGAAGCTCTTCTTCCCACGCCGCGAACACGCAGGCCCAAGCCTATGGGCAGGGCATCAACACGATCCAGAATTTCAATAACCAGACCCGTTCGGATCTGATGCCGTGGCTGACTGCTGGGCAATCGTCGCTTGGTGCTCTGACCGCACTGCTTGGGCTTGGGAGTCCCGGATCGCAGCAATCGGCAATCGACAATCTGAAAAACGGGCCGCTGTTCCAATCTCTCTACCGGCAGGGCAATGAAGCCATTCTCGGCAATGCCTCGGCCACGGGTGGACTGCGCGGCGGAAACACGGAAGGCGCGCTCTACAATCTCGGCTCGGATACCTTGAATCAAGTGATCCAGAACCAGATCGGCAACCTCACCGGGCTTTCCGACAGCGGATTGCGGACGGGTGGGCTTCTGGGCCAGTTCGGAGCCGACACAGGCAACAGCATTGCCCAACTTCTCGCATCTCAGGGAACCGCACGCGCCAGTGGGCAGCTAGGGTCCGCTTCCGGGATTGCGGGCGCGTTGAGCAGCATCGGCGGCTTGCCGTGGGGTAGCATTTTCGGCGGAGGTGGATCGTCCGCGCCGCTCGACTTGACGGGATTGGTGCCAGCCTTTCCTGATCCGAGCATCCCGACCGTCGGGCCGTTCTAATGTTCGAGTATCAGCCGCCGACCAACCTCTTTGACACGTTCATGGCCCCGCTTCAGCGGCAGCAGCAGCTTAACACCAATCAGCAGCTTGCCGACGCCCAGACGCAGGAAACCAAGCTCAACACGGCGATGCTTGGAATGAAGGTCGCTGAGGCTCAGCGGCAGCAGGCGCTTCAGCAACAGTATCAGAGCGACGTTCAGAGCGTCATTTCCAACCCGACGCCGGACGCATTGCGGGCGCTGATGCTCAAATATCCCGACCAGCATGAGGCGTTGCAGCAGTCCTACAATAACCTCACTGAAGGGCAAAAGACGGACACCGTGAATGCGGCGGCGAGCGTCTATGCTGCGTTGTCGAACGATCGTCCCGACATTGCACTCCAGCTATTGCAGGACCGCAAGACAGCACTTTCCAGCGCGGGGCAGGATACAAAGGTCGATGATGCTCTGATCGGGATGCTCCAGAGCGGCGATCCGGCGCAAGCCCAGAAGGCCAAAGGGATCGCGGGATATGTTCTCGCTTCTGCGACCGGCCCCGACAAGATCACGGACACGCTGAACGCCCTGAATGGCCTGGACAAGAGCTTTACTCTCGAACCTGGACAGTATCGCTACGATTCTAACGGCAATCTCGTCGCGGTCGGGGGTGCGGCCAAGAACGACGGCTCGGAAACCGCTTCAGCGACTCCAGCTGACCCGGCATCGGCGGTAAGTCACACGATCGGCCTTGAGGGTGGTTACAACCCGAAGGACGCGAACGGCTCCCCGACGAATTGGGGAATCAACTTCGCCGCGAACAAAGACATTCTCGCGAAAATGGGCATCACGCAAGCCAATTTCCGCCAGATGACGAAGGATCAGGCCGCTCAGGTCTATTTGCAGAAGTATTGGCCGCAGAGTGGTGCTGCGAATCTTCCGGCCAACCTTCAGGCGCCATATTTCGACGTGTTCATCCGCAACGGCAACATTGCCAAGGCCGCTCTTGCAAAGTCCGGCGGCGATCCGGTGAAGTTCGTCGAAATTTCAAACCAGATGTTCGCCCCGTTCCTGAAAAAGCACCCGCAATATGCGAGTTCCTATCAGCAGCGGTTCGATAGTAATCTCGCAATCGCCAACGGGACCGCTCCTACTGGTGACAGTTCACAGGCGGACAGCGGACAGCCGGCAGCCCCTGCGGGTTTCCATTGGCTGACGAACGGCAACAACAGCCAGTTTCGCGTTCTCTCGGACGCGGAAGTGAAGCAGCGCGGGCTCGATCCTGGCCAGCAATACCAACTCGACACGAAAACCGGCAAAGTCACCGGGCTTGGGCAAAAGACTGGCGGCGGCGACGTTCTCGGGCAGTACGGGATCGCGCCGGGAGAGACCGGGCCGTCCGTTCTCGCGAAGATTCCGGCAAGCCTCGCGTCTCAGGTTAAAGCATTGGCCGAAGGACGGCTTCCCATGCCGTCCAGCTTCGCTCTTGCAAAGCCCTACTGGCAGACGCTTCTCCAACTCACCTCGCAATACGATCCGACGTTCGACGCGGCCAGCGCTCCTGCGAGAAAAGCCGCGATCACGGCCTTCACCGGCAACGGAAAGGCCGCGCAGACCATTGGCTCGGTCAACCGTGTCGCGAACCACCTCCAGCTATTGTGGAACGAGTCCCAGAAGCTTGCTGGCCCGAATCTCCATAATTCCGCGCTGAACAGCTTTGCTGCAACCGTGGGGCAGAGTTTCGAGCCGGAGGACGCGAAGGCATACGATACAGAAGTCCAGTTCATCGCCGGTGAGCTGGAGAAGATCGCGCGCAACAGTCCCGGCACCGTCTCCGGCGTCAACGAGATCATCAACAACCTCAGCCGCAAGCAGTCTGCGTCAACCCGAGCCGCCGCGATCAAGGCTGCCGTGGGGATCATCTCGGGAGCAATCGATCCGCTGAAGGATCAATACAACAGCGCATTCACCAACGGCTCGGCTCGCCCGAATATCCCGTGGGTCTCTCCGAAAGCGCAGCAGATTTACCGCAACATCGCCGGGGTGGATACGAGCCTCACGGGGGCCAATGCGGACACCAACGCAACCGGCGGAAACACCACAACCACCGGCGTCAAGTGGCGGATTGTTCAGTAGATGCCGACCCGCGTTCAAATCGATGGCGTCGGAACGGTAGAGCTGGATGACAGCTTCAAGAGCCTTCCACCGGACCAGCAGCAGGCCACGATCAATGAGATTGTTGCGTCGGCGAAAGGCGGCACGCCAACCGGAGCGACGGATCAGTCAGATCAGCCTGCGCTGCAGGGCTTTACCGATGACCAGAAGCAGGCAATCCTCGGCTACCTTCCAAAGGCGAAGGACGCTGCCGACCTAACCCAATTCGCGCATGACGTTTCCGGCGGAACGCATACCATCGGCAATGCGCAGCAGATTCTCGATTATCTGAAGCAGGGGGGCGATCCGTCAAAGCTCCAGTTCACCGATCCCGTTGCAGCTCAGGCTCGGGCTCCGGCGCAACAGCCGTCTTCCTTTGACAAGTTCAGCAACATCGTTGGGGATGCCATTTTCAATGCCGCAGATACCGTCATTCCGGGATTGGGCATGGCGCTTCGCCGGGCGCGAGACAATGGCTCTGGGAAAGCCTTTACCGAGCACGTCGCAAATTCGATGGTCGGGGATTACGGGCCAGAAGTAGGCGGCTTCCTGCACACGATTGCGTCCCCGAGCGAATATAGCGACTTCGGAGCCAACCTGGATCGAAACGTCGCTCACGAACGGGCAATCATGCAAGGCGACAGCGCGGGGCATGGAGTCGCCTCTTTTTCTGGCGAATTAACCGGAGCGGGACTTGCAGCACCCCTTGGCGGCGAGGTTTTGGATTCGGCCAATATACTGAACAGCGGAAGCAAAGTCGCGAACATCGCACGCGCAGCTATTGGGGGCGGAATTTACGGCTCCGGGGCTGCCGGGCCGGGAAACCGACTTGAGGGCGCCGCAATTGGGGCTGTTGCCGCTCCCGTTCTGGGAGCCGCCGTAAAGGTTCCCGTTGCCCTTTTTGATGCCGCCAAGTCTGTTCTTGCCGACAATCCAGGTGCAGCGCGCAGGATCATCTCGAAGGCGATAGCTGCCGATCAGAACACGCCAGCCTCGGTTGGAGCTGATGTTGCGGCCGCACAAGCCAATGGCGTTCCGGCAATGATCGCCGACACGGGAGAGAATGCGCGCGGACTACTTGCCGCAGCGTCTCGCTCCAGCGGAGTTGCGCGGACGGTTGCTAGAGACGCACTCGACGAACGCCAAGCGGGGCTTGCCGATCGCGTGACACAGGCCATTCAGCGCGATCTCGGCCCAGTAGCGAACCCCCATGAGGTTGCCGACACATTGATGACGAAGGCGCGTAACGACGCGGCTCCGCTTTACGATGCTGCCTATGCTGAGCCTGGGGCGGCGGCATTCGGGTATAAGGTCGCGCCACTTCTTCAACGGCCATCCATGAGGGCGGCAATGAAGAACGCCTATCGGATCGCGGCTGAAGAGGGGCGCGATCCAACAAGCCTAGGATTTGATCTCGATCCCGAGGGAAACGTCACGCTGACGCGCACTCCGAGCTGGCAAACAATGGACTATGTGAAGCGCGGCCTTGATGACGTTGTTGAAAGTTATAGAGACCCAGTAACGGGCAGGCTCAACCTCGATACTGAAGGCAGGGCGATCAATAACACGCGGACTTCATTCGTTAAGGCTTTCGACAACTCTAATCCGATCTACGCCCAAGCTAGGCAGGCATGGGGAGGCCCGGTAAGTGGCGTCAATGCGATGAACACGGGCCGCAAGTTCTTGAACATGACCGCCGACGACATTGAGGCCAGAATGCGGGATATGACGCCATTTGAAAAGCAGATGGCGGCTCTCGGCGCTCGCAGGGCTATGGCTGAGACGGTTTCGAGCAAGGGCGACACGGCTGACGTAGTGAATGCCCTAGTTGGGACCGGTAAAAAGCGCGCCATGCTCGCTAGGCTGTTCGGCGACAGGCAATCGTTCGGACGCTTTGTGGATACGCTCAATCAGGAACGCGAGGGATTCCGCACGTTTAAGACGGCTCGGCTAGGATCGCCAACGGCTCCCAATCTGGCGGATGATGGAGCCCTTGAGTTGGCGACCAACGCCGCCGAGATGGTTGCGACCCACGGCCTTCCGATCAGGGCCGCTATTCGCTATGCGCTCAAGTTCGGCGTCGGAAAAGTCGGCGACAAGACTAAGGAGCAAGTCGCGGCGCTTTTGAGCAATACGGATCCGGCGCGTTTCAACGAACTGGCTTCGCAGCTCCGTGACGAAGCGGTCAGGCGCGGGCTCCTCAATCGTCAGGTTAACGTTGTGGCGAGGCCGATTGGCAATATCGGTGCTGCCTCCGTTGCGGGACAGTAGCCGTTTAATCCTGAAAAGCAGCACCTCCACAGAATTACCCCCGCATCAGAAAGTCGGCAAGCAAATCCGCCCTTTCGTAACTTCGGCCCATGCAGCAGGTCGTCAATCCCTATCCGATTTTCCTCGGGCTTGACGGTCTCGCCGTTGAGGACGGCTATATCTACATCGGGACCGAAAACCTCGATCCTGAGACCAACGCGATTTCCGTCTATTGGGACGAGAACGCCACTCAGCCCGCGACTCAACCAATCCGGACGATTGCCGGGTATCCGAGCAACGCCGGGACACCGGGACAACTCTGGGTTTCGGCAACCGCCTATTCGATCCGCGTCCGCGATTCGCAATCGGCACAGGTTTTTTACGCCCAGTCAGCAACGGGATTAAGCGGCGGAACAACGACTGCCTCGGGACAGGATTATTTCATTCATACCCAATATCTTGCAGTCACGCCTTCACCTCAGCAGCTTGTGTGCGTTCACCTGTTCGGGGTTGCGGTTTCTCTTCCTGCCGACCTCTCGGGAAAAGTCTGGGGCTACGTCGGGACCGCCCCAAGTGCAGACTGCGCTTTTTCGATGCGCGTCAATGGCGTTGAGTTTGGAACGCTCACCGTATCTGCAACCGGAACGATCACGGTTTCGTCAACGCAGCAGGATTTCGCAGTCGGGGACAGGTTCTCACTCAAAACCCCGGACGCAGGGACAGATCTCATTGATTTTGCGGCGACGATCCTCGGGGTTACGTCGTGACTATCCTCGCCTTCGGCGGGGAGATGGGATTCTTCCTCCCATCTGACTCGAATGGCATCGAGGACACCGGGGGAGGCCGCTACAATTCCAGCTTCGCTCGCTGCACTACTCGAACGAACAGCGGTTCGTCATATCTCGAAACGCCAAACGTCGGAACGCAGGCCGATCTATGGTTCCATGTCGATATACGGCAGACAAGTCCGATCACGTCATCGTCAACTCTTGTTCGAGCCATTGAGTTCTTCGATTCAGGCGGCATTGCCCAGCTTCGCCTAACAGTTAGCTGGCTCAGTTCTGGAGCCGATGGTGTCTGGCAGCTCGAACATTGGAACGGGACTAGCTGGACCGCCATCGGAAGCTGCAATGCGCAGCCAGATGCGCTCCAAACCCTCGATATTCACATTGTCTCGGATACGTCCTCCGGGAGTGTGGATCTCTACATCGCCGGAACGCACCGGATAACATCAAGCGTCGACCTCTCCACGCTAACGGGAATCCAGAAGGCGCGCTGCTGGGCGTTCACGCGAGGAATCGGAACCAACTGTTATTACAGTCAGGTCATTCTCGCCACCGAATCAACGATCGGAATGCGCGTCGGCACAATCTATATGTCGGGTCAGGGGGCCACTCACACGTTCGACACGGGCGGCTTCGCGAACATTGACGAGACGTTCTATTCGGACGCGGATTTCGACCAATCCGGGACAGCGGGGCAGATCGAGCTTTTCACTGGAACCGCCGTTCCAAGCTTCACCGGATACACGATCAAGGCTTTGGCCCTGACCGCGAGGGCTAAAACGGACGGCACGGCTCCGACAAAATTCCGGTTCCAGCTTAAATCCGGCGCTTCGACATACGATAACGGATCCGATCTCTCGCTGGATTTCGGTTACGGCAACTTCTGCGCCGTATGGGAAACCAATCCCGCGACCTCTGCGGCATTCCAAGCATCTGAAATCTCGGCGCTTCAATATGGCGTCAAGAGCGTCACATGACCGCGACAGTCACCAAATTTGTGACCTATGGGCTCACCGGCAAGTCCGGGCTGAACGTGTCCAAGTTCGTCGGCTACGTTCTGCTTGAACCAGGAAGCAGCAGCGGCAGCGACACGACTCCGGTTGCCTCTTACACCTACGGACAAGTGCTCAGGCCCGCACCCGGCGGCTGCACTGGCGCGGTAGGGTATTAGCGTGAGGCGCGGGAGATGATCCAGCCTCTCGGCAATATCTCGGAGGAGACGAAGCACACGGCCGACGTTGTAGCTGGAACGTCATTCCTCGCCAGCGTCGGAGCGTGGCTAATCGCTCACACCGCGCTTGTTTCATCGATCACCGCCGTTCTCGTCGGATTCTACACGATCCTGCGCATGATCGAGAGCGGGCAGCGCATTTATTTCAACTGGCGTTACGGGCCGCACGGGAGGGGTGAATGAAAACCGCTGTCCTCAAACATGGACAGCACATGCAATCCCTGCGTGAGTTCTACGACCGGGTGGTTCAGGAACCCATACCCATTCGGTTCTGGGAATTGCTGGAAGAACTGCCGAGCTTTTCTGACGTAAGCTCCGGAGCGGGGGTGAGCGCAGAGATCGGTCCTACTTCGCTCGGCAGTCGTATTCGGCACGTTGACCGCACTTCTCGCGAAATCCATGCGGTCCCTAACGCTCAATCTCATAACTTGAACGCACCGCTTTCAACGCGCGCAGCGCTGGGCGGTTCCGATGCTTGAGCGGTTAAAAAATCACCTCATCGACGACTGGCGACAGTCGTGGAAGTTCGGCAGCGTGTGGCTGCACTGGATCGGCACGGCCGCCTTTGCCTACGTTATCGACAATCCCAACGCCCTGAACAGCCTCGTTTACGGCATTCCCGGCGAGTGGCGAAAGCCGTTCCTGTTCACTCTAGCGGGCCTGTGGTTCGCCTTCGGATGGGCTGTCCGCATCTACAAAGGAAAACCCAATGGATAAGTCTCATGTCCTGTGAGCAGGCCGTGAGCGCCACGCTCACTCAGCTCGCTCAGGTCGAAACATTGATCGCCGCGGTTACTGCCGCTTGCCAATCGGAGAACGACACAGCGGGCGAGCAGATGGCGGCGGATGCCCTCGCCAGTGTCAAGCTTGCCGAGAAGATACTTGGCGACATTTCGGCTGACTGCGCGGCGGATGCGCCAATGCCGATGGCCGTTCCAAGCCCGGACATTCTGGCGTCCTCCGTTTCGCCGATCGCAAGCAATTTCAGCGTCGGGCAATATATCGCGACCGGGAGCAAGATTCCGCCTTCCGCCGCTCCCGATATCGTCGGTGCGTTTCGCATGGCCGGGAATGTCGCCCGCTATTCCTACGACGATCCGATGGTCTATCCTGGCCAGCAGGGCGTTTCTCATCTTCATGAGTTTGTCGGCAATACCGCCGTCGATTACACCACCACCTTCAATAGCCTTCGCACCACCGGCAACGGAACGACCCAAGGCGGTCCCGTCAATCGTTCGGGTTACTGGGCTCCGGCTCTGCTTCTCGGGAATGACATTCGCGTTCCCGACTATTGGAATATCTACTACAAGCGCGTTCCTTCGACCAGTTCGCATCTTCCGGTCGGCGCGTCCGTAGCCCCACTCCCAACAGGGTTGCGGATGAAGTCGCAGAACGTGACCTACAAGAACGCCACAACCGGCGTAAGCGGATCGTTCGATGCGGTCCTAGCGTCGATTCAGGTGGGACAGCAGTTTTGCGTCACCGTCGAGTTCCCAAACCTCTGGGACGGCCAGCGCATCGATTGTGCTGATCACATGGCGCACATGAGCGTTCCCGTCTGGGACGGAAATCAGGGCAAGTTCATTGCCCCGGCAGGCTATGGAGCGCTGATCCCGACGATAACCCTGTTCCGGTTCTACACCCGGCAGGCGGGGGAAGACTTCACGATAGCCGAGTTCTCGTCCGACCGTATGATGAATGCGGCTCCGGGGTCCACCGGCCATGCGAATTACTGGGAAGGATGGGACACTCCGACCTTCCGCTCCATTGAGGCCAATGCTCTCGAAAAGCTACTGAATTGCAGCGACGGTCAGATTGGCGACGGCAGCCAACTGAAGCGCCCGAGCGGATTCACCTTCGACCAGACGCCTACCCGGATCGCGTTGTCCGATGTCACCACTACAGCGCCGAAAGTGCTGATCCCGTGAACCGGGGCCAGAAGATCGCTGCGGCCTGTGCTCTCGCTTGCGGGCTGACTGCCGGTTTCGAGGGGCTACGGACGCACCCCTACGTCGATCCCGGCAACCACCGAACACTCACCGTATGCTTCGGTGACACGCAAGTCGAGATGCGGCCCTACACGCCGGAAGAGTGCCAGATGCTTCTGGAGACGCGCCAGCAGCGCGACTACGCTCCAGGTGTCCTTAAGTGCGTTCCCGGCCTTGCCGACAAGCGAGAGGAATTCGCTGCTTCGATAGACGCGTCTTATAATGGCGGTGTCTCCGCTTTCTGCCGTTCTCCGATGGCCCAGCGGTTCAATCGCGGTGACTGGACGGGCGGCTGCAATGCCTTTCGCACATGGCACACGATGCCCGGAACCAACGTCCACAACGGACTAGTCCGCAGGCGCAACGCAGAGGCAGCTTTGTGTCTGAAGGCAGCGAGATGATCTGGTTCGCCATCATCGGAGCCGCGTTCGCTGCCGGATACTGGCTGATGAGCGTCGTTGATGAATGTGACGAGCAGCAATGGGAGGGGTGATGTGTCTTTCCGCCGCGCGCTGCGTAGATGGCTCGCAAACGACAGGCCGGACTTTATCCCGACTGATTGCGTGGTCGCGATCTGGGGCGGTCCAGTCGGATGGATATACGACATCACCGGGGACTGCGCACGGGTGTGGTGGCACACTGCCGGACACGGACGCTACGAGGTCATCCAGCTTAACCTCCTGCGCAGAGGGTCTGCTGACCCTGCATCGGGCCTGGATGTGAGGCGGCGATGATCGGCTTCCTCATATTCGCTGCCTCATGGGGATGGGGAACAGTCAACTTCGACGGATGGCCGCCGGAGAGGTTTCAGGTCATGCCCCGCCACCCGGTCCAGATCGAGTTCGGGCGCAAGTTCATCAACCGGGAATGCGGCCACGCACAACCGCCCAACGTGACTGAAGCTTGCTCGAATACCGATACCGGACTGATCGTCATGCCGGACCCGTGCGAGTTTCCAAAGGCCGATGATTTTGCTCGCCTGCTTTGTCACGAGGTCGCGCATCTGCCGCCGAACAACTGGCCGGGGAATCACCCGCGATGACATGGCTCGCAATATCCGCATTCTTCGGAAAAGCCGGAAAGGCCATCCTTTCGTGGCTATCCCATGCATCCCTATGGCAGATCGTATCGATATGCCTGTGTGTATTTATTTGTGTGCAGCACTTCCAGCTTGTCTCTGCTCGGCACTCGGCAGCGAAATGGGAAGGCTTGGCTGTCAACTATAGG
>Ga0207667_10011250_pt1 | contig 10409 bp, 12 predicted proteins | sample KBSCornC52_FD_184301 | JGI IMG/M metagenome (GOLD analysis project Ga0207667, IMG submission 184301) | Corn rhizosphere microbial communities from Kellogg Biological Station, Michigan, USA - KBS Corn C5-2 (SPAdes) (version 2) | ecosystem: Host-associated > Plants > Roots > Rhizosphere > Soil ...
CCGTCGGTCCAAACGGGAACCTATATATTGCCGACACGGGCAACCACCGAATTCGCACGATCTTGGCGACGGGGACCACCAGCACTGTCTCCGGCAGCGACAAAGGATTTGTCAATGGTCCGATTGCGAACGCTCGGTTCTGTTTTCCAGGCTCCGTCGCAGCCGGTGATACTGATCGTCTGTACGTTGCCGACATCGGTAACCACTGCGTGCGTCAGGTTCTCAACGGTCAGGTTACAACACTGGCCGAACCGCCAGCTGCGGCGAAGTCTTCATCCACAGGCGCGATCGTGATAGGCGGGAGCGCGGTCTATGGCCTGCCAATCCGCTCTGAAGCCTCGCTCACTCCTGCGCAAGCCGCTGTGCTCCGCCTGAACCATCCGGCTGCCGTGTGCGCGTTTGCCGACGGATGGCTCGTGATAGACGAGAAACACGGCGCGGTCTTTCTCGTGCGGAACGGCACAGCGGAAGTCATCGCCGGCCGCTGCAATTCGATCGCTATGCAGACCGGGCAATTCGACGGCTCTGGCGCCACCGCGCTATTCGGTACGCTCGGTGGCCTTGCGACGGACGGCAAGCGGTATGTCTATGTCGCCGACACTTCATACAACACGATCCGCAGGCTGGACATTAGCGAGCTAATTCGGCGATGATGTGAGAGTACCCCAGATTGCAAGGGAGAGCTACTGGAAATGAGCGACATCCTGCTTCCATCTGGCGTTCATTGCATCCTTCGACACGACCTCCGCCCGGGCGACCTGGGAGAGATCCTCGCCATCCACGGATCGTTGTATAAATTGGAATGCGGCTTCGACATTACTTTTGAAGGCTACGTCGCGCAGACGCTCGGGCACTTTGCCCGGCCATACGACGCTGCTAAACAGCGAGTTTGGATCGTGGAGAGAGACGACCTATTCGTGGCGTGCGCGGGCGTGATACGACATGCGCACAGGGTGGCGCAGCTGCGCTGGTTTCTGGTAGTCCCGGAGATGCGGGGCAACGGGCTGGGCACCCGGCTGCTGCAGGAAGCGCTCGGGTTCGCGCGGACCGCTGGCTATACGTCCATGTTTCTGGAGACCGTGGCTGAACTGCCTGCCGCATCTCGCCTCTATCGCGCGATGGGATTTGTCAAAACGGCAGAAGCGTCGAGACGAATGTGGGGACGCGAAGTTACCGAGCAACGGTACGAGCGCCAGCTCTAAATGTTTTGTGAACGACAATTCGATCGCTCCATCTCCTCAATTCATGAATACCCCGACCTCTTCATTCCAGTGCAATTTGTGGTATACTGATGTTGTCTTGTGGTCAATAGCATAGTTTGTTAGAATCCTGGTCCCGTCCCTCGTGAATCGGCATAGTTTGCCCACCGCGTTGTGCATGGTTTCTTAGGCTCCTTCCAGCTCTCCATGCGTTCCTCAAAGACAGAGAAGACGATTGCGTCTTTATCTAACCCTGGCCCCCGTTAAGGGCGGCCGAGTTTTCCCTTTTCGGGAAAGTTGAGAAAGGAGCCATACACCAATGGCAACGCGTATTTATGTGGGCGGACTGCCCTATTCCGCAAGCGAAGAGGACCTCAATAAGCTTTTCGCAGCGCATGGAACGGTGACTTCGGCCACCGTAATCACCGACAAGTATACTGGCCAGGCAAAGGGCTTTGGATTTGTCGAGATGGGTTCGGACGCCGAGTCGAAGGCTGCGATCAACGCGCTGAATGGCACCCAGATGGGCGGCAGAACGCTGACTGTCAACGAGGCCAAGCCCCGCGAAGAGCGCCCCCGAACCGGCGGCGGTGGCGGCGGATACCGCGAACAGAAGCGGAACGACTATAGCGATGGCCAGGGCCGCTGGTAATCAGCGCTCGCGGACGCGATAGCAGGTAACTTTGAGTTGCCGTACGGAGACTTCTCTCCTCGCGGCCGCCGAACGTAGTCAATTTGGCCGCAGCATCCGGGCAATTCGGATGCTGCGGCCATTTTCAATGTGGTCCCAAATTACACAAAGATCGCAAGAATGGGACTTCCGGCTCATGCCAACACGCGAAGACTGTGATACAATGGTTGCAGCGTTTCTATGGGGCCCATCCCGCACAAACGCTCATCGGATTGCCACCGTTGGGTCAGTGCAGATCAAAGTCGAACGATTTCTATGAAGTTCCCTTCAATCGCCCTTTTAATTCTTGGTCTCATCCTGTGTGGTTTTGGCGGCCTTCAGTGGTACGCAGCGCAGTATGAAGGCGAGGAGCCTGCATCGCTGGAGGTGTCCAGCGACCAGCGGGCTGTCATCCGATTCCGGCCCCGGCCGTTCACTGAGAATGAGATCGGGGTAGCGTGGGTCACGCCCAGGGTTAAGGCGGCGCAGGCACACCGATACAAGGAAATCAAAGATAAGGTCTTCGTCCGCCTACAGCTGCTGGACAATCGCGATCGAGTGGTCTACGAGAATAAGTTCCATCCCACGCTCACACCCAACAGTGCCAGCGGAGACACGATCTTCTTCAGTGGCATAAACACGACACGGCACCGCCTGCAATCGCTGCGCACATACGTTGCGATCGCCACGGTGATCTCAGCTGCCGCAGACACCCCGCCTGTCACCGCGCAACTACGGGTAGCGCCCGCCGCCCGCCAAATGGACATCGAAACCTACCATTTCAGCACGATTTGCCTGGTTTCCTCCGGACTCTTCGGAGCGCTCTGCGGAGTGTGGCTCCACGTGCGCTCGAAAGACACTGGCACATGGTCCGTCGACACAACCTGATGCGCCCAGTTTGTTGAAACGTCGCGGGACTTTCGTTTTGTGAAGGCGGAGTGATCGAGAATGGGCCTGTCCGTAATGCTGCTCGTGCTGCTCGGCGCAGGCCTGCACGCCACATGGAACGGTCTCGTCAAGGGCGGTGCGGATCGATATCTTGATCTGGTTGGACTGCTTGCTGCGGCTGCCGTCCTCTCGTTCTTATGGCTGCTTTTCTTGCCTCCGCCTGCACGAGCCAGCTGGCCCTACCTCGCCGCCTCCACGCTGATCCATCAAGCCTATTTCGCGCTGATCGCACTCTCTTACCGCAAAGGCGACCTGAGCCTGGTCTATCCGATCACGCGGGGATCCGCCCCTGCCTTCACCGCTCTCGCGGCTGCCATCTGGCTTCATGAGCGGTCTACGCCGTTCGGAACGTTGGGAGTCTGCCTGGTCTCCGGCGGGGTATTACTGCTCGCGCTCGATCGAAAGCGCGGAGAGAGGCTAAAGGCGGAGCCGATCCTTCTTGCACTCGCGAACGCCGCCATGATCGTTCTATACACCCTGGTGGACGGCTCCGGCGTGCGACTCTCCGGCAACGCATTCAGCTACACCAATTGGGGATTCGTGCTCTGCGCCCTGTTGTTTGTGCCAACTGGTCTGGTGCTGCGGAAGCAGGCAGCGATAGCTCACCTCAAGCGCCACTGGCCCGTATGCTTGATAGGCGCAGCCTGTTCCGTCGCTTCATACAGTCTGGCGCTCTGGGCTATGACGAAGGCGCCGATCGCCTCAGTCGCCGCCCTGCGGGAGACTTCGATCCTCTTTGGCGTCATCATCGCGGTCGTTCATCTTAAGGAGAGGATGGGCCGGCTGCGTCTGATCGCTGTCGCCGTGATTCTCATGGGAGCGGTTGCCATAAAGCTCGGATAAGCCTACTGTTGATCCTATTTGGCGGAGGGAGATCCGATGGCAGGTGGAGAGTTTCCATATGAGCGCGTTGTAGCACAGTCCGGTTCGATCAACGGTCTGAAGAGTTGACGACCGCATGTGAATCTTGCAGACTGATCGACTCAGGCATCGATACACGACTTTCCGTTAACTCTCCAATTGAAGCAAGGGCAGAGTCGGCGTCCTGTTTGTATCGAAGGAGGTGTTCCTGGACTTCAGCCATAGTAACGTTCGCATCGCCAATCTCGTTGGCATAAGCGCGAGCGAACTCTTCGCCGTGTTTTGGATAAAGATGCAGGATGTATCGAACGATTTGCTCTTCCGTCGCTTCTCCAAGCTTGATCCGGCAATCGACTCTGCCGGGACGGATAAGGGCGTCGTCCAGGCGATCGATGTGATTGGTCGTCATGAACAACAGCCGCCCTTCAGTGGCTACGACACCATCGAGAGCATTGAGCAAACCTGAGAAAGTCACTCGGCCCTGTTTTCGATCATCGGGCTTGCGGTCCACAAATATCGCGTCAACGTCTTCCAACAATACCACGTTTCCTGAAGGCACTTGTGCGAGCATAGTGACCAGCGAAGAGTCGTCAATCGTTTCAGCATTCAAATTGATTATGTAGATCGATGCATCAAAATGGCTGGCAAGGCTGAGAACCGCGCTGGATTTACCGGTGCCAGGAGCCCCATGCAAGAGATAACCGCGGCGATAGGGTATGCCGGCTCGCAAATAGAACTCCCGATTGCCGCGAAACTGCGTGATATCCTCAACTAGCGTCTCCATCACTCCTTGCGGAAGTATCACACTTTCGATTGACCGTTTATGGCGTTCTGCGATCCGTCTCCACGTCTGCCACCGGCCGTCCGACACGTAGATCGGCACGCCATTTATATCCTCACCCAGTGCTACCTCGATAGCGTCCCGAACCAGCTGGCGAACCACTGCCTGGTCTCTACCCAAAACACGAATTATGAGTGTTTCGCGCGGTTTCGTTTGCATCCAGTCCATTCCTAACTGTTCTTTCTCCTGGATCCGGGTCAATACGAGCAATCTGCCCCGATATGTCAGGAAATGGAAGCCCGGCGCGGCTGTGAAGAAGACAGTAGGGTGCTTGCCAGATTCAATTCCCGCGCGTCGTTCAGCCCTCTTACCCGTCTCGGTGGTAACGGTAAGCAGCCGAGATGTCCGCGCATAAGGCTGTTTGTCCAGCCACACGTTGATCCAGTCAAACGCCGGTTCATTGTTATTAACGTGCAGCGTGACAGTGAACTGCCGACGCAAGAAATCGAACAGATGATGTGGGAGGTCGCGCAAGAGCGCCCCGACGGCAACAAGCAAACCACCGGCAAGCATGGGGTATTGTCGGAAAAGCCCAACGATCAAGTTCAAGCGATTACTCCATAACGCTTCGAGATCCTTGCCGAAGGCTGGCGAATCGAAGCGAACTTGCGTGGCCATTGGCTAACACAGGCCAATACTCCTTCGCCCGACGAGAATTCGCCCGCAGCAAGTTGGAACTTACGTGCCTCGTAAATCGTCTATCTCTTGGAGACGAGAATTTTGATTTCAAGGTAATCCGTCTCGATCTACCATTGAAGAGGAAGAGCAACTTGGAAGACGGCTCCGAAATCACCATGGCCGATTCAACGCGACTGGCGCTCAAGCTGTTCGTGGTTCTCAGCAGAGCGGCGGCAAGTGTGGGCGAGCATGCGCGCCAGGACATTCTGCGGCATGGCCTCAGCGTAAGCGAGTTCGGCGTGCTGGAACTCCTCTGGCATAAAGGACCGCAGCCGCTAGGGGAGGTCGCCGAGCGCATTCTGCTGACCACCGGCAGCGTTACCTATGTCATCGATCAGCTGGTGAAGCAGGGACTCGTGGCTCGGCGGGCGTGCCCAACGGACCGTCGTGTGATCTTTGCAGAGCTTACCGATGCCGGAAGAGAGCGGATCGCCGCGATTTTCCCCGCACACGCGAACCAGATCAAGCGGGCAGTCGCGGGCCTCTCTGCAGAAAAGCAGGCGCTTGCTATTGATCTGCTGCGGTCGCTTGGCCTGTCCGCCAGGGAGTCTCTGCGTGGCGAGCTGGCCGACGAGCCAACCTCCTGACTCTCCAGTCCTTGACCTATTACCTGTTTCTGGCTTCTCGAAAGGATAGCAAAATGAGCACACCTCCGAAAGTATTGATCGCCTTTTACTCACGCGGCGGCAGCACCGCGGCGCTTGCAGAAGCGGTTGCAGAGGGCGCGCGATCCGCCGGAGCCGAAGTAAAGCTTCGGCGCGTCGACGAATTCGTCTCCGATGAGATTATCGCTAAAGCGCCGGGTTGGAAGGAAAGCCGCGAGCGCCTGAAGGCCATCTACCCGGCGCCGACGGCCGACGATGCTGCCGAGGCGGACGCCATCATCTTTGGAACTCCCACGCGGTTCGGCAATGTTTCCGCTGAGCTTAAGAGTTATATCGACTCTCTCGGCGGCTTATGGGCGCAGGGCAAGCTGAATGGCAAGGTCGGCAGCGCGTTTGTTTCGACCTCGACGCTGCATGGCGGCAAGGAGACCACCATCCTCACGCTGTTTGCGCCTATGGCTCACCTTGGCCTCATCATTGTTCCAACGGGATATTCGGATCCGATCTTCTTTGCCGCAGCGACTCCATACGGCGCGAGCACCACGAGCGGCCAGACGAATGAGCCGCCCACGGAAAACGATCTTATCGCCGCGAGGCATCAAGGTAAGCGCGTAGCCCAGGTCGCAGCCGCGTTAAAAGCGGCCTAGTCTCGCAAAGCCCATGGTCAACCCTTACGTCCCTTGAGTCCCTTAAGTCCCTTCCCCAAGACAATACAATTCGAATCACACTGAATTTCCACTCGCCGTTGACAGTGGGACCTAGATATGTTATATTAACGATAGTGCGAATGAACTCGCTGACCGGCGACTCTTCGCACTCTCTTTTTTTGTCTTCGCAGTGCCAGCGGCACCATTCTTGAGCAAGGGAGTAACCCCCGTAATGCGGCGCGACGAGATCATCCTCACAACCAGTCGGAAAAAGGAGCTGGAAGAAGAGCTGAGAGTTCTTCGCATGGTCCGGCGCCCGGAGATCACTGAACAGATAAAGCGCGCGCGCGAATATGGCGACCTTTCTGAGAATTTCGAGTATCAAGCGGCCAAGCAGGCGCAGGCGATCTTGAACGGAAAGATAGCTGAGCTGGAGGCGGTCCTCGATCGGGCGACCGTGGTCGTCGATGGCGCATCCGTGGGTGGCGAGGCGGTGGATATCGGATCGATCGTGCTGGTCCGTGAAGTCGAGACCGAGGACGATTGGGAAGTGACGATTGTAGACGCGATGTCAGCCGATCCCATGAACGATAGGATCTCGTACTCGTCGCCGGTAGGGCAGGCGCTCATGCGCCACAAAGTCGGCGATATCGTAGAAGTAACCCTTCCGAACGGCAAAGCAAAATACGAGATATTCAGTATCCGCTATGCGTGAGGGCCTTGGCCAGCAATAGCCTGCCCAGAATTGGGGCCGGGTGGCCAGACGACAGATGTCCCAAGGATCATCCCCTCACCTCATGACAGATACCGGAGCCGGGAAGCTGGCCGGGTTCACCTCGCGGCATTCGACCTGATCATCGCGAGCCGCGCCTCTGGGATCGTAAGGAAGACCTTCACGATCGCCGGATCGAACTGTTTGCAGGCGCAGTTGAAAATCTCTTGCCGGGCAGCGGACAACGAAACTGCTGACCGGTAAGGCCGATCGCTAGTCATCGCATCCAGCGCATCGGCGATCGCAAAGATTCGCGCTCCCATCGGGATCTCCTGGCCCTTCAGTCCTGCGGGGTAGCCGGTTCCGTCCCACCACTCATGGTGATGCTGAACGATCTGCGCCGATTGTCTCAGCATCTCTATCTTCGCGCACATCTCGTACCCGATGACCGGGTGCCTGCGCATCTCCGTCCATTCTTCACGAGTCAGTTTGTCTGGCTTCAGTAAGATTCGGTCCGAAATACCCACCTTTCCGATATCGTGCAGCAGCGCTCCTCGCTCGATGTGGTACGACTGGCTTGGCGGAAGCTTGAGCGTGTCCGCAATCTCCATCGTGTAGGCAGTCACTCGCTCCGTATGCCCCTGAGCCTCCGTATCCCTCGTGTTTAGCGCAGACAGCAGCGCATCGAGCACGCTCTCCTGTGATGTCTCCAGCGCAAGCTTGAAGCGCTCGGAGTGCTTCCGCTGAAGCGCCCTTCGCGTGAGATTACGCTGGATAACGCTCGTTAGCTCGACCTGATTGCATGGCTTTGTGATGAGATCGCGAGACTGGTCGCCAAGCAGGCTTGCCGCAGCCGCTTCAGCGTGCAGCACAGTGGTCAGGACTACCGCCATGTCCGGGAAGACCTGCGACACTTCCAGCAGCGACGGGAGCGTGGACTGTCCGGGAATGCCAATATCGCAGAGCAAAAGATCGAATTGTCGCTGCGAGAGGTGCTCGGCTGCCTCTGCCGCCCCGGCAGCGCAAATCACCTCGTAGCCCTGTCTCCTGAGGATTTCGGAAAACGCCCGACGTGTCGGCTCGCTGCGCTCAACTACCAGAATCCCTGCGGGCATGGCGTTTGCCGAGACGCGTGGGAGCGACTGAGCCGGAGCGAGCCTGATAGGAAGCTCTTGCGGATCGATATGGACGTCCCGGATCGTTGCCTGCTGGATGTTGCTGGTCGGCATCCGTGCTGTAACCTACTCCTGCATTGAATCTGGCCGATGACGATCCACGATCCGACGAACCGAGTCCGAATGACTCCAGACGCGCCCTCCGCCCGCGCGCTGCGCGCTGCAAAGCGCCTCCTGAGATCGGAGGATGAGCGTTTCCGGGGAATCCGTGTCGAGGGAGAGCGACGCGACGCCGATGGAGATCGTGAGCCAGGGCCGCGTCTCGTCGCCCGCCGAGGTGGTCATTGCGGCGCGCAGGCGGTCGGCAAAGTGTGCGGCGATGGACTCCGTCATCAATGGCAGCACGACGAGGAAGGTCGGCGCTCCGTCCGGACCGTTCCTGGGACTGCGGCCGATTACGTCGTGAAGACGCGTCTCCTGTTTGAGGCACCGCGCGATCGCCGCGCCGATCAGCCGCGAACCGTTGGGCCCTAGCCGCCGCAGCGCCTCTGCGGGATCAGCGGCGATGGTAAGCAGCGTTAATGGCTGCGCGTGACGCGCCATCAGGTCCATGAACGCGCCGAGATAGGTTTTCAGCGCATTGTAAGTGGCTGCCCCGGTCTCCGTATCGGTTGGGAGCAGCGAATCGAGCCGTTCGGGCGGTCCCAACCCGGCCGAGGAGAGCTCTTCCTGTCCGTCGGGTAAAGGAAACCACTCCCCGCATCCATCCATGGTCATATCGCTGCCTTCTAGGTGGTGAGATCAAGATTATCGCAGAGATTATCGGCGCAGCGGGCTATATTCTCCACACAGGAGGCAGACTTCGCGTATTTGTCAGGCGCGGTTTCAATAGCCAGCCGCAAAAATGGCCCCGCCCACGAGGGCGGGGCCAAACAGGAGCGATACCGGGCCTACTTTTGAGGCTGCTCGGGCTTTGCCGGCGCCGGTGTTGGAGCAGTAGCCGCTCCGGCCGCCTGGGCCGCCTTGCGCTGATCCATCCTGACAAAGAGCGCCTGCATGTCGTTTAGAGTCTGAATGGCATGCTGAGTGGTTGCGATAAACGCTTGAGTCGAAGCATCCGCAAGCACGGGCGAGGCAGACACGAGACACAGCAAAGCGGCCAGTCCCAACGTCGACTTTCTCGAATGTGACATCGCTAAGAACTCTCCTTTCAAAAACCCGCACCAAAACGCCACGGCGCATAGACGTTCAGGTAGTGGCCGGAGGTTCCTCGATTGTCGCGCTTAGCTCTCAAGCCCTTTCAAATCGTGCTCCATCTGTTCGGTCAACTTTTGCCACGCCGCGATGATGCGGTCGTCGAGCGGATCGTCGTCGCTGTTCTCGATCTTTCCGCGCTCGTCCAGCCACCCGACCGTTCGTCGCACGCCTTCTACCCATGGAATAGTTTGCTGGAATCCCAGGTCCCGAATGGCGGCAGAATTATCGAAGACGCTCGGATACTGGAAGATATCGACGCTGATCGAAGCCCGCTTGGGCGCGATCTTTCCGAGCAGATCCGTGGGAATGTGCACCAACTTCGGAGCCGGAGCGCTCATCGCTTCCGCGACACCTTCATGATACTTGTTCCAGGTCATCCACTCCTCGCCCGTTACATTGTAAGCCTTGCCGTAGGTGGCCGGATTGCCAGCCGCACCCACGAATCCCGCCGCCACGTCATCGACATGGCAGGCCGCCCAGAGGCACGAGCCGTCGCCGTGCACGATGATAGGCTTGCCCTTCCGGATGCGGTCGAGGTAGGTGGTTTTGCCGCCCAGCGAATGAACGATCGTGCCCCCTTCGCCGTAGGTTTGCGATGGCCTCATGACCGTCGCGTGAAAGTCGCCGCGATGGTCGGCCGCGAGCAGGATCGCTTCGCACAGCGTCTTATTCGCCCCGTAGGTGCCGGTCGGAGTTCGTTCCTCGCCCTCGCGTATGGGGTAACTGCTTGCAGGTCCGCCGTAAACGCACACGGTGCTGCAGAAAATAAAGTGCCCGATGCGACCGCGAAAGGCACGTATCGCGCTCTCGGCATCGTTTGGCACGAAGCCGATCATATCGATGACGCAGTCGAAGTTTCCCGCCTCGGCCATTTGA
>Ga0207667_10011252_pt1 | contig 10408 bp, 9 predicted proteins | sample KBSCornC52_FD_184301 | JGI IMG/M metagenome (GOLD analysis project Ga0207667, IMG submission 184301) | Corn rhizosphere microbial communities from Kellogg Biological Station, Michigan, USA - KBS Corn C5-2 (SPAdes) (version 2) | ecosystem: Host-associated > Plants > Roots > Rhizosphere > Soil ...
CCAGCGCCTCGAACTGGCTGCCCTCGCCGCGGATGCGCCGGGCGATCATGCCCTGCTCGCTCTCGCGCAGGAACAGCTGGAGCGCGGGCGAGCGGGCAGCGGCAAGGCTTGGCCAGACATCGAGCGGCAGGTCGAGCGCGCGGCTGTGCTGGCGCGCGCCGAGCCCGAGCGGCCCGGTCCAGCGCAGCCACGCGCGGCTGATCCGCGCGGGACCGCGCCGCGAGGGAACCAGCGCCGTGCGCGCCTGCCAGGCGCCGTCGGCCGGCGCCAGCGCGAGGGTGAGCCGCCCGCCCGGTGCCAGCCGCGGATCAAGGTCGAGCGCGGCCTCAACGCCGTCCTGAACCCCTCCGGCGAAGTCCGCCAGCATGGCCAGCGCCGCCGGTTCGCCCACCTCGCCCTGCGCCGGCGCGCTGATCCGCAGATCCGCCAGCGCGCCGGCGAGCAGGGCATCGGCGAGGACGAGCAGGAGCACCGCGAGGGCAAACCCCGGCGCCACCAGCCAGGCGCCCGGCGCGAGGGCGGCGATCACCAGCGCCACCGGCGCGGCAAGGCCGGCCAGCACGGCGGCGCGGGTGGTCGGGACAACCGCCAGCATGGGGGCGAAGGCCAGGTTCATCGCGCTAGCGCGGCGCCTCGGTCTGGCGGACGAGGTCCTCGACCAGCGCCTCGATCTCCTTGCCCTCGATCTCGGCCGCCGGGCTCAGCAGCAGGCGGTGGCGCAGGACCGCGGTGGCCAGCGCCTTGACATCGTCCGGCAGGACATAGTCGCGCCCGGCCAGCGCCGCCCGCGCCCGCGCCGCGCTCGCCAGCAGGACGGCGGCGCGGGGGGAAGCACCAGTAGCGATATCGGCGCTCTCGCGCGTGGCGCGCACCAGCCGCACCACGTAATCGACCACGCTCTCGGCCAGGGTGACCGAGCGCACGGTCGCCACGGCGGCGGCGAGGACGTCCCGGTCGGCCACGGCGGCGATGCCCAGCTCGGCCGGGCGCGGCGGGCCCGACCGCTCGCCGAAGCGGGCGACGATCTTCGCCTCTTCGGCCGGGCTGGGATAGGGCACCAGCAGCTTGAACAGGAACCGGTCGAGCTGGGCCTCGGGCAGGGGATAGACGCCCTGGCTCTCGATCGGGTTCTGGGTGGCCACGACCATGAACCGCTCGGGCAGCACATGGGTTTCGCCATCGAGGGTGACGCGGCCTTCCTGCATGGCTTCGAGCAGGGCGGCCTGGGTCTTGGGCGGGGTGCGGTTGATCTCGTCGGCCAGCAGCAGCTCGCAGAACACCGGGCCACGGGTGAGGGTGAACTGGCTGGTCTGGAAGTTGAACAGGTTCGAGCCGAGGATATCGGCCGGCATCAGGTCGGGCGTGAACTGGATACGGCCGAAATCGCGCCCCAGCGCGGCGGCAAAGCACTGGGCGAGCAGGGTCTTGGCCGTGCCCGGCGGGCCTTCGAGCAGGACGTGCCCGCCGGCCAGCAGGGCGACCAGCAGGTGATCGACCGTGCCGTCGAGGCCAACCACGGCCTTGGCAATCTCCCCCCGGATCGCCTCGGCCAGGCGGGCGACTTCGGCCACGCCCATCGGTTCATCGCTCATCGCTCGAGAGTCCTTTCAATGGTCCTGAGGGCCTGCGCGGCGCGCAGGAGATCGGCCGGGCGCCGCGCTGCCCTGAGACGCGCGGCGACGGCCGAGAAGGATTCGCTACCCGGTGCCCGCAGGGCGAGGGCGCGGTCGATCGCCGCCTCGCGCGCGGCCGGATCGGCGCGGTGCGGCAGGCCCAGCAGGCGCACCAGCCGCTCGCGCAGGAGCGCGGCATAGGGCGGCCCCAGCAGGTGCAGGCGGCCGCTGCGGCGCAGCAGGCCGGCGCTGTTTTCCACCAGCTGGCGCTTGCCGAAGGCAATGGCCGGGCCGGCGGGCGCAAGCGCCGGGCCGAACCGCAGAAAGGCGCGCCAGCCCACCAGCAGCGCGGCGAGCAGCAGGCACAGGGTGGCGGCGAGGAACGGCGGGGTGAAGGCCAGGGTCAGCAAGTTGGGCTTGCGGGCGAACCCATTGAAGGTGAGATCGAAGGTGATTCGCCCCGGCGCGCCATCGGCCGTCGCCTCGACCAGCCGCAGGGCTTCGAGCGCCGCCTCCCGGCTGGCGAGGCCGTAGTTGTCGACAAGGTCGGGCTCGAACACCACCACCAGCGGATAGGAGCCGCCGTCCTCCGGCAGGTCGGCCGCCGGCACGGTGGTGCCTTGCAGCGCCAGCTCGTCCAGCCGCGGCCAGCGCCCGCCGCCCGCCTGATAGCCGGCAAGGATGCGCCCGTCGCGCAGCTCGACCAGCGGCACGAGCGAATCGCCTTGCCCCGACAGCACGCTGCGCCCGTCGGGCAGCACGCCGGACACGGCATCGGCCTGCCATACCCGGTTGTTCTGCGCCGGACCGAGCCGCACGCTCGCGTCGAGGAAGCCCTTCCATCCCGGCGGATCGCTCCCGGCCAGGGTGACCCAGCCGGCCTTCGCGCCCGGCGAACGCAACTGGCCCTGCCCGCCGCCGACCGGCACGGCGCGCCACTTGGGGGTGACCACCAGCGTCGGTCCGATCCGCCTTCGGCGCTCCACGATCCGCGCCAGCTCCTTGCCGTCGGCCTCGTGCGGCGGGGTCAGCACGAGCAGGCCGGGCTGGGCCAGCTCGGCCTCGGTGCGGGCCAGCGCCACCTCGTGGCCGCGCTTCTCCAGCAGCCGCGCGAGCGCGGCATAGCCGTTGAGCCCGGTCCCCGCGCCGTGGGCCCCGCCATCGTTGAGCGGCCCGTGGACCATCCCCGCGCCGATCATCCACAGCAGGGCGACGAACAGCGCCGTGCCGATCCCGACCAGTCCCAGCACGGCGGCGGGCGAAAAGGGCGAGGCGCGGCTCATGCCGGCAACCCGGCAAGGGCAAACTCGGCATAGGCGGCGCGCGCCGCCTCCCAGTCCTCGCCCGCCAGAGCACGCAGGGCGAAGCGGCTGCGTTCGACCCGGCCGGCGATCACCGCGAAGGCCGCGCGGGCGCGGTCGGGCAGGCTCGGCAGCGCGGCGATCTCGCGGGCCGTGCTGGCCGGGGCGATCCAGTCAGGCCGCGCGGCCGCGATCTGGCCGACGCTGCGGCGCAGGAGGAGATGGACGGCCTCGGCATAGCTACCGGCCGCGGCCAGCCGATCGGCATCTTCCAGCAGGGACAGGGCCTGGGCGCGGTCGGGCGTCCACTCGGGCTCGGGAGCCGCCGGCGCGGCCCGGCGCCGACCGAGCAGGCGGTGCACCACCATCCAGACCAGTGCCAACGCGACGACGACGGCCAGGCCCAGCAGCACCTTCTCGAACACCGGCCACGACATGCCGAGGAACCGCCCGAGCGGCCCGAACACCGATTCGAGCAATTCGCCCAGCCGCCTGAGCCATTCGGGCACCTGTGGCGGGCTTGGCGGGGGCAGCGGCGCATACTGGATATCGGCTGAGCCGCGCACGGCCGCCCAATCGCGCGCCCAGCCCGAATCAGGCCCGGTCCCCGGCGCGTTCATCGCGCCCTGGTGAACGAAAGAGGTTCCGGAAGCTGCCGCCACGGCGCCGTTGCTCGCACGGCGCGCGGCCGCCCGCAAGCGCAGCTTCAGCCGCGCACCCGCGCCTGGCGGTAGGAGCCAAGCAGGCGCAGCTCCTTGGTGTGGAAGGTCAGCTCCTCCAGCGCCCGGTCGATCGCCGGCTCGCCGGGCGCGCCGACGATATCGGCATAGAACATGGTCGCCGCGAAGCTGGCCCCGGTCTGGTAGCTTTCCAGCTTGGTCATGTTGACGCCGTTGGTCGCAAAGCCGCCCAGCGCCTTGTAGAGCGCGGCGGGCACGTTCTTCACCTCGAAGATCAGCGTGGTGATAGCCGGCACGCCGCGCAAGGTGGCGGGATCGAGCGGGCGGCGCGCCAGCGCCACGAAGCGGGTGGTGTTGTCGTCGGCATCCTCGACCCGCTCGACCGCAATCTCCAGGCCATAGAGCTCGGCCGCCAGCCGAGGGGCGATCGCCGCGGCTTCGGGGTTGCCCTGCTCGGCCACATAGGCCGCCGCCCCGGCCGTATCGGCATAACTTACCGGCACGATCCCGCGCTCGCGCAGAAAGTGGCGCGACTGGCCCAAAGCCTGCGGATGCGAATGCGCGACCTTGACATCGCCGACCTTCGCGCCCGGCAAGACCATCAGATCATGGTGGATCGAGAGGAAATGCTCGCCCACGATCGACAGCCCGCTTTCCGGCAGCAGGAAGTGGATATCGGCCACGCGCCCGTGCTGCGAATTCTCGATCGGAATCATCGCGTGGGCCGCGCGCCCTTCCTTCACCGCGTCGAGCGCATCCTCGAACGAGAAGCACGGCAGCGGCAGGCTGCCGGGCGCATATTCCAGCACCGCCCGGTGCGAATTGCAGCCCGGAGCGCCCTGGAACGCCACGGCGCGTTCCGGCGCGGCGGCGGCGGCGGCGGTCATCTCATCGACGAGCGCGGAGGCGGGGGCGGGATAGCTGTGCATGGCCAGCGCGCTTAGGCTCTCCGCCGCGCCTTCGCAATCGGTGGCGCAATCGGTGGCGCGATCGGTCGCATGCACGCGCCGTTCCGCCCGGGATCATGACCCGCGCGTTACCCCTTGCGCGGGGACGCTCGCGTCACTAGAGCGCACGCCGGACGCCAAGAGCTATTCTTCGGGGCATTCATGCAAGATCGTAAAAATACAATCGCCGGCTGGGCGCTGTTCTCAGGCATCGTGGCCCTCGGCCTCGGCTCGCTTTCCGCGCACTATTTCCTCGCCGACAAGCCCGAACGCCCCGAAAAGATGGGCTACGAGATCGAAGGCGTGGTCTCCTCCGAAGGCGGCGGCGCCGCTGCCGAGGAAGGGATCGAGGCCCGTCTCGCCAAGGCCGATCCGGCCAAGGGCGAAGCCGTGTTCAAGAAGTGCCAGTCGTGCCACACCGCCACCCAGGGCGGCGCCAACGGCATCGGCCCGAACCTGTGGGCAACCGTGGGCGAGGCTGTCGCAACCGGCAAGGGCGGCTTTGCCTTCTCGGACGACCTGAAGAAGCACGGCGGCAAGTGGGACTGGGCCACGCTCGACACCTGGCTGAAGAATCCCAAGGCCATGGCCGCCGGCACCAAGATGACCTTCGCCGGCCTGTCGGACCCGATGGATCGCGCCAACGTCATCGCCTACCTCAACAAGCAGGGCTCGAACCTGCCGCTGCCGGCCGTTCCCGCGGCTCCGGCCGGCGGTGCGGCGGCTGCCGGCGCGGCTCCCGCCGGGATCGACGCGGCGCTGGCCACGGCCGATCTCAAGAAGGGCGAGCAGTCGTTCAAGAAGTGCCAGTCGTGCCACACGATCACTTCGGGCGGCGCCAACGGCATCGGGCCCAACCTGTTCGGCATCGCCGGTGACAAGGTGGCCGAAGGCCGTGGCGGCTTCGCCTTCTCCGACGACCTGAAGAAGAAGGGCGGCACCTGGGACGCGGCTTCGCTGGACACCTGGTTGAAGAGCCCGAAGGCCGTCGCCGCCGGCACCAAGATGACCTTCGCCGGCCTGCCCGACCAGCAGGAACGCGCCAACGTCATCGCCTACCTCAATTCGCAGGGCGGCAAGCTGACCCTCCCGGCGGCCGGCGCGGCCGCGGCGGAGCCGGCCAAGAAGTAAGCCGGTCGCCAGACCGACACGCGAAGGGGCGGTGCCGCGAGGCGCCGCCCTTTTCGCTTGGCCAGAACCGGGCCGAAACCCGGACGGGCCCGCAGCGTTCAGCAAGGGCTCATCGGCTCCTGCAAAGCTTCCCGCCCGTGACCACGACCGCCAGCGAACGCACGATTTCCGCCCTGCTCTCGGCAGCGATCCTGCTCGGCATGGGGGTCATGCTGGTCCTCGGCCTCAGGCCCGACCTGCGTCAGGTGCTGCGGCCGGGCGATCTCATCTCGGTCGCCTTCGACGAGCCCAGCCCGACTCCCGAGCCCAGCCGCAAGCCGCCGCCCCCGCCGCCTGACCGGACCAGCGCCGCGAAGGGCGATCCCGCGCCCGCAGCCCTGCGCAACAAGGCGACCGCGATCGTCGCCCCGCCGGTGCCGATCGTGCTCGTGCCGCCCCCGGTCGTCGCCGCCCCCATCGCCAACACCGGGGCGGCGGCCAGCAACGGCGCGGCCGACGTGCCGGGCCCGGGCCAGGGGGCGGGCGGCACCGGCAATGGCCTTGGCGGCGGCGGCCTTGGCGGCAACGGCGCGGGCCGCGCGCCCGGCCCCGACACCCCGCCGCGCCAGATCAGGGGCAAGCTCTCCACCCGCGACCTGCCGGAGGGCTTGATCGCACCGGGCACCGAAGCCTCGGTCGGCGTGCGCTACACGGTGCTGCCCGACGGCACGGTGGGCGACTGCGCGGTGACCCAGTCAAGCGGCACCCCCGCGCTCGACCCCGTGCCCTGCCGCCTCATCCGCGAACGCTTCCGCTTCAAGCCCGCGCGCGATGGCTGGGGCCGCCCGGTGCGGGCCCAGATCGTCGAGACGCACACCTGGGTAGAGGAACCCAGCAAGGAACAGCGCGACCGGTTCCGGGCGGGAGAATAGCGCGCTAGCGCCCCTTGAAGCCCTGGGCGATCACGTACCATTCGGACGAATCCTTGCGGCTCGCCGGGGGCTTGGCGTGCTTCACCGTGGCGAAGTTCTTCTTGAGGATCGCCAGCAGGGCCGCGTCGGTCCCGCCCGCGAACACCTTGGCGACGAAGGCCCCGCCCGGCGCCAGCGTGTTCACGGCGAAATCCACCGCCGTTTCCACCAGACCCATGGTGCGCAAGTGGTCGGTCTGCTTGTGGCCCACGGTATTCGCCGCCATGTCGGACAGGACGAGGTCGGGCGCGCCGTCCAGCGCCCCCTCCAGCGCGGCGGGGGCCTCGTCGGCCATGAAGTCCATCTGGAAGATGGTCACGCCCTCGATCGGCTCGGTCGGCAGGAGATCGATCCCCACGATTCGAGCCCCCGGCACCTTCGCGCGCACGACCTGGCTCCACCCGCCCGGCGCGATGCCCAGGTCCACCACCCGCTTCGCCCCCTTGAGCAACCCGAAGCGCTCGTCGAGTTCGACCAGCTTGTAGGCGGCGCGGCTGCGGTAGCCCTCGGCCTTGGCCTTGCGCACGTAGGGATCGTTGAGCTGGCGCTGGAGCCAGCGGGCCGAGCTGACCGAACGCCCGCGCCCGGTCTTCAGCCGTTCCCCCGGATCGCGTCCCGACCGGCTCATGCCGCGGGCCGTGGGCGGCGCCACGACGAGCGGCTGTGGATGCCGGCCGCCATCATCGAGCGCAGGATGCCCTCGCGGATGCCGCGGTCGGCCACGCCCAGCCGGTCGGCCGGCCAGATGTCGAGAATCGATTCGAGGATAGCGCAGCCCGCCACCACCAGATCGGCGCGCTCCTTGCCGATGCAGGGCAACAGCCGCCGCTCCTCCGGCGCCAGCGAGGACAGGCGCGAGGAAATCCCCCGCATGGCCTCGGCCGGTACGATCAGCCCATCGACCATGTTGCGATCGTAGTGCGGCAGGTCGAGATGCAGACTGGCGAGCGTCGTCACCGTCCCGCTGGTGCCCAGCAGCCGCAACGGCTGATCCAGCAGGCCGACGTTGCTGGCCAGGATCCGCTCGGCAAACGAGGCGAAGCTTTCGCTCACGATGGTGCGCATGGCCAGATAGCGCGCCGCCCGCTCCGCCGCCGTGGTGCCTTCGGTTCCGCAGGTCTCGGTCAGCGAAACGACCCCCCAGGGCACCGATTGCCAATCGAGGATACGCGGCACGGTCGGCCCGGTCTCGATCAGGACGAGTTCGGTCGATCCGCCGCCGATGTCGAAGATCATCGCCGGACCCTGCCCCTGCTCCAGCAGGATATGGCAGCCCAGCACGGCCAGGCGGGCCTCTTCCTGCGCGCTGATGATATCCAGCGCGATGCCCGTCTCCTCGCGCACCCGCTCGATGAAGGCGGCGCCGTTCTCGGCCCGGCGGCAAGCCTCGGTCGCCACCGAGCGGGCGAGGTGGACGTTGCGCCGGCGCAGCTTGTCGGCGCAGACGTGGAGCGCGGCCAGCGCCCGATCCATCGCCGCCTGGCTGAGCCGGCCGGTCTGCGCCAGGCCTTCGCCCAGCCGCACGACCCGGCTGAAGGCATCGACCACGATGAAGTTGTCACCCGATGGCCGGGCGATCAGCAGGCGGCAATTGTTGGTGCCAAGATCGATCGCGGCATAGGCGCTGCCGGGGGCCTGCCCCGACGGCAGCGGGGCGACCCGGGCCCCCGCATCCGGAGCCCTGTCGCTGTTCGCGCCCGATGCCCGCGCGGTCGCGGGATCGGGCGAAGGACCGCCGGGCGGCGGGGCCAAGGGCGAAGCGGAAGCGGCGCGGGCAGGCGCGGCGGGCGCCGACCGATCCGTCAAACCTGTGCTTCCGCCTTGCTGCGCCTCCTTGCCGCGCGCCGGCGGAAAACCTTCCGCCATGTTCAATCACTCTGATCCGTGTGCCCGCCGGGTCGGCGGCCTGTTGGCGGGCAACCTAGCGTTCAGCCGGCTTTCCGGCAAGGGCGGCAGGCACCAGCGCGCCCCGCGAACGCCCGGCGGGTGGACAAACGCGCGCCATCCGGCAAGATCGCCCGACGCACGTGGCCCAATGGACACGTTGCCGGGCATCAATAGGAGTGGCCCACAGCGATGATGCCCTTGCCCGAAATGCTCCAGAAGAGCCAGATCGCCGCGGTCATCAGCAACCCGCGCCTGCCCGACAACCCGATCGTGGAATGCAACAAGGCATTCGAGGACCTGACCGGCTATCCGGCGGCCGAGATCGTGGGGCGCAACTGCCGCTTCCTGTCCGGCCCGGCGACCGAGCCGTGGCTTACCGAAACCCTGCGCAGCGGCATCCGCCGCCGCCAGCCGGTGATGGTGGAGATCACCAATTACCGCAAGGACGGCACCCCCTTCCGCAATGCCGTCATGGTCGCCCCGATCTTCGGCGACGATGGCGAGCTGCTTTACTTCCTCGGCTCCCAGGTCGAAGTCCCCGGCGAACAGGCCCGCGCCCACGACGAGCGCCGCCGCATTGCCCACGAAAAGGTGCGCTCCCTCTCGTCCCGCCAGCGCGCGGTGCTGGTGCAGATGGCCGCCGGCAAGCTCAACAAGCAGATCGCCTGGGAGCTGGGCCTGTCGGAACGCACGGTGAAGATGCACCGCGGCGCCGTCCTGCGCGCCCTGGGCGTGCGCACCACGGCCGACGCGATCCGCGTCGCGATCGAGGCAGGCTACTGAGGGCCATTCCCGGCCCGATTGGGCTTGACCGCCCCATGCCGCCAGACTAGTGCCCGGCTCCGCGTTGCCCCGTCGTCTAAAGGTAAGACTACGGACTCTGACTCCGTCAATCGAGGTTCGAATCCTCGCGGGGCATCCACTTTCCCGACATTCGCTGTCGATCCCCCCCGCCGGGCACGGAACGGGCGGGTTCGGGTGGCTTGCGCCATTGCGCTTTGCCCTGCGCCTTGCGAGGAAGCGGGATGACTGACGAAACCCCATCGCGCGGGCTGACCCGCCGCAAGTTCTACAAGGCCGAACAGGAAGCCTCGTTCGCCGAATCCCATCCCCACACCACCCCGCAGACGCAGAGCGGCTCCTACCGGCTGGCGTTCCGCGACACCGAGTTTCTCCTGCGCGAGGAATTGCGCCCGGTGCGCTTCCAGCTCGAACTGCTCAAGGCGGAAATGCTGCTGGACGAGGCGCGGATCGGCTCGACCCTGGTGGTCTATGGCTCGGCCCGCATCCCCGCGCCCGAAATGGTCCCGGCCGCGCTCGCCACCCCGACCACGCCCGAGCGCCAGGCCATCGTCGAACGCCTGGCCGCCAAGGCGCGCTATTACGAAGAGGCCCGCCAGCTTGGCCGGATCGCCACCGAGCAGGCCATCGTCGAGGACGGGATGCGCCAGTTCGTGGTCTGCTCCGGCGGCGGCCCCTCGATCATGGAAGCGGCCAACCGCGGCGCGATCGAGGCCGGGGGCGAGACGATCGGGCTCAACATCGTCCTGCCGCACGAGCAGGCGCCCAACCAGTATGTCACGCCGGGCCTGTCGTTCCAGTTCCACTACTTCGCGCTGCGCAAGATGCACTTCCTCCTGCGCGCGCGAGCCGTGGCGGTGTTCCCCGGCGGCTATGGCACTTTCGACGAGCTGTTCGAACTGCTCTGCCTGATCCAGACCGGCAAGATGAAGCCGATCCCGATCCTGCTGTTCGGCGGCGAGTTCTGGAAGCGGGTGGTGAACTTCGAGGCGCTCGCCGAGGAAGGCGTGATCAACGCCGAGGACCTCAACCTGTTCACGCCGGTCGAGACGGCGCAAGAGGCCTGGGACGTGATCCGCCGGTTCTACGAGCTGGATT
>Ga0207667_10011254_pt1 | contig 10408 bp, 9 predicted proteins | sample KBSCornC52_FD_184301 | JGI IMG/M metagenome (GOLD analysis project Ga0207667, IMG submission 184301) | Corn rhizosphere microbial communities from Kellogg Biological Station, Michigan, USA - KBS Corn C5-2 (SPAdes) (version 2) | ecosystem: Host-associated > Plants > Roots > Rhizosphere > Soil ...
TATGACCTTTTTTCGGAGTTTTGGCCTAAGCACGCCGACATATGGCCTGGCATCCAAGATGTGAAAAAATACGTCATGACCAATACCCTGAGTGAGAATAAATCGGATTGGAAAAACGTATCTTTCCTGGGCAGCGTCGAAGATATCAAAAAGCTCAAAGAATCAGATGGCGGCGATTTTCGCGTCCATGGCAGCGGCAACCTGGTCCAAACACTACTGAAAAACGATCTGGTAGACGAGTTATGGCTAATAACCTACCCCATCACTCTGGGCAGCGGCAAACGTTTATTTGGCGATGGCACAATATCTGCGGCTTGGAAAATGACGGATAGCGTAGTAGCACCTAACGGTGTGATTTTTGCCAGCTATCAGCGGTCGGGCGAAGTTAAGACCGGCACCGTCGGAGAGTAGTATGGCTAAGGTTAGGTCTAATGATGGCACTGTGATCGCGTATGATAAAAAAGGCCAAGGACCGAACCTTATCATAGTACTCGGAGCCCTAAATAAGCGCGGTTCGGGTAAGCGGCTGGCAAAATTGCTAGAAGACCACTTCACTGTGATTACTTATGACCGCCGCGGCAGAGGCGATAGCACGGATAACCTGCCCTACTCGACCGACAAAGAAGTTGAAGATATCGATGCTCTGGTTGGTGAACTGGGCGGACAAGCCTATCTTTACGGACACTCATCAGGCGCGATACTGGCTTTGTTGGCCGCCAAGAAGCTCGCCGACAAAGTTGAGGGTATAGCACTTTACGAAGTGCCGTATGATTCAGACCACGCTGCTCAGAAAGCCTCTGAAAAATACAAGAAAGAACTAGAACTGCTATTAAATGAGGGGAGGAATGGAGACGCTGTCTCGCTTTTCGTTAAGTCTGTCGGCGTTACGGATAAACAAATTGCGGCTATGAAGCGCTTACCCATGTGGAAGGGGTTAACGTCAATGGCACCTACTCTGGCATATGACACGATCGAACTTATGGAGCTATACCCGGATATAGACGTGCATGCCGTTAGTACGCCGGCGCTTGTAATGTATGGTGCGGACAGCCCCGCTTTTATGGGTAGAACCGCTAAGGAGCTTTCTAAGAAAATGCGGAATGCGCAGCTCAAAAAACTACAGGGGCAGTGGCACGATGTTAAACCAGACGTACTAGCCCCTGCTTTAAATGAGTTCTTTAGTAAAAAAACCAGCTGATAAACAGCCAGTTTTTTTGGTTGAGTTTGCAGTAGTTGTTAGCTAGAAGGCCGGCAGGCCAATAGCGTAACGTTTGATCCGTCGGTATGGTTTGACACGTTCCCCTATCTTGTAGCGCATATATCCTCCTATGCAAGAACTACTATAGCCAAGGTAAACGGGACTGGCTGTTAGTTATATTACAAGGTCACTTCAGAAAGACGCCGACGATCAGTCCCATGACCACTAGAGTTACAAGCCGGTTGCCTAGATTGATATACAGCTTGCTTTTTGGCCTGGGGTCAAAAACATCATGGGCTACTAGCGCTGTGCCCGCCAGGCCGGCCCAGGCCAGCAAGGCGGTGTCAAAACCGGACATAATCCAGCTGTCGTTGGTGAAATGCTGGAAATAAACCGTGAAAAGCGACAATATGTATGCCGTCAGGAACGAAACCAGCAGCAGTACCGGCATAACTTTGGCCCGGTCTTTGGCCATTTCTTTTTCAGTAACGCCCAGAGCTTTACCCCAAGCCGGCCCGAACATGAACGGGCTATACCAGATGATACCGACTACTATGGCCGATAAGCCGCCGAGCACCCAGCCCAAAACCGATACATGAGCAAACATTATTTTGTCCCCCTTAATTAATAATCGAATTATACAACTTATAAACCGGACAATAAATGAGAAAGGGGCGGCTGGGCAGCCGCCCCTTATGAGGATTCTCTCCTCTTGTCTCACCTCCTTGTTCACTCGTGGACCACGACCGTTGTGCCGATCGGCAGCTGGTCGATGTAGCGCGCCGCGCTCATGGACGGAATGTGAATGCAGCCGTGGCTCGAGTACAAGCCATCGTAGTGCAGGCACTGTCCGCCGTTAAAGCAGGCGGCGTAGGGCATGGGCGCGTTGTCGTAGGTGCGCGACACGAAGTCGGGACCATACTCCGCGTAGATGCGGAAGGCGCCGTTGGTTGTGCTGTGCGTGATGCCGTCATCGGCCTTGTAGCCGCCGTAGGCCGCGCTGATGCTCAGCGTGACCACGACCAGGCGGGTAGCCGGATCGTAATGCAGCACGCTGACCATGCCAGGCGCTTTGCTGGCGTCTACCGCCCATCCGCCAGCGCGGGCGGCGCTGATGGCCGTCTGGCTGATGTAGCTGGCCAACCGTGAGACCGTAGCCTCACGGCGCAGCTGATTCCACTGGCGGCTGCCGACCGAAATGGCTCCGGTCACATGGTAGCCGGCCAGCTTCTGCCACGACTTCAGCCCGGCGTTGGACATCGGGCCGAAATCACCATCGAATGTTCCTCCGTAGAGGTCCATCCGCTGGTTGGCGTGCAGGTACTGCTCCAGCTTGGTCACGGACGGGCCGTGAGAGCCGCTGTGCAGTCTGGCCGGCGAACCGGCCAATGCCGTCTGGGCGAAACAAACCGCCGCGATTAACGCGACGGCAACAGAGATGAACTTCATAGACCCCTCACTTGTAGTCGGTACTATGACGGGTTATATTATACCACTAAAGCTTAAAATAAGCAATAAGTTAGGGGCGGCTGGGCAACCGCCCCTTTGAGGCTGATTCGGCCGCAGGATCTTAGGAAGCAGGAAACCTCGGATCTAAGGCCTAGCAGCACCTAGCAGCTGAGAGGTACCGTCCCGGAAAGCCCGTTACGGTTCGATGCCATGCAGTCGAACAGTTGGACGCCGCCCTGGCTGATCGTCATTTCGATGCTCGTGACAGTCAGCGTCGGATTGACACCTGTCCAGTTCGAGTTTGGGCAACCGGCTGCGGACGCCGACACTGTCGACGGAGCCGTCAGCACAGCTGGATTGGTCGTGAAGGTCACAGTTCCGTTCTTGATCTGGTTGCCCGGAATCGTCGTCGGAGCCGTTACCGGGCCGACCAGCACCTTGTTCTGGCCCGGAGCAATGTTGCCTCCGGCGTTCTGGCACTGGTAGACCGCGGAGCCGGCAACGGTGACATTGATGACCAGGTCGCCATTACCGAGCCCCGACAGCGACGCGGTACACGTCGTTGAGCTTGATGATCCGTCCGATGAAACCGTGCAGACCGGACTGCCGCCGTGCTTGAAGTGCGGGCTGGCTGCCCACACAGCTGTAGCACTACAGAGCAAGCCTAGTACGACCGCCAGTAGCACTGCGAGTTTCTTCATGACTCACCCCTTGATAGTTGCTAGGCGCGCTGTGTATTCAGACGCCTCGTTGCCAGACTCAGTAGCGGCAGCCCCCCTTGACACGGTCAAAACCTCCTGCTTGTGTTGCCGCATACGTAACTGACACATTTAGGATGCGCTTTTTTCAACATTTTTTCCGTGTCTGCGCTTACATAAGAAATATACGAATTCTTGTTATATTTACGAGAAATAATCGTCCTAAATTTTCACGACTTTTCACACATCTGTTACTTAATAAAAAAAGAGCCCGGTTGACCAGGCTCTTTTCTCTTTTTATTTATTTTAGCCGTTGGCTTTGTTCTTGCCACCAGTTGCTACGTAGCTTACGCAGTCACCCTGATTTTTGAAAGCTCTATTGTTTACGTCGGCGAGAGTCTGCCATCCATTGTTCTTACACTGGTCTTTATTGGTTGGATGTGACAGTACCGGCGGGCATGTTCTATTCCTCACGATTACAAACTGATCGCTCTGTAGGTTTGTAAACGAGGGGGAGGTAGTTGTCGTTTGGGCAGCTATAGCGTCCGCCAAAGTATTACCTATAGAGTACCCGACCAGAGCATATGTTGCGCTACCATCACAGCTAGCTGAAACTACATTATTGCCAGTAGTAACTTCGTTAGTAGCGTAATCTGCGCCTAAAGACATATCGGAAGTAGTCGCGAAGTACGGAGTAGAATTGTTGAAGCCAACAGGCCCTAAACTGTACGAGCCTGAACTTGCGCCAATATTAGTAGCGTTCCAAGAGGATACCATCGGGAAGGATGCACTATTAGTGTTTGCGGCTGTAGCTTGCGCACCGTCTACGAACTTATCGATTGTAACTTTGACAGTTGGAGCTGGCTCATAGTCATATGTCGTCGTATTAATTTGAGTGTTGTCTGCTAAAACAGTTTGATTATTGCCAGATACAGCCCAACCCCCATCAGTTACAAGTTGGATCCCTGTTACAGTCTGTGACCCAAGAAGCGTTTCGGCTTGGGCGTAGGTGCTATATTGAGCTCCACCAACATACTGACTAGTGTCAAATATTGGATCAGCTGAGGTTGTCAAGTTCCCGGTAGGTGTCCAAGAATTTGTAGCGCACCCTGTAAAGTTTGGTGAAGGCCCTAAGTATACGAATACATTATGACTGCCAATATTAATTTGGAATCTTGGTGAGCCGCCGCCACAGTCACCGGCCGTTATCTTATAGTCAGTACCTAAATTTGTAAGACTGGAAAATAGAAAACCTGACTGGTCCGTATAATCTATGCCTCCATCAACGTGGCTTGTGTCAGACACCATTTGCACTGCGTTGCCAGGATTACCTCCACTGACTACTGATGCATTGTCAAACGTTGAATAGTTCTGCGAAACGGCCGCATGTGCACCTAATGGAACTGCGATTGCCATTGCTACTCCTGCAAAACCCAGCGTTGCGCCTGAAATCGCCAGCGCTGTTTTGGTTTTTATTTTCTTAACACCGGTTCGAATGTCATATCTAAGCATGCTCATCTTCCCATTTAATTGTTCTATTATTGTAGCATAAGCAAAAACATTGTTCAGTAAGCGGACAAAAACCACAACGGACGAAAAGAAAGAGGGCCCGGGGAGAGCCCCTACTCATCCCCGGGCTATCTGCCGTTCGTCCTAGCTCGGAGCGCCGACGAGCGCGTGGAGCTCCGACTCGATGGACTCAGCGTCGAACAAACGCTCGAAGCTGTCCTCGAAGCCCTCATGGCTGACACGCAGTGCCCTCGTCGGGTTCATGGCGTTGAAGGTGCCGCTCCGCCTGAACATCGTCAGGGCCTTTTCGAGGTTCTTCTTGGGAACCTCGAGGAGCCCCTGGACGTAGATGGCGTCCCCGAGCTCGGGGTTCGCCCCGATCTTGGTGAAGACCTTGGCGGCTTCCTCGGCAGCCCAGCTGGCCGCCGAGTAGTCCTCGAGCCCGATCTTGGCCCATGCCAGGCCGAGGTAGGCAGCGCCGCGAGGAATCGTGGCGTCCTGGAGATCGCTGTCGTCGACGATGTCCTGGAACTTCTTCGCCGACTTCTCGTAGACGCTGGTCGGGTGCATGTGCATCGAGGCGGTCGCCTCGATGACTCTGGCCTCGCCCTTGCGGAAGAAGCTGACATCGACGAGCCCCTTGGAGATGATGTGGGCGCACAGGATGCGACCCTCCTTGAGGTCCTTGATGGCGATGGTCAGCAGGCCGTTGGCGTAGCTATCGATCGCGTGCGGATCTTGTGACACGTTTTCTCCTTCTAATTGAGATGAGCGAACGGCAGTGTATGTACAACCTCAAAAAGAGTAGGCCTCCTTTCGTCTGGGGTGTGGCTGTTACATACAAACGGCCCTCTGTCGAGGGCCAAGCCTTATTATGAATACATCTTAAACTGGCTTCAGTTAAATATATCTCTGGATAATAGATGACGATGTGTCCTAATTTATCCAGCCCTGCTACAATACTGCTAACGACTAAGGTGTCTAATAGCCTGATGAGAAAACTAAAAACCAGCAAACTTTCCAAAGCCCAATTGGCCATTTTTGTTATAGCGTTCGCCCTGATAGGCTACCTTATCTTCCGCTCTTTCGCCCTTAACCCTAACCTCCCAGGTGACCTTAACAATGACAACAGCGTCAATGTGACTGACCTATCCATCCTGCTATCTAACTATGGTACTTCCAACTCCACAGCTGACATCAATACTGATGGCACTGTAAATGTACTGGACCTATCAATTCTGCTATCCCACTACGGGAGCAGTTATACGCCGCCGGTAAGCACCCGGATATATACGGCTGATTTCTCAACTGGCGACTTTTCGCAGATTGTCAGCTTGCAGGAATCCAGTATCGGGCGTATTACGATGGTGACTCCCGGCGTGGGTGGCCAGAAGTACGCAGCTAAAGTCCTGACCGGCGCCCAAGACCAAGGAGTGGCCGGTGCCAGCGGCTATCGAACAGAAGTCTATGTCCAAGGCTTTTCGCAGCATCTGGGCGGCGGTTCGCTGCAAGGTAAAGAGGTCTGGGTCGGCTGGACAATCAAGCTAGGCGCCGGTTTCCAGGTACCGTCCGGCTATCTTGTCCTTACCCAGTTCCACGCCGGATATGGCTCGCCGGTCTTCGCTATAACCATGGATAGCCTGGGACGCATAGTCGTTGAGCAGCGCGGCGGGGCCTACACCGATAATGGCGGCTCCAGCGGTAATTATCGGGAAGCTATCCTGATGACCTCGCCACCGCGAGAAACCGATTTCAACCTGGTCGTGCATCGTATTTTCTCAGTTAACTCTGACGGATTGACCCAGGTGTGGCTAAATAAAAGTCCAACCACCAACGCTCCTGACGTATCCATGACAGGCCCGACATTAGAGATAGGTCAGGAAGCCTCCCCTTATATGAAGTTCGGAATGTATGGCGGCAATTGGCCCCCGCCGGATAACGTATTGTACGGCGGAAATATCCGCTGGGCGACTTCGGCCACCGGACTTTAGCGCAAGATTCTTTAAGGTGTAGCGTTTTTGATTTAAGCAACAAATTAGCGGATAATAAGCCATAAGTTAAATAGTGTAGCGCCAAAAAAGAAATGTCCGGATTTAAAAAAAATCATTTCTCCCGCCCCCAGCTCCTGATCTTCATAATCGCCTTCAGCTTGATAGGCTACTTGATATTTAAATCTTTCGCCCTTAACCCTAACCTCCCAGGCGACCTGAACAATGACAATACTGTCAATGTGATGGACATGTCGATATTGCTGTCTAATTACGGCACATCCAACGCCGCGGCTGACATCAACACAGACGGGACCGTCAATGTCTTGGATATGTCCATACTGCTGAGCCACTACGGGCAGAGCCTAAGCACCGGTTTTACTAACACGGTTAAACCATCGATTTCAGGAACCGCCAGCGTCGGCTCCACCTTAACGGCCAGCCCGGGCACCTGGACACCCACTCCATCCGGTTACGGCTACGCCTGGGACCTTTGCGACTCGGCTGGCAACAACTGCGGCCTGTCGCCAACGGCCGTCAACCAAAGCACCTATGTCATACAATCCGGCGATACCGGCCATACCATCAGGGTGAACGTAGGGCCGAAGGATAGCAGCGGCACTACCCAGTGGGCGGTTTCCGTATTATCTAATGCTACGGGAGTGATTGGCGGTTCTGGCGGCGGTACGGCCGGCCCAACCTTTGGCGGACCGACTATTTATGCGGCGAATAGCCCCTGGAACACGGTGATTCCGGCCAACGTAGCCATACATCCCGATAGCAACACTATGATAAATGGAGTGTGGTACAGCCCGGGGACGCTAACACCCAGCGGCAACCCGCATGCCTGGGGGTCGGTGCCTAACTATGCCTATGCCGCCTGGCTGGGACCGCGCCAGAATGTCGGCCGGACCTGGTTAAGCGTTGCCAGTACGCCTACTACTACGGTATCGCTGGACTTTCCCAGCTGCGGCTACAAGCTGCTTCAGGTTCCTATTCCATCCAATCTTATATACCACCAGGATTTCGCTTCGACCGATGATGAGCACCGGACCGACTTACAGATGGATGACGGGTCGACCTGGAATATCGAATACCTTACGCCTCCCAACACTGCTTCATACGAGGGCTGTGGCTCCAACTCATATTGGCACGCCGGTGTCGTTGAACATCGTAATGACGGCAGCGGCTGGCAAGGCCGGGGCGATGGCTACAAGGCCGATGGAGTTTCGCCCTGGACGGCTGGCGCGGCCGCCAAGACACCTATGGACGGCGGAGCGGTGACGCCGCAGGATATGATGAATGTCCCAGTTGGCGGGCACTTGAATCATGCCCTTAATGTCAATATCTCCAATACCTCAGGCGGCAGCCCGCATCCTAAGTATGTATGGCCGGCGGCTTCGGGCGATGGTACGACCTCGAATACGCTTGTGGGTATACCGATGGGCGCCCGTATCCAACTGGATCCGTCGCTTACGACGGCACAGCTGCAAGCTTTGGGGCTTACAAAGGAGTGGCAACTGCAGATGGCCCGTACCATGCAGATTTACGGCCTTATCACTACCGATACCGCCGGAGCGCAAGGCGCCGGTGATGGGTTTTTGGCGACATTCCCCCAGCAGACGCCAAATTACACCTATCCGTGGGTGGCTGACGGCTCGGGCTGGTCCTACGGCAGCTCTATGCCAACAGCTTTAATGTCGCACTTCCGAGTCATAGACTGGAATTCATGGACTGGGAGATGATGCGAGATTGAATAATCGATTACCAAAAAAATTCAGATTATCCTGGAAGAACCTGACTATCTTTATTTTGGCTTTCGCCCTGATAGGCTACCTCATCTTTAAGTCTTTCGCCCTTAACCCTAGCCTCCCAGGCGACCTTAACAATGACAATACCGTCAATGTCACAGACCTATCCATCCTGCTATCTAATTATGGTACTGCCAACTCCACAGCTGACATCAACTCTGATGGGACAGTCAATATCCTGGATCTATCGGCACTGCTATCCAATTATGGGAAAAGCTACACGCCGAGCGGCAGTACCGATCTGGCCCTTAACAAACCGACGACTTCGGACAGCATCCAAAACTCTTCGTATCTGTCTGCTTATTCGGTAGACGGCAATGATTCTACCAGATGGGCATCTGATACAGCCGGACGCCCCGACTGGCTGCAAGTAGACCTGGGCTCATCATCCAGCTTTGGAGAAGTTGATATCAATTGGGAAGCAGCCTATGGCACGAATTATGATATTCAGATATCTAATGATGCTTCGGCTTGGACTAATGTCCTATCGGGCCTTAACGCCAGTAAAGCGGGACTTATAAAACATACCTTCAGCACGGTTACAGCCCGCTATCTGAGAATTTTTGTGAATACCAGCGCCGCTTCTGACTCCTCCATATATTCACTAAATGTCTTCGGTACCGGAGGATCTCAACCACCACCACCACCGCCTCTGACCGGCCTCTATTTCTCATCTAATTCGGTATGGAATACACTAATCGGTTCGGGCAGCGTGCCGGCCACGCTGGATCCCAACTCGTCCAGCTGGGCTAGCCTGCTTAGTACGAGTATTGGCGCGGTTAATGTGAATCAGGGCGACTACACGCCTACATTGTTCACAGCCGACGCTTCGACACCGCGTTATCTCTACAAACAGGGCGATGGCTGGATTACCGAGAGCGTCCCCATACCCACTGGGTTCAAAGTCTCTCCAGGCGATGGCTGGGGAACAGTCGTAGATAGTTCGACCAGCCGGATTTATGGTTTCACCGGCCAGCCGACGATTACTTCGTCGACTACGGCTAGCGGCGCAAGCGGTTTTGCGGCTATCCCATACAGTATGAATGGGCCCGGCACCTGGAATGACAACACCGGTCCGTGGGGCGGCGGTGCTTCCGGAATAAACTATCTGGCAGGGGCTATTACGCCGGATGACGTTAAAGCTGGCGCCATAAACCATGCACTGAGCATGGCCTTGCCTAAGAATCTTAATCGCTCCGAAGGGTATGCCGGCGCGCCGGCTTGCTCCGGCAGCTACGTTTACCCTGCCTCCAGTTCTGATGGGCAGGGTGGCTGCACCACCATCCCCATGGGGACTCACTTCCAATTGGATCCGACGATCTCCGACGCCACTTTCCAAAGCTGGGGCGCGGATGCCGGTGACCTGATGATCATGCACGCTTTGCAGAAGTATGGCGTCTATGTCCGGGATTCCACTAACGCGAACAGCGGCCTGATATCTATTTACGCCGCCAATAATATATTGTCTCCCGGCGGTTCCACTTGGAATTACCCGGCCGGGTGGTCCAATGGCATGCCAAAAACACTCGCCTCGCACTTCAGGGTCTTGTCAGCACCCTCTGGAGTCTACGATTCGGTAAGCACTTACGGCCAGCCGCATAAATAAAGATACACATAGGAATCAAGTTCTTTGTCTCGGAATCTGACATAGAAAAAGCCCCATCCTGCGGATGAGACTTTTTCTTTGGTGGCTCCTCCCAGACTCGAACTGGGGACACAAGGCTCTTCAGGCCTCTGCTCTACCAACTGAGCTAA
>Ga0207667_10011256_pt1 | contig 10408 bp, 9 predicted proteins | sample KBSCornC52_FD_184301 | JGI IMG/M metagenome (GOLD analysis project Ga0207667, IMG submission 184301) | Corn rhizosphere microbial communities from Kellogg Biological Station, Michigan, USA - KBS Corn C5-2 (SPAdes) (version 2) | ecosystem: Host-associated > Plants > Roots > Rhizosphere > Soil ...
CGCCGCCACCACCTCCGCCGCCGCCACCACCTCCGCCGCCGCCGCCACCGCCGCCGCCGCCGCCACCGCCGCCGCCGCCGCCGCCGCACATCCCGCGCGACGAGATTGTCACGGCCCTGAGCAGCTCAGACCCGCCGAAGAAGAGGACCGGCGACGACGGCCTGCTCGTTGACTTCTCGCAGCTCGCTTCGAACAGCGACGACATCGCCCAGATCGACACCGGCGTGACGAGCGGGGCCGATCCGAGCGAGTGGGATCCCATCGACATCGATGCTGCCGGCAAGGTCGACACGTGCGACAATTCGGACGGCAAACAGGCGGCTGCCGTGTGCAAGTCCTCCCAGCAGCAACACGACGAACCGTCGAAACCACCGGCGGCGCAGCAGCCCAAGCAACCGCAGCACTAGTCCGCTAAATCAGCCCTGGCCGAACGAAGCGCTGGCAGACTGCCGATGCGCTTGGTAGCGACGGCTCATGCCCGATCCCGACATTTCTTCCGTTATCGAGACCCCATTCGACGCCGCGCTATCGGAGCGCTACCTCGTCTATGCGCTGTCGACGATCACCGCGCGCTCGCTCCCCGACGTCCGGGACGGGCTGAAGCCGGTCCACCGGCGGCTTCTATGGGCGATGCGGCTGCTTCGGCTGGACCCTGCGGGAGCGTACAAGAAGTCGGCGCGCGTCGTCGGCGACGTGATCGGCAAGTACCACCCGCATGGCGACCAGTCGGTCTATGACGCGATGGTCCGCCTGGCCCAGGATTTCGCGCTCCGCTACCCGCTGGTCGACGGACAGGGCAATTTCGGGAACATCGACGGAGATAACGCTGCCGCCTACCGCTACACCGAGGCGCGGCTGACCGCGGTCGCGATCCAGCTGATGGCCGGCCTCGACGAGGGCACCGTCGATTTCCGGCCGACTTACAATGGCGAGGAAGAAGAGCCGGAGGTGTTTCCGGGACTCTTTCCCAACCTGCTAGCCAACGGGGCGAGCGGAATTGCCGTCGGCATGGCGACCTCGATCCCGCCGCACAATGTCGGCGAGCTGATCGACGCTGCGATCCATCTGATCGACAATCCCAAGGCTGAGGACAGCAGCCTGATGGACTTCGTCGCCGGTCCCGATTTCCCGACCGGCGGAGTCCTCGTCGATAGCCGCAATTCCATCGCCGAGGCCTATGTGACAGGTCGGGGAGCGTTCCGCTTGCGCGCCCGCGTGGAAGTCGAGCGCGAAAAGGGCGGAGGCTGGCATCTGTTGGTCAGTGAGATTCCCTATGGTGTGCCCAAGGCGAAGCTGATCGAGCAGATCGCCCAGCTGATCGCGGACAAGAAGCTTCCGATTCTCGCGGACGTGAAGGACGAGAGCGACGAGCAGGTCAGGCTGATCCTCGAACCGAGGGCGCGCACGGTGGATCCCGATCTGCTGCTCGAAAGCCTCTATCGGTTGACCGACCTCGAGATCCGCTTCCCGCTCAACCTGAACGTGCTCGACGCGAGCCGAACGCCGGGCGTCATGAGCCTCAAGCAGGCGCTTACCGCCTGGCTCGCCTTCCAGCTCGAGGTGCTCGTCCGCCGCAGCCAGGTTCGCATCGGCAAGATCGATGACCGGATCGAGCTGCTCGACGGCTTCCTCGTCGCCTATCTGAACCTCGACCGCGTCATCGAGATCATCCGCACCGAGGACGAGCCCAAGCCGGTCCTGATGAGCGAATTCTCGCTCTCGGATCGGCAAGCCGAAGCGATCCTCAACATGCGCCTGAGGAGCTTGCGCAAGCTCGAGGAGCTGGAGATCGGCCGCGAGCGAGAAGCTTTGCAGAAGGAACGCGACGAGCTCGAGAAGCTGGTCGCCGAGCCGGGCCGGCAGAGGCGGCGGCTCAAGAAAGACCTTCAGGGGCTGAAGGACAAGTTCGGCGACGAGCGCCGCACGCGCATCGAGGAAGTCGCTCCGGCGCGCGAGATTGACTGGACGGCGATGATCGAAAAGGAGCCGATCACCGTCATCCTGTCGCAGCGCGGCTGGATTCGCGCGATGAAGGGGCATCTCGCGCTGGAGCAGGTCGCGGATCTCAAGTGGCGCGAAGGCGACGAGCCCTTCATCCACTTTCATGCCCAGACGACCGACCGGCTTGCGCTCTTCGCCTCCAACGGCCGGGTCTACACGCTCGCCGGGGACAAGCTGCCCAGTGCACGCGGCTTCGGTGAGCCGGTGCGGCTGTTCATCGACCTCGATGCCGAGGTCGACATTGTCCAGCTGCTCGTGGCGCGACCTGAGATGAAGTTGCTGATCGCCTCCTCGGACGGCAAGGGCTTCGTGACCAGCGGCGATGCTACGCTTGCGGAGACGCGAAAGGGCAAGCAGCTGGTCAATGTCAGGCCCGGCGCTCGGGTCGCGGTCGTTCGCCCGATTGCGCAGGGAGCGGACGCGGTGGCTGTCGTCGGTGAGAATCGCAAAATGGTCGTGTTCCCGCTCAGCGAGCTTCCGGAGCTTGCGCGCGGGCAGGGCGTCACCCTCCAGCGCTACCGCGACGGCGGCCTGTCGGACGCGATCGCGTTCCCGATCGCCGAGGGCCTGAGCTGGGCTTTGGGCGGCGAAAGCGGCCGTACCCGCACCGAGACCGATCTCTCGCCCTGGCGAGCCGCGCGTGGGGCGGCAGGCCGCATGCCGCCGATCGGCTTCCCACGAAACAATCGCTTCGGCTGAGCGGATAAATTAAATGAAGTTAACAAGCTGCAGCAGAGGAATTCAGATACCCAGAATTAACCCCTCCGCTCCATAGAGAGGGGAATGCAGGCTGCAGCTTCCCGGCCGGCGAGCGTTCAAAGGCTTCGCCGGGCGGACAGATTGAATGGGTCTCCGCACGTCGCTGCGGCCGACGATATCGGCTTGCTCAACGCTTTGCCGATTGCTGCAGCGATCATCGAGCGGACAGACAAGGGCGCGCTCAAGGTCGCGGCGCACAACAGCCGCTTCGTCGAGGCCGTTGAGCAGTCGACCTGCACCGCGCTCGACTGGAATGAGGCGCAGTGCCTCAAGGCGGGTCCGATTGCCGAGCTGATCCAGAATTTCTTCGACGGATCGGACGGGTGCGGCGAGCTGGACTTCAAGGACGGCGAGGGGGTTTCGGCGCATTTCTTCCGGTTGAAGCTCGCACCTTTGCCGAGAAAGGACGGGCCGCTTCCGCGCTGCCTGTTGAGCGTGGTCGACCGAACGGTGGAGGTCCAGGCCGAGCGCACGCTGCGCGCCGAAATGCTCCGCGACAGCCTCACCGGCCTCCCGAACCGCCTCGCCTTCACCGAGGCGATCGAGGATGCCGGCGAGAATATCGCCCGCGACCTCGAGCATGCGGTCTTGGTGGTCGACATGCTGCGTTTCAGCCGAATCAACGAATCGATGGGCAGCCTCGCGGGCGACGAGTTGCTGATCACGTTCGCGCGGCGTCTGATCCTCGCACTTCGTGCCGGCGATGTGCTCGCCCGCACAGGAGGGAATGAATTCGGAGTGCTGGTGTCGCTTCGCCGCGGAGTCGAGGACGCGCTGAAGGCCGCCGAACGGATTCAGCAGGTCATGGCCGCGCCGTTCAAGCTCTCGGAGCTTGAGATCAAGGTCGAATGCGCGATCGGCGTCGCGCTGATGACCGCCGGGCAGGACCCGGAGGAGCTATTCCGCAACGCGCAGTTCGCGGTCAAGCAGGCGAAGGCTGCGGGCCGGCCGCAGGTCTATGAGCCGCGCCAGGCAACCGAGGCACGCCGCCGCTTCTCGATCGAGACCGAGCTTCGCCGCGCGCTCGACAAGGACCAGTTGAAGCTATTCTACCAGCCGCTGATCAACCTCAAGTCGGGCGAGGTCGCCGGCTTCGAGGCGCTCGCGCGCTGGACGCACGAGGACCGCGGCGAGATCAGCCCGACCGAGTTCATTCCCGTTGCCGAAGAATCCGGACTGATCCTGCAGCTTGGCCGCTGGGCGATGGACAGCGCTGCCCAGACTCTTGCCGGATGGGATCGCGAGGCAGGCGAGCAGCTGCCGCTCTACGTGGGCGTGAACCTCTCAGCGATTCAGGTGGCGCGCGATGACGTTCCGGCCTTGGTGGAGAGCGCGCTCAAGTCGAGTGGCCTATCCGGCGACCGGCTGACGCTCGAGCTCACCGAAAGCTCGATCGTCCAGGACCCGGCGCGTGCGACCCGCGTGTTCGATGCGCTGAAGGCGCTCGACACGACCGTCGCCATGGACGACTTCGGTACCGGCTATTCGAGCCTCGCCTATCTGCAGCGGCTGCCGATCGATGTGCTCAAGATCGACAAGAGCTTCGTCTGCGGAATGATGGTCGACCCCGATGCGGTGGCGATCGTCCGGGCGGTGCTGAGCCTCGCCGAAGCGCTCGGCATGTCGACGACTGCCGAAGGGATCGAAACGGTCGAGCTTGCGACCACCTTGGCGACCCTCGGCTGCGCCTCCGGGCAGGGCTTCTATTTCGCCAAGCCGCTCGAGCCCGACGCGGCAATCCAATATTGGAAGACGCGCCGCCGCTCCTGAACCGGTTCGGGACGAGCCTGCTGCCGTTGGAACTCACCTCCAAACGAGCCCGTTAAGCCCCTGAAAAGAGGGGAAGTGGACGGGCCGTGAAAGCTTGGCTCGGATTCTGCGCATTTCTGCCGCTCGTCACGGCTACCGCCGCACAGGCGCAGCTCAGGAAGCTTGCCCAGATTGAAGGTGCCGGGGCGCCCCCGACGCGAACGGTGCATTTCAGCATTCCTGCGCAAGCGTGGGTCAATGCTCCCGCGCCGTTTGCCGGCGGCGTCGTCACGACCGATGAGATGGGACCGAACACCATGCTTGGGGTCGGGCTGGTGCGGATGCGCGGTCGAAAGCGCGATGGGTCCGACCTCAGGACAGGCGCTCCTGCGGCGCAAAGGCGCAACCCCGCGGTGACGTTCGTCGTGAAATTCTAGGGTCAGGCGGCGAGCAGGTCCGAATAGCGTGCAGGCGTCCGGCTGCGGCGCGCGATGCGAAGCGTCTTGTCGATGCTTCTGACGAGCGCCTTGTGGCGAGTGTCCGGCGGGTGGACCCCGACGCGAAGCACATCGAGCGGCGCGTGACGCAGGGCCGCTGCGGCACCGAGCGATGAAAGCAGCCGAAGGCGCGTCCGGCTCGCCCAGGTGATCACCGGGCCGCGCGCAAGCCGGCGCCCGCTCGCCGGCGACCAGACTTTCAGATGATCTTCGGCGATGTTGATTCCGGCATCGCGCAATGCTCCAATCGCGCCCTTCCCATAGAGCCACGCGGGGGCGACGAAGCCGTCGATGGGCCGCCCGATCACCTGTTCGAGGAGCATTCGGCCTTGACCGATGCGGTCGGCGGCTTCGTCACGCGACAAGCCCAGGAACTCGCCTTCGCCAGCGGTCATGAAGTGCGCCCGGATGCGCTCGCCGGCGCCTTCGTGCCGCGCGAGGTCGCGATGATAGAAACCGTGGAGGAACATCTCGATGCCCTGCTCACCCCAGCGGCGAAGGCGGGTCGCGAAGTCCGAGCCGGGAACGATCGGGGCGTCGCCCCAGTGGTTCGGCACGACAAGCATCGCAATGCGGCCGCCGACATGCGGCTCAAGCACCTCCACCAGCCGCTCTACCTCGCTTTCAAAGCGCGGCGAAACATCATGAATGGACGCCAGCAGAAGGCGGGGTGCAGCCGGTGACATGGGCCCTATGTGCGACAGCGGCGGCCCGCTCGCCAGCCCATTAACAAAGCTTCACTTGAAGTTCACTGCTGCCGCCCGGCACTTACGGCTGGATGCGTATCGCGGACGTCTGCGCCTTCTACACGCCCGCCGGCGGCGGGGTGCGCACCTATGTCGAAGCGAAACTGCGCGCAGCTCCGCGCTTCGGTCACGAGATGATCGTGATCGCGCCGGGCGAGCGCCATGAGGTGGTGAAGCGCGGACCCGGCGCCGTGCTGGTGACGATCCCGTCGCCGCGGCTGCCGGTGGACGGACGTTATCGGTATTTCGACGACGAGCGGGCGCTCCACGCCGTGCTCGACGCGTGGCAGCCTGACCATGTCGAAGCCTCCTCGCCATGGTGGAGCGCGACGATGGTCGGCCGGTGGCAGGGATGCGCCAGCCGCTCGCTGGTGATGCATGCGGATCCGCTCGCCGCTTATCCCTATCGTTGGCTCGGCAGCTTCGTTTCGACCGAGCGCATCGACCGCATGTTCGGTTGGTTCTGGCGCCACTTGCGGGGCCTCGGACGCATGTTCGACACGGTCGTCTGCGCCAATGAGCATCTGGCTCAGCGGCTTCGCCAAGGCGGGATAGGCAACAGCGAAACCGTCCGGATGGGGGTCGAACCCGGGCTCTTTTCCCCGGCGCTGCGCTCGCCCGTGTTGCGGGCGCAGGCGCTATCAGCGCTCGGGTTGGACTCGAGCGCGACCTTGCTCCTCGGAATCGGGCGATTTTCCGCGGAGAAGCGCTGGGAGATGGTCCTGCGCGCCGCCGGGAAGGCTGGCCGCCGTCGGAACGTCGGTATTCTCCTCGTCGGCGACGGGCCCAAGGGCCAGAAATTGGAGCAGATTGCAGCCGGCATTGGCCATGCCGCAGTGCTCCCGAGAATCAGCGATCGCGACGAGCTCGCCCGGCTGCTCGCCAGCGTCGACGCGCTGGTGCACGGCTGTGAGGCCGAGACGTTCTGCATGGTTGCCGCCGAAGCACGTGCGAGCGGCATACCGCTGGTCGTACCGGATCGAGGTGCGGCGATCGACCAACTGGTCACGGGCGCCGGCAAGATCTACCGCGCCGCAAGCGCGATCTCGCTTGAGCGGACGATCGGCCGCTTCATCGATCGCGGGCCTGAGCTGCAGCGTGCGGCGGCGGCGCGCGCGGCGCGCGTCCGGTCGATGGACGAACATTTCGCCGAGCTGTTCGCACGCTACGAAATGCTTGCGCCGCAGCATGTCGTCCGGCCGGTGTGGGCAGATCCAAACGTGGCCGATTCCACGGCCGAGCTGGCGCTTGCGCGCTCGGCGATGCTCGGGAGCTGATCAGCCGTTGGCCGACGCCAAAGCGTCACTTACGATCCGCTCGAATTCTTCTCCAGTGGGAAAACCTGCCTCGACCCAGCTATCGTCGATCTGACGCAGCGTCTTTGCAACGATCGGCCCTTCCTCAAGTCCGCGCTTGATCAACTGCCCGCCGCTGATCGGCAGGCGCGGGCGATGCCAGTGAGCGATTGCCGCGGCATCCCGCGGTCGCTCGCCGAGCAACAGCCGGTCGATGGCGCAGTCGGTGCCGACCCGATATGCGAGGGCCTGCGGCGAGCTTTCAAGATCTTGGCCGGCAGCGCATGCGAGGCGCTTCCTTGCCTTGTTCGAGAGGCGGAGGCGGCCGCCGATCTCGTCCGCGAGCTGCGGATCGCGGGGAAGGAGTGCCGCGAGGCGGCGTAATGGATTGGCTTCGACCTTCGCCTCGCGCTCGGCAGCGATCAACGCATTGAGCTGAGCAAGGCGAGCACTTTCGATCTCGGGCAGGACGGGTTTCAGGATTTCGCGTTCGAGCATGATGGCGACCGTCCGCGACGGGTCGGGCATCTCGAGCAGTTTCAGGAGCTCATCCGCGATCCGCTCGCGCGACAAGGCCATCAGGTCTCGGGCGCGGGCCGTGCAGGCGTCCAGCGCCGCCGCGTCCGGCTTTCCGGCATCGAAGCGGGCATGAAATCGGAAGAAGCGCAGGATTCTTAGGTGGTCCTCGGCGATGCGCTGCAGGGGATCGCCGATGAAACGGATGTGACGGTGCTCCAGATCGGCGAGTCCGCCGAAATAATCGAACAGCTCCCCCGTGTTCGGGTCGGCCGACAGTGCGTTGATCGTGAAATCGCGGCGCGCGGCATCCTCCCTCCAATCATCGGTGAACGCGACGGTCGCCCGGCGTCCGTCCGTAGAGACATCTCTGCGCAGGGTCGTGATCTCGAACGGCTGCCCCGCGCTGACAGCCGTGACCGTCCCGTGATCGATGCCTGTGGGCACGGCCTTGATCTTCGCCTTCTCAAGCCGTTCGACGACCTCGCCAGGCTGGATCTTGGTCGCAAGGTCGATGTCGCTGACGGGCAAATCGAGAAGGTCGTCGCGCACAGCACCGCCGACATACCGGGTGAGGCCCTGGTCGGCGCCCAACGCGTCGAGCAGCCGCTTCATGCCGCGCTTCTTGCGCCACTTGGCGGCGTCGAGCCTCAGCTCCACTGCAGCCTGCGCGACAAGTTGACGATGATTGCTGCGGTCACGCCCCAGATCCTGTGCTCGTTCCAGACGATCTCGTAATAATGGCGTGTTCGGCCCCGGAACAGGGCAGTGCGTTCGTGCTGGTTGGCGCGGTCGAGAAGGAAGTCGAGCGGCGCCTCGAACCAGTCCGCGACCTCATGTTCGTGCGGCTCCAGCGGAAGATCGGGGGGGATCACTCCTATCACGGGAGTAACAATGAAGCCCGTCACGGTCCGATATTGTTCAATCTGACCGACGATATCGACCGCCTTGGCATCGAGCAGGATTTCTTCCCCGGCTTCACGCTGAGCAGCTGCGACGGGGTCCTCGCCAGGGTCCAGTCGGCCGCCAGGAAAAGCGATTTGTCCGGCATGTGTCCGCAAATGTTCACGGCGGACCGTCAGGATCACTCCCGGAACGGGTCTCTCGGTGACGGCAATCAGAACGGCCGCGGGAACGTCAGCCTTCGAGCGCTCCTCCAGCAGGTCACCTTCGAGCGGGGGTAGAGCGGCCGGCGCTGCAAGCGCTTCGCGGAGGCGATCGGCGAGCTTCAATGCGTGCAGTCCAGGGGAAAAAAGGTGCCTTCGCTCCAGACGCCGGGCGGTCGGGCGGCAAGCGCGATCTCGGCGAGCTCGTAATAGACCGGCCGTGTCAATTCGGCCTCGAGTCCATGGCGCACGACGAGCCGCGGCGAAGGACCTCTCTCCGTTTCGATGATGCGCAGCGGATGGTCGGGCCCGAGGATGACCGCATCGCCGCTGTCCAGCCGGAAGGCGATGCGTTGGTCGCCGCCTTCGCCTTCCCGCCGCATTTCCACTGCGCGGAAGGCTGTCGTCTCCACCTCGATGTCCAGCTTTTCGGCGGGCGTTACGAGAACGTGCCGGCCATCGAGTTCTCGCCTGAGCACGGTCGAAAAAAGCCGCACCAATTCCGGCCTCCGGATCGGCTCTCCCTCGTGGAACCAGGTACCGTCCCGAGCGATGCGCATGCGCGAATCGCCGCAGCGCTGCGGATTCCACTGGTCGACCGGCGGAAGCCGTCGCTCGCGGATGAGCCTCTGCAGCTCGGCCAGGCTGATCCCGTGCAGTTCGATCGGAGGCCGGCTCTCGGGCATGCGCGTCCATTGGATTGCTTCGCCGCGCCGCTCAAGGCAGGAGTCCCGCGCATGGAACGGACTGCGATCGTGACTGGAGCGGGTAAGCGGGTCGGCGCGGTCATCGCCCGAACGCTTATCGCCGACGGTTGGACCGTGGTCGCGCACGTCCATCACGATGCTGACTCCGTGCCGGAGGGCGCGGTGAAGGTCGCGGCGGATCTCGGCGATGCGTCCTGCGCCGAGACAATCTTTTCGGCGACTGTAGGTCTACCACCGGTGCGGCTGCTGGTGAACAATGCCGCGCGCTTCGCCCATGACAGCTTCGGCGAATTCAACGTGAGCGAATTCGACGAGCACATGACGGTCAATGCGCGCGCACCCGCGCTGCTCATCGAAGCGCTCGCGGCGCGTCACGGCCAAGGCGACGCGCTGGTCGTGAACTTGCTGGATTCGAAGCTCGCCGCCCCGAACCCGGATTATCTGAGCTACACGCTGTCGAAATACGCGCTCGCGGGACTCACCGAGCTTGCCGCGCGGGCGCTTGCATCGCGTTCGATCCGGGTGAATGGGATCGCGCCGGCGCTGATGCTGCGATCGAGCGGGCAGAGCGAGGAGAATTACGAGATCATGCATGCAAACAATCCGCTCGGCCGCGGCGTCGAACCCGACGATGTGGTCGCGGCGCTTCGCTACCTGATCGAAGCCCGGACCGTCACTGGGCAAGTCATCACCGTCGACGCCGGGCACCGCTTCCTCGGCCTCGACCGCGACGTCCAGTTCCTGGAGCGGCAATGAGCGCGTCCGAGCCGAGCCTCATCGGGATCGTTCCTGAGCGTCTGAAGGTGCGTTCGGCGCGAATCCTGCTCGAATCGCTCGAGATTCAGGCCGACATCGGGTTCCATGAGTTCGAGATCGGCACGCCGCAGCGGCTTCTGGTTAGTGTCGAGATCTGGCTCGAAGATCTTGAGGTCCCGGCGGATGATGATCCGCAACGTGCATGGAACTATGACTTCCTCCGAACCGAGGTGGCGGAAATTGCCCAGGCACGGCGGTACAATCTCCAGGAAACAC
>Ga0207667_10011258_pt1 | contig 10407 bp, 8 predicted proteins | sample KBSCornC52_FD_184301 | JGI IMG/M metagenome (GOLD analysis project Ga0207667, IMG submission 184301) | Corn rhizosphere microbial communities from Kellogg Biological Station, Michigan, USA - KBS Corn C5-2 (SPAdes) (version 2) | ecosystem: Host-associated > Plants > Roots > Rhizosphere > Soil ...
TCACTTTCAAGCAGGGCACCGATCTCGATGCCGCGCAAGTGCTGGTGCAGAACCGCGTCGCCATCGCCACACCGCGCCTGCCCGAGGAAGTCCAGCGGCTGGGCATCGTCACCCGCAAAAGCTCGCCCGACTTCCTGCTGATCGTCAACCTGATCTCGCCGAACGGCTCGCTCGACCGTGAATACATCTCGAACTACGCGCAGACGCGGATCAAGGATCGCCTTGCGCGCCTCGACGGCGTGGCCGACGTGCAGATGTTCGGCTCGCGCGATCTCGCCATGCGGGTGTGGATCGACCCCGGCCGAGCCGCCGCGCTCGGCCTGACGGGGAGCGACATCGTGTCGGCGCTCAGGGCGCAGAACGTTCAGGTTGCCGCCGGCACGCTCGGCCAGCCGCCGTCGGACGGCAATGCCTTCCAGCTCAACGTCGAGACCCAGGGCCGCTTCACCGATCCGCAGCAGTTCGCCGACGTGGTCATCCGCACGGATGCCGAAGGGCGCCAGGTGCGCGTGCGCGACGTCGCCCGGGTCGAGATCGGCGCCGAGGACTACGGCACTTCGGCCTACCTCGGTGACAAGGATTCGGTGATCATCCCGGTGTTCCAGCGGCCAGGTTCCAACGCGCTTCAGGCCGCCGAGAACGTCAAGGCCGAGATGAAGACACTGGCGAAGAATTTCCCCGCCGGGCTCGAATACCGCATCGTCTACAACCCGACCGAATTCATCCAGCAATCGGTCGACGCCGTGGTCCACACGCTGCTCGAAGCGGTGCTGCTGGTCGTGCTGGTGATCATCGTGTTTCTGCAGAAGTGGCGCGCGGCGCTGATCCCGGTGCTGGCGATCCCGGTGTCGCTGATCGGCAGCTTCGCCGTGCTGGTGCTGTTCGGCTTTTCGCTCAACAACCTGTCGCTGTTCGGACTGGTCCTGGCGATCGGCATCGTCGTCGACGACGCGATCGTGGTGGTCGAGAACGTCGAGCGAAACCTCGAGGCCGGGCAGACGCCCTTGCAAGCCGCGCGCACCTCGATGGACGAGGTCGGGGCTGCGCTGATCGCGATCGTGCTGGTGCTGTGCGCGGTGTTTGTGCCGACGCTGTTCATCGGCGGCCTTTCGGGCGCGTTCTACCAGCAATTCGCCGTCACCATCTCGGCCGCGACGATCATCTCGCTGGTCCTGTCGCTAACCCTGTCGCCGGCCTTCGCGGCGCTGCTGCTACGCCCGCATCGGCCCGCGCCGGCGGGGGCTTACTGGCACCAGCTGGTCGAGCGTGCGGGCGACAAGTTCAACCGCGCTTTCGAACGCTTCGGACACGGCTACGGCCGCCTGACCGCGCGCCTGGTAAGGCGGCCGAAAGCGATGATGGCGGCCTATGGCGTGCTCATCGCCCTGACCGGCGCGGCACTGTGGATCACCCCCACCGGATTCATCCCGGCGCAGGACCAGGGCTACTTCCTCACCGTCATCTCGCTGCCGCCCGGCTCCTCGACCGGGCGCACTGACGCGGTGATGAAGAAGGTCGCCGACCGGGTGCTGCGGATCGACGGGGTCAAGAACACCGTCATGCTCTCGGGGTTCGACGGCCCTTCGGAAACCCGCGCCGCCAGCTCGGCCGCGGCCTACTGGGTGCTCGACGATTTCAAGGAGCGCGCCGCCAAGGGCGAGACGATCGACAAGCTGATGGCCGACGCGCAAGCGGCGACCGCCGACATCACCGAGGCCCGGCTGATGGTGGTCAAGCCGCCGATCATCCGCGGCATCGGCTCGGCCGGCGGCTTCCGGATGATGGTCGAGGATCGCAACGGCGCCGGCTATGAAGCGCTGGGAAAAGCCGCGGGCGCGGTGATCGCCAAGGCGAACCAGGCCAAAGGGCTCGCCGGGGTTTATACCTTCTTCGACACCGGCACCCCGCGCGTCCACGCCGACATCGACCGCGCCAAGGCGGAGATCCTCGGCGTGCCGGCGCAGCGGGTGTTCGAGACGCTGCAGGTCTATCTCGGTTCGGCCTTCGTCAACGACTTCAACCTGCTCGGCCGCACCTACCGCGTGACGGCGCAGGCCGACGCACCGTTTCGCAACAGCCCGGCCGATATCGCCAACCTGCAGACCCGCTCCGACAACGGGGCCATGGTGCCGCTCGGCTCGGTCGCGACGTTCCGCGACACCACCGGGCCCTACCGCGTGACGCGCTACAACCTGGCGCCCGCGGTGGCGGTCGATGGCGACACCGCGCCGGGCTATTCGACCGGCCAGTCGCTCAAGACGATGGAGCAGGCCGCGGCCGAGTCCCTGCCGCGCGGGTTCGACACCGAGTGGACCGGCATCGCCTACCAGCAGAAATACGCCGGCAATACCGCGGGACTGGTCTTCGCGCTCGCGGTGGTGCTCGTCTTCCTGGTCCTCGCCGCGCAGTACGAGAGCCTGGTGATGCCGCTGGCGATCATCCTGATCGTGCCGATGTGCCTGCTCGCGGCGATGATCGGGGTGAATTTGCGCGGCATGGACAACAACGTCCTGACGCAGATCGGGCTGGTCGTGCTGATCGCCCTGGCGGCCAAGAACGCGATCCTGATCGTCGAGTTCGCCCGCCAGGCGGAGGAGGACGGCATGAGCCCGGCCGAGGCCGCCGTGCACGCCGCGCGGACCCGTCTGCGCCCGATCCTGATGACCAGCTTCGCCTTCATCCTCGGTTCGGTGCCGCTGGTGATCGCGACCGGCGCCGGCGCCGAACTGCGCCAGGCGCTGGGGACGGCGGTGTGCTTCGGCATGCTCGGCGTCACCGGGTTCGGCCTGCTGTTCACGCCTACGTTCTATGTCGTCTCCCGAGCCTTGGGCGAACGGCTGGCCGCGCTGCGTGGCCTGTCTCCCTCCGGCGACGCTGCTCTGCTGCCTGCCGAATAGGTGCCTCCCATGAAGACCAACCCAATCCTCCTCTCGACTTTGTCCGCGCTCGCCCTTTCGGGGTGCGCGGCGGGGCCGGATTACGTCGCGCCCATCCCCCCCGCGGCGGCGTCCGGCCCGTTCCTCTCCGCGAACGATGCCGCCTTCACGCCCGCTCCGGTGCCGGCTGGTTGGTGGCGGCTCTACGACGACCCGGTACTCGACGGCCTGGTGCAAGACGCACTGGCGGCGAACACCGACGTCCGGGCGTCCGTGGTGCGGATCGAGCGGGCCCGCGCGGCGCTGCGTGGTGCCCGCGCCGACCGTCTGCCGCAGACCTCGGTCGGCGCCAGCGCCAGTTACGGGCGATCGCCCGATAGCCAGGTGCTCCCCAACGCGGACCGCGAGAACTGGAGCCTGGATACCGGGATCCAGGTCTCTTACGAAGCCGATCTGTTCGGCCGTGTGAGCCGCGGTATCGAAGCCGGCCGCGCGGGCGTGGAGGCGGCCGACGCCGACGCCGATGCTGTCCGGATGATAGTGGTCGCCGACACCGCACGCGCTTATACCGACGCCGCGTCGGATGCGGCGCGCCTTCGCGTCGCCCGCGAGATCGTCGACCTTCTCGACCGCTCGCTCGACCTGACTCGGAAACGCCACGACGCGGGCCTCGCAACCGGCCTCGATGTCGCCCGCATCGCCGGTTTGCGCCAGCAGCGCGCGGCAGAGATTCCGCAGATCGAAGCCGAGCGCCAGGCGGCTCTGTTCAGGCTCGCGACGCTGACCGGCCGCACACCTGCCGAGCTGCCGTCGATCGCCGGCGCCCGCAGCGTGCCGCTCGAAATCACCAAACCTCTGCCCGTCGGTGACGGCAGACAGCTTCTCGCGCGACGCCCGGATGTTCGCGCGGCGGAAAGACGGCTGGCGGCGGACACCGCGCAGATCGGCGTCGCCACCGCCGATCTCTACCCGCACATCACTTTCGGCGCCTCGCTGGGTTCGACCGGGCCCGACATCGGCGACGTGTTCACCGGCGGGCCGCTGCGCTGGCTATTGGGTTCACTGCTGAGCTGGGCTTTTCCGAACCAGGAGCCGGCTCGGGCGAGAATCGCTGCGGCCAAGGCCGACACCCAGGCTTCGCTCGCGCACTTCGACGGGACGGTGTTGCTGGCGCTGCAGGAAAGTGAGACTGCCCTGTCCAACTACGCCAAGTCGCTCGAACGGCGCGGTGCGTTGCAGGCGGCCGAGAAGGAAGCCGAGAAGTCTGCCGGCATCACCCGCGCGCAGCAGCGCGAGGGACGGATCAACTCGCTAGACCTGCTCGACGCCGAACGCACGCTGGCCGAGGCCCGGGCGCAACTGGCCGATCAGGACGGCGCCGTGTCTGCGGCACAAGTCGACCTTTTCCGCGCCCTCGGCGGCGGCTGGGAGTAGCGACCATGGAACGGCAAGGCTTTCGCCGGCACTTCGAGGCGCTTTACGCGGGGGGCGCCGGGTTCCTGTTTGTGGTGGTTCTTTTCGTGCCGAGCTTGTGCGGACTCACGACCTGGACGCCGGTACCATTCTAGCGCCGCAATCTCCAAGCCTTTCTTCGGGTCAACAGGACGGCTAGGAGCGGAACCGCGCAGCATCTCAGAGAGGCAAAACGATGAAGTTCAGCCGCATCAATCCCATGACAGGCGAAGGTGCTTCCGAGGCCGAGGCGATGCAGGCCTCGCAGATGCCGGCAATCGCCGCTCGCGCCGCGGCGGCGTTCCCCGAGTGGTCCTCGCAAGGGCCCAACGCCCGGCGAGCGGTCCTGATGAAGGCTGCTGCGGCACTCGAGGGTAAGAAGGACGAGTTCGTTCAGGCGATGATGGGCGAAATCGGCGCCACCGCCGGCTGGGCGATGTTCAATCTCGGACTGGCCGCCAGCATGGTGCGCGAAGCGGCGGCACTCACCACGCAGATCACCGGCGAGGTCATCCCGTCGGACAAACCCGGCACGTTGGCGATGGCGCTCAGGGAGCCGGTCGGAGTGATTCTGGGCATCGCGCCGTGGAACGCGCCGATCATCCTCGGCGTGCGCGCGATCGCTGTCCCGCTCGCCTGCGGCAACACGGTAATTCTCAAGGCCAGCGAGAACTGCCCGCGCACGCATTCGCTGATCATCGAAGCCTTTGCCGAAGCCGGTTTCCCCGAAGGCGTGGTCAACGTGGTGACCAATGCGCCGGCGGACGCCGCCGAAGTCGTCGGCGCGCTGATCGATGCGCCGGAGGTCAGGCGGATTAACTTCACGGGATCGACCCACGTGGGCAAGATCATTGCCAAACGCGCGGCCGAGCACCTCAAGCCGGTGTTGCTCGAGCTCGGCGGCAAGGCCCCGCTGGTGGTGCTGGAAGACGCTGACCTCGACGAGGCGGTCAAAGCCGCGGCGTTCGGCGCGTTCATGAACCAGGGCCAGATCTGCATGTCGACCGAGCGGATCATCGTCGTCGATGCCGTGGCCGACGCCTTCGCGGCAAAGTTCAAGGAGAAGGTTTCGTCCATGCCTGTGGGCGATCCGCGAGCGGGCAACACGCCGCTCGGAGCGGTGGTTGACCGCCGGACCGTGGAGTGCGTCCAGAGCCTGATCGACGACGCACTTGCCAATGGCGCGGAGCAGCTTGCCGGCGGTGAGACGACCCACAACGTGCTGATGCCTGCGCATGTGATCGACCGCGTCACGCCCGAAATGCGGCTGTTTCGCGACGAGAGCTTCGGTCCGGTCGTGGCGATGGTCCGCGCGCGTGATGAAGAGCACGCGATCGAGCTGGCCAACGACACCGAATACGGCCTCTCGGCCTCGGTCTTCACGCGGGACGTCGCCAGAGGGCTGAAGATCGCCAGGCGAATGCAGTCGGGCATCTGCCACGTCAACGGCCCGACCGTTCACGACGAGGCGCAGATGCCGTTCGGCGGCGTGAAGGCCTCTGGCTACGGCCGCTTCGGCGGCAAGGCGGGCGTCGATGCCTTCACCGAGTTGCGCTGGATCACCGTCGAGACGGAGCCTGGGCATTTTCCTATCTGAGCCGCCAAGCTCAGAACGTTTTCTTGATTCCCACACGCGGTTTCGCCGGGGCGGAGAAGGGCGCGGACCTCGATTTCGGCTACGCCGGGCCCGCCTTCCCGTGCCGCGCCGGCTGAGCCGATGCGCTTGTCGCCTCGGCCGTAGACGCTGACCTGCCAGCCCTGCCCAGACGCGCGGGAAGCTTGATCGGCGCTGTCGGAGTTGCTTCCGCAGTCGCGGCGGTCGAGCCCGCCTCGGCATTGGGTGCCGGCGGCGCGGTTGCAAAGATATGCGCCAAAGCAGCGGCTGGGTGCAGCGAGTTCACTTCAGCGTCGGATCGCCGCCCTCCTTGCGAATTTCGTCCACCAGCTTCTTTTGAGAGGGGTACCAGAATTCGAGATGGCAACTCTCGCACACTCCATCGAGCTGATTGATGATTGGGCCCGCCGTGGCGGCGTCATGCTTGTTGGCCGCCGTGGCGAGGTCGGCCATGTCCTGCGCCAGCGAGTTCGCGTGATCGCGCAGTCCCTGCGGGTCCTTGTCGACGTTTTGCTGCACGGACTCTGCACTGTCGCCACCCGGTACGCCCTCATCGGCAATCGTCACGCCCGGCTTCGCCACCACGATTGGGTCCTTGAGATTGGCGATGGCGAGAGCGCCCTGTTGCAAGTTGACTGCGGCACTGGCGAGTTTCTTCCAGTCCTCGTCGCTCATGCTGGCGGCATCGATGCCTGCGTTGGGATCGATGTGCTTGTTGCCGATATCCCAGACGTCGTCGGCGCGGACGTCGACTTCGTCTTTCATGATCTCGTGCAGCGTCTTCTGCTGCGGCTGCTGCGGCTTTTTCGAGCACCCGGCCAGTAGAAGCGCCGGCACCACGGCCCAGGCCAGCTTGTTCATGCGTCGTCTCCAGATCAGGTGCTCGGGTCTTCGCCGGTGTTCTTGCGGATGGTGTCGATCAGCTTGCGCTGCGATGGATACCAGTATTTGACGTGGCAGCTCTCGCAGATGCCATCGAGCTCGTTGATCAGCTTTCCGGCGGCCCCGGCATCGTGCTTGCGGGCGGCGGTGACGATCTCACCCGAATGCTCTGCCAGCGAATTGGCCAGGTCGCGCACGCCTTGCGGGTCCTTGTCGACATTGCGCTGCACCGACGCCGCGCTGTCGCCCCAGTCGGTGTCCTCGAACGCGATCTTCGCGCCCGGCTTCACCACCACGATCGGGTTCGGCAGATTGGCGATGTCGAGCGCTGCCTGCTGTAGCGTGGTCGCCGCGCCGGCGAGCCTGGTCCAATCGGCATCGGTCATCGACTTGCCGTCCATCCCCGCGTCTTCGTCGATGTGCGCATTGCCGACGGCCCAGACGTCGTCGGCGCGCGTGTCGACCTCGTTCTTCATCACCTCGTGCAGAGTTGCCTTCTCCGGCTCCGCGGCTGGCTGTTCGTGCTTCTTCGAACAGCCGACCAGCAGCAACGCCGGCAGCGCAATCCAGGCCCATTTCGTCATCCGGTAAGTCCCCCATCGCTCCGCCGGCAAGGCGCTGGCCGCTCTGTTACCTGTTGTTGCGGGCTGCAAAATCACGCTGTTCAAGCTCAACTCCGGCCCCTCAACTTGGTTCTCACACCGTGTTTCACCCCAGCGCTCGCCAAGCCAAGTTAATTACGGTAATTGCCCGTAACAGCGCGTTACAGGGCGATCGGGAGGGCAATGGACGAAACGCAGTTGAGCTTTGCATACGATGTCGCCCGTGTCCGCGAGAGCGGAATCATAGGGTATTCCGGGCGCCTGCGCGACCTGTTCGACTTTCTCGCAGAACGCGGGCCCGACGGCGAGCCCGCCACGCAGGCCGACATAGCCGAGACGGTGTTCGGCCAAATGCAGGCCGAGACCGACGACGCCACCGCGCGGGTTTACATCCATCGGCTCCGCAAGCGGCTCGAACAATTCTACGCCGGCCGCGATGAGGCCGAAGGACGGCTGGTCATTCCGGCTGGAGCCTATGCTTTGCGGTTCGAGCGCGGCGAAGCGCATGTCGTCCCGCGCGCGCCCCGCCGCCCGCGCCGCTGGCTCTTCGCGTTAGGAGCCGCGCTAGCGCTCGTCGCGGCATTCCTCGTCGGACGGGGGCTATCGGGACGAACGAGCGATCCGGAGGTCAACGCGATCTGGCAGCCGTTCGTGGAGTCCGACCGCCCGATCCTGATCGTGGTCGGCGACTACTACATCTTCGGCGAGATTGACCCGACGCACCCCGAGCAGGGCCGGCTGATCCGCGACTTCGAGATCAACTCGCCGACCGACCTGGCCCGTGCGCAGGAGGCCAATCCCGCGCGTTACAGCAACAGCGAGGACATGGGACTGAACTACCTTCCTGTTTCCAGCGCCAACGCGTTGCGGGCGCTCGCGCCGGTCTTCGCCGCGGCGCGCAAAACGGTGACCGTGATCGCCGCCTCGCAATTGAGTAGCGACGCCTTCCGGACGCACAACATCATCTACGTCGGATTGTTCAGCGGCATGGGCCTGTTGCAGGATGTCAACTTTGACGACTCTCACTTCGCCATTGGCGAAACCTTCGACGAGCTCGTGGATATGGAATCCGGCCGCCGCTACACCAGCGGTGAGGCACTCTCGCTGGCGACGCGGCGCTTTTACCAGGACTACGGTTACATCGCCCGCTTCCGCCAGCCCGGTGGGGCTTTGGTAGCCGTGCTCGCTGGCGAGCGTGACACCGGCCTGCGTGGCGTGGCGCCGCTAGCCGTCTCGGGCAAGCTCCCCGACCGCCTTTCCGCGCTCGCCGCCGCCGGCAAATCGTTCGAGGCGGTGTACCAGATCACCGGCCAGCAGGGCGCCGACCTCGGTGAAAAGCTGGTCGACGCCCGCGCGCGGCCATAACCGTCAGGCCGTTTCGAGCAGCGCCGCGGTCCGTTCGAGCAGGTCCATGATACGGGCGCGAGTGGCTTCGTCGCAGCGAACCTTGGGGATCGCCACCGACAGTGCCCCCACGGGCTCACCGCCCATCGTCACCGCCCGGCCGATACCGATGATGCCGAGACTGAATTCCTCGTCGGTGAACGAGAAGCCGGTCTGGCGGATTTGGGCGATCTCCTTGCGCAGCGCCTTTTCGGCGGTCACGGTCTGCGGTGTGAAGCGTATCCGGTCGGTCTCGGCGAAGTAGCGGTCGAGCTCGGCGTCGGAGAGCTTCGCCAGCAACGCCTTTCCGGAGGCGAGGGCGTGAACCGGCAAGCGGTTGCCGGTCGGCACGGCATAGCGCAGCGCCTGCTCGCTCGATTCGGTCACCAGCGCTTCGACCTCCCAGCCCTCGCGGACGAAGAAGCTGGTCGTTTCATTGAGCTGGACCCTAAGCGTGCGCACCAGCGGCGCGGCGCGGTCGGCCAGGGTATAGGCCTCGGCATGCATCTGCAGCTTCTGCAGGCCCGGACCGGGGGAATAGCGGCGCCCCTCGCGCACCAGGTAATTGCGGTCGACTAGGGTAGCGAGCAGGTACGACAGGCTCGAAACCGGGATGCCGAGCGCGGTGGCGATCTCCTGCGCCACCAGGGGGCGCGGGTGCGCGACGACGTACTCGATGATGTCGAGCGTCCGCGTGGCCGACTTGACCTGGCTCGATTGGGCCGGGTTCGATTGGGCTTGGCTGGGCTCCATCATTCTCGCGCTATTTCAAATATGCGAAAACTACGCAAGGATGAAGGGTGAGCTTTTAGACCAGCGCGCAGCCGACACTTTCGATCTTCCCGTTATTCAGGTGATAGTGGATGTACTGGCGCATCTCCTGCACCTCGCCTTTGGCGATCGGGAAGAACTGACCCATGCCGCGGGCGTCGAGCACGTCGCGCGTCAGGTCGCCCGTCGCTTCGATGCGGACGATCGCTTCGACCGCAGCCAGCTCGTCGCTGCCGGCGAAGCGTTCGACCGTCACGGTTTCGGTCACGTAGCTATGCATGAAGCCGTAGAAGGCCTTCAGCTGTTCTCGACTGGTGATCTCGATTCCGAAGAAGGCCATGCGCGGATTTTCGGCATAGAAATCGAACACCGCATCGTAATCGCGGGCGTTGAACGCCGCGACGTAGCGGTCGTAATCTTCACGGGTCATGCGGCCCCTCCTTGCGCACAATAGTAACGAGCGTTAGCAAGGTCGCAAGCCCATCGGGGCGGAGGGAGAGTTAAATTGGCCGAGAGCGGCGACACTTTCGATTACATCGTCGTCGGCGCGGGTAGTGCCGGGTGCCCGGTCGCCGCGCGGCTGAGCGAAGACCCGCATACCAGCGTGCTGCTGCTCGAAGCCGGCGGCAGCGACAGCCATCCGTATATCCGCATGCCGCTGGGGTTTCTGCGGGCGATGACCAAGCCGCAGTTCAACTGGACTTACATGACCGAGCCCGAACCCAACCTCGGCGGCCGGCGGATGCCGCTGCCGCGCGGGCGGGTGATGGGCGGATCGGGCTCCATCAACGGCATGTTCGCGATGCGCGGGCACCCGGGCGATTAC
>Ga0207667_10011261_pt1 | contig 10405 bp, 9 predicted proteins | sample KBSCornC52_FD_184301 | JGI IMG/M metagenome (GOLD analysis project Ga0207667, IMG submission 184301) | Corn rhizosphere microbial communities from Kellogg Biological Station, Michigan, USA - KBS Corn C5-2 (SPAdes) (version 2) | ecosystem: Host-associated > Plants > Roots > Rhizosphere > Soil ...
CATGGACGCGCTCTACTTTTTCCTGATCGGCGTCACTATTGTCGGTCTGGTGCTGGTCCTGCTCCTGATCGGCGGGTTTTCGTTCCGCTATCGCAAGGCGGTCCACCCGGTGGCCGAGCAGATCGAAGGCTCGACTCTGCTGGAGGCCATCTGGACCATCATTCCGCTCGGGATTTTCCTGGTCACATTCGTCTGGGGAGCGCTGCTTTACTTCCGCATCTATACCCCGCCGGTCAACTCGATGAATATCTACATCGTGGGCAAGCAGTGGATGTGGAAGGCAGAGCATCCGGGCGGCCAGCATGAGATCAATGAGCTGCACGTCCCGATCGGGCAGCCGATTCAGCTCACCATGATCTCGCAGGATGTATTCCACAGCTATTCGCTGCCGGAGTTCCGGGTCAAGCGCGAGGTGATCCCGGGCCGCTACACCACGGTCTGGTTCCAGGCCACCACGCCTGGCACGTATCACCTGTTCTGCACGCAATACTGCGGCACCGATCACTCGAAGATGGTGGGCGAGATTACCGCGATGCTGCCTGAGGATTACAAGAAGTGGACCGAGCTCTCGACCAGCGGCATGTCGCTGGCGCAGAACGGCGAACGCATCTTCGCCAGCATGGGTTGCAATGCGTGCCACACCGGCAACGCCTCCAACCGCGCGCCCTCGCTGGCCGGGCTCTACGGATCCAAAGTGCAGATGGCGAATGGCAGCATTCAGCTTGCCGATGCCGCGTATATTCGCGACGTCATCCTCAACCCGTCGCAGCACGTCCCGGCGGGCTACGCCCCCATCATGCCAACGTACAAGGGACAGATCAGTGAGGACGGCCTGATCGCACTGGTCGAGTACCTGAAGCAGCTGAACACGAATTACCGTATCCAGCAGACGCAAACGACCTCGGTGTCCGACCAGGCGGCGCCGACCACCCCGGGAATGGTGAAACCATGAGCGCAACAAGCACCACAATCTTGAACCTGCCGGACCAAACCACGGCGGCAATCCCGAAGAAGAACTACATCTCGTCCGAGCACGGCCTGCTGAGCTGGCTGCTGACCGGCGACCACAAACGGATCGCGATGCTTTACCTGATCTCGATCACGTTCTTCTTCTTCATCGGCGGCGCCTTCGCCGGGCTCATCCGTCTGGAGTTGCTGACGCCGCAGCCGGACCTGGTCGCGTCCGATACGTACAACAAGTTCTTCACCATGCACGGCATCATCATGGTGTTCCTGTTCCTGGTGCCGTCGGTTCCGGCCACCCTGGGCAATTTTCTCATCCCCATCATGCTCGGAGCGCGCGACCTCGCCTTCCCCAAGATCAACCTGCTTAGCTGGTATTTGTATCTGGCCGGCGGCACGCTGACGCTCGCGGCTCTGGTGCTGGGCGGAGTGGATACCGGCTGGACCTTCACCACGCCGCTCTCCACCCACTACCTGAATACACACGTCGTCACTACGGCGTCGGCCATCTTCGTGGCCGGCTTCAGTTCTATCTTTACAGGGCTGAATTTTATTGTGACGATCCATCGAATGCGGTGTCCGGGTATGACGTGGTTCCGCATGCCGCTCTTTGTGTGGTCCCACTATGCGGCGTCCATCCTGATGGTGCTTGGCACTCCGGTGCTCGCCATCTCCCTGACGCTGGTTGGGTTGGAGCGGCTGGTCGGAATCGGCGTCTTCGATCCCACGAAAGGCGGCGACCCGCTGCTGTTCCAGCATCTCTTCTGGTTCTACTCTCACCCCGCCGTGTACATCATGATTCTTCCCGGCATGGGCGTCATCTCGGAGGTGGTCAGCACCTTCAGCCGGAAGCGCGTCTTTGGCTACACCGCGGTCGCGTTCTCCTCGGTTGCCATCGCGCTGTTCGGCTTCTTTGTCTGGGAGCACCACATGTTCATCATGGGCGTTTCCAACTATTCCGCGCTGGTCTTCTCCCTGCTGAGCATGCTCGTGGCCGTGCCATCCGCCATCAAGATCTTCAACTGGTCGTTCACCCTGCAAAAGGGCTCCATCACCTTTGAGACCCCCATGCTCTACGCCTTCGGGTTCATGGGCCTGTTCACGATCGGCGGCCTCACTGGCATCTTCCTGGCGGCGCTCGGCATGGACATTCAACTCACCGAGACATACTTCATCGTCGCCCACTTCCACTTCGTCATGGTGGGCGGCATGCTGATGGCCTTCCTCTCGGGTGTCCACTTCTGGTGGCCCAAGATGACCGGCCGCATGTATCCCGAGTCGCTCTCGAAGCTGGCCGCAGTGGTCACGTTCATCGGTTTCATCTTGACCTTCATGCCGCAGTTCATCGTAGGGTACCTGGGCATGCCGCGTCGTTATCACGCGTATCCGCCGGAGTACCAGGTGCTCAACGTGCTCTCCACCGCGGGAGCGACCGTGCTCGGCGTCGGCTACATGCTGCCGATTCTCTACTTGGCGTGGTCGCTGAAGTATGGCGCTATTGCCGGCAACAACCCGTGGCAAGCCACCGGACTCGAGTGGCAGATCCAGTCGCCCCCGCTGACCGAGAACTTCACCGAAATTCCGGTGATGGACCACGAGGCCTACGATTACGAGTGGCTGGAGCACAAGACCCAAAACGAGGTGACCACCGTTGGATAACTCGATCGTTACGACCGAGCCTCTGATGCCGCGGGAGACGGCCGTGCATGAAGAGCACGAACACGTCTTCATTCCGCAGCACAGGCACCACTTCGAGACGGAAGAGCAGCAGCGAGAAGCCGGCAGCTTTGGCATGTGGCTCTTCCTGCTGACGGAAATCATGTTCTTCGGCGGGCTCTTCTTTGCGTACCTGCTGTACCGGAACTGGTACTACGACGCATTTGTGCCCGCTTCCAACTTCCTCAGCGTCACCCTGGGCGGCACCAATACCGCCATCCTGATTACCTCAGGCTTCTTTATGGCGCTCGCAGTGTGGGCAGCGGAGGTGCGCAAGAAGCAGTTTCTGGTCATCGCGCTTATCCTCACCACTCTTTTCGGTCTTGCCTTCATCAGCATCAAGTACGTCGAATGGCACGACGAGTGGGTGCACCGTCACGTCCCAGGCGCGAGCTTCGATATCTCGGAGTTCGTCAGCCCCAAGGCTCACGGCATCACCGATCAAAAGCCTATCTCGCCGGATATGGCCGAGCACTGCCAGATCTTCTTTTTCCTGTACTTTGCGATGACCGGCATGCACGCGTTGCACATGATCATCGGCATCGGCCTGCTGGTCTGGCTGATCCTAAGAGCACAACGAGGAGACTTCAGCGCCGGGTACGTGGCGCCCATAGAAAACTTTGGGCTGTACTGGCACTTCGTCGATATCGTCTGGCTCTTCCTGTTCCCGCTGCTGTATCTGATTAATCGGCATCCCCTGAAGTAAGCCTGAGACACACCCCGGATGCCGCCGTTGGAAGCCATGCATCCGCTCACGTAGGAGAACTCATGACCGCGCACGAGCAGCACTACCACGATCCCGCAAACGTCACCAACCCGGAACACTCAGAGCACCACATCGTCTCACCTGTGCAGTACTCGATGGTCTTCGGTGCACTTCTGCTCGGCACCCTGCTGACGGTGCTGGCCGCGGACGTCGATCTCGGCGCGATGAACCCGGTGATCGCGCTTGGAATCGCCTCCACCAAGGCCGTGATCGTCATCCTGTTCTTCATGCACGTGAAGTATCAGTCCCATCTCATCAAGATGACCGTCGCTTGCGGGTTCTTCACCTTCCTCGTGCTCATCACTCTGACGCTCTCGGACTATGTGAGCCGCGCGTGGGGTCTCTGGTAACAGATCCACCCATCTTCCCTTTGCATGGGCGCGGCCTCCGCGCGGCGCCCATCGTCTTTTGCGGCGCCGGTCCCGCCGACGCCGTAGCGCCCCGTACAATCGGAGTCGATGCGCGAGGCGCTTCGTTCGTTCTTCAATCCGCAGGACTCCTCTGCCCGCGCGCCGCGTCGCATCTTCTGGGCGGGCCTTGCGGTGCGCTTGGCCTACATGACACTGGCACACACGTATCGCATCCGGCCGGCGGAGGACCACTTCCAGTTCGGCTGGGAGGCGGGCCGGATCGCACGTGCACTGGTCACCGGCTCCGGCTATGGCGATCCATTCGCCAACATATATCTCGCGCACACCGGACCCACGGCTTGGCTGCCGCCATTTTATCCTCTGCTGCTGGCAAGTATCTTCCGCGTCCTCGGAATCTTCACCGCCGCTTCGGCCTGGGTGCTCTTCGCCATCCAGTCGGTTTTCTCGGCTGCGACCGCGCTGGCCGTGTGGTCCATCGCTGTCCGCTGCTTCTCGCGCCGCGTCGCGCTATGGTCGGCGTGGATCTGGGCGCTCTATCCCGCGGCCATGCAGTATGCGGTCCGCTGGCCGTGGGAGATGACCATCACCACCGCGCTGTTCACCTTTGCGCTTGCGCTCGCCATCCGCATGCGCGGCATCGGAGATGCGGAGCGCGACGCGGGCCCGCTCACCGGCTCCTGGGTGCTGTTCGGCATTCTGTGGGGGCTGATCGCGCTCTCGAACGCGACGCTGCTGATCTTCCTGCCGGTCTGCGGCCTCTGGATCCTTGCCGGCTCGCACCCGCTCCGCCTCGCCATTCGCGATGCCGTATTCGCCGCGGCAGTGTTCCTTGCCTGTATCGCGCCCTGGACCGCCCGCAACTACGCTGTCTTCCACCGCTTCATCCCGTTGCGAGGCAACTTCGGCGCGGAACTCTACATGGGCAATGGCCCAGGTTCCACCGGCTTCCTGATGGAGTATCTGCATCCCTTTCAGGATCCCATCCAGCTTCGCCGATACGCCCAGCTGGGTGAGGTGCGCTACGTGGCGGAACGCAGCGCCGCGGCCCGCGCCTTCATCGCGGCGCATCCCGGACACTTCGCAGCCGACGTGCTCCGCCGCGTGTACTTTTTCTGGGCCGGCGTTCCGCACCCTTCCGACGAGCGCTGGTATAACGAGATCGGCCGCACCGTGAACTTCGCGCTTCTTTCCATCGCCGGACTGCTCGGCCTGGCACTTGCCCTGCGCAACCGCATCCCTGCAGCGGGCCTGTTCGCATGCGCCTTCCTGCTTCTGCCGCTTCCGTATTACCTGGTTACTGTGCACGCGCGCTTTCGCCACCCGCTGGAGCCGCTTATCGCAATCCTCGGCGTCTATCTGTTCCAGTCGGCTACACGCCGCGCTTAGCTCTCCGGCACAGAAACCGCGGCCGAAGCCACCAGCGGAGGCGGCGCAGCCACAGTCCTTCTGCTCCAGGCGGCCATGGGCGACATCGTGCGGCAATCGACGCACATCGCGTTCCGGTGAACCACTCCGCACAGTGGACACTGATTCGCGGTCGCGAATGCGTCGAACTTCTCCGTGCACTGGTCACACGTCCACACTGGTGCGGCGGGCGGGTGCGCTCCACAGGCCGGGCAACTGTACTCCTGCCGCCGGGTCAACTTATCCAGCTTCATCAGCTGCAACGCATAGCGCAGTCCACTCCAGCAGTTCATCAGCATGTAGGCTGCGATCAATGCGGGCCAGATGGAAAGCGACTGCACCGCCAGCGCCACCAGTGCGATCACGCCCAGGAATCCGATCACGGTTGCGACCATCAGGCTGCGGCCGCGGCCCAGCACAAACCAGAGCAGGCTGCGAAGAATCTGTCCGCCGTCCAGCGGGTACACCGGCAGAATGTTGAAGACCAGCAGGCCGATATTGATTTTGAGCACCGATTGCAGCAGAAGATACGCATCGGGAGACGCGCTCGGCAGTGCGGCAACACGCGCAGCGTACAGCGCTACCATCAGCACCGGAATCAGCGCCACGTTCACCAGCGGTCCCGCGGCAATGCTCCACAGCTGAGCCCCCGCGCGCTCCGGCGGATTCACATAGGCAACTCCGCCCAGCGGCCACAGCATAATCCGATTCGCCTGACCGCCTACCTGCCGGCACGCCAGCGCATGTCCGAACTCGTGCGTCAGAACAATGGCAAACAGCGCCAGATATTCCACAACGTTCCAGACCATCGAGCTGTACTGGCTTCGCCCCCGGATCTCATACAGTGCAACCAGGAACCACGACCAGTGCAGGTACACATTGATGCCAGCAATGCGAAACAGCCGAAACGAACTCTGACGGGAAGACATGCGTCAGCGTACCGCAACTCCTCTGCGAAAACGAGCGAAAATCGCTTCACGCTCGTCCGGCAAACTCCTGAGTTTCGGTCGCCACCTTCACCCGTTCGCCCTGCTTGATAAACAGCGGCACCCGGATCTCCAGTCCTGTCTCCAGCTTCGCCACTTTGGTTACGCTTCCGCTGCCGGTGTCGCCCTTGATGCCTGGCTCCGTCTCGGCAACCTCCAACTCGACAAAAATCGGCAACTGCAGCCCGATGGGATTGCCGTTGAACTTGTGCAGCTGCACAATCAGTCCCTCACTCAGAAAATCGAGCGCGTTCCCCATCATCTGTTCCGTCAGCGTCAGCGTCTCAAAGCTCTCCTGGTCCAGAAAGTGCGAGCCGTCGCCATCGCTGTAGAGATAGGAGGCCCGCACCGTCACCAGGTCGGGCTCGCGAAACTTGTCGCTCGCCTTGAAGCTCTTTTCAAAAACAGAATTCGTCAGCAGGTTGCGCATTTTCAGCCGAACCAGCGTCTGTCCGCCACGCGCTGTCGGCGTGTTCACTTCTGCTTCCAGGCAGGCGTACGGGACGCCCTCATGCTCAAACACCGTCTTCCGCTTCACATCGATTGCATCGATCAGCGCAGCCATACACGTCCTTCTCCGGGGATTTCCTTCAAGTATAGGAGGCGACGGCCTTTCCTCCCAACCTGCGCGGAATCCCGCAGCCGTTACAATGCATCTAGCTCACGGGCACTTCGGATTCCCACGTGAAAGACACGCACCAAGGAGGGCTCGCTTGAGCGCATCTTCCATCGGAGCATCTCCGACCGGAGCAATCGGCGGACCGGACAGCGCAACTCCGCGCCGCATCAACACGCCGCAGCAGGTCCTCTTCGCCAGCCTCATTGGCACCGCGATTGAGTTCTTCGACTTCTACATCTATGCCACGGCCGCGGTGCTGGTATTTCCCGCGCTCTTCTTTCCTGCGTCGGACCCGGTCTCGGCTCGCCTTGCTTCTCTCGCCACCTTCGGCATCGCCTTCCTCGCGCGCCCGATCGGCTCGGCTCTGTTCGGCCATTTCGGCGATCGCATCGGACGTAAGACCACGCTCGTGCTCGCGCTCTCCACCATGGGTCTGTCGACCGTCTGCATCGGCCTGCTGCCGACCTACAGAACCATCGGCATCGCCGCGCCTATTCTGCTTGCGCTCTGCCGCTTCGGCCAAGGCATCGGCCTCGGCGGAGAATGGGGCGGCGCGGTCCTGCTGGCTGTCGAGAACGCGCCGCCCAATCGGCGTGCGCTCTATGGCATGTTCCCGCAGCTCGGAGCGCCGGTCGGATTCTTCCTCTGCGGAGGTATCTTCCTTGCGCTCTCGCACTGGATGTCCGACCGCACCTTCTTCGCCTACGGCTGGCGGCTTCCCTTTCTTGCCAGCTCGGTGCTGGTCTTCCTCGGTCTGTATGTGCGGCTCACCATCAGCGAGACGCCGGTCTTCAAAAGCGCCAAGGCCCGCGGCGAGCAGCATGCAGTCCCGCTGTTCAGCGTCGCGCGCCACCACTTGCGCCCGCTGCTGGCGGCCATCGCCGGAAGCCTCTGTACCTTTGTCCTCTTCTATCTGATGACCGTCTTCGCGCTCTCGTGGGGAACCACGGCGCTTCACTATCCGCGCGAGAAGTTTCTCGTCATGCAGCTCTTCTCGGTTGTGCTGTTCGCCATCACGATTCCCATCTCGGCCTTAGTTGCGGAAGGAGGCCGTCGTCGCGTCATGATCGGCGTTACCATCGCCATCGGCTTCTTCGGCTTTGCTCTAGGGCCGCTGTTTACTGCCGGAACCGCCGGGGCCACTGCGATGATGGCGGTCGGCCTCTCGCTGATGGGCATCACCTACGGCCCGCTCGGGACGCTCATCTCCGAGCTCTTCCCAACCTCGGTGCGTTACACCGGAGCGTCCTTCGCCTTCAGCATGGCAGGCATCCTGGGTGCTTCGCTCGCGCCGTATGTTGCCACCTGGCTCGCCCGAAACTATAACGTCAATTTTGTCGGCTATTACCTCACCGCATCCGCAGCCATCACTCTGGTTGGCCTGCTCGCCATGCGCGAGACGAAGGGGACGGATCTCACTGCATCAGAATCCCTGGGCTGAATCAGCTGAGCTGCACCAAAGATTCGTCTGTCGAGTTTTGCGGTTCGAACGTGCTGCCAGCCTCTGCCCCCGTTCGAGTGACCCGCGATAGAACTCCTTCCAGCATGGGAGTCATCCAGGCCAAGTGCTTCAGTCGGATCACCGTATCCCATAGCGGCTCAAACTTCTTCCATCCCGAAGCATAGAAAAAGTGCTTCGCCCGATGCTTAAGGCTGCCATGGTGTAGTGACGCCTTTGCAATCGCATTCCAGCGGTAGAACTCGCGATAGGCCCAGTCGTATCCCGTCTTCAACTCTTCGGGTTTCAGCAGAGCTGGCGTGTAGACCACGTGCCTGGTGTCATACATCCTCCAGTCCCGTGTCGTGATCCGGCCCTCTCGCTGCATCTGGCCGTGCAGCCGAGTGCCTGGATATGGTGTCTGGATGTGGAATGTTGCGGTTGTGATGCCATGCTCAATCCCCCAGTCCACCGTGCGCCGGAAAACATCCCGGTCATCGTCATCCATGCCAAAGACGAAGCTGCCATTGACCATGATGCCGAGTGCATGCAGCCTCTCGGCGACCGCCTTGTAGTCGCGTCCGAGGTTTTGTCTCTTGTTACTGCGCTTCAGGTTCTCAGGCGTCAGTGTCTCGAATCCGACAAAGATACTGCGCAGGCCAGCCTCTGCCGCGCGCTCAATCAAATCGCCACGCAGGATAGAATCGACCGTCGCAGCACCCTGAAACACACGCCCCATACCCTTCATCCCAGAGAACAGATCCTCAGCGAACCTGCGGTCGCCAAGCAGGTGATCGTCAAGGAAGTACAGATGGCGTCCTGGAAGCCTGGATATCTCGGCCAATGCGTCGTCCACACGCTGCGTGTAGAAGCCGCGGCCGCCTTGAAAGAAAGCGTCCTTGTAGCAGAAATCGCAATGTTGCGGACAGCCGCGAGTGACCACGATGGAGTTTGGCACCAGGTAACGCGTGCCGCGTATCAGATCACGGCGGATCGGCGGAACGCGGTCCAGTGTTCGACCGCTCGTGGATACGTACACTGGCTGCGGCGAGCCCGCGCGTAAGTCGGCCAGAAATCGGGGGAACGTCTGTTCGCCTGGCCCCAAAAAAATGGAGTCTGCATGTGCCGCCGCTTCGTCCGGCAATGAGGTCACATGGAGGCCGCCCAGACACACATAGACACCGCGTTCGCGGTAATGATCGGCGATGGCATATGCCCGGTATGAATTCGTAATGTAGACCTGGAGAACCACCAGATCCGGCCTGTCCTCCAGCGTCAGCGGTTCGACATGCTCATCGGTGATCAGAGCTTCGTCGTCCGACTTCAGATAAGCAGCCAAGGTCGCCAGGCCCAGTGGAGGAAACAACGAGTACTTGATGGGTCTCCAGTAGGGGTCCGTTGCTTCTGTCAGCGCCGGTAGGATGAACTTAACCCGCAGCGGGCGTTGGCAGGGCGTCATCGCCGGATCCTCGCAGCATCAAACATCGAACTAGAGTTACTTTGCATTGCAAAGTTATCAGTCGCATAGACACGCATTGAATCCTCCTAGGTAGACTTGCTTACGTTCGCGTGGGCGAGAGCTTTACCGGACTTGCTTTCTTCGTCTCCGCGGCTCCCGCAGCATCGCGCACCACCTGCTCCAGAGTCTCCAGGTATTCCAGGAAGCGTCTGCGGCCGGTGCTCGTTAACCGGCACAGCGTCTGGGTGCGATTGCCCTCCTGCCCCTTCACAATCTCCACCAGCTTCGCCTCTTCCAGCACGCGTAGATGCCGGCTCAGGTTGCCGTCCGTCAGCGCGCACAGCTCCTTCAGGTCCACAAACGTCAGGCCCTTCGGATGCGTCACCAGCGAGGTCAGCACGCTCAGCCGCGCGCGCTCATGGATCACGCGATCCAGCCCCTCGTATGCGAATGGCGCGCCTTTACTCTTCATCCACGCCTCCCTCCGCACCTGCGTACAACGCCGCGGCAATCAACATCTGACCGGCCCCGTAGGCCAGCCCCATGGTCCACGGCGACAGCGCCCGCGCGTCGCCGAATGCCAGGCACACCAGCGCCGTCAGCAGATACCACGCGCCGCCCAGCATCACCTGTCGCGGCAGAAAGCGGCACGACGAAAACACGCCCAGGCTATAGATGAGCTG
>Ga0207667_10011268_pt1 | contig 10401 bp, 7 predicted proteins | sample KBSCornC52_FD_184301 | JGI IMG/M metagenome (GOLD analysis project Ga0207667, IMG submission 184301) | Corn rhizosphere microbial communities from Kellogg Biological Station, Michigan, USA - KBS Corn C5-2 (SPAdes) (version 2) | ecosystem: Host-associated > Plants > Roots > Rhizosphere > Soil ...
ATGCTGGGTTATAGTTGTTGCTTTATAAATTTTCGACACTTTCTAAACGGTTCACTTGCATTCAGCTCCTTGTACCTACCTGAAAGGCTCTTAGCCCTCCTGTGCTCCCTCAGTGCTCAATACCTCCTTCCTTAGAAAGAAGCACCGCAGGGTGGTTTGATAGCTGCTCCTGTTAGCCGATACCGGTATGCCGGTATATTTATATACTCCCATCATCATTACAATAGTCATAGAGGTTTGAGTAACCTTTACAGGTGTCGAGCTTTCTTCTTGGCACACTTTAATTTTTTATACAGCGGACAGAAAGACCAACAGATTTCTGAAAAAGTTTGTTTCCACCAGTCCTGGTTCCGAAAACAGAAAAATAATAAGCCTTATCTGAAGTGACACTAGTCTCCGAAGTAGACGACCACCAAGCCCCATTGTCACCGTAGATACGAATAGAACCATCGATATTGCGTACGTCCGAGTGTGTAAGTTTCAGCTGGCTATAAGCTGTTGCATCACTTGTTATACCCGTCTCAGCTACCCATTCTGCATTTGTCGGTACGTGCCAACCAGTAGGACAGGGGATGTTATTGCCACTTGTACCTTGCCACAAATTAATATTTGGCGGATTGCGCCAGTCATTTGGAGAAACCAAGGCCATGATAAATTTATTATGACCCGGCACATCAGTAGTAGACAAAACCCTGGTAGTGTCCGATGTTTTTTTCTGATGACCATCGTCAAGTCTACCCCATTGAAAATAGTCACCAAATGCTAATGAGTCATTAATATCCGTTGCAGCTCTGCTTGCTCCTAAATTCCGATCCAGCCATTTCCTGCCCGTGGTAGGGCTAACAATTACACCGTAAGTTACAGTTTGTCCCATGTAAGTAAACGTTACATGAGTAGTATCCACTGTAGTTGTAAAACTTATAACGTTACCATATCCGGTTCCTGCAGTATTGGTGGCATAGGCCCTGATATAGTACGTTGTGTTTTGTTTTAAATTGTTAATTGTAGAAGTGAAACTTCCGGTGGCAGTTGTACCGGCAACAATGCTGTCTGTTGTAATTGCTGGTGTAGCGTTACTATTACTCCAGCAAATTCCGCTGGCAGTAATGGTTCCCCCGCCGTTACTGGTAATTGTTCCTCCACTTGTTGCTGTGTTGTAACTTAAGTTAGTTACCGAATTAGTAGTTAAGGTGGGAACAGAAACTGAGTTCTTATCTTTCTTACACGAACCGATCATAATTACAATAGCAATCAAAAGTACAGGCCGAGTTTTGAATCCTATTTTCATGTTTTGTAGGTTTAATTTTTAGGTTAAATACATCACAGACAACTCAACTCAACGTTGAGAAATCTGGCAGTGATATAACGGACTACTTAATTACATGATCATAGGCAAGTGCACTTTGCCAGCTTAAATCAGTGGTACGAAGCCGTTAATATCCCTGGTTTTGAATAAGGTTTGGATTAAGTGAAAGCTCATTTATAGAAATTGGATACCATTGCCAGTTCGCATTCCATGTACCACCCTTTTGCGGTGTCACAACGTTCATTACGGCATCAATAGCTCCCGTTCTCTTTAAATCAAACCACCGCTGTCCCCATTCTGTAAATAATTCGACCTGTCTTTCATGCGAAATTGCAGCCAGCAAACTAGCTTGATCGTTTCCATTGACCGGTGGTAACCCTGCTCTGCTACGAATTTTATTTATATCATTTTTTGCATCGTTAAAATTATTCTGCATGATTTCGGCTTCTGCCCTTATCAAATATTGTTCACTGAGACGAAGCACCATTTCATATTCGGTTATAGGATCGTTATAAGTAGCACTGCGATATTTGTTTGGGTAATAGTACGTGCCATTAACTGTGGAAACGGTTCCAACCCACTTTTCTTTCCTTTTATCACTTAATTCAAAACTGTTTATTAATTGAGCACTCAAATAAACTGGTTGAGCATAAGCATTGGGGCCAGAAGCAGGAAGGATAAATATTCTGGCATCTTCCGTATTCCACCCCTGGTTAACGGGTTGTAGTTGCCATATAGCTTCATAGCTGTTTTTGTAAAACACACTATCCAATAGGACTATCTGAAACTGCAGGTTATTGTTGATAACGGCTGTTGCTTCACTCTCCGACTTCAGATAATTTTTATTATATAAATAAGCTCTGCTTAAAAGCGCGGTAGCTGCCCAGTATGTAGGGCGAACTCTTTCTGCGGTTTCACTCAATAAGGTAGCGTTTAAAAATTTTGAGCTAAGTAATCCTTGTGCGTCGGTTAAGTCTGAAATAATTTGTTGATAAACCTGGCCTTTAGAAGAGCGGAATAATAGCGAATTTATTTTATAGTCGGTGCTGATTGTTAATGGAACATCACCATACAGGTTTACTAAATAGAAGTAGCAAAAAGCCCTGATGAATTTTGCTTCTCCCAATAGCTGTTGTTTGACTGCGGGAGTTATACTGTGGGAAAGGCTTAATTGTTCAAGGGCTTGATTAGCCGTATAAATATTTTGATACAAAACAGTCCAAAAATCAGGATTATTAAGATTGTTGCTACTTAAGGAATTCTTATAAAAATAGAGCACCGAATTATTTGTAGCGCCATTATACAATGAAAGTTCATCAGAAGAAAGTGCAGGGAATAAGCTTAATGAGGAAATGCCACCACTCCCCATATTTTGGCGACTGATACCAACGTAAATATCGGTAATTGCTGCGATAGCTGTAGCATCATTTTCATACACATTAGCTGAATTAATGGTCGTGGAAGGTGGTATTACCTCCACCAGCTTTTTGCAGGAAATGATTTGCATCGATACAATCAGGATTATTAGAAATAAGGCAATTTTATTTCGTCTCACTGTAATCGAATCTATATGCCTGCATTCTTTCATGCTTTTGTTTCTTTTATTGATTATAAAGTAACCTGAACACCTACAGTAAGTACTCGCAACGGTGGCAGCGAATAGGCACTCATAGTTTCAGGGTCAAGACCTTTATATTTTGTAAATGTTAGCAGGTTTTGTCCCTGCGTGAAAATTCTCAGTCCATGTAGGTGTGTAGTCCTTAATAAGCGTTCCGGTAGTTGCCAGGAAACGGAAAGATTTTTCAAGCGGATGTAGGAGGCATCATCGAAGGAAGCATCACTGAAGCTTGCTGCATTCAAATACGGACCATCTAAACTGGAATTGGAATTGAATCTTTGATAGGCAGCCTTGTCACCAGGTTTCTCCCAACGGCCAAGAATATAGGCTGGTTGATTTATTCCTGGACCTCCTGGAAAACGACCGAATGAATAATTGGCTCCCTTTTGCTTTACAAACTGAAATAAACAATCGAACTGGAATTCTTTATACCTGATAGTATTTTGAAGGCCACCATAGAACTTAGGCGAAGGATCAATTACAACATGTGCATCATCAGGAGTTTTGGGAGCAAACGGATTTAATTTGGAATCAAAATAATAAACACCGGTGGAGGGATCAACACCTATTAAATGCAACCGCTTAACAATTGTAATTGGCTCACCTATTATTAACAGATTGGCGTAGCTTGAGCTTTCTATGTCCGGAAAAGCTACTAATTTATTTTTGTGAATAGTCAGGTTAAATGTAGTTGACCATTTGAATTTCTTTGTTTCCCAATTGTTTGTACTAACAGAAAATTCCCAGCCTGAATTTTGAACAGTAGCAGGGAAATTTTGGGTAATGCCCCTAAATCCAGTTGTAGCCGGCAAGGGGTATGTTAACAACTGGTTGGAAGAACGATTAAGAAAATAATTTGCAGAGATTAAAACTTTGTCTTTATATAATCCGAAGTCCAAGCCCACGTTTAGTTTACGTGTTTCTTCCCACTGCAAATAGGGATTCGCAATACCGTTCGACTGTAAGGCTGTTAAACCCTGATATGGATTTCCTATGGCAACAGGGCTAAACGTGCTTAAATATTGGTAGTCTCCGATTTGATCATTTCCGGTTGTACCGTAGCTACCCTTAATCTTCCCAAAGCTTAGAAGTTTGAAAAAATCAGTAATAATTTTCTCCTCAGAAAAAATCCAAGCACCTGCCACGGACCCGAAATTGTGAAAACGGTTCTGAGAACCAAAACGGCTGCTTCCATCTCTTCGACCGGTAAAGTTGACAATATATTTTTGCTTCCAGGTATAGGTAATGCGCCCAAATGCCGCATTATACTTATATGTGTATTTTATGTTCCAGTCGTTGATTATTGAGCTAGCGGCATGAATATCATCGATTACGTCATCGGTTGCATACCCAAATCCACGAAACTTTTGGCCTTCACTGTTTCTTTGTTGAATAGAAGATCCGATCAACGTTTCCAGTCTACCCTTTGAAATAACTTTTTCGTAAGTCACTTGCGGTTCGATAACCCATGAATTGATATTGTTGTTTCCATAAATTCCGAGCCTCGCAATATTTGCTCTTAACTCTGGTGGCGTTGATGAAAGAGGTTCTACTCCGGTTTCATTTGTAATCAGACTGTTATAACCAAAACTGCTTTTAATTTGCAACCCTGGAATGAGTTGATAGCTCAATAGAGCATCACCCACTAAATTGTTTGTCCTGTTCTCATATTTATTCAATAGGTGGGCAATGGGATTGCCAGAGCGCCACGTTGTATTGCCGTTAGCATCCGGTGCCCAATTAATACTTCCATCAGGATTATATAGCGCTGGTGCATTGGGTGGTAATTGAAATGCCAGCAATGTGATATCCGTTCCATCTACATTGTGTGGAAGCTTGTTTACATCTACCATGTAATTTCCGTTAAAACGCAATCTGAATTTTTGGTTTGCAGAATTACTGTTTATTTGAAAATGCACACTTCCTTTTTGGTCGTGGAAATCCATCGGCAGTACTGTTGTCTCCCTGTGATAGCCTGTTCCAATTGAATATGAGCTGGTAGCAGTTCCACCTGATATAGTCGCCTGAAGATCGGTATAATGTGCTGTGTTCCCGATTAGTTCTTTTTGCCAATCAGTGTACCGGGTAGTATCCCACACTTTCAAATCGGAATATGCTAAAGTATTAGCGGGGGCTGACCTAAGATCAATTCCGTCATTTCTCAACGCTTCATACCTCATATCAAGATATTGTCTAAGGTTCAACATATCCATTCTGCGAGTTACCTTTCCCCAACCCTGTTGAAGAATAAATTCTATTTTTTGTTCACCGGCCTTCCCTTTTTTGGTTGTGATTAAGACTGCTCCGTTCGCAGCCCGGGAACCGTAGATGGCGGTAGCATCAGCGTCCTTTAATACCTCTATGCTTTCAATATCTGTAGGATTAATATAGCTTAATGGATTACCAAACGAAATATGATTCTCAACCAATAGCCCTCCTGAACTTCCTAAGGTCGTGCTTATTGATGGCAGCAGTTGAGAAACATACGGAACGCCGTCAACAACATAGAGTGGATCGTTCCCTCCGGCAATACTGTTCACACCTTGTATTCGTACCTTCACACCGCTTCCGGCGAAGCCGCTCGCCTGAGATATGAAAAGACCAGGCACCCTTCCTTCCAATGCCAACAAAGGATTACTAACGGGTTGTTTTTCTATATCAGACGCTTTTACCGTAGATACATTACCTGTGTTCATCCTTTTGGTAGTCGTACCATATGCAATCACCTGCATCTCATCCAACGTCCCCACTTTCGTCTGCAATACCGCCTTCAACATACTCTTCCCATTCACCGCAATCCTCATCGATTCATACTCCACATGCGTTATCACAATAATCGACTCATCGTTTATCTCATTCAAAAAAAAATCTCCACTTGCATTTGAAACTGTCGTTTTTTTTGTACCCAATACAGCAATGGTAGCGCCGCTTACCGGTTCGCCGGTAGAGTTGGTTACCTTCCCTTTAACATTGATAACAGCCTCCTGATCATCGCTAACAGTCTTTTCTTTAGACGGCTCCCCTTTCTTAGCTTTCGTTATAATTATGGTCCGCTTCATGATGGTGTAAGTCAGGTTGTGTTCTTTAAGGCACATCTCCAACGCCTGTAACACCGGCACATCTCTAACCTGTATAGTAACCTTATCTGTAGCACGAAGAATTTCAGCATCGCAGAAGAAGTAGTAGGTAGATTGCTTTTCGAGGGCTTTTAAAACAACCTCCAACGGAGCATCTTTAAATTCGAGCGTTACGGTTTGCGTGTCTCCGGTTGCGCCCGCGCTTAAACATACCAGCAATGACAATATGATTGCAATAATTTTCACAAGCAGTAAATAGTTTTCAGTATAGTTTGTTTTTACTTCTGTCAGTTGTAACAGTATCGGCAATCACTCGATAGGAAAAGGAGACACGTAGAAGCAGATAGAAAAGGCATTGCTGTTATATACAGCAGACAACACCTGTTCCGGTTTGGTTTATCGGGCTTGATCCGGCCAAACCTTGTCTCGTTTAATGGTTAGGGGTATTTAATGGTTATTGTTCGTCTTTATAGAAACTGGTACATTATCACTCCTGCCAGTTAAGGCATCACAATTATTTTATTTCCTTCAATTTTAAAATGTAGCTGACCATTGTTCGCAAGGATAGTCAGCACTTCAGAAACAGATAAATCACGGCTGATGGTGCCCCAAAACTCATGATTAGTAACTTCTCCCTGGTATTCCACATTCATATTGTACCATCTTGCTATCTGCCTCATGATCGTTTTAATGTTATCATTATTAAACTGAAACACACCGCGCTGCCAGGCGACTACCTGATCCACATCTATATCCGGTATTAATTTTATCTTTTGATCACTTACCTGAGCCTGCTGACCCGGTTTTAAAATCGCTGACTCATCATGACTACTTACATGACTCAGAATTTTCACCTTACCGGTAATCAAGGTAGTTTTAATAGCGTCTTCGTCTTTATAAGCATTTACATTGAATGTAGTTCCCAACACCTGCACTTCTGTACTTCCCGCTGTAACAATAAAAGGTCTACTGGCGTTATGAGCTACCTTAAAAAACACCTCCCCTGTGATTTCCACTCTTCTCGCTGTACCGTCAAAAACGACCGGATAACGTATACTGGAGCCGGCATTCAACGATAACTGACTTCCATCTGATAAAGTGAGAGAGTATGTTTCCCCTCCTGAAGTGGTGAGCGTATTGTAGCCTGTACCGCTCGCCTTTCCATTTGAACCGGCAGTATTATTATAAACCAAACTGCCATCTTTGTTTAACACGGCTATACTTCCCTGTTTTGTTACTTCGCCGTTTGACGACTTATTAAGTTCTATAGTTGATCCATCACTCAATGTCAGCTTAGCTTTAAAGCCTGGCGTTGTACCATGCTGAGATGTATCAATGATGGAAGCGGCAGGCAAAGACTTTTTATCTGACCTCTGCCTTACCACCATCCAGAGCGTCAACACACCCGCAACCACTAATAGTGATGCGGCGAATGCTATTTTAAAGAAACTAAACTTTACTACTCGTTGTTTTGAATGATACTTCGCCCATACATTCTCGCGAATCACTTCCCTGTTATTACGGATCCATGATGTGTATACAGTCAGGTCCCGAAGCATCTGCTCATCATCCTGCAGCCTTTTCAAAAACGCTAAATTAGTTGCTGATGAATTAACCCACTCCTGAAAGTCCACTTGCTCCCTTTCATTCAATTCTTCACCAAGACAGTACTTAGTTATAATTGCATTGATCCGTTCTATGTGGTTAAAGTCAGGCATAATAAACTACCGCATCATACTCAATAAAGAGTAATAACACTTTGGTAATATCTCAGTAACTATTTGTTAATACGAGTGCTGTATATAGAAATCCCTGAAGTAAGAAAGTGTGCAAAGGAAATGCAAGATATTTTTAACTTTTATATGAAGAGTTGACGGTGATCAAGGCAGGAAACGTTTTCCAGCAAGGCAAGAGCAAAAATCAGACTGATAGCCATTTGATTATTGGTAAATTTCTTTCGTAGTTCGTTCAAAGCGTAACGTTTGCTGCTTCGTACTGTTGCGGGAGTTATCGCCAGGAGGTTCGCAATCTCTTCTGTGCTCATTCCGCTAAAATATGAGAGTTCAAGGATCCTGCGGCTCTGTTCAGGCAGAAGTTGTATGGCTTTATATAATTCTTTAATCAGTCCGGTTTCAAAGATGGCGTGCAGAGAAAATTCATCCGGAATATCTTCAGAGATATGCCGCTCAATGCCTTCGGTTGCAAAATCAGTGGAGTAAGTTTTTCTGGTGCTGGCTTTCTTAAGAAACTTTAGTCCGTTATTTCTTGCAGTAATATATAGGAATGCTTTTATGTTGGCTTCGGTTAAAAACCGGTCATGTATTTTAAATAACTTGCAGAAAGCATCAGCCGCAATGTCTTCAGCCTCTTCCCTACTGCCCGAAAGCTTCCAGGCGAAGTAACAGATTTCGTCATAATATGCATCAAAGACTCCATTAAATCCTTTTTGCAACCCAGACGTAAAGGCTACCAAAGTGTCATTATCGAGCAGTTCTTTCATCATTATAACGCTAGTGTATAATAGTTCCGAGAGAAAGGGTCCTACGATCAGCGCATAGGAACAGGTGAGATGGTAATGGTATGATAAGAAGATCTATTGCAATAATATACAAAATTTATGGCACTACCTAAAGGTGTGGAAATCAAAGGCCGATCTCATCTTTAATTGATGACGGTCAAGATGCAGCCATTTATTAATCAACCGATTACAGATTAAGGCTAAACGACGCTAAAAAAACCGTCGATAAATTCTTCGTCGTTTTTTTACCAGTTAAACCCTTAATTACGCAAACTGTTGGCGTTAGTATCTATATAACATAAAACCCTGTTACCGTCAACATACGTCTCCGTACCTTAAATCAAATCTCCTTTTATGGAAGAATTTGACGACCCCACCGACTCACTCCATGATAAAATAAACGAAGAAGCCAAAGAGAAAAGAGAAGAAAAACGATGGTCGCTTTGGGTTGCGGTAACCACCGCTTTGTTCGCCGTACTGGCAGCCATTGCCAGCATGTTAGCCGGACATTATTCGAACGAAGCATTGATCGATCAGATCAAAGCCTCCGATCAATGGGCATTCTACCAGGCAAAATCTATCAAGTTAACAGTTGTAACTCACGCAGCAAAACCCGACTCCGCTGCCGCTGCTAAGTTAACCAGCGACGCAGCCGCCATTCAAAGCGAGGCAAGAGAAAGAGAGGCGAGCTCGGAACATCTTTTACAAAAGCACGTAGTGCTTGCAAGAGCCGTTACCCTCTTTCAAATCGCGATTGCTATTTCAGCCATATCCATTGTTACTTCGAAACGCTTTTTGTGGGTGATTGCTATGATTACTTCAGTGGCCGCGTTAGTGTTTTTTGTAAGTGGGATTTTGTGATCTGCAAGAATGTCTGGAAAATTTTAAACGAGTTGAAATAGAATAATCTGAAAGGGCTACTGAGTGACTCATAACTTATTAACGTCAATAATCGAACACATAATACAATTAATGAACTCCTGATAAAATTTATCTTGATCTTTCCAGTAAAATCGGTCAAATATAAAATCCTTATTATTGAATTTCTGACCTGTCAATGATTTCTTGTATTTTATATAAGCTTTAAAAATTTCATCAGAGATTAATTCGTTCTTCGTGATCGAGCAATAAGTGTCTAATTTTTTTAAAAATCCAATCTTGTTTGAAAGTTGCCGAAATTTTGAAATTAATTCCGCTTTACCCTCTATTGTAACTGGGGTCTCCTTTTTAAGAGTTTCATATTTTTGTTGGATTTCACCTACGTCTGTCTTTATCTCTTTTAGTTGTTCAATAATAAAATCTTTTTCACTTCGATTATTAGAAAAAGACGGACGAACAACAAATTCAAGATATAATGCTAAAATTATAGTTAGGAAGAAGCTTGCTAGCTGAATCCAGCTTACTTTATCTTCAAATTTGAGAGGCAACCGACTAATAAAAAAGCCGGCTAAAATTCCAATAAGTAGAAATAAAAGCTGGCCAAAGTACTTTCGAAGGAACTTCATCAGATTCTTTTATTTATCCTTCGCATCCTTTATGTAACTAATGATTTCGTCTTTTAATAACGGCTCATCATTTGATTTAAATTCCAAAAGCTTTAAAACTTGCTTTGGTTCATATAGCCTGGCAAGTCCTCCAAAAGCTTCTTCCAAAAAAGAAGTTGCATATCCTTCCGTATTATCAAGATCGATCAGAAGATAGCAACCTTTCCCTAAAGCCTCCTTAAATTTCGGCAAAAGAGTAGTATTCAAAAACTCTTCGCCTGAAAATGCTCCCTCTTCAATATTCCTTGACCCCGGTGTATTCGCGAAATGGTCAGAAATACTAATCATTATATGTTCTGCGACTTGTGCCATAAAAATCAATTGGGTGAAATTTCCCA
>Ga0207667_10011273_pt1 | contig 10396 bp, 6 predicted proteins | sample KBSCornC52_FD_184301 | JGI IMG/M metagenome (GOLD analysis project Ga0207667, IMG submission 184301) | Corn rhizosphere microbial communities from Kellogg Biological Station, Michigan, USA - KBS Corn C5-2 (SPAdes) (version 2) | ecosystem: Host-associated > Plants > Roots > Rhizosphere > Soil ...
GCTCCGCGCCTGGTTGCTTTACCCGCTCTCCGTCCTAGGCGTGATCCTGTTGCTGCCGATCAGCTGGAAGGACTATTGGAAGGCCGTTCGGCCGGGCTTGTTCGCGTCCGCAGCCATGGCGGGATGCGTATTGGGCGCGCGGCCTTTTCTTGTCGAGATGGCGCCGGCGGAAGTCCTGACCCTCACTATCCTCATCGGAGCGCTGACCTATGGCATGGCCCTTTTGTTGCTCGGGCGAAACGCTCTGGTTCAGCTGCTGATGTTCGCCAAGGGGCGGTACGGAACAGTGTAACCTATGCTAGTATATTGCTCTTGGGCGATTTTGTTGCCGTAAAGATGTAAAATTCCGTAGCAATACCTACTAGGCAATCCCCGATCATGCTGTTACGACCATTGCAACGCAGCAATTTCCCTTAAGCTATTTCCCTTAAAGGGGCTGGCGTATGGGATGATGCATGAGCTGAGCCGGGCCGATCCCGGCCGGGTCCAATAAATACGGTAAACCGAGGTCGCAAGAAATAGTTCTGGGCTATAAGCGCGGAGTGAAAGACTATGCTTGCAACCGGCGCCGATGAGCGTCTTCAGCGGCGTTTCTCGCTGGCACTCATGCGTAATGCGTCGCAGCGGTTCACCCCTGCCGCGTGGATTGTCGAAGTGCGTTGGAGCGGCCTTGGCAAATATATTGCCTCGCTGATCATCGTCTTTCTCGCCTCCTCCTGGATTTTCCGCGACGGGGTCGCGTCGTTGGCTGCCGAGGACTATGCGATCCTGACCCTGATCGTGATTTCGGTCGCAACCCTGATGGGAATTGGCCCGGCCGCTGTCACTACTGCCGGCCTGCTGACGGTCATCTACGCCATTGTCGACGTGCAGATCAGGGGCGGAAGCGGCGAGGACGGCCTGGCTTTCCTGCTGGTCATGGTGGCGGCCAATGGGGTGGCGTTTAAATCCACCTTCTGGCGCGCGCGGGCGGAGCGGCAAGGCGCCTATGTCAACCGGCTGACCGAGCAGTTGAAGCTGTTGACTGACGGATCGGTCAACTATGCCCTCTATATGACCGATGTGGAGGGGCGGGTCGTCCACTGGAACAGGGGCGCCCAACGCTTCACCGGTTGGGACAGCCGCGACATCATGAATCGCCCCGTATCGCTGCTCTACTCACAGCTTCCCGGCATGGGGGACAATATGGCCGAAGCCTTCGCCCTTGCCAAGGAGCATGGGAGTTGCGAATTCGACTGCTATTTCATCAGGAACGACCGTAGTGCCTTCATGCAGAATTGCGTGGTGACGGCGCTGCGGGACGGCAAGGGTCGGCTCCAGGGTTTCGCCAAGCTGGTACGCGACGTGACGGCGGAAAGGGCGCAGGAAGTCGCCCTGCAGGAACGGGAAGCGGAACTGCGCTCCATTCTGGAAACGGCCCCCGATGCGGTGTTCGTCGTCGATATTTCGGGGCGAATCGATTATATGAACAGCACCGCCTGTCGCATGTTCGGCTATGGTCTGCGCGAACTGGAAGGCGGAGAATTCGATCTTCTCCTGACCGGTGCGCAGCCGCCGCGAGAGGTTCGTGAAGAGCCTCTCCATGTCGAGAGCGATACCCCGCTATCCTATCCACGCAGGCTGATCGGTCGCCGCCGCAATGGCTCCAACTTTCCTATCGAGATGAGCTTCGTGAAGATGGAGGGCGCGCATGAGACGCACTATACTGCCTTCATCCGCGACCTGACCGAACCGGAGGCGACCAAGGCGCGGCTGGAACTGCTCCAGACCGAGATGCTGCACGGTACCCGCTACAGCGCAATGGGTGCGATGGCATCGATGCTGGCGCATGAACTGAACCAGCCGCTGACCGCGCTCGCCGCCTATATGGAGGGCAGTTCGATCCTGCTGATGCGCGGGCAGGAGGCCGACCGGCCGAAGCTGAACCGTATCTTCCGCTCTGCCGCGCAAGAGGCGATGCGGGCCGGCGCGATCATGCGCCGCCTGCGGGATTTCGCCAGCGACGGCGAGGCGCTGTTGGAAATTCATGATGCGCAAGATGTGGTGCGCAGCAGCCTGGCGCTGATTGCGGCCATGGCCGCGGCGGCGGACATCACCGTGGAAATGGAGGTCGCGCCGGACACCGGGTCAATATTTGCCGATCCGATCCAGATTCAGCAGGTGATCGGCAATCTCTGCCGGAACGCCATCGACGCCATGCGCGACGAGCCGGAACGGCGACTGACCGTGCGGGTCGCGGCGGCAGATGACCTCACTACGCATTTTCTCGTTTCCGACACAGGCTCGGGCATTCCACCCGCGATCAAGGACCGGATTTTCGATGCCTTCGTCAGCAGCAAGGAAGAGGGTACCGGCGTCGGCCTGTCCATCTGCCGCACCATTGTCGAAGCCCATGGCGGACGGATCTGGCTGGAACCGAGCGCCACGGGAAGCTGCTTCGGTTTCAGTCTCAGACGCAAGAAGGGAAACGCCATTGGAAGTCACTAAGCTGATCCACATCGTGGATGACGAAGATTCCGTTCGTGCCGCAACGGCCTTCCTGCTGGAGCTGGAGGGCTATACGGTCCGTACCTGGCAGCGCGGCACGCATTTTCTGGCTGCGGCCGCGAATGAGCCGACGGGTTGCGTGATCATGGATCTGCGCATGCCGGAAATGGACGGGATAGAGGTGCAGCGGCGTCTGAACGAGGCGGAGCTCTATTTCCCAATCATCATGCTGACCGGCCACGGTGACATTGCCTCCACCGTGACCGCGATGAAGATGGGCGCGGTCGATTTCCTGGTGAAGCCGTTCGAGCGGGAAACGCTGCTGCGCGCGGTGGAAAATTGCTGGACGCTGTTCCAGGATAGCGGTGCGCGCCGTCAGCGGGCGATACGCGCCGGGGCCATGGTGGAAAAGCTCACGCCCCGGGAGCGCGACGTGCTGTCGGGCCTGACCATGGGCCTGCCGAACAAGCATATCGCGCTGCAATTGGGGATCAGCCCACGTACCGTGGAAATACACCGCGCCAATCTGATGTCCAAACTGGAGACGCGAAGCCTGTCCGATGCGTTGCGCGTGGCCTTTGCCGCAGGGATTGGCGGGCAGTTGGATTGTTGAGAAGACTGGCGATTTGCGACCTGTAGGTTTTCTGCGCTGAAGAGGCAGTTTCTTGAAAATGCATCGCGTTCGGCCGCCACTTCGGATGAATGAGTCATAAGAGCGGTTCGACCGGCAATGTTTTCGGTCGAACCGCTCTGTCGCGCCTGGATGCCGAGCCTTCGTCCTCCGTTCCATGGCGCGACGATGCCTTTTCCTCCTTGTTCTGGAAGTTCAGCGCGGTCGTCCTGCTGGCAATCTAATCGTGAACAGGGCATCGTCGGGCGCTGCCCCGTTCCTGACGACCTGCAATTGCGATCCGCCATTGGGGGCATGCGGCAGGCTGGTTTGCCTGCTTTTTCCGTCCAGCTGGACAGACGATTTCACCAGCCGCAGCGAGGCCCGTTTGGCGTGAGCCGACCGGCGCCATGAACGTCCTCTCCGCTTTCGCCTGATCAGATCCCAGGTGAGATAGGGCAGCGAAATGACCAGAAGATAAAGCGATACCGGCAACCATATGATCGCGAAGAGCCGATCGCGCCATCCAACCTTCACAATGTTCCGCGACTTGTTCTGCAATCGCCACAGATTGCAGGAACCATGAACCCATATCCCGGAGAGGACTGCCATCGCGATAATCATTGCCATCCTGCTCCATCATCCAATCGCAGCTCTTCGGGATGCGTCGCGAAGCTGTTTTCAGACAAAATATAGATGAAAGTCATCACCTGTCATCTACGCAGGAATACGCACCGATGGATATCGGGACGACCCATCCACCCCTCTGTATTCTTCCGGATTGTACGTAAAGCGATAATATGTCTGATTTGGAGAGGGCAAGGATCGGTTGCAGGAACGGATATTCTGCGACAACTGCGTTTCGATCGAATGCGTGCCATAGCACGGAGAGTCCTCCGAGCGCGCAAAATGAGGTGTGCATGTCGAGAATTGACCTGGCGATGGCGACCCGTCGAGCCGGCGGACGGGGTCCTGCCACGGCGCATCGCGCTGTGCGGATCGGGCTGTGCCTTGCACTTGCCCTGTGGGACATGGTGGCGTTGACATGCGGCCTGAGCGTTGGACTGGCGCTTGCGCCCTTGGATGTCGGGCTTCGCGATAGCGGCGCTTCCGTCGCGGCGCTGCTCATGGCCTATCTCATCATCGCCTTCCACAATCAGGCCTATGACCCCCGCAGCCTTACCAACGCGACGACCAGTTGCCGCAATGCCGGAAGGGCCTTCGCTGGCATGGTGCTGATCTTCTTCCTCCTGCTGTTCGCGGTGAAATCCACCTCGACCTTCTCACGCACCGCAGTGCTGGCCGGGTTGAGCTGTGCGGGCGGGCTGCTGCTTGCGCAACGGTTGCTGCTGAGCCGTCTTATCGAACGTCATTTCGGGGATCGGCTGTTTGCCGAGTTGTTGATCGTGGACGATTGCCCGATCCCCGAGGATCCAGGCCGGTTGGCATTGATCGACGCGCAGGCCGTCGGCCTTCGCGCTGATCTGGACGACCCCTATATGCTGCACAGACTGGGTATGCTGCTGCGCGATCACGATCGGGTGGTCGTCGCCTGTCCAGCTGATCGGCGTGTGGTCTGGGCGCAGATGCTGAAGGGCGGAAATATATTGGGCGAGATCATTTCTCCCGAAGTCGAATCCATGGCGCCGCTGACGGTCGGGCGCTGGCAGGACATGGCTACATTGGTAGTCGCGCGCGGGCCGTTGAACCTGGCGAACCGGGCGACGAAGCGACTGTTGGACCTGATCGTCACGGTGCCCTTGCTGATCGGATTGTTGCCGCTGATGATTGCCGTCGCCATTGCGATCAAGCTGGATTCGCCCGGTCCGGTCTTTTTCCGCCAGCAGCGGATCGGGCGGGGCAACACCTTGTTCAGCATCCTGAAGTTCCGCAGCATGGAGGCGGAGCGATGCGACCTGGACGGCGTCCGGTCGGCCAGCCGCACTGACGACAGGACCACGCGGGTCGGCCGGATCATTCGCCGGACCAGCATCGATGAATTGCCGCAGCTCATCAATGTCCTTCTGGGGGAGATGAGTCTTGTCGGGCCAAGACCTCATGCCATTGGATCTACTGCGGAGGACATATTGTTCTGGCGCATCGACCACCAATATTGGAAGCGGCATGCGTTGAAACCCGGAATCACTGGTCTCGCGCAGATTCGCGGATTCAGGGGTGCAACGGAAACCCGGGCGGATATTTTACGGCGGGTTGAGGCCGACCTTGAATATATGAATGGCTGGAGCCTGATGCGCGACATCGTGATCCTTTTCGGCACCATCCAGATTCTGATGCACAGAAACGCTTTCTGATCCCTTTGCAAGAAGTCATTTCAGGATAGGAAAAGGGGCGATCCGGCCGCATGAGATCAACCCCTCCATCCCGATTTTACCGCGTCCGCTTGAGCATTCCGTGCATGTCGATCCACCGCACGAAGGCGTCGAACCAGCCGGTGCTGGTGGTCGCCTTCGGATACATGCCGAAGCCATGGCCGCCCTTTTCGTACAGGTGGAATTCCACGGGGCGACGCGCTGCACGCCAGTCGTCGATCAGCTTGAAGTCGCGATTGCCGAACAGCGGATCGTCGGCGGCGATGGCCGCGAACATCGGCGGCGCGTCCTGGGGCACGGTCATGCTGCCCAGCGGGCCGTAGATGTTGCCGATGAAGGCGGGTTTCGCCTCCGTGGTCGACAGCGTCGTCGCCATGGTCAGCATCGCCCCGGCGGAAAAGCCGATCATGCCGATCCGGTCAGGATCGACATGCCACTGCGACGCGCGGGCGCGGATCAGCCGAAAGGCCGCCGTGGAATCCGCCAGTTGCGGAGCAAGGTCGGTCGCCGCGGAGGCGGGAGCGGGCAGCGGCGTCCTGGCCGCGCCAGAGAACATTTCCTGCATCGACTGTTCGAAATCAGCCATGTCGGCCGGTGTCGGGCGCAGCCGATATTTGAGCACGAAGGCCGCAACGCCCCTGGCGGCCAGCGCTCGCGCGACGTCATAGCCCTCATTGTCCATGGAAAGCGTGCGGAAGCCGCCGCCCGGCGCCACGACCACCGCCGCGCCCGACGCCTTGGCCGGATCGGGAAGGAAGGGCGTCAATGTCGCCACCGTGACATTGCGCGCAAATCGGCTGCCATATTGGCGGTGCCAGCTTTCCTTTGCCGTGGCGCCGGGAAGCGCGCCGGTGCCCAGTTCGATCGCGTCGGGCTGGGCAGGGGCGGCAATGGGCGTCATCCTGTCGTCCTGTGCCTGCCCCGGTGACGGAGTAGCAAGGGCGCATGCGGCGATGCCGAAGGCGAGGGCGCATGCCGCCGGGAAACGGAAGGGGCGCCGCAATGCGTCGCCGGCAGATAGAAACATCATGTCATCCTCCTCTGATCATCCATTCTCATTGCAGGTCCAGCACAACCACCGACTTGGGCGGCAACGTCACCGTCAGCGCGCCGCCACTGATCTGCGCACCTGCAAAGGCCGCGGGCTTCACCACCTCCGGCGCGTCGAAGCTGTTGTGCGAATTGATGGCCGGGGCGGTCAGGACGCGGCCTGAGACGTTCGCGGCGTTCAGCCCGTCCAGCTTCACCGTCACCGTGTTGGCTTGGTTGGGGTCGAGGTTCGACAGGGCGACATGCACCTTGCCGTCCCGTGCCCGCACCGCCGATCCGCTGACTGCCGGCATGACGAACCTGTCCTTGTTGTACCAGGGCGTGTCGATGTCGATCGGGAGCACCGTCGCGTCCTGCCAGGGCTTGTACATCTCGAAGACATGATAGGTGGGCGTCAGCACCATCTTCCTGCCCTCGGTCAGGATCATCGCCTGGAGCACGTTCACCATCTGGGCGATGGCCGTCATCCGCACCCGGTCGGCATGCCTGGCGAATATGTCCAGGTTGACCGAGGCGACCAGCGCGTCGCGCAGCGTGTTCTGCTGTCGCAGGAAGCCGGGATTGGTACCGGGATCGGGCGCATACCAGGTGCCCCATTCGTCCACCGCCAGGAAGATGCGCTTCTGCGGATCATATTTGTCCATCACCCTGCTGTGGCCGGTGATAAGCTCGTCCATCTTCCAGGTGGCGGCCAGCGTGTCGGCCCATGCGGTCTCGTCGAAATTGACCGGGTCGGCCTTGGGCGGCCAGCCACCCTGCGGCAGCGTGTAATAATGGAGGGAGAGCGCGTCCAGTTGCTTGGCGGCATCGCGCATCATCACCTCGGTCCAGTTATAGTCGCCGCCATTCGCGCCCGACGCGATCCGCACCATTGTCTTGCCAGCGGGAACCTTCAGGAAGGTCGAATAGCGCTTCGTCACGTCGGCGGCATATTCGGCACGCATATTGCCGCCGCATCCCCAAAGCTCGTTGCCGATGCCGAAGGCGGGCAGCGCCCAGGGTTCCTTATGTCCGTTCTTCGCGCGCTCGTCGGCCAGGCTGCCGGCGGGCGCGGTGATATATTCGACCCACTCCGCCATTTCCTGCGGTGTGCCGTTGCCGACATTGCCGGAAATATAGGCTTCCGCGCCCACTTGCCGCAGCAGCTCGAAATATTCATGCGTGCCCACGCTATTGGGCTCGGTCACGCCGCCCCAATTGGTGTTGACCTTGGTCGGGCGCTTTGCCCTGGGGCCGATGCCTTCCCGCCAGTGATATTCGTCCGCGAAGCAGCCGCCCGGCCAGCGGATCACTGGGACGGAAAGGTTGCGCAGCGCGGCCACCACGTCATTGCGGAAGCCGTTGGTATTGGGGATCGACCGATCATTGCCCACCCACAGGCCGCCATAGATGCCATGCCCCAGATGTTCGGCAAATTGCGTGAAGATGCGGCGGTCATAGACCGGACCGGGCCGGTCGGCATGGACGGTGGCGGTGGTCGGCTTGCCGTTGGTATCGGCGCTGGCGGTCGTCGCTGCCAATGCGCTGGCACACAGGAGCAACGCGGCAGTCTTGCGGCGCAGGGTCTTGATCATGGTCGTCCTCTTGGGAAATTGGCGGCGGAATGGGTGAAACCTATTTGGGCAGGGGGATCATTTTGGTGATGGTGTAGCGGGCCTGTTGGCCCTGCACGCCCTCGTCCGGCTGGCCGCTGCCGACGCTCAGGCCATAGTCGCCCGGTATCAGCCCGCGCTCGCCCGCGATGGTGACGAAGCTGAGATCCCGGGGGCTCAAGGTGAATTCGACATTCCTGGTCTCGCCGGGTTTCAGCCTCACGCGCTGGAAGCCCCGCAGGGCAAGGCGCGGCGCGCCCTCGAAGCGGGGCGGCGTGATGTAGAGCTGCGCCACGTCGTCGCCGGCCCGCGCGCCCGTGTTCGTAATGGCGGTGCGCACATGCAGTCCATTCTCGACCGAACCGTTCACCGGTTCGACCGCCAGCGGCGCGTAGCGGAAGCTGGTGTAGCTGAGGCCGTGGCCGAAGGGATAGACGGGCTTCCCCCTGAAATAGCGATAGGTGCGTCCCTCCATCCCATAATCGCCAAAGGGTGGAAGGTCATTCACGCTTCTGTAGAAGGTGACGGGCAGCCGGCCGCCCGGATCAACCCTGCCCGACAGGACATTGCCGATCGCCAGCCCGCCAGACTGGCCCGGATACCAGGCCTCGACGATGGCGGCGGCATTGTCCTTCGCCCAGGACAGGTCGATGGCGCTGCCATTCATGGCGACGATGACCAGCGGCTTGCCAAGCGCCTTGGCCTTTTCCAGAAAAGCGCGCTGGTCGGCGGGCAGGTCCAGCGTCGTCTTGTCGCCGCCGTCGAAACCGTCGACCTTGATGGGCATTTCCTCGCCCTCCAGGTCGGAGGTCAGACCGACCACCGCGACCACGACGTCCGCATCCTTCGCGCCGTTGGTCAGGTCACGGTCAACATCGTCAGTGACGCGCTTCCAGAAGATGGCCGGGCTGGCGGCGACGCCGCTCTCTCCCCGCAGGTGGATGGCGTAGCGCTCGCCCCTGGTCATCCGCACGTCGACCAGCTTGAGCGGTTCTGCCCAGCGCGAATATTCGCTGGCCGAGACGACGGCTCTGTCGTTCAGCGAAACGTCGCCCTTCACGCCGGTCAGGGCCAGCCGATAAACGCCGGTTTCGGGCGCAACCAGATAGCCGCTCCAGCGGACCCGATGCTTTTCCGATACCTGCCTGAACTCGCTCGCCCGCGACACGATGCTGGTCTCGATCCGCGTCAGCACCGGACGGGTTGCAAACTGGTCCTTGCCCGTGGCGTTGAAATATTCGGCCTTGATGCCCGGCTTGCCATCCGGCGTCAGCAGCACGGTGCCCGGAACGAGGTCGCCGTCGGTGATGGACGGGCTGAAGGGGATCACGGTCACGGCATCCCCGCCCATGACCCGCTTCAGGCCTTCGGCAACGGAAATGGGCGGCGCGCTGCGGGCGGAGGAATAATTGCCGCGCAGCACGCGGGTCGCATCCGCCAAAGGTCCGGCCAGCGCGATCTTCGTGCCGGGCTTGAACGGCAAGACGCCGTCATTCTTGAGCAACACGATGCTCTTTTCCGCCGCGCGCAACGCCAGCGCTTGGTGATCGGGCGTGCCGATGGCGCTCGGCGGGGTCGCGTCGGGCTGGCGGGAGGACAGGCCCGGCAGGTCGCCATTGCGGTATCGCGCTGAAAAGAGCCGGACGAGGGCGGTGTCGATGTCGGCCATGCCGATATGGCCCCGCGCCAGCGATTCCTTGTATCGATCGCCCAGGTCGGTGCGCCCGCCCAGCGTCGCGTTGTTGCATTCGCTGTCGACCCCGTATCGCAGGGCAACGGCGACGCCGGTGGCGGCGTCGGGCGCATATTTGTGATGCTCGTAAATATCGACCACGGCGTCGCAGTCGGACACGACATAGCCGATGAAGCCCCAGGCGCCGCGCAGATAATCCTGAAGCAGCATATGGCTGCCGCAGGCCGGCTGGCCGTCGACGCGGTTGTACGCGCACATGATCGACCCGGCCTTGCCCTCGACAATGGCGGCGCGGAAGGCGGGCAGATATGTATCCTCCAGATCGTGCGGCGTGGCGAAGATATTGTCGGTGTGGCGGCTGGGTTCCGGGCCGCTATGGACCGCGAAATGCTTGGGCGTCGCGACCACGAGCGGCAGGTCCGGATTGTCCCCCTGCATGCCCTGGATAAAGGCGACGCCGATCCGCGCTGTCAGATAGGGATCTTCGCCATAGGTTTCCTGACCCCGACCCCAGCGCGGATCGCGGAAGATGTTGATGTTGGGCGACCAGCTGTCGAGGCCGGTGCCGATCCGTCCGAGATGTCCGGTCTGCCGCCCTAAAGTGTGCAGCGCGCGGACCTCTGTCCCGATGGTG
>Ga0207667_10011276_pt1 | contig 10395 bp, 3 predicted proteins | sample KBSCornC52_FD_184301 | JGI IMG/M metagenome (GOLD analysis project Ga0207667, IMG submission 184301) | Corn rhizosphere microbial communities from Kellogg Biological Station, Michigan, USA - KBS Corn C5-2 (SPAdes) (version 2) | ecosystem: Host-associated > Plants > Roots > Rhizosphere > Soil ...
GGCCCGATGAAGATGCCGTCGATGCCGTCGAGCGCGGCAATCGCGTCGATGTGCTCGAGCGCTTCGCGCGTCTCGACCTGCACCAGGAGGCACAGCTCCTCCTCGACGCGGCGCACATAGTCCTTGACCCGCCCGAAGCGCGTGGCGCGCGTGGTGCCGGCAACGCCGCGCACGCCCTTGGGCGGGTAGCGCGTGGCGGCCACCGCCGCACGCGCCTCCTCGACGTTCTGCACATAGGGCAGCAGCAGGCTCTGCGCGCCGATGTCCAGCACCCGCTTGATGTTGACCATGTCGTTCCAGGGCACGCGCACGACCGGCGTGGTCGCATACGGCGCGACGGCCTGCAGCTGCGGCACCAGCGACTCGAGATCGTTGGGCGAATGCTCGGTGTCGATCAGCAGCCAGTCGAAACCCGACCCCGCGACGACCTCCAGGCTGTAGTGGTGCGACAGCGAGCACCACAAGCCGATCTGCTGGCGGCCCGCGGCGAGCGCGTGCTTGAAGGCGTTGCGCGGCAGATCCATGGCTCCTCCGGGCTGCCGGCGCGGCCGGCGTCAGCGAGGATCATAGGACATCGGCGATCCGGGCCGTTCGACCTCGCGCACAAGCACGTCCGCACGCCGGGCGGCGTGGCTGCGGCGCCGATGCCCAAAGCGTGTCGTCCTCGTCGTCCTCGTCGTCCTCTTCATCGTCGTCGTCGAAGTCGTCGTCATCGGGATCGCCGATCGGGACCTCGTCATCGTCGTCGTCACCGGGCCCGGCGATGCCGACGACCCGACTGCGTTGGATGCTCATCGCGATGTCCTGACAAGAAATGACGAAGCGAGGTTACACGGCGTTTCGGACGCGCGCCGGCGCAACAGCCCCACCGGCGAGCAGCACCCGATGGGAACTGGAACAGTCGTGCAAATCCCTCGCTCGCCGCTGCATTGCGCAACTGTTACAGGGTGCGCGGCCGGAACTTGTAAATCTTACAAAACTTTCGACGTACGGTTGCAACACCGGCGGTACGACACGCGCGCGCGCGTTGTATCGGCCCGGGTGTAACGGTACATTTTCGGGCATCCGCCGGGTCGCGCGCGCCTCTTGCGCGCAAACCCCCGGCGCCCGGAGACAAAGCCATGCCATTGGACGATCGCGCACGCGCATCCAACAACGAGATCACCGTCATTCTGAGCGCGCTCAACGCCTTGAAGCGAGGCGACGCAGGCGTTCGCCTGCCGGCGGAGTGGCCGGGATCGCTGGGCCGCGTGGCCGAGGCGTTCAACGACGTCGTGGAGCGCAACGAGCGCATGGCGAAGGAGCTCGAGCGCCTGTCGCGCGTGGTCGGCAAGGAAGGCAAGCTCGGGCGGCGCGGCACGCTCGGCGACGTGACGGGTTTCTGGCGCGATTCCATCGACGCGGTGAACCTGCTGATCGACGATCTCGTGCACCCGACGAGCGAAACCGCGCGCGTGATCGGCGCGGTCGCGCAAGGCGATCTCTCGCAGACGATGGCCCTCGAGGTCGAAGGGCGCGCGCTGCAGGGCGAGTTCCTGCGCACCGCCAAGACGGTCAACAAGATGGTGGATCAGCTCGGCTCGTTCGCGGCCGAGGTGACGCGCGTCGCGCGCGAGGTGGGCACGGAAGGCAAGCTCGGCGGGCAGGCGAAGGTGAAGGGTGTCGCGGGCACGTGGAAGGACCTCACCGACTCGGTGAACTCCATGGCGGGCAACCTCACCGCGCAGGTGCGCAACATCGCGGAAGTGACCACCGCGGTGGCGACCGGCGACCTGTCGAAGAAGATCGCGGTCGACGTGAAGGGCGAGTTCCTGGAGCTGAAGAACACCATCAACACAATGGTGGACCAGTTGCGGTCGTTCGCATCGGAAGTGACGCGCGTGGCGCGCGAGGTGGGCACCGAAGGCAAGCTCGGCGGCCAGGCGCGCGTGGAAGGCGTTTCGGGGACGTGGAAGGACCTGACCGATTCCGTCAACTCCATGGCGTCGAACCTCACCGGCCAGGTGCGCAACATCGCCGACGTGACCAAGGCGGTCGCATCGGGGGACCTGTCGAAGAAGATCACCGTCGACGTGAAGGGCGAGATTCTCGAGCTCAAGAACACCATCAACACGATGGTCGACCAGCTGTCGTCGTTCGCCTCCGAAGTGACGCGCGTGGCGCGCGAGGTCGGCACCGAAGGCATCCTCGGCGGCCAGGCCGACGTGCGCGGCGTGGCCGGCACGTGGAAGGACCTGACCGACTCCGTGAACTCGATGGCGTCCAACCTCACCGGCCAGGTGCGCAACATCGCGGACGTGACCAAGGCGGTGGCGGGCGGCGACCTGTCGAAGAAGATCACCGTCGACGTGAAGGGCGAGATCCTCGAGCTGAAAGCGACCATCAACACCATGGTGGACCAGCTCCGCTCGTTCGCATCGGAAGTGACCCGCGTCGCGCGCGAGGTGGGCACCGAGGGCCGTCTCGGCGGCCAGGCCGACGTGCAGGGTGTCGCAGGAACGTGGAAGGACCTCACCGAGTCGGTCAACTCGATGGCCTCCAACCTCACGAGCCAGGTGCGCAACATCGCCGACGTGACCAAGGCCGTGGCGCGCGGCGACCTGTCGAAGAAGATCACCGTCGACACGAAGGGCGAGATCCTCGAGCTCAAGAACACCATCAACACGATGGTCGACCAGCTGTCGTCGTTCGCCTCCGAAGTGACGCGCGTGGCGCGCGAGGTCGGCACCGACGGCCGACTCGGCGGCCAGGCCGACGTGCAGGGTGTGGCAGGCACGTGGAAGGACCTGACCGACTCCGTGAACTTCATGGCGTCGAACCTCACCGCGCAGGTGCGCAACATCGCGGATGTGACGACCGCGGTGGCCAACGGCGACCTCTCGAAGAAGATCACGGTCGACGTCAAGGGCGAGATCCTCGAGCTCAAGAACACCATCAACACGATGGTGGATCAGCTGCGCTCGTTCGCTTCCGAAGTGACGCGGGTTGCGCGCGAGGTCGGAACCGACGGACGCCTCGGCGGCCAGGCCGACGTGCAGGGTGTCGCCGGCACGTGGAAGGACCTCACCGAGTCGGTGAACTCGATGGCCTCCAACCTCACCGGCCAGGTGCGCAACATCGCGGAGGTGACCAAGGCGGTGGCCGGCGGCGACCTCTCCAAGAAGATCACCGTCGACGTGAAGGGCGAGATCCTCGAGCTCAAGGCGACGATCAACACGATGGTGGACCAGCTGTCGTCGTTCGCCTCGGAAGTGACGCGCGTGGCGCGCGAAGTCGGCACGGATGGACGCCTCGGCGGGCAGGCCGACGTGCAAGGTGTCGCCGGCACGTGGAAGGACTTGACCGATTCCGTGAACTTCATGGCGTCCAACCTCACCGGCCAGGTGCGCAACATCGCCGACGTGACCACCGCGGTCGCGAACGGCGACCTGTCCAAGAAGATCACCGTCGACGTGAAGGGCGAGATCCTCGAGCTCAAGAACACCATCAACACGATGGTCGACCAGCTGCGGTCGTTCGCCTCGGAAGTGACGCGCGTGGCGCGCGAGGTCGGCACCGAAGGACGGCTCGGCGGGCAAGCCGACGTGCAGGGTGTCGCGGGCACGTGGAAGGACTTGACCGACTCCGTGAACTTCATGGCGTCGAACCTCACCGGCCAGGTGCGCAACATCGCCGACGTGACCAAGGCCGTGGCGCGCGGCGACCTGTCGAAGAAGATCACCGTCGACGTGAAGGGCGAGATCCTCGAGCTGAAGAACACCATCAACACGATGGTGGACCAGCTCCGCTCGTTCGCTTCGGAAGTGACGCGCGTGGCGCGCGAGGTCGGCACCGACGGTCGCCTCGGCGGCCAGGCCGACGTGCAGGGCGTGGCCGGCACGTGGAAGGACCTCACCGAGTCGGTGAACTCGATGGCATCGAACCTCACCGGCCAGGTGCGCAACATCGCCGACGTGACCAAGGCGGTGGCGTCGGGCGACCTGTCGAAGAAGATCACCGTCGACGTGAAAGGCGAGATTCTGGAGCTCAAGAACACCATCAACACGATGGTGGACCAGCTTTCGTCGTTCGCCTCCGAAGTGACGCGCGTCGCGCGCGAGGTCGGCACCGAAGGCATTCTCGGCGGGCAGGCCGACGTGAAAGGCGTGGCCGGCACGTGGAAGGACCTCACCGACTCGGTGAATTTCATGGCCGGCAACCTCACGAGCCAGGTGCGCGGCATCGCGAAGGTGGTGACGGCCGTGGCGAACGGCGACCTGCACCAGAAGCTGACCGTGGAGGCCAAAGGCGAGATCGCAGCGCTCGCCGACACGATCAACGGCATGATCGACACGCTCGCGACGTTCGCCGATCAGGTGACGACGGTCGCGCGCGAGGTCGGCGTCGAGGGCCAGCTCGGCGGCCAGGCCAAGGTGCCGGGCGCGGCCGGCACGTGGAAGGGCCTTACCGAGAACGTCAACCAGCTCGCGGCGAACCTCACCACGCAGGTGCGCGCCATCGCGGAAGTGGCCACGGCGGTGACGCAGGGCGACCTCACGCGGTCCATCACGGTGGAGGCGCGCGGCGAAGTGGCCGCGCTGAAGGACACCATCAACGAGATGATCCGCAACCTGCGCGACACGACGCGCAAGAACACCGAGCAGGACTGGCTCAAGACCAACCTCGCCAAGTTCAGCCGGATGTTGCAGGGCCAGAAGGACCTCAACACGGTCGGCCGGCTCATCCTGTCGGAGCTCGCGCCGGTGGTGACCGCGCAGCACTCGCTCTTCTACGTGCTGGACGGCTCGGGCGACCGGCCGGGATTGCAGCTCCTCGCGAGCTACGGCTCGCGCGGCGTCGGCGCGCTCGGCTCGCGGCTCGACCTGGGTGAGGGCCTCGTCGGTCAATGCGCGATCGAGAAGCAGAAGATCCTGCTCTCCAACGTGCCGCACGAGTACATCCAGATCGCGTCCGGCCTGGGCAGCGCCCCGCCGCAGAACATCCTCGTGCTGCCGATCATCTTCGAAGGCCAGGTGAAGGGCGTGCTCGAGCTCGCGTCGTTCGAGCGGTTCAGCGCGACGCACGAGGCGTTCCTCGATCAGCTCACCGAGTCCATCGGCATCGTCATCAACACGATCGAGGCGAATACGCGCACGGAAGACCTGCTGAAGCAGTCGCAGTCGCTCGCCAACGAGCTCACCAACCGGCAGCAGGAATTGCAGCAGACCAACCAGGAGCTCGAGGAGAAGGCCGGCCTGCTCGCGCACCAGAACCAGGAGGTCGAGCGCAAGAACGCGGAAGTCGAGCAGGCGCGCAAGGCGCTCGAGGAGAAGGCGGAGCAGCTGGCGCTCACGTCGAAGTACAAGTCGGAGTTCCTGGCCAACATGTCGCACGAGCTGCGCACGCCGCTCAACTCGCTGCTGATCCTGTCGGACCAGCTCTGCAAGAACCAGGGCGGAAACTTGACGCCCAAGCAGGTCGAGTTCGCGAAGACCATCCACGCGTCGGGCAACGACTTGCTGACGCTCATCAACGACATCCTCGACCTGTCCAAGATCGAGTCGGGGACGGTGATCATCGATCCGACCGACCTGCACCTCGAGGACCTTCGCCGCTACGTGGAGCGCACGTTCCGCCACGTCGCGGAGGCGAAGAACGTCGACTTCTTCATTCGCCTCGACCCACGGCTGCCGAAGTCCATGTTCGCGGACGCCAAGCGCCTGCAGCAGGTCCTGAAGAACCTCCTGTCGAACGCGTTCAAGTTCACCCACGAAGGCAACGTGACGCTGACGATGGAACCGGCGGAAGCCGGCTGGGACCCCGACAACGACGACCTGAACCGCGCATCGGAGGTCATCGCCATCTCCGTTTCCGACACGGGCATCGGCATCTCCGCCGACAAGCAGCAGATCATCTTCGAGGCGTTCCAGCAGGCCGACGGCAGCACGAGCCGCAAGTACGGCGGCACGGGACTCGGCCTCGCGATCAGCCGCGAGCTGTCGCGCCTGCTCGGCGGCGAGATCCGTCTCACCAGCGCACCGGGCATGGGGAGCACGTTCACCCTCTACGTGCCGACCGTCTACGTCGGCACGCGCGCGTTGCGGCGCGGCGCTGTCGGCGAGCGCGACGCGAGCGCGTCCGCGACGCTGCGCGACGCGGGGCGCCCGCAGGTCTACGACGCGCCTGCGCTCACGCCGCCGCCGCAGCCGTCGAAGCTCGTGAACGAGGTCGGTGACGACCGCGATGCGGTCTCGCTGCACGATCGCATGGTGCTGATCGTCGAGAACGACCTCGGCTTCGCCCGGTTCGTTCTCGATGCCGCGCGCGAAAAGGGCTTCAAGGGCATCGTCACGTCGCAGGGCGTCTCGGCGCTCGCGCTGGCGGCCGAGTACAAGCCCGCTGCCATCACGCTCGACATCTTCCTGCCCGACATCGACGGCTGGCGCGTGCTCGAGCGCCTGAAGAACGATCCGCAGACGCGCCACATCCCCGTCGCGGTGATCTCCACCGACGAGGCGCGCGAGCGAGCGCTCGGCTCGGGCGCGTTCGACTTCGTGGCGAAGCCGCTGCAGAGCAAGGAAGCGCTCGACGTGCTGCTGGAGCGCGTGGGATCGTTCGTCGACCGCTCCGAGCGCAACCTGCTGGTCGTGTCACCCGACGCGGGCCGGCGTGACAGCCTCTGCAGCTATCTTCGCGCCGACGACGTCCACGTGCTGTCGGTGGAGGACTACCAGGCCGCCGTGGAAATGCTCGCCGGACATCCCGTCGACTGCGTGGTCCTCGACTCCGCGCTGCCGGCGCCCGCGCAGGGCGCGCTGGACGGCGACACGGACCTCCTCGCGCAGCTCGCGTCGCGTCCCGTGGTCATCTACAGCGAACCCAATGGCGGCGAGTCGACCGGCGCCGAGCACGACCGCTGGTCGCGCTTCGTACGCCATGCGGTGGTGCGCGAAGCGCACACGCCCGCGCGCGTGCTCGACCATGCGAGCTTCTTCATGCACCGCGCGCCCACGCGCATGCCGGACGTGCATCGCGACGCGCTTCGCCAGCTCTACGATGCTGACGACTCGCTGAAGGGACGCAGGGCGATGGTGGTCGACGACGACATGCGCAACATCTTCGCGCTCACGTCGCTGCTCGAGGACCGCGGCATGCACGTCGTGTCGCACGACAACGGCCGCGACGCGATCACCGCGCTGCAGGAGCGGCCGGACGTCGACGTCGTGCTGATGGACATCATGATGCCGGAGATGGACGGCATCGACACGATTCGCGAGATCCGCCGCATTCCCGCCTGCAAGAACGTGCCGATCATCGCCGTCACGGCGAAGGCCATGAAGGGCGACCGCGAGAAATGCATGGAAGCGGGCGCATGGGATTACCTCGCCAAGCCGGTCGATACCGATCTCATGGTCGGAACGCTGAGAGCCTGGCTGAGACGCTGACCAAGCGAGCGCGCCGCATGTCGCCCAAAGCGAACATCCTCGTCGTCGACGACCGGCCGGACAAGCTGCTGGTCGTCCAGGCGATCCTCGACGAGCTCGGCCAGAACCTCTACACGGCCGCGTCCGGCGAGGAAGCGCTGCGCCACATCCTCGCGCGCGATTTCGCGCTGATCCTGCTCGACGTCAACATGCCGGGTCTCGACGGCCTCGAGACCGCCGCGCTGATCCGCAGCCGCAAGCGCTCGGCGCACATCCCGATCATCTTCATCACGGCGGACTACGCCGACGAGTTGCGGACCGCCAAGGGCTACTCGCTCGGCGCGGTCGATTACATCACCTCGCCGATCGTTGCCGAGGTGCTTCGCGCCAAGGTCAAGGTATTCGTCGACCTGTACCTGCTCGCCGAGCAGGCGAAGCAGCAGGCGCAGCAGCGCATCGCGCTCGCCGAGGAGAAGGCGGCGCGCGAGGCTGCCGAGCGCGCGACGCGGCGTCTTGCCTTCCTGGCCGAGGCGACCGGCACCCTTGCGGCATCGCTCGACGTCGCGGCGTGCGCGCGCGAGCTCGCGAAGCTGCTCGTTCCCGCGATCGCCGACGTGACGCTTCTGCGCCTGCACGACGAAGGACGCGAGGACCACGCGGAGATTGCCTGGCTCGACGCGTCATCGCCGCAGGGTGTCGCGCTGCGCCCTCTCGACACGCCGGCGCCGCGGTGGCTCGACGAGATGATGGCGCGCTGCACGCGATCCGCGCGCGCCGAGATCCTCGCGCCGCAGGTCGATGGCGGCGCCACCGCACCCGGCGCACCGGCCATCAGCGAGGCCTACTGCGTGCCGCTTGCGGCGCGTGGACGCACGCTCGGGGTGCTCGTGCTCGGCCTCGCGGGAGGCGCGCGTCACTTCGACTCGGATGCGCTCGCAACCGCCACCGACCTCGCGAGCCGTGCCGCGATCTCGCTCGACAATGCGATGCTGTATCGGCGCATCCACGAGGAGGATCGTCGCAAGAACGAGTTCCTTGCGATGCTCGCGCACGAGCTTCGCAATCCGCTCGCGCCCATCAGCAATGCCGTGCACGTGATGAACGCCCAGGAGCACGAGCCGGGCCGCGTCAAGTGGGCCCGCGAGGTGATCGGCCGGCAGCTGAAGCAGCTCGTTCGCCTGGTCGACGATCTCCTCGACGTCTCGCGCATCACGCGCGGCAAGATCGATCTCAAGGTCGAGACGCTCGACGCCGGCGCGGTGATCGCCGCGGCGGTGGAGACGAGCCGTCCCAACGTGGACCAGCAGGGGCACACGCTGACCACGCTCGTGCCGCCCGAGCCGATCCGCTTGCGCGGCGATTTCGCGCGCGTGGCACAGGTGCTTGCGAACCTCATCAACAACGCGGCGAAATACACGCCGCGGGGCGGACGCATCTCGGTTTCGGCGGAGCGGGAGGATCGCGAGGTGATCTTCCGCGTGCGCGACTCGGGCGTCGGCATACCCGAGCAATTCCTCGGGACGATCTTCGAGCCGTTCACGCAGGTCGACCGCACGCTCGACCGTTCGCAGGGCGGACTCGGTATCGGGCTCACCCTCGTGCGCAGTCTCGTCGAGATGCAGGGCGGCAGCGTGAGGGCGATCAGCGGCGGACGCGACCAGGGCAGCGAATTCGTCGTACGGCTGCCCGCGCCGGCCGAGGCCGACCTTCCGAGGACGGCTCCCGAGGCCGCAGCGCGCGTCGACATGTCGGCGGCAGGCTTGCGCGTGCTGGTCGTCGACGACAATCGCGACGTCGCCGACACGACCGCGACGATCCTGCGCCTGTCCGGCTGCGACACGCACGTCGCCTACGACGGGCACACGGGACTCGAGGCCGTCGAGCGCCTGAACCCCGACGCGATCCTGCTCGACATCGGCCTGCCGGGCCTTGACGGCTATCAGGTCGCGGAGCGGTTGCGCGCGAAGCCCGCACACCGCCGCACGCTCGTCGTGGCGGTGTCGGGCTACGGCCAGGAAGAGGACCGCGCGCGGTCGAAGGCGGCCGGCTTCGACTATCACGTCGTCAAGCCGATCGACCCCGTCGTGATCACCGGCCTGCTCGGGTCGCTGCGCGAAAGCCGCACGCCCGCGCTGCTGCCTGAGAATGTCGTGCACTTCCCCGCACGACGCATCGCCGACTAGCGATCGATCGCGCGCCGCGAGTCGGGCGCGAGGGCGCACAGCGCCTCGCCCAACGCGGCGGCCACCTCGCGCCGCATGCGTCGCCATGCCGGGCCTCCACCGACCGGATGGCGCTGGTTGACCTCGAGCTCGACGCCCACGTAGTCGTCGACACCGAAGCGACGCCGCAGCATCGTCGTGAGGCCGTCGCCGGCGCCGGCGTACGGGTAGTTGCGGCGCACGCGCCCCAGCGCGCGCCGCTCCAGGCTTTCGCGCCAGCGGGTGCAGAGCATCACCTCGCGTGACCGCGCGGGATCGTACAGCAGCCCGATGTCGGCATTGCGAACGACGCCGTCGAGCTCGGGCGTGAACGAATGCGAGCCGATGTGGACGACACGCGCGCCGCGTGCGACCGCACCCGAGACGTCCTGCACGACGGCGTGGTGATACGGCTGGTAGTACGCCTCGAAGAGATCGCGGCGCAGTGACGGGGGCGCGCGGCGCACGATCGCGGAGAACACCCGCGGGTTGTGCGGCGAGCGATTGAGCTCGACCAGCAGGCGGCTGACCGTCGTGGCGATCAACGTCGCGCCCGTGGACGCGGCGAGCGTTCGTGCCATCGCGAGCGCGCCGGGATCGTAACCGCGGTGCGATGCAAGCAGCGCCGCCTCGCCTTCGAACCAGCGACGATAGCGCGAAGGAATGTGGTTGCCGCCGTGCTCGCACGTGACGAGCACATGGATCGGGCGGGACGCACGCGGCCCCATGGCATACGCCTTCCCGCCATGTGCAGAGTGCACCGACGCCGCGTGGCCGCCGTTCATGCCGGC
>Ga0207667_10011277_pt1 | contig 10394 bp, 12 predicted proteins | sample KBSCornC52_FD_184301 | JGI IMG/M metagenome (GOLD analysis project Ga0207667, IMG submission 184301) | Corn rhizosphere microbial communities from Kellogg Biological Station, Michigan, USA - KBS Corn C5-2 (SPAdes) (version 2) | ecosystem: Host-associated > Plants > Roots > Rhizosphere > Soil ...
GTGACGGACAGCCCATTGTCGTCGATGCAGCGAGTGAGGGCGTGGGCGGGCGAGAGAGTGTACGGGGTACTGTCGACGACCAGGGGGCAGCCGTCCTGCAGCACGCCGTCTTGGCAAACCGTGGACTCACACAAGCCTTCGGTGCAGCGCTTGGTGCTGCAGTCCGCGTCTTGCTTGCAGTGTTGGCCGAGGGCGCACGCCGGGCACTTGCCGCCGCAGTTCATGTCCGTTTCGTCGCCGTTGACGGCAAGGTCCGTGCACGTCGGCGGCTGACAAACCTGGTTCGTGCAGATGGCGCTCTGGCAGTCGGTGCCGGTGACGCACTTGGCGTCGGCGGGGCACGGATCACAAGTGCGGCCGCCGCAGTCGATGTCCGTTTCGTCCACCGTGCGCAGCTTGTCGCCGCAGTCGGGCAGCTCTGGCGGGTCGCCGCCCGCGCCGGCTTCACCAACGGTTTGGCTGCCGGCGGTCGCAGCGCTGCCGCCCTGAGTGCCCGCGCCGCTCTGCGTCGCTGCGCCGGCCGAGCCGCCCTGGTCGCCCGCTGCCACCATGCCGCCGTTCCCGGCGCCGGCCTGGCCGCCCGTGGCCGCGTTCGAACCGCCGTTGGGCTCGTCGCTCCCGACGCTCAAGTAGTCGAGCGAGTGCAGCGAGCAAGCGCCCGACAACGACAGCGTCGCGGCCAATGCGGCCGCCGAAGCGTGAGCGCGCCGCATCAGAAATTGCTCCCGTAAGCCAGGCCGCCGCTGCCTGGCGACGCCAGCACCATCAGCCTCGGCGGCGATGCGGCTCCCTGAGCTTGCGACGCGCCGCCACTGAAAAACAGGTACGCGCTCACCGCCAAGGACGCCACCCCGACCCCGAGCGATACGTCGGCCAGCAGGTACTTGGTGCGCACCTCCGAGACGCGACTGTCACTGCAGTCCGGCGCACAGCTGGCCTGCAGGCGATTTTCGTTGCTGTGGCCCCACGCGCCGAGGCCGGCAAAACCAGCAACGCCCAGCACACTCACGCCCGCAAAAATGCCCGGCATGAGCAGCGAGCGCGGCCGGGCCATCGCCCTGGCCGCGGGCTCTTCGACAACCGGCGCCGTCAGCGGTTGGAGCTCGACCTCGATCAAGCGATTGCGCTCGCCCCGCGCGACCACGAAATGTTGGGTCAGACTGCGCTGGCTGGGCGCGCGGAAGACGAAATCGTACTCACCTGGGTCCAGCTCCACGACTTGTCCGTCCAGGCGCGCCGCCAGCACACGCTCGCCGAGCGCGACTTGGACGTTCGACACGTCACGCCCCTGGCTGCGCGCCGCGAACACCAGCGTAGGCACCTCTTCCTGCACCTCGGCGAACCAGACGGTGCAGTCGGTGCGAATGAACTCCGGGCACTCGTCACGCGCACAGCTCTGCAACGTGCTGCGCGCGGCAATCAACTCTCCGGATTTGCGCTGCACTTGCGCTTGCTCGTACGCGGTCGCGCACTGGGCGTTGGTCTGCGAAGTTTCCTGCGCAAAAGCGTGGCTGCTCCACGAAGCAAACGCCGCGAGCACGACGCCGAATGACGTCCCATGACCCTTCACAAGCATTCTGGTTTGACCCGTCGAACGCCCGAAGCATCGATGCGATAAGGTGGATTGCAAGCGGCGGTGCGAGCGGCACCGACATGAGACGCGGATGACGCCGCGCGGGCCGGCTTCTTGTTGGCGGCCTTCACTTCTGCCGAAGGCGCCGGCGAAAGCGGCATGGAGTCGGCGGAGACGACCGGCATTTCTTCGGCTGGCCCGTGCGGCGGAGCCACACTGGCAGGCGGCGCCGGCAGTGCCACGGCCGCGATCGGCGGGCGGCTGGCACTGAGCGGCAGCGGCGCCGGCACCGAGCGCCCGACCAGCAACCACACCAGCACCGCGCTCTGCACACCAATGCCCGCAAACAACCACGGGGCGCGACGACGCCAACGGGATCGCGGAGGATGCGGTGAAATCGACGTGCTCGTCGTGGCTTGGGTGTGAGACTCGGTGCGCTCCTGCGTCGGCGGCAGCGCGGCGTAGGGCGACGATCCCGTGACCACCGGCAACGGCACCGCTACCTGCGTGTGGATCGCGCTCGCTTCCAGCTTCTGCAGCATGTCGAGCCGCGTGGCCAGGCTTTCGGCAGCCAAGCTAGTGACCCAAGCCGCCACGTCGCGACGCGAGCCTTCTTCGGCCGCGTCACGCAACGCTTCGGCAAACTCGTGCGCCGACTGAAAGCGCTGCTGTACGTCGCGCTGCAGCGCCCTGAACACGACCTGATCGAGCGCCGGAGAAACCGCGCGATTGATCGTGCTGGGCGCGACGATGGGCGCCTTCAACAGCAGGTCGACGACGTCGCGCGAATCGGGCGAGAAGAACAAGCGACGCCCGGTAAGCGCCTCCCACAGCACGACGCCGGCCGCGAACACGTCGGTGCGGGCGTCCACCGCCCTGCCCTGCACCTGCTCGGGCGACATGTACGCGACCTTGCCTTTGATGGTGCCGGCGGCGGTGGCTTGGGACCGCAGGGCCGCTTGCGCAATACCGAAATCCAGCACGCGCGTATTCCCGTCCGCGCCCACCATGATGTTTTGCGGCGACACGTCGCGATGCACGATGTCGAGGCACGTCCCGGCCCGACTGGCGGTGTGGGCGGCATGCAGCCCATCCAGAGCATCGCAAAGGACGCGCACGACCACTGCCAGCGGCGTAACCTGCGACTTTTGCCGCGCTAGGCGCAAAAGTCCAGCCAGGGTCTCGCCATGGACGTACTCCATGACGACGAGCAGCTCGCCCTGTTCCGCTACGACGTCGAGGGACGCCACCACGTTGGGATGGTTGATGGACGACGCAAGACGAGCCTCGTCCAAGAACATCGAGACGAACTCAGGCTCGCTCGCGAATTCTTGGTGCAAGCACTTGATGGCCACCAGCTTGGAGAAGCCGGCGGGCCCGAGCAGGCAACCCAAGTGGACCGTGGCCATGCCGCCCGAGGCCAGCTCGGCGTAGACTTGGTAGCGCCCTACCACGCGGTGAGGACGGGCCACTTTCGGGCGCGGGCTGACCATGAGAACTCTCAAGGGTAGCAGCCGCGTCCGCACCCGGGGTGAGGGCATACAACCGTTTTGTGAGCGAGCACCTCACACTCGCCCACAATGAAGGATGCTTCGAGCGCCGGGCTCCGAGCTTCGAATTCGAGCGCCGACTCAGCTCTGTTTCTTCACGGCTTCGAACTCGGCGAGCAGCTGCTTGGCTCGCTCTTCACCGAGGGCCTCCTGGGCCTTGGGGAAGAACTCGCTCTCTTCGTGGTCCACGTGTTTTTCGACCAGGTCGGCCAGGCGCTGGAACGTCAGGCCCCACGCCGCATCGTCGAACGCGAGGCTGTCCACGTCAGCCAGGGCAATCTCGAGCTCGCTCGCCTCGCGCGCGTGGGTCAGCTCGATCGCGCTCACGCCGGGTAGATGGGCCAGCGCGGGATACACGACCTTCAGCTCGCCCTTCTCGTGTGACAACAGCTCGCGGCGAATTTTTGGATAGAGATCGGCGCGCACCGCTGGGTCATCGCTCTTGGCGACGCGCTTGATCAGTGCGCCGACCTTGCCGTGCTCCTCCATCAAATGCATGAACACACCGGTCAACCCTTTGAAGCCGGCCTTCACGTCTTTGGCAGCGCCCATCAGTCCCGACATCACTTTGTCTACGTTGTTCGGCATGGGGATCTCCTGCGCCGGGAAGGGCAAGTCACGTGCCGAAGCCGGGGTTGGATCACGGCGCCCGAAAAGGCACTCAACTCTGGACGCTGGCTCACGCGCGACGCGCAGACTTGCCCCACCCGTGACCAATCGGCAGCGCCCCTCAGGTCCCCTCTCCTAGGATGACGCCGCGCTCTCGTTGGGCCTAGCGTTTGCAAGCACCGCGCGAATGACGCTCACACTCACCGGACTGTTGATCCTCCTAGTCATTGCCGGCATCTGTGGCGCAATCGGCCGCGCTATCGCGGGCGGCACGCAGGGCGGGTTCCTGGTGTCGATTGCCGTCGGGTTCGTCGGCGCCCTGTTGGGCTCCTTCGCGGCGGGCTATTTTCACCTGCCCGAGCTGGTCATGATCGCGGTGGAGGGTCGGGCCTTCCCCGTGGTTTGGTCGATCATTGGCGCCGCCTTGTTCGTCGCGCTCATCCACTTGCTCAGCGGTGGCTCTTCGCGTCGCTTTCGCTCGTATCCGTAGCGACGCAGCTTCGTGACGCCGCGGGGCCCGGCCCCGCCAAGGCCCTGCGCTGAGGTGCCTCCAACAGCTGGTCGCAGGGTTTTGCGCCCTGCCGGCCTTGACGGAAGCTGTCGCGCGCACTAATTAACCTTTAGGTTATTTAACCCTAAGGTAAATTACAGAATGCCGACGACCGATCGCTTGAGCGAGACCTTCGCGGCGCTAGCCGATCCGACCCGACGTGCCATCGTCGCCCGCTTGGCCCTGGGTGAGGCCACCGTCGGGCAGCTGGCGGAGCCGTTCGCGATCAGCGCGCCCGCCATCTCCAAACACCTGAACGTGCTCGAGCGCGCCGGCCTCATCTCGCGCGGGCGCGATGCGCAGTGGCGTCCCTGTCGTTTGCAGGCCGCGCCGCTGCAAGAGGTCGCCACCTATATCGACGGCTACCGGCAGTTCTGGAACGAGAGCTTCGACCGCTTGACCGACTATTTGCTGCGCGAAACGCAGCCCCGCTCCAAGAAAGACGAGAGTCATGGCATCCCCAAGCGCAAGCGACGCTGAATATCTACGCATCGAACGCACGCTCCCGGCGCCCCGCGCGCTGGTGTACCGCGCCTTTACCGACCCCGCGCGTATGCTCGAGTGGTTCGGCCCCCACGGTTTTACCGCGACCGGCGTGCAACTGGACGTTCGGGTGGGCGGGGCATGGCGCGGCGGCATGCGAGGCCCAGATGGGCGAGAGCTGGTCGCATCCGGCGTCTACCGCGAAGTGGTAGCGAACCAGCGTCTGGTCTTCACCTACGCCTGGGAGAACGACGGCGCCCGTGGACATGAAACCGTGTGCCAGCTCGAGCTTGCGGACGCGGGTCAGCAAACTTTGCTGAAATTTTCGCAGGGGCCATTTCAGACCTCGGCGGACGCCCTCGATCACCAGGGCGGCTGGGGCGAGGCGTTCGATAAATTGGCGGCAGCGGTGGCGCAATGAAGCAACACCTCACCGGCAGCTGCCACTGCGGCAACGTGCGGTTCGTCTGCGAGCTCGAGCTCGATCAGCCCACCCTGCGCTGCAACTGCTCCATCTGCGCGAAGGCTCGCTATTGGCTGGCGCCCGTGCCGGCCGCCGACTTTCGGCTGCTGCAGGGGGAAGAGGCGTTGGCTGAGTATCGCTTCGGCCCCGGTCAAATCGCGCACCGCTTTTGCCGCCGCTGCGGCATCAAAGTCTTCGGGCAAGGCAGCGCGCCCTCGCTCGGCGGGGCCTTCTACGGCGTCAACGTCGCCTGCCTCGATCTGTCACCGGAAGCCCTCGCCGACCTGCCCATCGCGTACCTCGACGGGCGGCACGACGCGCAGGGCACCCCGCCCGCCGTCACGAGCTACTTGTAGCCCCACGGCAGCAACGGACAACGCGTCGCCGCTTCTAAGAATCCACACATCTTGGGCTGCCAATCCGCAGCCTGAATCGCAGAAGCTTCTGTGGCGGCGAAAGGCCACCTCGTACGATCGAGATTTTTTCACAGGGAGGATGGGAGGACGGGAGGACGAGATAGAGGCGAGAATTTTGGGGTTCGCGCTGCCGCCAGCGAGTCGGCAGGGAGGTCGCGTGGTTCACCCCTCCAGGTTTCTCCCGAGGGAAATATTTTTGGTGCCAGCGCGCTCAGGTGATGGCGAGCCCGCCGTCTACGACGAGCTCCGTGCCGGTGACGTACGACGCCGACGCCGACGCCAAGAACAGCACCGCCCGCGCCACTTCCGCGGCGGCACCGAAACGGCCAAGTGGAATGCGCGCCGTGTACTTTTGGGCCGTGGCCTGAGCGACGTCAGCGGGCAAACCAAATTTCTGCTGAATCGGCGTGAGGATGGTGGCGGGGCAGACCGAGTTCACGCGCACTCCCCGCGGCGCCAGCTCCACCGCCAAGGCCCGCACCAAGGCCGCCACCGCGCCTTTGCTGGCCGAGTAAATCGACAACCCGGGGGCCGCGCGCTGATCGGCCACGGACGTATTGACGATGATCGAAGCCCCTGGCCGAAGGAGCGGCAACAGCTTCTGCAGCGTGAAGACGACACCCTTCACGTTCACGTCCATGTGCTCTTCGTAGAAGGCTTCGTCCACCGCCTCGAACGGCGCCAGCTGCGCGATGCCGGCGTTGAGGAACACCACGTCCAGCTTGCCGAAGCGCCGCTCGAGCTCGGCCGCCAGCTCGGTTGCGTCCGCCAGCGAGCGCGCGTCCGACCGCAGCACCAGCACGTCGCTCGGCAGCTCTCGGCTGGCCGCCGCCAACGTATCTGGGTTCTGCCCGGTGATGGCGACGCGGGCACCGGCGGCGTGGAGCAACTCCGCCGTCGACCGGCCAATCCCCGTCGTGCCTCCCGTGACTAGCGCAAATTTTCCGGCAAATTCAGCAATGCTTTTGTCGTTCATGGGCTTCTTTCATTTTTGACAGAACGGTCAATAATTAGACGAGATCAAAGTGCGGTCAGGGAAAGCCGAGCTCAGCCCAGCAGCAAACGCGCGGTCTGCACGACGCCGCGCACGAACGCCGGGTCGCGGTTGGCGCGCGCCACCACCGCCAGCCCCTGCGCCAGCGTGAGCAACGAGCGAGCCGTGTTCTTCACGTCGAGCGTTGCCGGCACTTCACCGTCGCGCTTGGCCCGCCGCAGCGTGCGCGCGAACGCGGCCTCCATCAGCTCGAGCTTGCGACGCAACACTCCGGACACTTCGGCGTCGGCGCTACCAAACTCGGGCACGGAGTTGCCGACCAAGCAGCCGTGAAATTCGGGCGAGCTTGCCGTCGCCTCCCATGCGCCAAGCACCTGCTCCAGGTTGGCGCGCGCCGAGCCCGGCGCGTCCAGCACGGCAAACCCCGGCTCCAGCACGCGCTGGAAGTAGTGCTCGACGACCGCCAAGAACAAGCCGCGCTTGTCGCCGAAGACGCCGTAAAGGCTCTGCCGCCCAAGGCCAGTAGCGCGCTCCAAATCGACCAAGCCGGTGGCCTCGTAACCCTTCTTCCAGAAGACGAGCATGGCTTGCCCCAACACCTGCTCGACGTCGAAACCACGGGGCCTTCCTGCCACGCCCTGTGTTACTTGTTTCTTGACCGTTCTGTCAACAATACCCGTTGCGACCCGCGAGGGCGCTTCCCCCTCCCCCGTCATATGCAACCTGACGGTTGCGCATGAGGTGCGGGTGCGCTAGACGCTGGGCAACCCAGAGGTTGCACATGTCCAACACCGATCGCATCGAAAAGCAGGTTGTTTTGCGCGCACCGCGCGAGCGCGTCTGGCGCGCCATCAGCGAAGCGGAGAGGTTTGGGGCGTGGTTCGGCGTCCAGTTCGATGGCCCCTTCGTGGCAGGAGCCAAGCTAACCGGGCGCATCGTGCCCACCCAGGTCGACCCCGAAATTGCCAAGAGCCAAGAGCCGCACGCCGGCAAGCCATTCGAGTGGGTCGTCGATCGCGTCGAGCCTTTGCGCTCCATTTCGTTCCGCTGGCATCCGTTCGCGATCGAGCCGGGAGTGGACTACTCGCACGAGCCGTCGACGCTCATCGTGTTCGAGCTGGAAGACGCCGCCGAAGGAACGAAGCTGACCATCACCGAGTCCGGCTTCGATCGCATCCCGCTGGAGCGCCGCGCCAAGGCCTTTACCGCCAACGAGCAGGGTTGGACGGCGCAGGCGCGCTTGCTCGAAAAGTACTTGGCAAGCCCCCAGGGCACCGTTTGAGCAATGGCTGCCACTCACAGCTCGATTGCCTCGAAGCTACGCGGAGCCGCCCCTGTGTTTGCCGCGCTCGGTGACGACACCCGACTCGCGCTCGTCGCTCGCTTGTGCAGCCAGGGCCCGCAATCCATCGTGCGCCTCAGCGATGGCGCAAAGGTGACTCGCCAAGCCATCACCAAGCACCTGCGTACGCTCGAAAGCGCCGGCCTGGTCAGCAGTGCGCGCGAAGGGCGCGAGCAGGTTTGGCAAATCCGCCCGAAGCGCGTGGCGGAAGCGCGCCAATACCTCGACTCGATCTCGGCCGAGTGGGACCAAGCAATCGAGCGCTTGCGCGCCTTCGTGGAGACGACCGAACCGTAGCGGCTCGCTCTCGAGCTCGGCCGTCGGCTCCGCGATGGATGGGGCGTCAACGTGTCTCCCTCGGGCAGCCGAGGGAGACGTCGCGTCGACTAGGCCAGCATGCCGTCGTACGTGCCGGAGCCGATAGCGGGCGCGGTGCCACCCTTGTCGCGGGTTGCGGCCGCCATGATCGAGTTCAAGACCTTGGCGTTGGCCGCACCAGCGGTGTCGACGTAGGCACCTTGCTTGAGGAAGCCGCCGCCGCTGCCCCAGATGATCATCGGCACACCGCGCGTCGAATGCGACGGGCCATCGGCAATGGTGTTGGTCCAGATGATTTGAGCGTGGTCTTGCAGGCCGTGCGCTTTGAAGGCGTCGAGGCCGGCCAAGAACGTCTGCATGCGCAGCGTATCGATCTCATGATGCGCCGCTTCGGCGGTGGGGTTGTTGCCGGAGGCCGAGTCCGACTGAATGCGGTGACTCAGTTGGTGAAAGGTCCAACCCAGGCCGGAGTTCGACGGCACGTCGTACTTGGTGCCGTCGGTGCCGTCACCCCACTGCAAGGTGGCGACGCGGTTGTAGTTGCAGCCGAAGGCTACGGCCATGATCTGCAGGTGCAGCTTGACGTAGTCCTCCATCTGCGCGCTCTTGAAGGCGAAACCCGACTTGAGCGCCTCGTACTTGTCGGCGGGGACGCCGTCCATCGAGCACATGGCGCCAGTGGGAGCCATGCCACCCATGGTCACCTCGATGTCGCGGATGGCTTGGAAATGTTGATCGAGCCGTTGCTTGTCGGCCGCGCTCAGCACCGACATGTTCATCAGGCTCTTCAGCTCACCGCGCACCAGGTCGTTGACGCTCTTGCGCTTGTTCGCCAGCTCTTGAGCGACTGGATCCACCGTCGGAGTCGTCGTGCCGGTCGTCGGTGTCGTCGGGGCGGACGACGCCAACCCCACCACCTTCGCGTAGAGGAGGTACGGGTTCACGTCGGCGGACCGCACCTGACCAGCGCCCGCGGCCTTGAAGGAAATGCGCTCGGCGATGAACCCCTTGGAGCCGGAGTACAAGGCCAACGGATCAGCGCCGCCCAACGCTTTGGCGATCATCGTGTCCGCGGACGGACCGGCCGAGTACGCCGTATTGCCGGTAGAGCCCGGCGCGAGGCCGGTGAGCGTCTGGACGTTGCCTTCGGCGTGACCGCAGCTCTTGGGGCCCGGGTTCGGGTAGTTGAGGCCCTTGAGGAAAAGCAGGTTGGCGGCGTGCGGCGAGAGCACGCTGGTAGCCATGCCCGTCGCTCCGGCAAGACCGGCCGTCGTCAAAGCACCGGTAGCTGAGGGGAAGAAGTTCTTACCCACGACGCCGTTCTGGGCGACCACGAACATGGTGAACACGGGTGAGGCGTCGGCTGCCCAAGCCGAGCGGCTCGGCAAGCTCTCGAGGAAAGGCAGCCCAACGGCCACGGTTCCGGCACCAGTCAGGAATGCACGACGATTGAGGAAGCGGCGATTCATGGCATTGGCCTTCGTATTCACTGGGCACCTCCCGAACGAACTCGGAAGGCATCTTGCTGGACGAGGTCGAGCATGACCTTCTTCACGGAGCTACCAGAGGCGGCGCTGGTCGAAGCCAGCTCGGTCAAGAGCGCTCCGTCACCCTCGACGATGTCGCGTTGCAGACCGAAGCTGGCAAGCTTCTTCGAGTAGCAGAGGTGGGCCTGTTGATCGCTGGCGAGCACGTTCATGAGCTCGGCCGCATTCTTGTAGGTCTTGGTGCCATCGACGAAGTCGAACGAGCCGCTCGCGTCGATGGGCAGCATGTCACTACCGTTCACTTCGGTGTCGCGGTACTGGCCCATGCCGTCGAAGTTCTCGAAAGCGAACCCGAGCGGGTTGATCATGTTGTTGTGACAGGCCGAGCCGCAGTCCTTCGTGTGCGCGTCGACGCGCATGCGATTGGTCTGTCCCGGCATCACGGCGGGGAGCGGCGGAATCACGGCTGCGGGCGGGCCGAGCGGCGCGCACAACACGTCCAGCGCCATGCTGACGCCGCGGTGAATGGAGTCAGGGTCGCCATTGTGAGCGTAGAGCACCAAGTAGGGCAGCTGCATGAAGTAACCGAGGCGACTGCCGCCCAGGTCC
>Ga0207667_10011279_pt1 | contig 10393 bp, 12 predicted proteins | sample KBSCornC52_FD_184301 | JGI IMG/M metagenome (GOLD analysis project Ga0207667, IMG submission 184301) | Corn rhizosphere microbial communities from Kellogg Biological Station, Michigan, USA - KBS Corn C5-2 (SPAdes) (version 2) | ecosystem: Host-associated > Plants > Roots > Rhizosphere > Soil ...
CGTTGATACCGATATAGGCGCCGGTCCAGTTATAAGCCGCCATGTACTCCGGCGCCTTCACGGGCATCGCAGCATGGCGGCGCGGCAGATCGGCCGCACTGGCTGCGCTCATCATCGTCACGACGGCGATGGCGCTCACGCCCGCCAGAATTACGCGCTTCATTCCAACTACCTCCTGAAGGGGCCCCCGGACCCCTGATGTCGATGGCGCGCAAGTTATTCGAAATTGAAATCGCGTCTAGTGCAAGAAAGACACAGGCACGTGTAAGTTATCAAAAGTATAGTCATCATTCTGTCGAGTGTTTGCCGCGTTTCAGCCGCAATGTGATCTGGCCATGTCGCCATCGATACTTTCAATTCGCGGCGAGATCGGAACAATAAATTTCACGACATCATGGAATAAAAAACCCCGGGCGTTGCCGCCCGGGGCGAATACTTGGATACCGAAGCGGCGGTCTAGAAGTGGTAGTTCACGCCGAGCCGCAGCACGCTGGCGCTGAAGCCGTTCTCGTTGCCGGTGATCGAGAAGCTGCGGCTGCCGAGATCCATGTAGAGGTACTCGACCTTGGCGGACCAGTTCGGGGCCAGGCCGACTTCCATACCGGCGCCCAGGGTCCAACCAAACTCGGTCTTGGTCTCGGTGAGGCCGCTGAGTTCGCCCTTCAGGTCGCCATAGGCGAGACCGCCGGTGCCGTAGAACAGGATGTTGTTCATGGCGTAGCCGATGCGGCCGCGCAGAGTACCGAACCAGGGGTTCGAGAACTTCCACGGCGCGAACGTGTCATCGGCGCCCGAAAGCTGAAGGTCGGTTTCACCGCCGAACACGAACTGGCCGTTCTGCCAGTTGTAGCCAGCCTGGACGCCGCCAGCGAGGCCCGACGGATTACCCGCGGTGGCGCTGACCTTGCCCCATTCGTAGCCGGCGTTGAGACCGGCATAGAAGCCGGCCCAGTTGTAGCCGGCGGCCGGAGCCGGCGCGTAGTACGGCGCCGGGCCGCGGCCCAGATCGGCGGCGCTGGCCGCCCCCGCCATCAGGACCGCAACGGCGGCCGCGAGAACACTGCGTTTCATGACACCCTCCACACTCGTCGACCGCTGCGGCAGCGCGAAGCTGAAATCGGGCCGAAGCACCGGCGAAAATTCGACTTTTCGTGGAAGATTTATCGAATAGTTCAGGTTAAACGGTTCTGAATCCCCAAGTAGAGACCAGTCGTTATTGTTAAGGCTTCGTTATTGGCCAAGTTGTGTTAGGCATCGCTTTACCACGTCCACTGAGGTTCGATTCACCCTGCCGCCGCTGCGGCGTGGCGGGCGCGGTGTCGCGGCGAACGGTCCGGCATCTTATCTGTCCCGCGGGACACGCATGAACGGCAAGAAAGACATCGACCCGGCGAGCGAGGATCTGCGCGAGGACGACTTGCGCGAAGACGACGAGGTCTCGCTGCCGGAACTGGAGACCGAAGAGGGGCCGGCCGGCACGCTCGCCGCGGGCCGCACCGCGATCGCGCGCTTTGCCAAGACCGCGCCAAAGGCCCCCGGCGTCTACCGCATGTTCGACGTCAAGGGCGACGTCCTCTACGTCGGCAAGGCCAAGAACATCCGCAAGCGCGTCCTCAACTACGCGCGGCCGACGGCTTACGACGCGCGCATCGCCCGCATGATTTCGGCGACGGTGACGATGGAATTCGTCACCACCAAGACCGAGACCGAGGCGCTGCTGCTCGAGGCGAACCTGATCAAGCGCCTGCGGCCGCGCTTCAACGTGCTTCTGCGCGACGACAAGTCGTTTCCCTACATCCTCATCACCTCGGATCACTGGGCGCCGCAGATCCTCAAGCACCGGGGCGCGCGCACGCGCCCCGGCCATTACTACGGCCCGTTCGCATCGGCCGGCGCCGTCAACCGCACGATCAACGCGTTGCAACGCGCATTCCTGCTGCGCTCCTGCTCGGACTCGTTCTTCGAGAGCCGCACGCGGCCGTGTCTGCTGCACCAGATCAAGCGCTGCGCGGCGCCTTGTACGCGGGAGATCGATTTCGCCGGCTATACCGAGCTTGTGCGCGAGGCCAACGAATTCCTCTCCGGTCATAGCCGCACGGTGCAGCAGGAACTGGCCTCGGCGATGGACCAGGCATCCGACGCGCTCGACTTCGAGCACGCGGCAATGTTCCGCGACCGCCTTGCCGCGCTGTCGGCGATCCAGTCGCACCAGGGCATCAACCCGCGCAATGTCGAGGAAGCCGACGTCTTCGCCGTGCACCAGGACGGCGGCTATACCTGCGTGCAGGTGTTCTTCTTCCGCACCGGCCAGAACTGGGGCAACCGCGCCTATTTCCCGAAGGCCGACCGCGCGCTGGAGCCGGGCGAGGTGCTCGGCGCCTTCATCGCGCAGTTCTACGACGACAAGCCGCCGCCGCGGCTGGTGCTGGTGTCGCACGCCTTCGAGGAGAGCGAATTGCTCGCCGACGCGCTGACGACGAAGGCGGGGCGCAAGGTCGAGGTTTCGGCGCCGCAACGCGGCGAGCGCAAGGAGCTCGTTGCGCACGCGCTCGCCAATGCGCGCGAGGCGCTGGCGCGCAAGCTCGCCGATGCCTCATCGCAGCAGCGCCTTTTGAACGCCATGACCGAGACGTTCGGGCTCTCCCGCGCGCCGCGGCGGATCGAGGTCTATGACAACAGCCACATCGCCGGCACCAATGCGGTGGGCGCGATGGTCGTCGCCGGTCCGGAAGGCTTCCGCAAGAACCAGTACCGCAAGTTCAACATCCGCTCCGCCGACCTCACGCCGGGCGACGATTACGGCATGATGCGCGAAGTGTTGCAGCGGCGCTTCAAGCGGCTGCTCACCGAGAACCCGCGGCCGTCGCTCGACGATGCGGCTGCGGCCGTGCTCACCGGAGAAGTGCCCGAGGCCGACGACCAATCCTATGAATCCCCCTGGCCCGACCTCCTGCTGATCGACGGCGGGCAGGGGCAGCTCAAGGCGGCGACCGACACGCTCACCGAGCTCGGCGTCACCGACGTGCCGCTCGTCTCGATCGCCAAGGGCATGGACCGCGAGGCGGGCCGCGAGACCTTCTTCATGGCGGGCAAGAGCCCATTCAAGCTGCCGCCGCGTGACCCGCTTCTGTATTACGTCGAGCGGCTGCGTGACGAGGCGCACCGCTTCGCCATCGGGTCGCATCGGGCGCGCCGCAAGAAGGACATCCGCGAGGCGGGATTGCAGGAGATTCCGGGCATCGGGCCGACGCGAAAGCGTGCGCTGCTGCGGCATTTCGGCACTGTGAAAGCCATCGAACGTGCATCGCTGCCAGACCTCGCCAACGTGCCTGGAATTAATGCGGAGACGGCGCGAAAGATATATGAGTTCTTCCACGAACAGGCTGCGCGCTAGCGGCGCGCGCTCGATGTGACCGGGGACATGGGAATGATCATCGCCAAGCAGGAAGACGTCACGCCGAAGGTGCTCGAGTCCTACGCGACCATCGAGGACCCGCGCACGCGCGAGATCGTCGCATCGCTGGTCAAGCACCTGCACGCCTTCGCGCGCGAGGTGCACCTGACCGAGGATGAGTTCCGCAAAGGCACCGAGCTCATCGCCAAGATGGGCCAACTGACCAACGACACGCACAACGAAGTGGTGCTGATGTCGGGCTCGCTCGGCTTCTCGGCGCTCGTGTGTCTGCTCAACAATGGCAATAACGGCCAGACCGAAACCACCGCCAACCTGCTCGGCCCGTTCTGGCGCATGAACTCGCCGAAGACCGAGAACGGCGGGTCCATCATCCGCTCGGCGACGCCGGGGCCGACGATCTTCGTCAACTGCACGGTGAAGGACCCGAAGGGCAATCCGATTGCGGGTGCGCTCTGCGACGTCTGGCATTCCTCGCCGGAAGGCTTCTACGAGCAGCAGGATCCGAAGCAGGCCGACATGAATTTGCGTGGCCAGTTCACCACCGACAAAGATGGCCGCTTCTGGTTCCGCAGCGTCAAGCCGGCTGGCTATCCGATCCCGATCGACGGTCCGACCGGCGATCTGCTTCGCGCCGGCAAGCGGCACAATTTCCGCCCCGCGCATCTGCACTTCCTGATCTTCAAGCAAGGTTTCAAGACGCTGATCTCGCAAATCTACTCGCCGGACGACGACAGGCTGGAAACCGACTGCCAGTTCGGCGTCACCCGCGCGCTGATCGGCGACTACAAGCATCACACCGGCAAGGCGCCGGCGGCCGACGTGACCGGCGAGTGGTATTCGCTCGATCAGACCTTCGTCATGGAGCCAGGCGAGGCGAAGCTGCCGCGTCCGCCGATCAAGTAACGGGATCATGATTTCGGCGGCGGTTGACCCCGCCGCCCGCGGAGTGTTCCTTGTCGCCAATGAATGCCGTGAGCTCCCGACTGCCGGCGCGCCCATTGTCGCTGCCGAACATCCTGACCTATGGCCGCATCGCCGCGGTTCCCGTCGTCGTGGGGCTTCTGTTCTGGCACAGCTTCTTCGCGGGGCCGCTCTGGCTGCGTTGGGTGGCGCTCGCCGTCTTCATCGCCGCCGGCGTCACCGACTTCCTCGACGGCTATTTTGCGCGCATCTGGGGCCAGCAATCCTCGCTCGGCCGCATGCTCGATCCGATTGCCGACAAGCTTCTGGTCGCCTCGTGCCTCCTGATGCTGGCCGCCGACGAGACCATCCGCGGCTGGACGCTGTTTGCCGCCGTGATCATCCTCTGCCGCGAAATCCTGGTATCGGGCCTGCGCGAATATCTCGCCGAGTTGCGCGTCGGCGTGCCGGTGACGCGGCTCGCCAAATGGAAGACGACCGCGCAACTTGTCGCCGTCGGCTTCCTCGTCGCCAGCGAGGCGGGCGATCAGGTGATCCCGGTCGTCACCCAGGTCGGCATCTGGCTGTTGTGGCTGTCGGCGATGCTGACGCTCTACACTGGCTACGATTACATGCGCGCCGGCCTGCGCTACATGATCGAAGAATGACGCATCATTCCGAAACGTGGGCACCGGTTTCCGGACAAGACGATGCGCCAAGGAAAAATATGAAGATTAGATATTTCGCCTGGGTGCGCGAACGCATCGGCAAGCCGGAAGAGGAGCTTGCCGTGCCGGCGTCGGTGACGACGGTCGCCGAACTCGTCGCATGGCTTATCGGCCGTGGCGAGGAATATGCTTACGCCTTCGAGAACCCGAAGGTGATCCGCGCCGCGGTCGACCACGTCCACGTCAAGCCGGAGGCGAAAATCGTCGCCGCCTCCGAGATCGCGTTCTTTCCCCCGATGACGGGGGGCTGACCGGGCCCGCCGGTGGTGGGGCAGGGCGAATTGCCCTACATTACCCCCATGACCGACACCGTGCGCATCCAGCGCGAGCCGTTCGACCTCGCCGCCGAGACGGCGAAGCTGACGCGCGGGCGGATCGACGTCGGCGCGGCCGTCTCTTTCACCGGCATCTGCCGCGGCGACGAGAACGGCGAACCGATCGCGGCGCTGACGCTCGAGCATTATCCCGGGATGGCGGAAGCGGAGATCGAGCGCCACGTGGCGGAGGCGCGCGCGCGCTGGCCGCTTCTCGGCGTCACCGTCATCCACCGTCACGGCCGCATGACGCCGGGCGAGGACATCGTCATGGTGGTGACGACCTCGTCGCACCGCGAGGCGGCCTTTGCCGCGGCGGAATTCCTGATGGATTATCTCAAGACTCGCGCGCCGTTCTGGAAGCAGGTCGAGAAGACGAGCGGGGCAACATGGGTCGAGGCGAAGGCGACCGACGATGCCGCCGTCGAGCGCTGGGTCGCGCGCGAACGGCACGCGGCCGAATAGGGGGCGTGACAATGCGGTTCGTTGCTTGTGCCGCCGCTCTGGCGGCGATGCTCGTGGCCGGCGCGGCCGATGCCACGCAGGTCTCGTACTATCCGGTGCCGCGCGGCGCGCACCCGCACGACGTCGCGCCCGCGCCCGACGGCGGCGTCTGGTACACGGCGCAGACGCAGGGCGCGCTCGGGCTGCTCGACCCGAAGACGAAGAAGACGACGCACATCGCGCTCGGCGCCGACTCCGCGCCGCACGGCGTCATCGTCGGTCCCGACCGCGCCGCATGGGTCACCGATGGCGGACAGAACGCGATCGTCCGCGTCGATCCGGAAACGCGCGCGGTCAAGCTGTTTCCGCTGCCGAAGAGCGCCGCCGACGCCAACCTCAACACCGCGACCTTCGACCGCAAGGGCATCCTCTGGTTCACCGGCCAGAATGGCTTCTACGGCCGCGTCGATCCGGCGACCGGTAAGGTCGATGCGTGGAAGGCGCCGAAGGGTGTCGGACCTTACGGCATCACCACGACGCCGCAGGGCGAGGTCTGGTACTCGTCGCTCGCCGGCGATCACATTGCGCGCATCGACACGGTCAGCGGCGACGCGCTGCTGGTCGCGCCGCCGAAGCCGGGCGTCGGGCCGCGCCGTATCTGGTCGGATTCCAAGGGCCTGTTGTGGGTGAGCTTCTGGAATTCCGGCGAGCTCGGCCGCTACGACCCCGTCAACAAGGCGTGGAAGGTGTGGCCGCTGCCCAAGAGCAAGGACGGCTGCTACGCGGTTTTCGTCGATGACAAGGACAAGGTCTGGGTCAGCGACTGGCCGGCCAACGCGCTGCACCGCTTCGATCCGGCGACGGAGAAATTTGAGACCTTCGTCTCCGACAAGGCGCGCGCCGACGTGCGCCAGATCCTCGGCCGCGCGAACGAATTGTGGGCGGCCGAGTCCGGCACCGAGCGACTCGTCCTGATCCACGACTGATGCGCGCGCCCGCTCCGAGCCGAAGGCAGTTGCTGCAAGTCGCGGCCGGCGCGGCGACATTCGCGCTCGGGCTCGCGCCTGCGCGCACCGCGGAGACGCGTATCGGCGCGCTGATCGACAAAGCGCGCGGCGACACCTTCATCGGCGCGCGCATCGGCGTCATCTCACAGGCGCTGATCGGCTCGCATTACGTCGACTACCCGCTGATCGGCGGCCCGCGCAAGGCCGAGCAGTTCGTGCTGCGCGACGACGGCTTTGACTGCGTCACGTTCTGCGAGACCGTGCTGGCGGCCGGGCGCTCCTTCACGGTCGCCGATTTCCAGCCGCAGCTGCGCAAGATCCGCTATCGCGACGGCGAGGTCGCCTGGCCGGCGCGCAATCATTATTTCGCCGACTGGGCACTCAACAATATCGCCAACGGAATTTGCCGCGCCGTCGTGCTGCCCGACACGACATCCATCGAAAAGACGGTGTCCTACATGCATGGCTTGCCGGTCGAGCGCGTCGGTCTGACGTCGACGCCGGTCGCGAGCGTGCTCGCGAACGCGGAACGGCTTGCGACCGGCGACATTGTCGGCTTCCTGTCGCGCCGGCCGGGTATCGATTATTTCCACACCGGCTTCATCGTTCTGGGCGAGGGCGAAACGCTCGTGCTGCGCCACGCCGCGAAGAGCAAGGGCCGCGTGCTCGACCAGGCGCTGACGGCGTTCGTCGCCGAGAACGGCGTGCGCCACGTGTCGCTGCTGCGGCCGCAGGAAGTGTGGACCGGCGACGCGATCGTCTGACTCCAAAGCAAAATGGCCGGGCTTGCGGCCCGGCCATTTGCACTTCTAATTCGACGGACCGATTACGCCGCCACGGCCTTCGGCTGCACCTCGGCGGTGTAGTCGTCCATCAGCTGCTTGGTGATGGCGGCCGGCGTGAAGCGCCAGTCGGCGATCTCGGCGACGGCGGTGACTTCCGCGGCCGAACCGGTGATGAAGCACTCCGAAAAGCCGGTGAGCTCGTCCGGCATGATGCGCCGCTCAACCACCTCGATGCCGCGCTTCTTGGCCAGCCCGATCACGGTTTGCCGCGTGATGCCGTCGAGGAAGCAGTCGGCGGTCGGCGTGTGGATCTTGCAGTCCTTGATGAAGAAGATGTTGGCGCCGGTACACTCGGCGACGCGGCCCTGCCAGTCGAGCATCATCGCGTCGGCATAGCCGCGGCGTTCGGCGCGGTGCTTGGAGATGGTGCAGATCATGTAGAGGCCGGCGGCCTTGGCGAGCGAGGGCGCCGTCTTCGGATCGGGACGGCGATACTCGGCGAGGTCGAGCTTGATGCCCTTGAGACGCTGTTCCGGATCGAAATAGCTCGGCCACTCCCACGAGGCGATGGCGAGATGGATCGTGTTGGACTGCGCCGACACGCCCATCATCTCCGAGCCGCGCCAGGCGACCGGGCGGACATAGGCGTTCTTGCGGCCGTTCTTGTCGACGACGAGCTGCTTGGCGGCCATGATCTCGCCGACCGAGTAGGGAATGTCGAAGTCGAGCACGTTGGCGGAGCGTTTCAGTCGCTCGGCGTGCTCCTTGTTCTTGAAGATCTGGCCGCCATAGGCGCGCTCGCCCTCGAACACGGCGCTGGCATAGTGCAGGCCGTGGCTGAGCACGTGAACATTGGCGTCGCTCCACGGCACCAGCTTGCCGTCGTACCAGATGACGCCCTCGAGGCGGTCGTAGGACTGCGCAGCCATGGACTTGATCTCCTTCACTCGTACATGCGTTACGTCTTGGCCGGCCGGGCGGCTCCTTCTGACGGGGCCGAGACCGGCGGCGGGCGCTTCCTTCCCGCCGCTGTGATGGCGCATTTTCCGCGCCAACTCCAACACTTTGCGTCGTTCGGCAAGTCTCGGTATGAGTGGACCCGGAGGTCCGGAGCGCCGTCCGATCACCCGTTTGCCACCGGCTTCCGGACCGTCGTGTACGATCCTTTCGTCGGTAACAGCGTTTTTGTAACATAAAACCAAAATATGTCAACATGGCTGACATAAATTGGCGGCCCAAGCTTGTGGACCCGTCCGGCGCGGCTCCCGACCGTCCGGGGGCGGCGGGCGAGCCCATCTGGGACATCATCGAGCTTTTGTTCTTCGCCTATCGCGACTTCGTCGGCGATCCGGACGAAGTCCTGTCGAAGCTCGGCTTCGGCCGCGCCCATCACCGGGTTCTGCACTTCGTCAACCGCAACCCGGGCATGAAGGTCGCCGACCTCCTCGACATCCTCAACATCACCAAGCAGTCGCTCGGCCGCGTGCTCAAGCAGCTCGTCGACGAGGGCTATGTGCTCCAGAAGGAAGGCGCGCAGGACCGCCGCCAGCGGCTCCTCTACGTGACGGCCAAGGGTGAGGCGCTGTCGCTCAAGCTTGCCCAGCTTCAGACCGAGCGCATTACCCGAGCCTTCAACGAGATCGGCGCCGGCGCGCACGAGGCGGCGCGCCGCTTCCTGACCACCATGATCGACGGCGACAATCGCGACGAAGTGCTGCGCCTGATCGCGCGCGCCGACCGCGCCAAGACCAACAAGTGAAGGCGAAGGCATGATCGCCGCGCTGCCGCTGGCCGACGACGCCCCGCACCTCCTGGTGGTCGACGACGACCGCCGCATCCGCGATCTGCTGTCGCGGTTCCTGTCGACCGAAGGCTACCGCGTCACCACCGCCGACACCGCGGCGGAGGCCCGCGCCAAGCTCAAGCATCTGAGCTTCGATCTCCTCGTCCTCGACGTCATGATGCCGGGCGAGAACGGCTTCGACTTCGCCAAGTCGCTGCGCACGGAATCGACCGTGCCGATCCTGATGCTGACGGCGCGCGACGCCGCCGAGAGCCGCATCAAGGGGCTCGAAATGGGCGCCGACGACTACCTGTCGAAGCCGTTCGAGCCGCGCGAATTGTCGCTGCGCATTGCCAACATCCTCAGGCGCGCCCTGCCGCCGGCGCCGGCGGCCGCGCCAGAGCAGGTCGGCTTCGGCCCGTTCGTCTTTCACATCGTGCGCGGCGAGTTGCGCAAGGGCGAGGAGACGATCCGCCTGACCGATCGCGAGCGTGAGATGCTGCGCATCCTTGCCGCCACGCCGGGCGAAACCGTGTCGCGCATGGCGCTCGCCGGCAATGGCGGCTCCGTCAACGAGCGCGCCGTCGACGTGCAGGTCAACCGGCTGCGCCGCAAGGTCGAGCCGAACCCAGCCGATCCGAAGTTCGTGCAAACCGTGCGCGGCATCGGCTACCGGCTGGTCATCACCACATGACCAGCCTCGACATCGGCCATGGCGTGCGCACCGCCCTGATGCGGATGCGCGCGGCATGGGAATGGTACGACGCGATCCCGCCCGTGCGCCGCGTCCATCGCGGCCTCGGCCAAATCGCCGACGGCTGGCGTCGCATGTGGCGCTGGGCCAATGGCTTCATGCCGAAGGGACTCTATGCGCGCGCCTTGCTCATCATCATCGCGCCGATGGTGATCCTGCAATCGGTGCTCGCCTTCATCTTTTTCGAGCGGCAGTGGAGCGAGGTGACGCAGCGCCTGTCGGCCGGCGTCGTGCACGACATCGGCGCGCTGATCGACGTCTAT
>Ga0207667_10011283_pt1 | contig 10392 bp, 14 predicted proteins | sample KBSCornC52_FD_184301 | JGI IMG/M metagenome (GOLD analysis project Ga0207667, IMG submission 184301) | Corn rhizosphere microbial communities from Kellogg Biological Station, Michigan, USA - KBS Corn C5-2 (SPAdes) (version 2) | ecosystem: Host-associated > Plants > Roots > Rhizosphere > Soil ...
CCTCACCGGTCCAGCCGGTGTCGCGGTGGATTGCCTGAGCAATAATCGAGTACCGAGCGAAGGATGTGTCTAGCCAGTGAGCCGAGCGACCCGAGCCGACGCCGGAGCGGAAATCGCGATTCCGCTCGGGATACTGCGAGCGGTCGAAATCACGGCGGGCCTCGGTGACGATCTTGGCGAGCACCCCGTCCCGGACACAGCGGCGGATTGCGGCGGCGACATGCTTGATGCGGCCGTCATAGATGCGACCGTGGATCATCACGCGGTCGATCACGAGAGTGTGGAGGGTCTTAGCGGTCATGGTAAGGCTCCTGTACCCGACTTTTACGCCCTGGGTCCGGGCGGCTTGCGGTCGGAAAAGTTCCGGTCGCTCTCCTCTCCCCGGAACTTGCCGGGGCGGGAAGAGGGATCGGCGGTCAACCCTCTTTTCGACAAACTGGCTTAGCGTCCCCGAACTCGGGGTAGTACGTTAGCGCCGACCAAAACTGGTTAACGTGGTGGGGAATCTCGAACCTCTTCCCCGCCCTGATCTCCCGCCACTCAATTTGAGACTCCGACCGCATTAGCGATACGACGCAATCAGTTACTGCGGTGTAGCTGCCGGCGTCCAGCCGAATGTGATTGTGATTGGCCATTGTCTGCTCCCTGGGGTTTTTTGGTTTCATTCCGCAAGTCCGGCGGCGCGGATTGCCTCGACCGTAGGCAGTTGCTTCTTGGTTTTCTTGTGATACCACACGCCGGGCTTGAAGTCGCTCTTGAACCAACCGGCGGCGTTCAGCTTCGCGCGGGCCTCTCGCACCGGAGCCTCGGCAGCCCAGCGGGCCTCAGTTTGCGACAATTCGGCCTCTAATTCCGCCCGGACCGGCGAATCCGCAGTCAGCAGTTTAACCTTTCCTTTTGCGCGGGCGACGGCGTGTTCGAGCAGGCACTTCGTTTCCACGAGGGCTGCGAATTCGGTCGCGGTCATGGCTCTCTCCAGGGGGTTCAGGTTTCGTCGGGCACCTGTCACTCGCACCCAACACTATATTTATACGCTCCAGCGAATAGATTGTCTACAGGATTCGACCCAGAAAATCCATTTTTCTCCAAGTTTTTTCCCGCTCGAAAACACCTTGAATTGCAGCGTTCCGGCGCATATTATTCGGGCATGGCGAAAAAAGCAATCTCCGAAGACCTGATTTCGAGCGCCGCCGCCGCCGAGAGGATCGGCGTGAGCTTGCGGCGGGTGCAAGTGCTCGCCGCGCCGGGGAAGCACGGCCAGCCGGCCCGGTTGCCCGTGGCGTTGCAGGTCGGCCGGATCAATCTATTCCGTCGCGGCGATGTCGAGGCATTCGCGCGACTCAAGAGGCCACGGGGCCGGCCGAAGAAAGGGAAATCATCATGAAATACACGAGTTTCCGCGAGGTGCCGAAATTCAGGTAGTGTATCATTTTGAATGCGGAAACTTTTTTCCGGCTTTTTCACTGACCTTCTTCTGCCTGACGCTTTTTCTCGGCTTCATTCCGTTCGATCATCTCCGCAAGCTCTTCGTAAGTCCACCAGTGATCCGCAACCCCGGCCTTGAGCGCGGGCGGCATGCGGAGCGTCTTGTGCCGGAAGATGAAGTTGTACGCGAAGGCGTACAGGGCAAAAGCATGCTCGTGATTGTCGAGCTTCTTGCATAATCGATTCTCGTAGGGTTGCAAAATTTAAAAAAGGTAGGTAGAATCACAAACGCGAAGGACGGCAGAGTCCACGCGGTTTGAGTTCTACTCGATCCGGAAACGGAAGGGGTGGGATTCGAACCCACGGGCCAGCCTGGGACACCCGGCAAAGAGTTCCCCAGACCGGCCACGCCGATTTACAGTCGGGCGCAATAGACCGCTCTGCCACCCTTCCAAAACTCGGCCCTAGCAGCGCACCCTCAGAAAGTTTGCTGCTGGGGTCGTTCTATTTAACGATTCTAAAAAGCACGTCAAACAATTTTCCGTCCATCAGCTATTGCATTGAGTTTTCCGTTGGGTGATTGTGTAGTGATTTCACTTCGCTGATTTGCTGGCTTCCCACCTTGCGCGCGCCGCTTTCTTTGCGATTGCCTTCCGACGTGATTTCGGCAGTTTCGCCGCTCGTGCTGCTCCACCAACCTCACCACCCTTGCGACCACGCTTGATTGCTGCCGGGTCTTTGCCATCATCGGGGTGCGGAGTCTTCGGCTTTTGCCCGGTCGCCTCTTGCAGCACGCGAAAAGCGTTCTGGGCCACGTCCAGACGGACCTTCACGGGCTTCTTCGGCTTGCTCGATTGTTTTGCCATGCCTTGACCGTACCCGTCTAGCCGCCGTTCGGCAAGTCCTGGAAGGTCGGTTGTGGCCGGGGGGCGTGTTCAAAATGATACACTACCAAAGCATTCGGTTCCTACTACCGAGAATTCACCGACAAGCTGCGGGCATCACAAACGATGAAAATTAATGTCAACGATTTGCAAACGCGGGCTGAAGTTCTTCAATGGTATATCGACTTCAATTCTGGAGGCGTTGTTCACACGGCCGAGGAAATTGCTCGCGTGAAGGCACTTCTTGAGAAAGAGTCGGGCCGGCCGAAGAAGGAGAAAGGCGGTGCGTCGTGAAACCAATTTGCTCGCGGTGCGGCAAGAAGATTAGGACGCGCGCATATTCCCATTATGGGTCGCTGTTTCATTTCTTCTGTCTGCCCGAAAAAACCGTGAGTCAAGAACTCGTTCACGGTTTTGAAACGTTTTTGGGTGACTTAAAAGCCAACAGGCTGGACAGCTATCGCGTCTCCAGGCCGCCGAAGGATAATTAGCCGGGCTTCCGTTGCTCGCCCTAGCTCGCGGCTTCCCGCGCTGCCGCGTTCTGCCGGATACAGGTGGTTCGCGGCTTGGTCGTTTCTCACGCGGGCCGCTTCGTGCTCGCCTTCTCCGCCGCGTCCTTGAGCAGCCGTGAGTTCGCGTTAACGTGTCCGTAATGTTTCGAAATCATCGCTGTGGACTTCTGCCCCAGCACGCCGGCCACCACAATATCGCTCACGCCGGCTTCGAGCATCCGAGTTGCCGCCGTGTGGCGCATGCCGTAGGCGATGGCGCGGAACCCTACGCGGTCGGACACTTCCCCGAGGCGGCGAACGATGGTTCCCTTGCGGTAAGCGTTACCCGCCCGCGTGCGAAATAGAAGCCCCTCGCTCTTATACTTCTCGCGCTGCCCTTCGAGGATGCGCATAGCTTCGCGGGTGAACGGAATCAGTCGATCCGCTCCGGTGTGGCGACGTGTCTTGTGCTCCCGGACTCGCGTACATGCGTTCGTCCAATCGATCCCATCGACTCGTAGACGTGCAATCTCTTGAGGCCGCGCGCCGGTCTCGCGGAGCACGCGGTAGAGTTCGCAAAGATCGCCTTTCGCCCGTTTGTACTTTTTCAATTCGATCAGCACGAGTTGAATCTGTTCGTCGGTTAAGACGACTTCGGCGCCGCGGCTTTCCTTCGGCGGCCGACGAATGCTCAACGCGACTCCTGCCGCTTTGAAAAGCTGCTGAACCGTGCCGAGATATGTATTCTGTGTCGAGGGGGACCAATCTGGCTTTGCTGCCCAATCCTCAATGACGGTTGCGGCGAGTGAGTTCAAACGCTCGCCGCCGAACGCATCGCAAAAATGCCCGAGCGCCAGCCGATAGCTGTCGAGCGTTTCAGGCTTGATTTTGCCGAGCAGCATCCTTCTTTCGCTCTCGGCAAGGTAGCGGGCAACAGCCTCCGCCACCGTTGGCCCGGTGATAGGCGGCGTTGGCTCGCAGCCAACGGGCTGCAAACGGAGGTTCGCCGCGATGCCGGCGGAGAGTTGCTCGACAAGCGCCGCTTGGGCCGCCTTCTCGGCTCCCTCCCGGTCGCCTGGCTCAATCCCTTCCAAGAGAATCTGTCTGCCTTCGATTGTCACGTACCACCCGCGCCCGGATCGGAACCACGGGCGGCTGCGCTTCCGTGCGCTCCCCATTCGGCACCTCCTTGTGCCAGGTCTGTGCCCGTTCGTGCCATTATGCCGGGGAAAGCCGCGAGGTGATTAGTAGAAGGTGCCTTAGAAATAAGCCAGTTGCATTTGCTCTTCGCAATGCGCGCTACTGGACTTGAACTAAGAACCACTTAACGCTTTCACCCTACTATCCACGGGCTCGAAGATAGCCCGCGAGTTGTGCCACGGCACGGGCTGGCACGTCAAGGCCGGAATTGTGGAAGCGGGCCGTGGCCCGTGAATGGAGCGATGTCGACGGCGAGCCCCTTTTTTTGCAGGCCGATGTACTGAAACCCTACATTTCAAGTGATTTGCTGGTGTCGACCGCTTCTACGTTTCGGGGCTTTGCACAACGGTGCCCCGCTGCACTGGGCCTTCACGCCTTCCATCGTTTCGTCGGTGTTCATGAACCCAGTATATGACGTAGATACAGATGGGCAATATCTGTATCTTTTTTCCAAGATTCCGTATCTAACTTATTGACAGAAAGCTAACCTGTATCTATCTTAGATACAGACGCATGAGGGCTTTCGATGGACGCTCGCCAGCAACGCGGCCAAGTCATCGCGGACCGCTTTGCACAACGGTTCGCGAGGCTGCACAAGTAATACTTGGTTGAACCGTCCGGATTTGGGCTGGTGGCGCAGAAGCGTTCTCCCTAATGTCAGCTCATGGGGACTCGCTTACGTTCTCGCGCTCGTCAAAACGGGGTTGACCGAAAACAGGGGGCGTCGGTACACGGCCGGCCCAAACGCGCCAGGAAGCGGCGCGGGCCGAAGGCAAGGACGCCGATGGCTCCCAGGTATCTCCCGCCGCCGCCCGGCACGGCATACGCCGACATTCCGCCGATCCGGGATTACGTCGTTCCGCAGAAGCAAGCGGCAAAGCGGCATTACGGTAGTCACCAGTACTTCACGAAGCGTGCTTGGAACGTCATCCAGAAGTACATCCTCAACTTCACTCAGCCCGGCGATATTGTCTGCGACCCTTACGGGGGAAGCGGCGTCACTGTCATTGAGGCGCTGATTCTTGGCCGCAAGGGAATCTATCTCGACATCTCGAACTGGGCCAAATTTCTTGCCGAGCAAGTGGCCCTTGCTCCCGTCGATATCACGGCGCTGAACGTCGCCTTTGAGAAGATCGAAAAGGCATGCGCCAAAAAGATCAATCTCTGGCAGCGAATGGACAAAGAGGCGCTTGAGGCGGTTCCGCTGAATCGCTGGTACCCGGCCGAAGTGCCTCTACCGAAGAATGCCGACGTGCATATGGTCGAAGACCTATTCACACACCGGCAGCTTCTCCAACTCAGCGAACTGTATCACCACATCATGAGGATCAAAGACGACATCACGCGCGACCTGTTGCGGTACGCATTTAGCGCCACACTCTACAAGTGCAACCGCACCTTCATTTCTGCGCAGAACCGGAAGGAATCTCGCGGCGGCAGCAGCATCTTTTCCATCTACCGGTACAAGGTTGCAAAGCGGACCATCGAACTGCCAGTATGGACTGTGTTCGAGCGGGCCGTGGCAGCCCTCATTGAAGCGAAGCGAGAGACGAACAAGGAAATCACCGGTCCCAATGGAAGCAAGGACGCGACGTTCATTAAAGGGTCGGCGCAGCGGCTCACAGAATACGTGAAGCCCGAAAGCGTCGATTACATCTTCACCGATCCGCCCTATGGGGCGCACATCGCGTATCTGGACCTTACCCGGATGTTCGATGCGTGGCTGGGGTTCGAAACCACGGATCAGGACCGACAAGAAGAGGCTATCGAAAGCGGGGATTTGAAGCACTCGCCGGAGCATTACAAGCAAACCATTACCGACGGCATCGCGCAGATGTTCCGCGCCCTTCGGTACGACCGGTGGATGAGCATTGTGTTCGCTCACCGTGAACCAGCTATGTGGGATACCATCGTCAAGGCCGCCGAGTCCGCCGGGTTCGAGTATGTGAACACCGTGGCCCAGCCGCTGAACGTCATTTGGTCGATGCACAAGAAGAAGAACCCGTTGACGGTCCTAAGTGGCGAACTCATCCTGAATTTCCGGAAAGTAAAAAACCCTCGCACGCTGGCCATTACGCACGTTGGCGGCGACATTGTTGACCTGATTCGGAACAGCGCCGAGCTGACAATCGTGCAGAAGGGCGGTTCGGCCACTGTTGACCAGGTGTACAACGACCTCATCCCGAAACTGCTTGAGAACGGAAAGCTTGGCGAAGTCTCTTCCAAGATCGGCGACGTTACGCCGATCTTGAACGACACGTTCGATTACGACCATGAGACGGCGAAGTATCAGGTAAAGCCGGGCCGGAAGCTGGGTTGCCACATCCCACTTGAGCAGCGAATCCGCTTCTACGTCATCGACTATCTGAATCAGGCCGAACGACTGAAGATGGCGGCCACGATTGACGACATCGTTTTCCATGTTCTACCGAAGCTCAAAAACGGCGTTCAGCCGCGCAAGCAGAAGCTAATCGACGAACTGAAAAAGATTGCCAAGTCATCCGACGGCAAGCACTGGTCGCGATGGACCAATCCGCAACAGGTATTCGACTTTGCCAAGGATGAAGTGGTCCCGACGGCAGTGAAAACACCATCGTTCGAGAGAAAGCCGGAGAAGGATTACCGCCGTGGAGATTCACGAGCGGTACACCGGGGACACGACGCAATTCCCGACGCTGGTTAACGCCACGGCGAAGAACTTCAAGATGCGGGAAGTTTCAGCAGACAAAGGCTACATGTCGGCCGAGAACAACGAGGTAGTCGCCAAGCACGGGGCCACGCCGTTCATTGCGTTCAGAGCGAAGACCAAGGCCCGCGCCGGTGGCCTGTTCGAGAAAATGTGGCACTACTTCAGCTTCCGCCGCGAGAACTTCCTTGCCCACTACCACAAGCGGAGCAACGTCGAATCGACGTTCTCCATGATGAAGGCCAAGTTCGGCGACAGCATCCGGAGCAAGACGGACGTTGCCATGAAGAACGAGGCCCTCGCGAAGATTCTCTGCCACAACATCGTGGTGCTAATTCACGAGATGTACGAGCTGGGAATCGAGCCGACTTTCTGGGCGAATCGTGATGGCGCGCTGCCGGTAGCTATGGTATAATCGCGACTAAACGGCCAGCGGGAGTAGCTACCTGCCACAAAGGCCGGAAACGAATCGGGGGCTCGTTCCTTCCCTCGTGTTCGTTTCCGGCTCGGTCGTTTTTACAAAGGAACTACTCATGGCTGAGAACACTGGGGGAGGCACCCCGTGCCCGGACTCGTCGAACCAACCAAAGAAACTACCAGCTCCACCTCCTTCAGAACTGCCCTTGAAGGAGCAGCGGACGTTCGGAGCGAACAGCCGACCAATCATGAAACCGATTGTCATCAAGAAATCGCTGCCACCGAAGCAACCTCCGAAGAACAACTAGCCGAGCAATTCGCAAATACCTTCGAGCCGACGAATGGAGTCAGTTACGAATGGGTATGCGGTTATGCAAAAGAGTGCTATGGGACAATCCAAACGGCATTCAAGGAACTGGAAGACAAAGCATCATCTGCGATCACATTCCTTGGGAGTGGCGCTGGCCTGTTGACGATGGGAGCGGCCGTTGCGGTTGCAAACCCGAGCGTTGACCGGACGGTTGCGGAGTGGAGTATCCCTTCAATCATTGCGGCTCTCGTGGCTCTCGTGTTCGCTCTCAAGAGCCGATGGACAATGGCCTGTACGTATCCACCACCGATCAACGAAGCGATAGCTCTCGCCAACTACGCTATCACCGAAGAACGCAGCAAGGCAATTTTCGCGGCGCAAATCCACCAATGCGTAATGAAGATGCTTCCCGTTCTAGCGAGGAAGGCATTCTGGGTCGAATGGTGCTTACGGCTGGCCGTTGTCGCTGTTGTCCTGATGCTGCTTCCCCTATTCGCGGCTCTGAGCATTCCAAGGAAGCCAGAACCACTGCCAATTCCGGCGGCGAAGACCGAAGAACCCGTCAAGATCGGCTGATCGCATCGTTGTGCAGAAAACCCGCCTGCACAACGGTAGACTCATAAACTGCTACCGTTGTGCAAAGCCACGTTTCTAGCCTTTCAGCTCGCCGCTAACTACACATTGTCGCGCAAAACTAAGATGGGCGTTCACTATCCGACCTCATTCTCTCCAACCTGCATTTGTCCCGCCACCGTACCGACGCCAAACTCTACTTCGCCACGCCAGGGGAGAGGGATGCCCCGCTGCTTTCGCCTCCTGGACTCGCACCTATGCTCATCGACCCTCTCCATACCCTCCAAGCCGCCGCACGCGCCTACGGCAAACACGTCGTCCCCGGCGTCCAAATCGAGCGGGTAATCGTGATCGCCGCCGGCGGCGTGCGGATCGCCAGCGTTGCTGTCCCACTATGCGGTGAAAGTTCGCCACCGCCCGTTGCGGACGGCTGGGATTTCTCGGAACCAATGCCCCGATATGACGGCGTTGTCGTTCCCATCAAGGGGCAGCGATTATCCTTGCTCAAGCTGCTCGCGGAAGCACCCGGCCCTCTCACGGTAGAGCAATTGAAAGCCGCCTGGGAGGATGGGATCGCCGAAGAGGGAACCGTTCGCTGGACGATTTTGAAACTCAAAGAAGCCTTGAAATCACTCTTCCCTCAGGTTGCTGAACCGATCACGAACGGGGAGGGTGGCTACTCGCTGGCGTTGCGATGACGGGTAGCGGGATCGCCTGCCACTCGCCGCACCAACCATTCGAAGGCGTCACCGGCCAGAACCAAGCTGTGGCGCTCATCGCTAATTCGACCGCCTCTTCTTGCGAGTTTCGCGCCCGCACCTCTTCCGCGAGATATACCTGATTGAGCGTCGGGGGGAAGCGGCGGCATGCGCTTTCATTGTCTATCTCTTGCGCGTCATGCCAGAAGCGGCAGTTCTTGCATTCCTGACCGTCCATCGCGTTTGCACCCTCTTAGCACATTTCCAACGCCAAAACTAATTCACGCCAACGCTTGAACTCGCGTACAGTTGAGTCGCAGGGCGTGGCGGACGAGAAGGGCGGTTCATTGGCCATCGGCAAGACGCGAGAAACACCACTCTTGAGCGTCTTCGAAAGAACCCATCGGCCCGTACCTGATGCTTTCGTTCTCGGTGCGACCATCAACGCCAAAGTGGAGCCCATCATTGTCAACCACAATCCACAACTCGCCAATATCCCAAACGATTCGATTGCCCCCACAATCATCGCTATCGGGGTCGTCCCACTCATGGCTGATGACGTATCGCGATTCGCTCATGGGACGTTCCTCGTCGGTGGTCACGCGACAGACGCGGACAGGTCACGCGGCAGACTAGCTTCTCTTCTTCTTGGGCATGGACTCTTCGTCCCGCTCAAGTCGCTCAGACGTGGCGAGTCGGATATAGGCGCTGAGGGCAATACCGAGACGGTCGGCTTGCTTCTGAACGCGGGCAATCCAAGCCGGGTCGGCACGAAGGTCAACCCGATCGCGCGGAGGCTGATTCTCGTTGGGCATTGTGATCGGAAGTTCCAAAAGACCGGAGGTCGCCATGAATCCCTCGTCACAAAGTACGAAATGCCCCAATTCCATGCTATCCGGTAGTTGTCGGTCAATCAACGTACCTATTCCGAAAAAAGCGGAATAAATCCGCGAAATGCCATTGACTGCCGGAAATCCGGTACGTACATTGTACGACAGAAGGCGAGCAGGTCCGACCCCGCACCAAGACGGCGGAAGTGGTCGAAGGCGAGGAATCAGGCAGCGAATATCGGGAACGCGAAGGCAGCGTCCATTGTGCGGGATCGCTGATCTACTTGGAAAAACGGGATAGGCCGAACCAGATGATGAGGATTTGCGAACGGCTTGGAATATACGACCGAACGAAACTCGACATGGAAGCGGATGTGAGATAACCACCCCTGACTCGGAGAGACCCATGAGCAAGCAAACCCTGAAACTTTCCCACCCGCCCATCGAATGCGACCCGGAAGAGGACCGCCGCGAGGCGGAGTTCATGAACTGGCGGGCGGTCCGCGACGGTCGATTGCTTGACCCGGCGGAATTGCGGGTGGATTGGGAGGGGGTGCGGACGCAGCAGGCAACGGATGAGGCAGAGTACGAGGAGCGGATGGCGGGGCGGCGGTGGGATTTCGTGAAGGCGGTGTGTCGTGGATGAGAGGGCGTTATTGGCGGCGGTGAATGATAGCTCGATGACGGCGCTGCCTCTCCTAGTGCTCGCCGACTGGTATCAGGACCAAAGCCGAGAGATTGAATCGCGGCAGTGCCGTATTTGTGCGGAGTCGCCAATCCCAGTGACCTATTTCCGGTTTGCGCGCAACGGCGACGGCAACGGCAACGGCTACGGCAACGGCAACGGCAACGGCAACGGCGACGGCTACGGCGACGGC
>Ga0207667_10011287_pt1 | contig 10390 bp, 7 predicted proteins | sample KBSCornC52_FD_184301 | JGI IMG/M metagenome (GOLD analysis project Ga0207667, IMG submission 184301) | Corn rhizosphere microbial communities from Kellogg Biological Station, Michigan, USA - KBS Corn C5-2 (SPAdes) (version 2) | ecosystem: Host-associated > Plants > Roots > Rhizosphere > Soil ...
GTTTGGCCGCGCGAGCCGCGTCGAGCAGCCAAACTAGGCCACCGCCCGCGAGCACCCCGAACGGCGCGAGCAGCTGGACGCGCAAGCGCCCGAGCACGAAAAACGGCAATAGGCTCAGAAAATAGCCGAGTGCGACGCCCACGATCAGCCGAACCGAGCGACGACCAAAGCCGACGACGCCGCCCAGAATGGCGAGCGGAAAAAGCACGCCCCAAGTGACCAGCGGCAACTTGAGCACAGGCGACCACTCTGAAAACAGCTCTACGCTGATCGCGTCAGTGATTTCGTCATCGTGCAATAGCAAGCGCAGCTTGTGCCAGGTGAGGATTGCCGCGTGACCGGGGCTCGCGCTGATCGCGGCCAGCGTTTGGTCGGTCCAATAGCTCGAAAGTTCGCGGTCGCTGAAGCTTGCACCGGTTCGGCGCTCGGCTTCGGCGCGAAAGCTTGCCACCTCGTTTTGATTGTCGACTGGCAAAAATGGCGGCGGCGTGTAGTAGCCGTACTCGTTGCCGTCGTGATTGGCTAAATACAGGTTGATGCCGAGATTGGTGGTGAGCGGCACGAACTCGTGAGCCGCCAGGCCGTTATGCAAGGTGGCGAGCGCCAAACAGGGCACCGCGCCGAGGAGCACGCGCAGCGCATTCCGCGGCCCTTCATCGCGCGGCGTGTCGGGGTTCGGGTCGCGCTGCCAACCGCGGTAAACCACGAGTAGAGCGAGCGGCAAGAGCAAGAGCACGTTGCCGCGTGCGAGCGCACCGAGGGCGAGCAGTGCGCCCGCGGCCACGAACGACCGCTTGCTGCCGATCGTGAAGGCATCGAGCGCGCCCGCCAGCAGACAAACCGAAAGTGCGGTCTTGCCGACGATGCCCTCGTAGTAGATCTCGGGCAAATAGCAGCTGGCGAACAGGGCGGCCGCGAGCGTTGCGCCCGGCCTCTGCCAGACGCGTTCGGCGATGCGCGCGGTGCACAGGATCGTGACCAGCCCGCACGCGAGCGCCAGCACACGCGGTACGATCAAATGATGACCGAAGACTCGGTACGAGAGGCCGAGTACGTACGCGTATAGCGGGTCTTGCCAGAAAGCGCCGCTGCCGATGAGCTTTCCGCCCGCGATCTCCTGCGCCCAGCGATCGTAACTACCGGCGTCCCATTGCAGCAGATCGAAGAGCGGCGAGCGCGCCAGCGCGAACAAGTGCGCGCCACGCAAGAGCGCGCCCAGCGCGACGACTGCCGGCGTGGCAAAACGCCAATAGTCTCGAGCAGTCGACGCGGGCGGCATTCGGTCGGGACGCTAGCATGTGGGCTTCTGCGCCCGTCGTCTCTGGTTGCGTTTGGGCTCGCTGGCGGCCTGATAGAGGCCGCCAGCGTCGGGGCCCCGACCGCGCGGGCGCCCCTCGCAATGGCTATTCGAGCCATGACGCGGACGGCAGCCGCGTGATCCGGATTGCCGGCGTGGCTACGGTGGGTTCGAGCGGTGCAACCCGCGCTCCGAACTCGTAGGCAGTGAGGGCCGGCGCGGCTGCACGGACGGCCTGCGCCTGAGCGCGTTGCCGGGTGTCGAGTTGCACGCACAGCGCGCCCGTTCCCGCGTGGCCCCAACCCAAACTCAAGGCTTGGGAAGTCGTGCAGTGGCGGGCAAACGCGCGGCGTCTCGGCTGGCAAACAGGCCGATGTTTCGCGGGGTCACGTCGGGTTCGAATACGGTGGCGACGCGCACGGCGTGGCCCGCTTCGTGAAGCTTCATGGCGCGGTCGAGGACGACGCTCAGCTCGACTAAGCGAGAGAGCATGTTGCGCGGCAAAGACAGCCGGCGGACGCGCGCAAAATCTCGGGCGGCGTTGTGCTCGTGGCGTGCAATTTCGGCGGCGCTCGCGGGCTGAAGACCGCGCTGCGCGAGCGCGCGATCGGCGAGATCCGAAAGCCCGGCTTGCGCGCGCCGGCGATTGATCCCGCTCATTTCGGCGCCGGAGGGCACGGATAGCCCGCGCTCCAAAAGCAGGCTGCGCAGGGCCAGTCGAGCTTGGCGGGCCGCGAGCATGTGCGCCACGTCGGCTTCCACGCCGAGCACGCGCGAGGTCAGATTGCTCAGCCCGAGCGTTTTCTTCGACAGCGCGAGCCCGCTCGCGGAGCGGGTCAAAGGCGCTCGCTCTTCCGCGCGAATTTTTTGCAAGCAGCACGAGATGAGCGCCAGATCGGCGCCGCTGTCCGCGACCGCGGTCACGAGCGTGTCGCCGAGCTCACCACAAGCGTGCAGGCCGATCGCCAAATCGTTCGCGCGCAGCGACAGAGGCTCACGCAAGGCGTCGACCACGGCGAATTGCGGAGCGCACGGAGACGCCTCGCCGGAACGGGCGGAGAGCCGCGCGTTGGCGCTCCGCACCCGCTCAGGGTTCCGCTCGAGCCCCAGCGTGGCACGGCCGAAATGATGCGCTGCCAGGCGCGTGAAATGGCCGCTGCCGGAGCCCACGTCCACGATCCGCTCGGCGCCGTCGACCAGCGTGCCCAGGGTGGCGAGCAGGCTCGCCACTTGCGCGCGTTTGCGTGACGATACCCCGCGATAATCTTCGTTGCTTTGAGCTACCAGTACGGATTCGAGCGCCTCGAGCGCGCAACTTTGCCGCACGCTCCGCGCAAGCTCCGCCAGATCTTGGGGTGCCGCGGCGAGCAGCGGGCAAGCGAACGCCAGCCCTTCCGCTTCGCAAAGTGCGAGCTGCTCATCCTTCAAGCTCAACAAGAAATCTTGCCAGCCGCGCCGCGCGCACCAGCCGGGGACGCTCGCGTCGTCGACACGCTCGGCGACGATGTCGAGCACTGGTGCAAGCGTGCTTTGTACGCGCTCGAACGCGCTGACGACCTCGAATTCCATGCGCAATCCTCGGCGCTGCCCCGCCGGTCAGGGCGAGCGCGAGCTCGAAGAGCGCGCGACCGTAGCACCGAAAACAGCCGCGCGCTGAAGCGCGCGCTCAGGCGCTCATTCCGGTTTGCTCGTCGCGCGCGTGCGCGGCCGTGCTAGGCAAGGCCCATGGAGCCGCGCGTCGTCGACCTGGAAATTCGCTATTCCCATCTGGAAAAGCAGCTCGCCGAGCTGAACCAGGTCGTGTTCGAGCAACAAAAGACGATCGAGCTCTTGCAGCAGCAGCTGGTCGCTTTGCGCACGCGAGTGACGGGTATGGGCGAGCCGATGGAGAACGAAAAGCCCCCGCATTATTGAGCGGGGGCGGGGAGCTCACTCGTAACCGAGCCCGCTCGGCGGCTCTGCGATCGGCGCCGCGGCCGAAGCGCTGGGCTTGGGTGGGGGCGTCGTGGCCGACGAAATTTTGACGCCGTTGTCCGGCGCGGCGCTCGGCGGCGCGGCCTTGGTCCCGGCTTTGGCGTTGGAGGGGTTCGGATTGCTCGAAGCGACGTGCGCGCCGCTGTCCTTCGGTTTGGCGATCACGAAGTGCGGAAAGGCCTGCGAGTTACAACCCGGCCCAAAGCCGGTGGCGTCGAACTCGGTGTCGTAGCGCCCCACGCTCTTATGGCCCTGCTCGTCGGTGGTCGCGACCTCCAGCCGTAGCTGGCGCTTCCCTGCACGCGCCGGCGAGCAGTATGAAACCAAGTAGTTGCGAAAATAGTCGTCGTCGACCGCGTTGGCGACCGTGTCGAGCGGTGTGGTCATGGTGTTGAGCGAGGCCGCGCGCGTGCTGCCGTTCTTGCCGATGAAGGAAACGTCCGCGCTCGTCGCCCAGGGCCCGACCGTCATCAAAAAGTAGTGGTGCGGTGAGCTCGCGATGAACTCGCGCAGCTTGCCGTCATCGACGCGACCGGCGAGATCCGGGTTCAAGGCGATCACGATCAGCGTGCCGTTTTCGATTGGGCGCCCTTCGGCCTGGAGCGACGCGCTCAGCTTCTCTGCGCCATCCATCACCGCCGTGTATAGGCTCGATGACGAGTCGCGCCGGCTGAATGCGAGCAGGCGATCCATGCTGGTGTCTTTTTCGTCGGGCTCGGCGCGCGCGTCCTTGGCGTACTCGGCGACCAAGTGCACCTTCGGCGAGCCGTCGAAAGCGTACAGGCTCACGGCCTCGCGCTGGCGTAGGCGCACGATGAACGAGCGCAGCGCGGCGCTGAGCGCCTTTTTGTCTTCCGCGCCGACCATCTTGCTCATGTCGACGAGCACGGCGGCGCGCTGGCTCGCTGCGCTGGCAGTGGGCAGGAGCGTGAGCTGGATCTGCTGGTTGTCGAGCGCGACGCCGTTCTCGTAGATTTTGAAGGCTTGCTTGTCGAGCCCTGCCACGCCCGCGCCGTGTTGGCTCACGGCCACGAACAGCGCGACATTGCCTGGCTTTTGCGTGCTCACGGCCACCGGCTCGACGTTCATCGAGCCGGCCAGGGCGCAGCCGTTCAGCGTGTGCAAGCAGAGAGCGGCGAGCGCGCCGCGCGAAACGTTGGTCATGGTTTGGTTCCTGCAGAAATCTTGCTGATGGCTTGTGCCAGCGCCGCGCTGCCCAGCAAACAGGCGTTGCACGCGCCGTCCGAGCTCGAGCTGCAGCCAGCTCCGCTCGAAAAACGCTCCAGCATGGCAAGCGTGCGCTTGCCGCCGTCGCGCTCGGCGCGGGGGAGGAGCGCTTTTCTGCTCACGCAATCGGGCGCAAGCAAGAGGGCGGTGGCGGCGCGTGTGTCGGCGCTGGCGTCGAGCGCCAGGTTGTTCGAGAGCTCGGTCTTGGCGCGTTCACGCACGCTCTCGCGCACGCCTGCGGTCGTCGCCAGATCGAATTCGATGTCGCTGCCGCGTGCGCCGAGCCGGCGCATACAGGCAAAGCTCTCTTCCGCCGCGGACGACTGCGCTGCGCGCCAGAGAATGCCCATCAACTTGCCGTTTTGGGCGGCGCTCGGCGCGGCGTCGAGCGCGCGCTCGATGCTGGCCACTGCGGAGTCGTAGCGTTGTGCCTGGGCTTCGGCACTGGCCAGCGCCAGCAGCACCTGCGGATCGGCGGCATATTTGGCGGCCAGCGCGGCCATCGCCGGCAAGCCTTGAGCAACCGCCAGCCGCAGCTCGGCGTCGTCGGCCTGGGCAGGCGCAGTGGGCGGAGTGACCGTTGCGGTGGGCGTGAGGACCGTCGCTGAGACGGGCGCGGGTTCGCTTGGCGCGCTGCCTACGTGAACGGCCGCGGGTGCGGCGCTGGTGTGCGCTGCGGTGGGGGCGGTGAGTGCGAGCTCCGCCGGATGCCGATGACGTGAGGGGACGCTGTGCGCGATCCAGATCGCGATCAGCAGCACGAACGGCGCCGCGATCAACAGTGAGCGTGGCGCGGAGCGCACCGTGTTCCGGGCCCAGCGCCCGGCCCGCGGCAGCGCGCGCCGGACGGGGCGCGCGAGCCGCTTCGCGTTTGGGAGCAGGCGCTGAGCGCGCGGCAATAGCTGAGCGGCGCGCGAGCCCACGGTTTTGGCCTGCGGCAAGAGCCGCGTGGCTCCGCGCTGCACGCGCTCAGCCGCTCGCGTGCCGAGCTCTTTGACGACCGGAAGCGCAGCCCGCGCGCGGCGAATCAGACCGAGCCGCGCGCTCCACGCGCGCTCCGCGGCGCGCCGTGCACGAGCTACGACGCTCGGCCGCATGCGCGGTGGCGGCGTGGTGATGACCACCGGCATTTCCGAGCCAGTGGAGACGAAGGGCGCGCGCGGCGCGGGTGAAGCAGGTGCCGGCATGGGCGGCGTCGGCGCGCTCGTCACGACTGGCGGCGACGCGCTGCTGATGACCGCGGGTGGCGGCAGTGGCGGCGGCGGGACGCTGGCGGTGACGGCGGGCGGCGGCTCGCTCGGTGCGGGCGCGGCTTGCGCGCTCGGTGATGGCGGGAGTGGCGGCGGCGGGACGCTGGCGGTGACAGCGGGCGGCGGCTCGCTCGGTGCGGGCGCGGCCTGCGCCCTCGGTGATGGTGGCAGTGGCGGCGGCGGGACGCTGGCGGTGACAGCGGGCGGCGGCTCGCTCGGTGAGGGCGCGGCCTGCGCGCTCGGTGATGGCGGGAGTGGCGGCGGCTGGACGCTGGCGGTGACGGCGGGCGGCTCGCTCGGCAACGGCGGCGGCTGCACGCTTGCGGAAGGAAGCGGCGCGCTCGGCGAAGGCGCCGCGTGAGCACTTGGCAAAGCGTGAGCACTTGGCAACGGTGGCGGCTGCACGCTCGCGGAAGGGGGCGGCGCGCTTGGCGCTTTTGGCGGTGCGCTCCGCATGGACGGAGGCGGCGGTGCGCCGGTGGCAACTCGAACTGGATTGGGCGGCGCTGCCGAGCGCGTGCGCTTCGGAGGAGGTGGCGGCTGGCGCGGCGCACGCGCGGCGGCTTGGAGCGGCGGCGGTTGGCGCGTCGCGCGCGCGAGTTCCTCGAGCGGTACCGCTTTGGGTGCCGCATTGGCCGCGCGCTTTGGCGGCGGCGGCGGCGTGGCGCGGTGGCGCACAGGCGGCGGCGGCGGTCCGGGTGGAGGTAGCAGCAGTTTTTCTTCGTCGTCGCGCGCAGGCGCCGGCGGATTTGAATCCCGTTTCCCTGTCATCGCCCGCATGGCATAGCCCGATGTTCGAGCGACGCAAATCATGTGCGCTGCTGAACAAGACGAAACAGGCTCTTTTTCTGGCCTGTTCGGCAAGCCTGCCTCAGTTCGAGTTATGTGACGGTAGTATTCCGTTCACATGGATCTCGATCCGACTCGCGGAATGGCTTGACCAATGCCGCGCGCTTCGATCGCGAGTGACGACGCGCGCTCCACGCGCCGTTGCGGCGAGCGCCGTCGGGCGCGAGTCGGATTGATTCGAGAACGTTTCGCGCGCATGCCAACGCAAACCTTGCGCGGGCTTTGCGCGCGCCGCACGCACGCAAGGTTTGCGACTCACTCATCAGGGTGTTCCCAGTCGCTGAATCTTTTGCGATCATGAGCTGGCGATGATCTTGGCGTTGGCGTAGGGGGTCAGACAGATGACGGACGTGGAAATTCCGCACGGCGAAAAGCGCGTGATCAACGGCAAGCAGCGCGTTTTCTACGACGGCTATTGGATCAAAGCCTACGAAGTGCCCGCGGACACCCTGCTCGCCAAGAAGCGGCTGATCGAGGCGCTCACGCGGCGTTTGTTCAATCACGTGGAGTACGGCCTGAACGTGCCGGGCACGCGCCTCGCCGAAGCGCGCCGCGCGTTCCTCGACGAAACGAACCAAGCCAAGAAGCGCGTCAAAGGCGGCATGCTCGCCGGCGCGCTCTTCAACCGCGCGACCGACATCTTCACCAAGCTCGTCGAGCTGCAAGCCTGCGGCGTCGAGATCCAGCCCGACAACGCGCTCATGCGCCAGTGCGGTGAACACCTGCAAGAGTCGCTCGCCCTCGGACAAATGGTATTGCACCGCAGCGGCGAGGAAGGGATCGACGAGCTGTGGGGTGAGCCGTTCAAAGCGTTTGCGTTTCCGATCGAAGAATTTTATCGCAGCCGCTACGTCAAGATCGCACTCACGATGCGCGCCATCGACTCGATCGGCGACGCGCTGAAGAGCACGATCGGCGTATTGCCGCCGTTTGCCAGCTTGCAGCCGGTCGTCGACGAATTCATTGCGGCGGCCAAATCGAAGAGCGAAACGCTGCGCACGGACCCGGACGTGTTCGAAGTCTGGTCCTCGTTCGTGGTCGCGAGTGAAACGCTGTGCGAGTTTCAGCCTACCGCAGTGGGAGCCGACGCCGCGCTGTGCGCTCAGTTCAGCGAGCTCCTGCGCGCGAGCGCCGTGCTCGTCTCGTCGATGGCGCGCGCGCGCGTGCCGATGCCGAAGAGCACGCGCGCGTTCCTCGACCGCTGCGAAAGCTTCCGTCTGAGCGCGAAACTCAAGAGAGAGAGCACGCCGCGCCCAGGTGCGCTCACTTCGCCCGCTCGGTCTCCTTGAGTTCGTTCTGCTCGGCCTGCGTGCGCGCGTTCATCTTCGCGACCGCCGCTTTGGCGTCGTCGATCAGCGCGCTGGGCGTGGCGAGCGCGTCGCTCGACAGCCCCGCGTTGCGCCGCAGCCACGCGAAGTACGCGCCGCCCAAGAGCGCTACCACACCCGCCAAGATCGCTAGCCGCACGGCCAAGCGACGCGTGGCGGGGACCCGCCAAAACACGAGCAGCACCAGCAGCGCGGCCAGGGCGCCCAACCCGAAAATCCGCGCCGCGTTCGGACCCGCCTGAGTGATCTGGCGGCTGAAATCAGTCGCGTCCGCGCGGTACTCGATGCACGCGGCGTGCGCGCGCAACGCCTGCGGCACTGAGTCGATCGAGTCGACCAGGTGCAAGCGCCCTTGGGCGTCCTCGAAGCGATAGAAGCGCGCGCTGTGGGCGCTGGTCTGAGACCCGGGCGTGCACTGATTCTCCGTACCCATCGCGCGCGTGACTCTGTCACCCTCGCCCTCGCCCCGCCCGCCCAAAGCGCGCCCCGCCGCCTTACTCGTGCTCCGGTTTTTGGGGCGCGGCCTCATCCTGTGGGGCGCGGCCTCATCCCGGGTCGCCCCGTGGGTTGGTTCCGTTTTCTGGGGACTATGAAGAAAATTCTTTGAATTCAGCCACTTCCGGTGATGCGCGCGACGGCGCGGCCTCATCCTGGGTCGGGCTTGCTTCACGCCGTCGCTCAGGGGCGGGCTTGCTTCACGCCGCTCTCTCGCGGGGCCCGCCCCCTCGGGGACTGGCACGGCGGCCGATTCTGCCCGTGGGCCTGGCGCCGACAGACGGAGCGAGCTGGCGGAGCACGACGTGCGCACGGCTTTCGCTGAATCGAGTGCAGGTTCTGTGAGGAAACTCGATGTTTGGGCTCGGCAACGCCGTTGTCCGCGCTGAACGCGGCACCTCCGGGCTTTGCGAAAGAAGGGGCCCGTATCCGACTCTCGCGCGGCCCGCTTTGGGTTCAGTCGTGCCGGGCGCAGGCACTGAGTGCGGTCAAGCCGTGCGCCGACGCGTGCGCCGCGCTGCGCGACGAACGCGACAAACCCTGGCGCGTGAGTGTATCACCCCTAGGAGTGATTTATTTTTTGGCGTGGGCGCGTGGCGCAAATGCAGGCGACCAGATCCGGTATTGGCAAGCTCGATACCGTGGTTCGTAAAGGGAAGTGCTTTACCTCGCGAGCTGCGTTTCACACGGAATGTTCCGCTCTGCTGCGGTGGATCGCAGGTGCATTCGTAAAATTCTGGCGGCTCCTCGGAAAGCGACCGCACAGGTTTGGATATTCTGGTCATCTCTATGTAAATTTACTTATGGTGAGTTCGACTTCGAAGCAGTCGCTTCGGTAAAGGAGAACGCACGAGATGAAGTTCCGAATTCGGCGCAGCTTGATTGCTCTTTCGTTGCTTGGTTTGTTCGCAGGTGCCTGCGGCGCCGGCGCGGCGGATGGCGCTTCCACCGTCAGCGAGGCGCTCGCGTCCTCGGACGGCTCGGTGAGCGCGACGCTCAGCTTCAACGATTGGGGCAGTGGCTACACCGGAAACGTGACGGTCACCAACAACGGCAATACGCCGACCACGACTTGGTCAGTGGTGATCAATTCCCGCACTTCCGTGGTTTCTCAGGCCTGGAACGCGACCAGCCTGATCAGCGGCAGCACCGTGACGTTCACGCCGCTTTCATGGAACGCGGCGATCGCGCCGCATCAATCGGTGAGCTTCGGCTTCAACGCCTCGCCGGGCGGCGCAAGTAACGAAGCGCAGCTCGTTTCGGTGACCCAGAGCGGTTCATCGGGCGGCACGACGACGGGCGGAGGCACCGGTGGCTCGAGTGGCACCAGCAGCGCGGGCGGCACATCGAGCACCGGTGGCAGCACTACCGGCGGTTCGTCGAGCACTGGCGGCAGCACGACCGGCGGCGCGACGTCGGGCGGCAGTTGCACGCCGCAGACCTTCGAGGCCGAATCCATCACGCACTCCACGGGCGGTGCGCAGGACGGTGGCTGGGACATTTGGTCGAACGGCAGCGTCTCGACCAGCGTCAACCTCGGCGGCGGTAGCACCACGATCGTCGTGACCGCCAAAGGCACGTCGGCCGGCGGCGTGTGGCCGAACATGGTCGTGAAGGTGAACGGCGCGCAGGTCGGCAGCGCGACCGTGAACAGCGCCTCGTACACGACTTATCCGTTCACGTTCAGCGCTTCGGCGGGCAGCCAGACCGTGAGCGTCGAATTTACGAATGATGCCCTGATCGGCACGGAAGATCGCAACCTGATCGTCGACAAATTCAGCGTCAGTTGCGTCGGCGGTGGTTCCACGGGAGGCGGTTCGACGGGTGGCTCGAGCAGCGGTGGTTCGAGCAGCGGTGGTTCGAGCAGCGGCGGCTCGACCGGCGGTAGTTCGACCGGCGGTTCTACGGGCGGGGGCACGACCAGCTGCTCGGTGCTTCCGGCGCTCGGCGCGGGCCAGCAATCGCTCACC
>Ga0207667_10011288_pt1 | contig 10390 bp, 9 predicted proteins | sample KBSCornC52_FD_184301 | JGI IMG/M metagenome (GOLD analysis project Ga0207667, IMG submission 184301) | Corn rhizosphere microbial communities from Kellogg Biological Station, Michigan, USA - KBS Corn C5-2 (SPAdes) (version 2) | ecosystem: Host-associated > Plants > Roots > Rhizosphere > Soil ...
CGCCTGTTGCTTGGCAATTCCCTGATGCGCAACGGCGATTATGCGCAAGCCGCGGAGCAATACCGCAGGCTGGTTGCGATCGCGCCGAGCAACGACAACGCCGACGCACGCGTCGCCGCTGCTCTGTTCGCCGCGGGCAAGTGCAGCGATGCGCTCGCCGATTTGAATTCAAAGCTGCTCAAGCGCACGCAGGATGGCGACTTGATGCAAGTGTTCGTGCGCGTGACGAGCACGTGTCCGGCCGCCAACGAAACCGAACGCGGCATGGCGCTCGATTATGCGAAGGCCTTGTACAAGCAGCGTCCGGACGCCAGCGATTCCTCCGCTCTGGCGTTGGCGCAAGCCGCCAATGGCAAGTTCGAGGATGCGCAAAAAACCCAGGCCGAAGCGATATTCCAAGCCGTGCGCGCCGGCAACGGCGAGGCGGCGAAATTGTATCGCGACACCATGCAGCAGTTCGCGGCAAAGCAGGTTCCGGATCGGCCGTGGCCGCCAGCGCATCCGTATTTTCATCCGCCGATGCTGACGCCACCGCTGGCGGCGGCGAAAGCAAAACCGTAACTCAGGTTCGGGAAATCGCCCGATAGCCGATATCGCGGCGGTAGAACATGCCGTCGAAATGAATGTTGCGCGCGGCCGCATAGGCGCGCGACTGCGCGTCGGCGAAATCGTTGCCGAGCGCGCACACCGTCAGCACGCGGCCGCCGTGGGTGACAATTTTGCCGTCTTCCACTTTTGTGCCGGCGTGGAATATCTTGCAGCCGGGGCCGCAGTCGGCGTCCAGACCCTCGATCACGTCGCCGCTGCGCACCTTGCCAGGGTAGCCCGCCGCGGCGATGACGACGGCAAGCGCCGGGCGCGGATACCATGCCACGCTCTGCTGTTCGAGGCGGCCGTCGATGGCGGCGTCGATGAGGTCGACCAAATCGGATTTCAGGCGCAGCAGGATTGGCTGTGTTTCCGGATCGCCGAGGCGTACATTGAATTCGATCACGCGCGGCGCGCCGGTTTTGTCGATCATCAGACCGGCGTAGAGGAAACCGATAAACGGCGCGCCTTCCGCGGCCATGCCGGCGAGCGTCGGCTCAATGATCTCGCGCAGGATGCGCCGCTCGACTTCCGGCGTCACGACGGGAGCCGGTGAATACGCGCCCATGCCGCCCGTATTCGGCCCGAAATCGCGGTCATCGCGGCGTTTGTGGTCCTGGCTCGTCGCCAATGGCAGCGCACGGCGGCCGTCGCACATCACGATGTAGCTGGCTTCCTCGCCTTCGAGGAATTCCTCGATGACGACGCGTGCGGAAGCCTCGCCGAGCACATGCGCGCCAAGCATGTCGCGCAGAGTTTGCTCGGCATCAGGCCACGTCAACGCAACCACGACACCCTTGCCGGCGGCCAGCCCGTCGGCCTTGATCACGATCGGCACACTGCGTGAGCGCACGTAGGCGAGCGCCGGTGCCAGTTCGGTGAACACGGCGTAGCGCGCGGTCGGAATGTTGTGGCGGACGAGGAAATCCTTGGCGAACGCCTTGGAGCCTTCCAGCTGCGCCGCCAGCTTGCGCGGACCGAAACAGCGCAATCCGGCGCCGCGAAAACGATCGACGACGCCGGCCACGAGCGGCACTTCCGGACCGACCACGGTCAGATCGATATTTTCGGTCTTGGCCAGCTGCAGCAATCCGTCCAGATCGTTGACGGCGACATTCGCATTGCGTACGCCGAATTCAGTAGAGGTGCCGGCATTGCCGGGCGCGACAATGACTTCGCTGACACGCGGCGACTGCTTTAGCTTCCAGGCCAGCGCGTGTTCGCGACCGCCGTTGCCGATGACGAGAATTTTCATGTGGATTGTCTCGATGATCCGTTCGCCCTGAGCGTAGCGCCGGAGGCGCGGAGTCGAAGGGTCGATGCGTTTCGACTCCGCTCGCTGCGCGAGCTACGCTCAACGCGAACGGTTTTTCTTTATTTCAATGCCTGAAATGCCTTACGCCGGTAAACACCATCGCCATGCCGTGTTCGTCGGCTGCGGCGATCGATTCGGCGTCGCGCATCGAGCCGCCGGGCTGGATCACCGCACGAATGCCGGCTGCGGCAGCCATGTCGATGCCATCGCGGAACGGAAAGAATGCATCGGAGGCCATCACGGCGCCGCGCACCTCAAGCTTGGCTTCCTCGGCTTTGAGCGCGGCGATCCTGGCGCTGATCACGCGGCTCATCTGGCCGGCGCCGACCCCGACCGTGCGGCCATCGTGCGCGTACACAATCGCATTGGACTTGACGAACATGGCCACGTGCCAGGCAAATAGCAGGTCGCGCAACTCGTCGGCGTCCGGCACGCGTTTGCTCACGACTTTCAAATCCGACATCAGCAGGGTATCGCGATCGGTGTCCTGCACGAGCAATCCGCCGGCAATGCGCTTGAAGTCCAGCGCGCCGGGAACCTGTTCGGGCCACTGTCCGCTGGCCAGCACGCGCACGTTCGGTTTCTTGGCAAATGCCGCGAGCGCATCGGCAGCGACTTCCGGCGCGATCACCAGCTCGACGAACTGGCGCTCCAGGATCGCGTTTGCGGTGGCGGCATCCAGCGGCTGATTGAAGGCGATGATGCCGCCGAAGGCCGAAGTCGGATCGGTGGCGTAGGCGCGTTCGTAGGCGTCGATCGCATTTTCGCCGAGCGCCACGCCGCACGGATTGGCATGTTTTACGATCACGCATGCCGGCGCCTTGCGGAACGCCTTGACGCATTCCAGCGCGGCGTCGGCGTCGGCGATGTTGTTGTAAGACAGTTCCTTGCCCGCGAGCACACGCGCGTTGGCGACGATGCCGGGCAGTTTGCGACGCTCGACGTATAACGCGGCGTTCTGATGCGGATTCTCGCCGTAGCGCAACACTTCGCGACGTTCGAAACCCAGATGCAGCGTGGCCGGAAATTGTTCGTTGCGTTCGGCGTTGCCATGCGCGCCAAGCCAGTTCGCGATCGTGGCGTCGTAGTTGGCGATATGCGTGTAGACCTTGGTTGCGAGCTTGCGTCGCAGCGCCAGTTTGGTGCCTTGATCCGCACGCAGCGCCTCGATCAACTCGGCGTAATCGGCCGGATCGACGACGACGCTGACACGCGCGTGGTTCTTCGCCGCGGCGCGCAACATCGCCGGACCGCCAATGTCGATATTTTCGATCGCCTCATCGAATGTGCAATCCGGCGCCGCCGTGGCTTGCTCGAACGGATACAGATTGACGACGAGCAAATCGATGGGTGCAATGCCATGCTCGGCCATGACCTTGTCGTCGATGCCGGCCCGGCCGAGCAGGCCGCCGTGAATTTTCGGATGCAGGGTCTTGACCCGGCCATCCATGATCTCGGGAAAGCCGGTAATCGCGCTGACGTCGCGCACCTCCAGGCCGGCGTCGCGCAACGCTTTGGCGGTACCGCCGGTGGAGAGCAATTCGACGCCGAGAGCATCCAGGCCGCGCGCCAGATCGATCAGGCCGGTTTTGTCGGAGACGCTGATCAGCGCTCGGCGGATCGGCACAAACGTGGAATCGAACATCGCAAATCCCGCTCGGTGAGCGAGCGATTATAACCGTTGAATCGAAGGAACCCGGCGCCGCCGTCGCACCGGCTGCCGGAGCGGCAGCGTGTTTCTAGCCGAGGCCGCGCAACGCGAGCTTCTTGCGCAATGTCGCGCGATTCATGCCGAGCGCGGTTGCGGCCTTGCTCTGGTTGCCGCCGGCCCATTGCAACACTTCGCGCAGCAGCGGCGCCTCGATCTCGTTGAGCACGAGCTCATAGAGCCCGTCGGGCGTATCGCCATCGAGGTCGGAGAGGAAACGGCGCACCGCGCGTGCGACACATTCGCGCAGCGCGGGTTGCAAAGCGGATTCAGCCGCCGCATCGGCGTGCATGACAGAAACGGCATTCACGGCGAACAACCCTGGAGTCTCAAACTTGCCTGAAGCGGCCCGCCCGCCGCGTGCAGCGATGGAGAATTTTGTTGGCGGGAGCGGAGTCTAGCGCCAACGCCTGCGCTTGACAAAGTGCCGCAACCCTCATGCGATGGCGCGCCGCGCTTTACAGAAACTTGAACTCGAATGCGACGGCGTTTTTTCCCGGATCTGCCACTTCGAACACGAGCGCGGCGGTGGCGCCCGGCGCCAGTCCCGCGGCGATGCTGCGCGCGTCGCCGAGGTATTCCTGCGGCACGAAGCGGCGCATGGCAATGCGGTTTTCATCCAGATCCGACAAGGAAATTTCCACTGCCGGAAACGCCTGCGCGAACGCGGCGTCATTGCGCAACGTCGCCGAGATGATCAGCGCATTCGCCACCGATGGATGCGGACGAATATCGCGCGACAGCAATTCGAGCTTGGCGGGTTCGTGGCGCAGCGGCAAATGACAGCCGAACGTTTCACAAAGGCGATCCAACGCCAGGCGTGCGCGCGCATCGTCGAGCAACGTGGTGCGTTCGGCGTAGCCGATCTGGGCGAGCAGACACAACAGCAGTCCGGTGGCGCCAAGCGTCCACGGCCAGTTGCGTGTGGTTGGTCGCGCGCGCCGCGCGCGCGCGAATGCCGGCGTGCTGCCACGGCGCGCACGTGCCGGGCGCTCGTCCGGATCGAATAACAGCGTTTGCTGGCCGGCCGCGGGGCGCAGCGCCGGCACGGTCAACTTGGGCGGCGAAGCGCCGGCCGCGTTCGGTTCCAGCCGCTGCACCTGTTCATTCGGCAATTGGTCGGCCAATGTGCGCAGCGCATCGAATACCGCGCTGCAATGGCCGCAGCGCACGCTGCCGTGGCTCTCGGCCAGAGTCGCGGCGGCGACCTTGTAGATGGTCAGGCATTCGGGGCACTGCGTGTACATGCCCCGATCTTACTCGAATCCTGCAGCCTATCCGCCGAAGCCGTCGGCGAAGATGTGATCGATGCCGCAGTACGGTGACGGTGCGGTGAGAAATGGCGCAGTCAGCACCAAGGCATCCGCGATCGCGCCGCTGCCTGTCGGCGCCGGGCCGTCCGCGGCTCCCCACCAGTTGCGGATGAATGCCGTTGGCGCTGCGATCGCGCTGCCATACGCGACGATCTGGACTCCATACAATGTCGCGTCGTCAAAACAGTTGTCGCTCGAGTCCAGCGTCGCTCCACCGCTGCCGACCGGGGTCGAATTGAGGAATACCGAAGTCAGGCTGTGATCGTTCGGCGGCAACAGGACAACTCCATTACCGCTGCCGGCGCTGACGACATTGCGCGCGAACAGCGCGCTGGCCCCGAGGTTGACACCCTGCGAAAAAGTGCTCACGAGCGAGGTGACGCCGTCGGCCGCGACATTGATGAAATTGCTGACGATCGTAATGCCAAAGCTGCCGCTGCCGACCGAGATCGGCGTGTAGCCATCGTTCGCGATCACGTTGCGGCAGTCGTCCCAGCTGCCGACGCCATTGCAGCCGATCAGCGTATTCGTTGACGCGACGACATTGATGCCGCCGCCGACGCCGATGGGCAACAAGGTCTGCCCATCCTTGCCGATGCCGATGTAGTTGCCGGAAAACACCGTGTCGGAAGCGACTTCCAGGTCAATCTCGTTGGAAGAGTTCACCCCGTTGGACTGGACGCCAATGATGTTGCGCTGATGCGCGGCCGGCCCGTCGCTGAAGCCGGTGCCGATGTGTGTTCCGGCCGCGCTGATCAATAACCCATAGCCGCTTTGCCGAGGCGCCAATCCGGTTTTGTCGACGCCGACGTAGTTGCCGGCAATGACAGCATTATTTCCGTACACCGCGATATTGGCGAAGCTGTTCCCCGAGATCAGATTCGGAAACCAAGCGCTGGCACTGGCCTCGCCGATCGTCGCGGACTGGCCGTTGACGTATATGCCCTCGTAATTCGCCTGCGCCGTGGTTCCGCTGGCATCCATGCCCGCGATCGTGCACCCGATCGTGTCGGCATCGCTCGAGAGAATCAGTCCGGCGCCGGTGGTAAAACCGGAAATGGCCAATCCGTGAACCTTGCTGCCGCTCGATCCCGGGCCAAACGCGAGTGCATCGATGCCGAACGCGGAAGGATTGGTTATCTGCACGCGCAGATTCGGCACCGGCGTGCAGACACTGCCGGTTTGCGTAGTCGCATCGATGAAAACGGGCTTGGAAACGATGGGCAGGGCGCCGGCAAGCGCCAGCATCTGCACCTCGCCGGCGTTCGGGGCGATCGCGAACGTGATTTTGCTCCAGGTCAGGTCGGCATCGGTGCAGCCGTTGTAGTCGGACTGACTGTTCACGGCGGTAATGGCTTCGCGCAGCGAGCACGAAGCGTTCGCGGCGTTCTCATCGATGGCGGTGTTGACGACGATGTCGGCGTGTCCGAACAACGGCAGGCCGGCAAGACAGAACATTGGCAGACAGCGGAACAGTGCGCGCATCGCGGATCTCCAATGACGTTGACTGCGGAGTATGGACAGTCCGCAGACTCCTTGGCAATTTTATTTGGCGGTTTTGCGTTACTTGCGGAGCTGTGCGGAGATGCGCACCCAGCCGTCGCGGGTCGTGGCCGTGACATCATCGAACCATTCCTGATAACGCGCGATCAGTTCATCCTGCTGGCCGTCGAGGATGCCGGACAACGCGAGCACGCCGCCGGGTTTCAAGCTGCGCGCGAACAGCGGCGCCAGTTCACTCAGCGGACCGGCGAGGATGTTGGCGACCAGTGCGTCCGCTTGTATTTGTGGAAAATGTCGCGGAAGGTACAAATCCAGTTGTTCCGCCACGCCGTTGCGCTGCGCATTGTCGTGGCTGGCGGTGAGCGCCTGTTCGTCGTTGTCGACGCCGATGACGCGTCTCGCGCCGAGTTTCAACGCCGCGATTGCGAGCACGCCCGATCCACAACCGTAATCGATCACGGTCTTGCCATTGAGGTCGGTTGCATCGAGCCATTCCAGGCACAGCGCCGTGGTGGGATGCGTGCCGGTGCCGAAAGCGAGGCCCGGATCGAGGCGCACGACGATCGCCGCGGTGTCTGCAGCGGGCGGCTCGATGTTCCAGGGGTAGATCCACAAGCGCCGTCCGAAGCGCATTGGCTGGTAGGTGTCCATCCAGGCGCGCGTCCAGTCCTGGTCCGCGACTTCACGGAACGATAACTGCTCCGGCGCGAGTTCCGGCACGAGTTCACCCAGCGCGTGCACGAGACCGGCGCGATCGGTTTCTGCGGCGAACAGCGCCTGCAGCACGATGTCGTTCCACAGCGGCGTTTCGCCGACGCCGGGTTCGAAGATCGCGCGCTCATCGGGCGTGTCGGCATCGGCATCTTGCAGCGTGATCGACAGTGCGCCGAGATCGTGCAACGCCGCTTCGACACTGGACTGCTGCGCAGCGTGGATTGTCAAGGAGAGTTCGAGGAAGGGCATGTGCATATAGCCGTTCGCGTTGAGCGTAGCTCGCGTAGCGAGCGAAGTCGAAACGCCGATGCACCCTTCGACTTCGCGCCTGCGGCGCTACGCTCAGGGCGAACGGCATCTTTCAACTCAGCTTGATCGCCTTTTCCTTTGCCTCGGCGATGCGCTTTTCCAGGTAGTGGATGTTCTGTCCGCCCTGGTGGAAGCCGATGTCGGCGAGGATGCGCTGCTGCAGCGGAATGTTGGTTTTGACGCCGTCGACGACCATCTCGCCAAGCGCGATGCGCATGCGCGCAATCGCGGTGTCGCGATCGCGCCCGTGCACGATCAGCTTGCCGATCATCGAATCGTAGTTGGGTGGAATGCGGTAGCCGTCGTAGATGTGCGTGTCCATGCGTACGCCCGGGCCGCCGGCGGCGAGAAAGCGCTTTACCGTTCCGGGCGAGGGCATGAACGTGTCCGGATCCTCGGCATTGATGCGGCACTCGATCGAGTGTCCATTGATCTTGATGTCGGATTGCCGGATCGACAGTTTCTCTCCAGCGGCGATCAGCAATTGTTCGCGCACGAGATCCACGCCGGTGATGAGCTCGGTCACCGGATGCTCGACCTGGATGCGCGTGTTCATTTCAATGAAATAGAAGCGGCCGTTCTCGTAGAGGAATTCGAACGTGCCGGCGCCACGATAGCCGATGCGCAGGCACGCCTCGACGCAGACTTTGCCGATCTGCTCGCGCTGCTCGGCGCTGATGCCCGGCGCCGGCGCTTCCTCGACGACTTTCTGGTGGCGACGTTGCATCGAGCAATCGCGCTCGCCCAGGTGGATCGCGTTGCCTTGACCGTCGGCAAGTACCTGGATTTCCACGTGACGCGGATTCTCCAGGAATTTTTCCATGTACACCTGATCGTTGCCGAATGCGGCCTTGGCTTCCGATTTCGTCATCGCCACGGCGTTGCTCAGGTGAGCTTCGGTGTGCACGACGCGCATGCCGCGACCGCCGCCGCCACCGGCCGCCTTGATGATGACCGGATAGCCGATCTCGCGCGCGGTTTTCGCGTTCTCGCCGGCATCCTCACCGAGCGGCCCACCGGAACCGGGCACGCACGGCACGCCGGCGGCCTTCATCGCGCGGATCGCTTCGACCTTGTCGCCCATCAAACGAATCACGTCGGCGGTCGGGCCGATGAAGATGAAACCGGATTGCTCCACACGCTCGGCGAAATCGGCATTCTCGGACAGAAAGCCGTAACCCGGATGAATCGCCTGGGCGTCGGTGACTTCCGCCGCCGCGATGATCGCCGGCACATTGAGGTAACTTTCCGCGGCCGGCCCCGGTCCGATGCAGACCGATTCATCGGCCATGCCGACGTGTTTGAGATTGCGATCCACCGTGGAGTGCACGGCGACGGTCTTGATGCCGAGCGTGTGGCAGGCACGCAGCACGCGCAGGGCGATTTCGCCGCGGTTGGCGATGACGACTTTGTCAAGCATTGCGCGTCAACCGATCACGAACAGTGGTTCGTCGAATTCGACGGGCTGACCGGGGCTGGCGACAACGGCGAGCACGGTGCCGCTGACATCGGACTCGATCTGGTTGAACATCTTCATCGCCTCGATGATGCCGAGCACATCACCGGACTTGACCGTCTGACCGACCTTGACGAACGGCGGCGCTTCCGGATTTGGCGACGCGTAGAACGTGCCGACCATCGGCGAGCGCACGACGTGGCCCGCTGGCAGGTCGCGGCCGACCTGCACGGTTTCGTTTTCGCTGCGGGCGGCGGCGGCCGGCGCGGCGCTCGCACGCTGTGGCTCCACGTGCACGTGAGTCACCGGCGGCGCGGCTTGCGTCTGGAACGAGCCCTTCGGCATGCGGCTCAGGCGGACGGATTCTTCTCCCTCTTTTATTTCCAGCTCGGAGAGATTGGACTCTTCCAGAATATCGATGAGCTTCTTGATCTTGCGCAGATCCATGGGCAGATCCTCTTGAACTTGATTCAGACTTGACGCGTGAGCCGCGCCAAGGCGGCATGCAGCGCGAATTTGTAGCTGTCGGCACCAAAACCGGCGATGACGCCGACTGCGAGGTCGGAGAAATACGATTGGCGGCGGAATGCCTCGCGTGCGTGCACGTTCGACAGGTGAACTTCGATGAACGGAATCGCCACGGCAGCGAGCGCGTCGCGCAGCGCTACGCTCGTATGCGTGAAGCCGGCCGGATTGATCAGGATGAACGCCGTGCCGTCCGTGCGCGCATGCTGCACACGCTCGATGAGTGGGCCTTCCGAATTGGACTGGAAGGTGGCGAGTTCGCAGCTGGATGCTTGCGCGATCTCTGCCAGATCGGCGTCAATCTGCGCGAGCGTCGTGCGCCCGTAAACCTCCGGCTCGCGTTCGCCGAGCAAGTTGAGGTTGGGGCCGTGCAGTACGAGGATTCTCGTCACGCCGTTGCGTCGACACCGGACGCAGGGCCGGCTCAGGGGGCGCAAGTTTGCTGCAGGCGGCCGGCGTTGTCCAGTGCAGATAGTGACGCGATCGCGGAAATTCGCCGATGTTTGCCGTTTAGCGGCTCAAATGCGGTTCCAGCCAGCGTTGCAGGCCGGATTCGGTAAAACTGCCCGCGCGTTGCGCCAGCACTTTGCCGTTCGGCGCGAACAAGACGCTGTACGGCAGCACGGCGCTGCCATCGCCGAACCGATACAGCGTGTCGTTGTCTCCTCCGACCAGGATTGGATACTGCACGGGGCTGTCTTTGAGGAATGCGCCGACTGCGTCCGCGTCATCGATCGCGACCCCGACGATTTCCAGACCATTGGCCGAAAGCTTGCGGCGCGCGCGGTCCAGCAGCGGCATCTCCTCGCGGCAGGGTCCGCACCAGGTCGCCCAGAAATTGACCAGCACGAGCCGGCCATCCCACTCGTTCAACCGATGCGGCTGGCCGGCGATGTCGGGAAGTTGCAGGTCGGCAAGGCGCTCACCGGCCTTGAGCGTCGCGCCCGGCGTCGAGAGTC
>Ga0207667_10011291_pt1 | contig 10388 bp, 7 predicted proteins | sample KBSCornC52_FD_184301 | JGI IMG/M metagenome (GOLD analysis project Ga0207667, IMG submission 184301) | Corn rhizosphere microbial communities from Kellogg Biological Station, Michigan, USA - KBS Corn C5-2 (SPAdes) (version 2) | ecosystem: Host-associated > Plants > Roots > Rhizosphere > Soil ...
GTGGTCCGCACAAAGGAATACCCGCCTGAAGAATATGCAAAATTTCATGAACCTGAAACTGAGAATAAGGTAAAGCGAAGTGGGATCGGCGAAATATTTCACGATCTGGCGACTATGCCGAAAACCATGAAACAATTGGGCATTGTACAGTTTTTTTCGTGGTTTGCGCTGTTTTCTATGTGGGTTTTTACTACACCGGCAATTGCCGATCATGTTTATCATCTGAAAACAGGCGACACCTCATCCGTAGCTTATAATAACGCAGGAAACTGGGTTGGCGTGTTATTCGGGGTATATAACGCAGTTTCGGCAATATATGCATTACTGCTACCGCGGATAGTTGCAAGGTCAAGCCGAAAAAAAACGCATGCTTTTTCGTTAGCCATGGGGGGCCTGGGTCTGGTATCCATGTTTTTTATTCATAATGATTACGTGCTTATTATCCCTATGGTGGGTATCGGCCTGGCCTGGGGAAGTATCCTTGCCATGCCCTATGCAATATTGTCGAGTTCAATTCCTGCACGCAAAATAGGCGTTTATATGGGTATTTTTAACTTTTTTATCACTTTTCCGCAAATTGTAAATGGTGTTATTGGCGGCCCGATTGTTAAACATTTTTATAACGGCCACGCTATTTACGCCCTGGTTGCGGCAGGTGTATTTATGTTTTTAGCAGCCATATCGGTGTTATTTGTTGAGGATGGTAAAAAAATACAGATAATTGAAACGCCTGGCGCCAATTTACAATTGTAAAATAAACAGTTTTTTTGTTGGCACGTTTATGGTTATTAATAAAGTGTATTTCTTATATTGCGTAAACGATACACAATGAACATATTTGTGGCGACTAATAATTTTGAATGGAAGAGAATATACTGAATCCGGAGCTGATAGCTAGTAGTTTAATTGAAGAAGAAGAAGAGTTTCATCACCTTAACAACCCCGCCGATGGAATTAAGCCGATCATAAAAAAATATCTCGGGGTACCAAAAAGCGTCCAGCAACTGGACAACAAGTTTTATTTCTCGGACGGGGATGCCAGGGTTGAGGTTGTTGTAGTTACCAATGAAATTATTAGGGTGCGGTTAGCACCGCACAGCGTTTTTTTAGATGATTTTTCATACGCAGTACCAAAGCTCGAGCAAAGGGCGGTTATTTTTACCCTGGCAGAGAACGAATTTGAGTATTGTGTTTCAACCAGCGTGGTAAACTGCCACATCCGCAAAAAAGATTTTTTCATTTCATTTTCCGACAGGCAGGATCATATAACAAGTTCCGATGCCGTGCCTATGCACTGGGAGGAAAATGTGAAATTTGGCGGCTATTACGTTTTTTGTACAAAAACATGCCATACCGAGGAAAGCTTTTTCGGCCTGGGCGATAAACCTACCGAACTTAACTTGCGCGGCAAAAGGCTTAAAAACTGGAATACCGATGCCTACTCATTTGCCTGGAACCAGGACCCGCTTTATCGCAGCATCCCGTTTTATATCAGTGTAAACGAGGGTATTGCCCACGGTATTTTCTTCGATAATACATTCAAGGCACATTTTGATTTCGGGGCTGAAGACCCTACTAAAACAAGTTTTTGGGCAGATGGCGGCGAGCTGCAATATTATTACATCCATGGCCCGCACATGATGGATGTGGTAAAAAGTTACCATATTTTAACCGGCACGCACCCCATGCCGCCACTTTGGGCGCTGGGTTATCACCAATGCCGCTGGAGTTATTACCCCGAGGCCAAGGTGAAAAAGATAACCAACGGATTCCGCGAAAATAAAATTCCATGTGATGGTATTTATCTTGATATTGATTACATGGATGGCTACAGGTGTTTTACCTGGAACCGCAAATATTTCAGCGATCCCAAAAGGATGATTAAAGAATTGGCTGCCGATGGTTTTAAAACGGTGGTCATTATTGATCCGGGGATCAGGGTCGATGATAATTACGCTGTATTTAAAGAGGGTAAGGAAAAAAGGCATTTCTGTCGCCGCAGCGATGATTATTTTATGGAGGGCCACGTATGGCCGGGCCGGTGTCAATTCCCTGATTTTACCAACCCCGATGTTCGCGCATGGTGGGGCGGTTTGTTTGATGAACTGGTGCAAATGGGTGTTGCAGGTGTGTGGAACGATATGAACGAGCCGGCGGTATTTGGTTCGGGAACTTTCCCGGATGATGTACGCCACCAATACGATGGTTACCGGGGATCGCACCGCAAGGCGCACAATGTGTATGGAATGCAGATGGTGCGCGCAACCTACGATGGTTTGCGCAAACTCATGAAAAATAAACGGCCCTTTACCATAACCAGGGCAGGCTATTCGGGCGTGCAGCGCTTTTCTTCGGTTTGGACCGGGGATAATGTGGCATCCTGGGAGCATTTGCAGTTGGGCAATATCCAGTGCCAGCGCTTGTCGATATCAGGCATTTCGTTTTGCGGAACAGATATAGGTGGTTTTAGCGGCGAGCCCGATGGCGAGCTGTTTACGCGCTGGATCCAGATGGGTACCTTTTCGCCATTTATGCGGGCACACTCGGCCGGCGATACCAAAGAACGCGAGCCATGGAGCTTTGGCGAACCCTATACTGCTATCAACCGCAAGTTTATCGAGTTAAGATACCGTTTACTGCCTTATTTATATTCGATATTTTGGGAACATCACCGTTACGGCTTCCCGATATTGAGGCCGGTCGTGATGCAGGAGCAGGAGGAGATCAGTAACCACTTCCGGCAGGATGAGTTTACTTACGGCGATAAAATTTTGGTTTGCCCCGTGTTAACCCCTGGCTGCAAAAGCAGGAAAGTATATCTCCCTAAAGGCAAATGGTACAATTTCTGGACCAACGAGGTGCTGGAAGGCGGCAAAGAAGTTGAAGTGCCAACGCCACTGGATACCATACCGTTATTTGTTAAGGCCGGATCGGTGATACCCGAATACCCGGTAATGCAATATGTTGGCGAAAAAGAAATTGAAGAAGTAAAACTGAATATTTACTACAGCGATTACGAAGTAAACTCCTTCCTGTTTGAGGACTACGGCGAAACATTTGCCTATGAACAGGACATCTACCTCGAAAAGAAATTTGTAGTGAACGGCAAAAACAATAAGTTAACCATACAACAAAGCATGGAAGGGTTATACACCCCACGCTACGAAAATTATGAGTTTAACATTATCGGGCTTCCGTTTAAACCAACGCGCATAGTTGCTGATAATAAAGAAGTTAAAGACTTTACGTTTGGTAAAGACAAAATATTAAATTTAAGGCTGAGAAAGAATTTTACGCAGTTAACTGTTGACTAGAGCCAGGGATTAAGAGCCAGGAATCAAGAGTCAAGAACCAAGATATAGGAATTAAAGACCAATAAACCAATATTAAAAACGGGATAGGACCGGAATAACAGGGGTACAGTAACAAGCTAGCGATGAATCTAAAGTATTCATCCTTAATCTTGATTCCTGGCTCTTGATTCTCGACTCTTTCCCCAAACCTTCCTGACCAAATGACTGAACAAGGCTTGCAAAGGGTTATTGTTGAACACGTAACACCCGAAATTGACGCAGGGCGATTTTATATAAAAAAAGTTGCCGGTGATACCGTGAGGGTTGAGGCGGATGTATTTACCGATGGCCACGATCACATAGGCGCACGCCTGTTATACAGGCACGAAAGTGACAAGAAATGGTCGTACGTGCCGATGCACCATTTTAACAACGACAGGTGGTTTGCAAATTTCGAACTTCCCAAAACAGGATTTTATCACTATACCGTAACCGGCTGGGTTGATCATGCCGATACCTGGCACCACGGGTTTATAAAAAAATACCAGGACGCCCAGCGCCTGGAGGTTGAATTACTGATAGGGGCGGAGTTACTGGAATGGATGCTGTCATCGGCGACTAAGGCCGATCAGAAAAAGATAAGCAAAATGGTGGCGCTGCTGCGCGATGGAAGTAAATACGAAGCCGCGGTGAAGGAAGCGCTTGGCGCCGAAATTCATCACCTGATTCAGCAATATCCCAATCTTGAAAATGCCACAACCTACAGCCGCGAATTAAAGGCTTATGTAGATCGTGAAAAGGCGGGCTTCAGCAGCTGGTATTGTTTTTTCCCGCGTTCGGCATCTCGGGTTGAAGGTAAACACGGCACTTTTAAGGATTGTGAAGCCTTGTTGCCCCGTATTGCCGAAATGGGTTTCGATGTGCTTTATTTTCCGCCGGTACATCCCATCGGTCATAATTTCCGCAAGGGCAAAAACAATGCGGTAAACGCCTTACCCGGCGACGATGGTGTTCCGTACGCTATAGGCTCCGATGAAGGTGGCCACAAAGATATTTTAAAGGATTTGGGCACCCTGCAGGATTTTAAACACCTGGTAAAAGAAGCTGCAGCCCACGGCCTTGAAGTTGCAATGGATTTTGCCATACAATGCTCGCCCGATCATCCTTATGTAAAACAGCACCCCAAATGGTTTAAATGGCGCCCGGATGGCACCGTACAATACGCCGAAAATCCGCCTAAAAAATACCAGGATATATTGCCCATCAATTTTGAGAATGATGACTGGCAAAACCTGTGGAAAGAGCTAAAAAGCATACTGATTTATTGGTGCGAACAGGGGATTCGCATTTTCCGTGTGGATAACCCGCATACCAAATCATTTAATTTTTGGGAGTGGTGCATTGCCGAAGTACAGCGTGAATATCCCGGCACCATTTTTCTGTCCGAGGCTTTTACCAAGCCCAAGGTGATGAAGGAATTGGCCAAACTGGGCTATACACAATCATACACCTATTACGTTTGGCGTAACTCGAAGCATGAACTCATAGAGTACATGAATGAGCTCACCCAAACCGAAATGAAGGACTATTACCGTCCCAATTTTTGGCCCAACACACACGATATTAATCCTTACTCGTTACAGGGAGGCTGGGAGCCCAGCTTTATTACGCGGTATTTTATGGCGGCAACGCTGTCGTCAAACTATGGCATATTTGGTCCCGTTTATGAGCTGATGTACCACGATCCGTATCCGGGTAAAGAAGAATACCTGAATTCCGAGAAATACGAAGTGCGCCACTGGGAATGGGAAAAACGCAATAAACTAACCGATGTAATTACCCGTGTAAATGCCGCCCGCAAAACCAACCCGGCGCTGCAAAGCACCAACAACGTCAGTTTTTGTGAGATTGATAACGACCAAATGCTGGCTTATTATAAAAAATCAGGGGATAACCACATCATCTGTGTGGTAAACCTCGATCCGTATAATACGCAGTTCGGCCATTTAAAAACGCCGCTGCATGAATTAGGCGTTTTTCCGGGCGAGGATTTTACTGCTTTCGATATTTTAACAGGGCATAGTTACCGTTGGAACCATGAATGGAATTATATTCAGCTAAACCCGCACGAATTACCCGTACATTTATTCAAGATAGAAATATAAAGGTTGGAAGATGAGGACCATAGATGTTATCGGCAATAATAGTTCAGTAGTGCTTGGCAAGCCCTGGAAGGATTTTGCACATGACAAGGATGCCATTGCCTACCTGGAACAAAATGTATTTTACGATTACATGCGCAAATGCCGCTGGTTTGCCGGCAAGGCCCGCATGATAAAGTTTTTAAAAGTACAGCAGTTGTTAAATATGCCCATTGAAGATGGGCTGGCCTACCTGGTGATATTGCATGTAGGTTATACTTACGGCGATGAAGAAAAATATGCGATGCCGGTATCTTTTGTGCCGGATGATTACGAATTACTGGGCCAGGTAAATCATAAAGCATTTATCACCAGGATAACCGCCGATGGCAAGCCCGGCTGGCTGATTGACGCCATTTACGATTTTAGATTCCAGCGGCAATTGTTCGAAGATATTTGGGGCAACGTAAAAACCAAACAGGAAAAAGGCTCCCTAACCTATCACAGAGGCAAGGGCCTTGCCGAAACCGACGAAAATATGGGTTACCTGTGTGTAATCCCCGATTTGGAACAAAGTAATTCATCGCTCATCTACGGCAATAAATATTTCTTTAAGCTGTACCGTAAATTATTCAGGGAGATAAATCCAGAAGTTGAAATGCTGCAGTTTTTGACCGAAACTGGCGGTTTCAAAAACATACCAGCCTATTGCGGCAGCGTGGTTTATGAACGGCCGAGCACGCCACCGGTAACACTGGGGCTGATGATGCAAAAGGTAGCCAGTAAGTCGGATAGTTGGGTAGCAACTGGCGACGATTTGAATACCTTCCTGTTTATGTTTGTCGATAAGTTTTTTAGCATCCACGACGAGGTATTTGAAAAGGTTGAACTGCTGGGCAAACGCACGGCCGAAATGCACCTGGCGTTACTATCCGACAAAAAAAATGCAGCCTTTAAACCCGAAAAGTTCAATGATGAATACATCGGTTTCCTGCAAAACCACCTGGGTAAACTGCTGGATAAGCGCATCACCTTATTAAAAGAAAACTACGCCCGGCTGGATAATAATGCAAAACAACTCGCAGATGATTTTATCAACAGCGAAACCGTAATCAGGCATTTTTTTGAAAAGATAGCCACCAACGACCTCAAGTCATCGCGGATACGGATACATGGCGATTACCATTTGGGGCAGGTGCTTTTTACCGGCAGCGATTACCTGATCATTGATTTTGAAGGCGAGCCGGAAAGTTCCATAACGGACCGGAAAATAAAACATTCGCCTTTGAAGGATGTTGCCGGTATGATCCGCTCGTTCCACTACGCGGTTTGCGCCAAGTTATATTTCAGCAGCGAAACCAGGGCAATTAACCCGCTGCGGTTGCAAAAGGCGGCCGACAGGTGGTATAAACTGATAACCGACGCATACCTGGATGCTTATATGCAAACGATAGGGAATATTACAGGTATATTTGGAAACCGCACCGAGCTTAATTTTTTACTGCAGCTGCACCTGCTCGAAAAATCAGTTTACGAATTGGGGTACGAATTAAATGGAAGGCCTGATTGGATCCGCATACCCCTGAAGGGTATACAACAGGTATTGTTTGAAATAGAAAAGTTTAACAGTTAAAGGCCCCCGGGGCCAAAATATATGGCGAAGAAGAAAATTGACATCCAAAACGAAACTGCTGCCGAACCGGTAGCTGTAAAAAAGGCCAAACCTGCGGCTAAAAAGGCCACAGGAGCTGCGAAGGCAGAAAAAGCTGCTGTTTCTGAAACCGCCCCCAAAACAAAGAAACCTGCGGCGGCGAAGGCACAAACACCGGCGGCTGCTAAAAATACTGCTCCGGCACCAACTATTATGAAAAATGTTGAGGTTTACAGCCGCTTTACCGATTTTGATATCGGCCTGTTTAAATCGGGCAAGCATTTTAAATTATACGAAAAGCTGGGTTCGCATGTCATTGAATTTAATGGCGTAACCGGGACTTATTTTGCCGTTTGGGCGCCAAATGCCAATTATGTATCGGTTATCGGAAACTTTAATGGCTGGAACAAAGCCACACATGCCCTTTACGTTCGTTGGGACGGATCGGGGATATGGGAAGGATTTATCCCCCATGTTGGCAACGGCGAGATCTATAAATATTTTATCAATTCAACCAATGGCGAAGACCTGGAGAAAGCCGATCCCTTCGCTCTGCGCTGGGAGGTTGCCCCGCGTACAGCATCTATCATAGCAGATACTTTTTACGAGTGGAAGGATGCGGCATGGATGAAAGATCGTCATCGCCACAATGCTTTAAATAAGCCGTGGTCGGTTTACGAAATGCATGTGGGTTCATGGGCGCGCAGTCCTGAAAGCCCTGATGAGTTTTTGACTTACGATCAATTGGCTGATAAGCTAGTGCCTTATATAAAGGAAATGGGCTTTACCCACGTAGAGTTTATGCCTTTGATGGAGCACCCGTATTACCCGAGCTGGGGATACCAGATCACCGGCTTTTTTGCTGCATCGGCACGTTACGGCACACCGCAGCAAATGATGAGCCTGGTTGAAAAACTGCACGAAGCAGGTATAGGCGTTATTTTGGATTGGGTGCCATCGCACTTCCCGGGCGATGCACACGGCTTGTACAAGTTTGATGGCTCGCACCTGTATGAGCACGCCGATCCGCGCAAAGGCTTCCACCCGGACTGGAAATCGTATATATTCAACTACGGTCGCAACGAGGTACGCGCGTTTTTAATAAGTAATGCCATATTCTGGCTGGACAGGTACCATGTGGATGGCCTGCGTGTAGACGCGGTTGCATCCATGCTTTACCTGGACTACTCACGTAACCACGGCGAGTGGGAACCTAATATTTATGGCGGTAACGAAAACCTGGAGGCCATATCGTTTTTAAAGGAATTTAACGAAGTTGTGTACAGTAACTTCCCCGATGTGCAAACCATAGCCGAAGAATCAACATCGTTTACCGGTGTTAGCCGGCCGGTTTATACAGGCGGCCTTGGTTTTGGTATGAAGTGGATGATGGGCTGGATGCACGATTCTATCAAATACTTTTCAAACGATCCTATCTACCGTAAATATCACCATAACCAAATTACATTTAGTCTGATTTACGCGTTTACGGAAAACTTTATGCTGCCTTTCTCGCACGATGAAGTAGTTTACGGTAAAGGTTCCATGCTGCGTAAAATGCCGGGCGATGAATGGCAGCAATTTGCCAATTTACGCCTGCTGTACAGCTATATGTTTACCCACCCGGGTTCCAAACTGCTGTTTATGGGCGCCGAATTTGGCCAGGGAACTGAATGGAATTTTGAAAGATCATTAGATTGGTATTTGCTGGAGTACCCGAATCACCAGGGTATAAAAGAAGTAATTAAGACTTTGAACCAGTTATATAAAGATGAGCCGGCCTTGTACGAGAAAGGTTTTGATGTTAACGGTTTTGAGTGGGTTGATGGCGGCAACGCAAACGACTCGATATTGATATATAACCGTAAAGGGAATGATGAGGCAAATGACCTGGTAATTGTGTTGAACATGACCCCAATGCCGCATCATGGCTTCCGCGTGGGCGTAAATACCACGGGTAAATGGGTGGAGATATTTAATTCGGATGCAAAGAAATTTTGGGGTAGTGGAGTGGATAACCCAAAACCGGTTAAAACAGAAACGGTTAACTGGCATGGCCGCGAAAATTCGATAAAAATAGAGATCCCACCGCTGGCGGCAATCGTATTTAAAAAAGAGAAAATTGTGCCGCCAAAATACGAGCTGAAATAATTTATTTAAAGAGGCATCTTTTTTGAAAGACTAACGTAAAAGGAGTTTAAAACGTCCTTATACGTTGGTCTTTTTTGCTTTAAATCAATATGTTATGAACGCTAAATTTCGTTACTTATACCTGATTCTTGGTGCTGCCGGATTTATTTTATTATTCTACTATTTTTTTGAAAATATTTCCGACCTGTCAGGCATCGACCCTATTCACATATTGATTATTGCAGTCCCCGATTTGGTGTTCTTTTTCCTCGCTTATAAAACCTATCCCCCTGAACCTGAAACCAGGCGGCAAGAAAGTTATCAACATCGCAAAGTTTCTAATTATTAATAATCCAATTTTTAAGGAATATACTATCCGTACTATCCTGCTCTTCTTTAATGCCCTCCAGGTAATTTGCCTGTCATTTAGTGACGCAACACTTCGCTTTGTAACAAAAATGTGATGTTGATCATATTTCAATAAAAAAGCAATCTTTTTATTTTTCCTGACGTAAAACCCTCATCAGCAATAAGAAGTGCTGAACAGTTTTCAATTCAATTATTTTCAAAAGATTATGAACCCAAAATTTCGCCCTTTGTATCTGACATTAGGTGTTGCCGGATTATTAGTATTGCTCTATAACGTTTTTAGTAACCTTAACGAAATAGACCTGGTTGCCGTTTTATCGATATCAATTCCTGATATGTTTTTCTTTTACCTGGCGTACAAAACTTATCCTGCTGACGTTGCTGCTGAGGGGTTTGACCGTTATTAATACAGAAAAACCTAAACCATCAACAAAATTGACTTCGGGTAGCTTTTTATAGCACTACTTTTAAGATTTTTCGCGGTATCATTTATACGATTGTAAAACGTTATATTTATAAAAGCGTTTTACAGTTAAATAACGTATTATGAACCCCAAATTCATGGCCCTTTATATTGTTGCCGGCACATTATCGTTGCTGCTGGTTATTTACAAGCTGGTCACCAACTCAACCATACTGAATAATACCGGTATTGCACTCAATATAGTGATGTGCCTTGTTTTTTATTACCTGGCGTACAAAACTTATCACGAGAAAAAAGATAAGGAATTGATGTAGGGGAAGTCCGAAAGTCCGGAAGTCGGAAAAGTCCGAAAGTCCGAAAGATGTTTCAACGCAATTTAT
>Ga0207667_10011295_pt1 | contig 10385 bp, 7 predicted proteins | sample KBSCornC52_FD_184301 | JGI IMG/M metagenome (GOLD analysis project Ga0207667, IMG submission 184301) | Corn rhizosphere microbial communities from Kellogg Biological Station, Michigan, USA - KBS Corn C5-2 (SPAdes) (version 2) | ecosystem: Host-associated > Plants > Roots > Rhizosphere > Soil ...
CATTGCGGGCGGCCTGTTGGTCTGGTTGCTCAGCCTCGACCTGACGATTTCCGGCTACTTGCACGAGACGCAAAAGGCTGTCCGTACCTGGGACGTGTTCTCGGGCGTCGTGAAGAGCGTGGTGTTCGCGCTCGCGATCGGCCTCATCTCTTGCCAGCAGGGCTTCGCCACCTCCGGAGGCGCGGAAGGGGTGGGCAGACGAACCACTTCTTCCGTCGTGACGATTCTATTTTCGCTGATCCTGATCGACGCCCTGTTTACCCTCTTCTTCTACTTCTTCGGCCTATGAACGCGCCCATGGTAAGTGTCACGGATTTGGCGATGGGGTTCGGGGAAGTGACGCTGTTCGAGCACCTTTCGTTCGAAGTGGAGCGCGGCGAGGTGTTCACGATCCTCGGCGGCAGCGGCTGCGGCAAGTCGACCCTGCTCCGCTGCATCATCGGTCTCGAGACACCCCGCCGTGGGGAGATCTCGATCGCCGGAATTGGGCGACCGAACCTGGATGCGGGTCGCCCACCGTTTGGCGTCATGTTCCAGTCGGGCGCGCTGTTCGGCTCGATGACGGTGGCAGAGAACGTGGCCGTCGCCTTGAAACAGTGGACCGATCTGACGCCCGACGCGATCGCTGCCGTCGTGCTCGCGAAGCTCCGACAGGTCGGGCTCGAAAGCGCGGGCAACAAATTTCCAGCGGAGATTTCGGGGGGCATGAAAAAGCGAGCCGCAATCGCCCGCGCCCTGGCCCTCGAACCCGAGCTGATTTTCCTGGACGAGCCCTCCGCTGGCCTCGACCCGGTGAGCGCGGTCGAGCTCGACGATTTGATCCTTTCGATGAACCGCGCCTTCGGTCTCACCGTCATCATCGTGACGCACGAGCTCGAGAGCATCTTCAAGATTGCGACCCGCTGCATCATGTTGGACAAAGCCACGAAAGGCATCATCGCCTCTGGCGATCCGAAGCAACTTCGAGAAAATAGTACGGACCCGCGGGTGCATTCGTTCTTCAACCGCTTGGCGAGAAGCTCCTAATGGCGACACCTAGCAATCACTGGAAGCTCGGCCTCTTCGTCGTGACCGGCGTCGTCGTGGGGATGCTCACTATCGTTGCCCTCGGCGCGCGCGGCTTGCACAAGGAGACCGTTGCTTACCAATCGTTCATGGATGAATCCGTGCAAGGCCTGGAAGTGGGATCCCCGGTGAAGTTTCGCGGAGTCACGATCGGCAACGTGTCAGACATCGGGGTTGCGCCCGATTTGCGCCACGTGCGGCTCACCAGCGAGCTGGCCGTCAAAGACTTGGTTTTGATGGGCCTCGGCACGGGCACCGGCAAAGCCCTGCGAGTCCACATTCCGCCCGATCTGCGCGTCCAGCTCGCCTCTGCCGGCTTGACTGGGGTCAAATTTCTGCAGCTCGATTTCTTCAATCCGAAGAACAATCCGGCCCCCGCCCTGCCCTTTGCAACTCCGCCAAACTACATCCCCGCCGCCGTTTCGACCATGAAAAATCTGGAGGACGCCGTCGTCCAAGCGGTCGATCGCTTTCCAGAGATGGCCGATGCATCGCTTCAGGTGCTGGCGAAGCTCGACGCGCTGCTCAATCAAGTCGGCGAGCAAAAACTGCCGGAACGCGCCGCCGCGACCCTCGGCCAAGCGAATGACACCCTGGTGGGAGTGAAAAAGACGTTTGCCGACGTCAACGCTGCGCAAATCTCCCAGCGAACCCAGCAAGCGCTCACTCAATTGGACGGCACCATCTCGCACATGAACAGCATCCTCGCGCGTGTGGAAGGCGACAAGGGCGTCATCCAGAGCGCCGAGCGAGCATCCGACGCGGTGGGAGATGTGGCCACCAATGCGCGCGGCTTCAGCGACGAACTCGGCACCACGCTGCGTGACGTGCAGCTCGCTGCCGAATCCCTGCAAAAACTCACGGACGCACTCGAGCGCGATTCTGACATGTTGCTCAAGGGAAGGGCGAGCGGGCGATGACGGCCACGGACCTCCGCGCGCGCCTGCTCTGCCTGCTGGTGCTCGCGCAGCTGACTTGCGGTTGTGCGCTGCTGACCAAAGCCGAGCCGCTCACGCCTCGCTATTTCAGCGCCGAGCCGTCCGACGCGGAAGCCGTCGCCGCGGGCGAACGCAGCACGGTTCGAGCCGCACCCGCGCGCGAGCTGAAGCTCGGGCGCGTGACTTCTGCGTCGTATTTGGGTGAGCGGCTCGTGTTTCGAGACTCCGCTTACGAGCTCGGCTTTTACGAAGATCGACGCTGGACCGAAAAGCCGGAAGCCTATTTCCGTCGCGCCCTCTCGCGAGCGCTCTACGAAGATGGCGGGTTCCGTCGCGTCGTGTCCGGAGGCGGTCCCACCTTGGACTGCGAGCTGATCGAACTTGCCGAGCTGCGCGCGCCCGCGCACGTTGCCCGCGCACGCGTCAACTTCGTGCTCTACGATCCACGTTCGGTGCGAACTGAGGCGACCGTCACCGTGGACTTGCCGATTGCCGCAAGCAAGGATGAAGCGCAAGCAGCGGCCAGCGTCGCGGCGCTGTCACACGCGCTCGTCAGCGCGGTAGACCAAATAGTGAGTCGCGTGTCGTCGAATCTGGACGTGACGGCGAATGCGCCGGCAACCGTGAGTGCTCGCTGAGCGTGCGTCCATCGAGTTGAGCGGTAAAAGCCCTTGCAGCCCCGTGCTGGACCTCGCCCGGACAACTGTCCGCTTTTTGATTGGTACGTGCCTTGCTAAGCTCGCCGTCGGTACGTGCTCATGAGCGCACTCAAAGTATTGGTCGTCGATGATCAGCCTGCAGTTTGCGCGGCGCTCGAGCTGCTGTTCGATATCCATGGTCTCGAGACGCTGACCGCGCGCACGCCGGAGCAGGCCCTCGAGCTGGTGCGATCGGAGGATCTCGGGGTCGTGCTGCAGGACATGAATTTCCATCGCGACGCCACCAGCGGCGAGGAGGGCGAGGCGCTCTTCTCCGCGATTCAGGCGCTGGATCCGGATTTGCCCGTGCTGCTGATGACCGCGTTTCAGTCGCTCGAGACCGCGGTGCGCTTGGTGCGGGAAGGCGCGAGCGACTACATTGCCAAACCGTGGAACGACGACAAGCTCGTCGCCACCGTCAAGAACTTGGTCCGCCTGCGCGAGCTCTCGCGCGAAAATTTGCGGCTGCGCACGCGCACGACACGCGCGCGCGCGGATCTGGCGCAAGGCCACGACTTGTGCGGCTTGGTCTATGCGAGCGCGGCCATGCACGAGGTCGTGACGCTCGCGGCAAAGGTGGCGCCGTCGGAGGCCGCGGTCTTGATCACCGGACCCAACGGCTCCGGCAAAGAGCGCGTGGCGCAGATCATTCAGGCCAATTCGCGGCGGCGCGACAAGCCGTTCGTCAAGGTCAACGCGGGTGGGCTCCCGGACGAGCTGCTCGAGGCCGAGCTGTTCGGCGCCGAGGCGGGCGCCTACACCGGCGCGAAGAAGCTGCGCATCGGTCGGTTCGAAGAGGCCGACCTTGGCACGTTGTTCCTGGACGAAATTGCCAATCTTTCGCTGCTCGGCCAAATGAAGCTGCTGCGCGTACTGCAAACCGGCGAATTTCAGCGTTTGGGCAGCAATGTCACTCGCAAGAGCGACGTGCGCTTGGTCAGCGCGACGAACGCGGATCTGCCGCGCGCCATCGCGCAGGGCACGTTCCGAGAAGATCTATTTTTTCGCCTGAACGTGATCGAGCTCTGCGTTCCGGCGCTCCGCGATCGCCCGGACGACATTTTGCCGATCGCTGAATTCTTGTTGCACAAACACGGCGGCGCGAACGGCGTTCAGTACGAACTCGACGCCGAAGCGCGGCGTGCGCTCGTGGACCACGAGTGGCCGGGCAACGTGCGCGAGCTCGAAAATCGCATCCAACGCGCGACCTTGGTCTGCCAAGCGCCGCGCGTGACCGCAGCGGATCTGGGGCTTTTATCGGGCAACGCGGCGCCTCGCTCGCCGATTTTGGCGGCGCCACCCGGGTCCGAGAGCCACGCTGCGCCGAGCTCCGCGCCAGATCCGGAGCGACTGGAGATCGAGCGCGTGCTGGTCGAAAGCGGCGGCGTCGTTGCCACCGCGGCAGCGCTGCTCGGCATCAGCCGGCAAGCACTCTATCGCCGGATGGATCGCCTGGGCATCGAGCTCGAGCGAAGGCCGAAAGTCTGAGATGCCGCTCGCGGCCCTCGGCCTGTTGCTCGTGTGCGGCGCCCTGGGTCTTTCGGGCTGGGCCTTGCTGACGGCGTCGCGCGCGCGGGCGCGCGAACAGGCGCTCACCCGCACGCTCGAGGCCGAGCGCGCCGAACATGCGCAGAAAGAGCGCCTGCTGCAGACAGTGGTCGAAAATGCACCGATGGCGATCGTGCTGTACGGCAGCACCGGCAGATTGTCGTACTCGAACGCCGAGGCACGCGATTTGTTCTTCGAGGGCCGCTCACTCACGGGCGAGAACTTCTTGCGTTTGCTGGACCATGCGCCGGAAGCGCTGCGCCAGGGGCTGCTCGCTGAAACGGACGCGCTGTTCACCGTGGAGCAAGAGGGCGAAGCCCAGACGTACCACTTGGCCAAGCGCTACTTCGAGCTCGAGTCGGAGACGCACACGTTGTTGATGGTCAAGCACTTGACCCCCGAGCTTGGTCGCCAAGAAATCGAGGTCTGGAAGAAAGTAATTCGGATCATCAATCACGAGCTCAACAATTCGCTCGCGCCCATCTCATCGATGGTGCACTCGGCGCGCTTGATCGCGAAAAACCCGGAGCAGCTCGCGAAGCTCACGCGCGTGTTCGACACCATCGAAGAGCGCTCTGCGCATTTGGCGGCATTTCTCGAAGGTTACGCGCGCTTCGCGCGCTTGCCCAAACCACGCCTCGAGCCCGTGGCCTGGGCACCGTTTTTGGACGGCATCCGCATGCTGTTCCCCGATTTGACGATCGCGGGCACGCCAGACCAGGACGGTTTTTTCGACGCCGGTCAGATTCAGCAAGCCTTGATCAACCTGCTCAAGAACGCGCGCGAGGCCGGCTCGGCCGCGCTCGACACCGAGCTCTCGGTGGCTACTGCGCCGGACGGCGCGGCCACGCTCACCGTCTCCGACCGTGGCACCGGCATGAGCGATGACGTGCTCAAGAACGCGCTTTTGCCGTTCTTTTCCACGAAAGAGAAGGGCACCGGGCTCGGGCTCGCGCTATGCCGAGAGATCGTGGAGGCTCATCGCGGCAAATTGCGACTCGCGCGCCGCGAGGGCGGCGGGATGGTCGTGTCCTGCACGTTGCCCGGCAAGAGCGCGGTCGCGCTGGCACGCACGGGCCGCCTGACCTTGACGCGCGGCTGAGTGCACGTCGCGAACGGGAGCCTGCTCGGGGCGGCGCGGGTGTAAAATGCAGAGCCGAATACGGCTCCCGGATTTCACCACCGAGCCACAGAGAGCACAGAGGACGCGGAGCGCTCAGGCAGGCGCGGAGTGCCCAGGAAAACGCGGAGGCGGGATGAGATTTTTGGGGTTGAGCAAGGCGCGGCGGGGGCGGCGAGAAAGCGTCGGGGTACGCTATTCAATGAAAACCATGAAACGGCCGTATGGTGCAACTCAGCCGATAGAACGGCGGGGCACCGTCGAAAGGTTGCAGTCGACAGCAATCCCAATCCCTATTCATACTCTGCGATCTCCGTGATCTCTGCGGCTCGGTGGTGAATTCTCTCCCGCAACGCGACGCCGAAGGCTGGGACGGGCTGCGATGTAGCGCGTGACCAGGGCTGCTCCTTGCGTTGGGCGGTGCGGACCGGCCGTACGTGCTCGCATCCCTTGCGGGATGCTGCGCGCGCCGGGCCCCTCAACCCCGGTCGCCGCGCCAAGCCGCGGCGCGCGGGGGAGGGAGCCCACGCCGCGGCCGCCAAAGCTCGACGTGCATAGGATCGCGCGGGCTCGTTGTCGGTTCGAGTCATGCGAGAGGGCGCACGTGGCGTGCCAGCCCCGCTCGGGCAGCGTGAACGCAAATGCGGTACGGAATACGGCTCCCGGATTCACCACCGAGCCGCAGAGAGCGCAGAGGACGCGGAGCGCGCAGCGAGTGTGGTGCGCCAAGAAAAAGCGCGGAGTGGCTGAGTTTTTGGGTTGAACAGAGCGCGGCAGGGGCAGCGATAAAACGGCGGTGCACCGTCGAAAGGTTGCAGTCGATAGCGATCCCAATCCCCATTCATACTCTGCGATCTCCGTGATCTCTGCGGCTCGCTGGTGAATTCTCTCCCGTAACGCGACGCCGAAGGCTGGGACGGGCTGCGATGTAGCGCGTGACCATCAAAAAAGGAAGACGGGCAGAGCGCGGGCGCGGCGACTCAGCGCGCGCTGCGTGGCGAGCGGCCGATGCGTCGAGGCGCGGACAGCTGTCCGGGCGTGTGTCCGCGCGACGAGAGTTGGCGGGTCAGCGAAACGAGTAGCCGACGGCTGCGGTGATGACCACGCTACTTCGAAATAGTACGTCGAACGCGCGTTGTTCGTCGTGCGTCGGCGTGCCGGAGATGATTTTCACCGGATCGTGGCTGAGCAAAAACGCGTAGCCCACCGTGCCGAGTAAGGTGAAGCCGCCCGCGCTGGTCCAATCGACGCCGCCCACGGTTTGCAGGAACGAAGACGGCAAAACCTTGATATTGACGGTGTTTTGCCCATCGCGGCCGTTCACGTCCACATTGCCGTTGCCGTTGTCATTGATCGGAATGGGCGAATCACCCAAGCCGGCCGCGCCCATCACACCGACACCCAGAAACGGAGTCACGGGCCCGGTCAGCAGGTTGTAGCGACCGCGCAGCCCCACCTTCCAGCCGAGCAGCGACAAGCCGGCGCCCAGATCGAACGAAACGTGCGGATCGGCGTGAAACACCAAATTGGGACCGAAGCCGGCGATGCCGTTCCAGCCCACTTCTCCGAGCAGGGCCAGGCGACGCCGGGCGCGGATGGGCAATTGCCGGGAATCGCGGATGATGCTCACGGGCGGCGCGACCACGGGTGGTGGTGCGACTTGAATGGGCGGGGCTTCAGGCAGCGCAACCGGCGCGCTGTCGTCGATGGCCGGTAGGGTGTCCGATTCGTCGGCGTGCGCGCGGCGAGACAAGGCCGAAGCCAAGAGCGCTGCGCACAGTGCGAGCACCAGGCCACGGGGAAGAGCGGACATCCCCGGGGTATAAGCATCATTCGGGCCAAACACCGATTTCATCACCACGCACCGCCCAGCATGGCCCCGAAACCACCAGCGAAAGCGATCGGCGCAACGCGCACGTGCGGCTTTGCTGGCTCGGGAGCCTTTGGAGAAGAGTCGATCCCAGATCGCACCGTCGTTCGATAGAGCAGCTGCGGGTTCGGCTGATCCAGCTCGTGCAAGAACAAGCCGGTAATGAAGAAGCCTGCCGCGCTCGCCAAACACACCGTCGTCGCCAAGCGGTAGCGATCGCGATCGATCAGCGCCGAGTTGTAGCGCACCAAATCGGACGAGAGCACGTTGCCGCGTGCACGCACGCCCAAGAAATCCTCGGCGCGCCCTTCCGCGCGGATGGTGAGCGCGCTGAACACGAGGCTTGCGCCGAGCGCCGCGCCGCCGGCGATGAATTGTGCCTCCGCCGCGATGCGTTGTGCCGTCGGTTCGAGGCCGATGCGAATGCTCTGCGCCTTGCCGAGCTCGAGCCTGACCTCTTCGACCGAAACGCGATAGCCCTTCTGGGCAACCGCGATCTGATGCTTGCCACTCGGGAGCTCGGCGATGACGGCCTCTCCGCCGTGGCTGAGGAATGCGCCGTCCACGTAGATCTCGGCGTCCTCGGCGGTGGAGATCGAGAGCACGCTCGGACGTTCGCGCAGCGTCACTTGGTTCAAGATCAGCTCGCCTTGCACGGCGGTGACCTCGCGCGTGCTCGAGAAGTACCCGGGCGCGCGGATCAGGACGCGATGCTTGCCGGGCTCGACCTCGCGGATCAGCGGCGAGGGCACGGCCGCGCCGCCGTCGAGCGCCAAGCGCGCGCCGGGCGCCTCCGAAGTGATGAGCACGCGGGTCGGACGAGCCGCTTCCACGCGTGGCGGCAGAGTTGCGGACTTTGGCGGAGCTTGCAGCGCGGCAAGCGGCTCCAGCTGAGAGAGCGCCTCGAGCGCGTCGGCGTGGCGCGAGCCCGCGGGGGCCATGTCGATGTAGTGCCGAAACAGCGAGATCGCGCGCAGCAAATGCGCTGGCGAGTGATCGACGAAGTATTGCCGGCGCTCGGCTTGGCCCAACGAAAACGCGATCGCCGGCAGCGGCGTGAGCTGATAGGCGGCGTCGAGCGCTTGAATGGCGGCCAAATAGTCGCCGGCGGCGTACGCCGTTGCCCCCGCGCGAAACGACTGCTTTGCGCGCTCCACGTCGGACTCGGCCTGCGCGAAAGCGCGCGCCGGAAATTGTGCGGCCACGAGCAGTAGGAGAAAGCAGAACCGCCTCATGGTAAGAGGAGCTGTGCCTTGAGCACGCTGAGCTCGCCCGAAGCGGCAAGCACGAGATCGACCAGACCGTCGCCGTTCACGTCACCGGCGGTGATGCCGCTGCCGCCCGGGAGATCCGCCAGCAGGATCGGTTCCGAGAAGCTGCGCGTGCCGTTCACGGTCGTCAGGAAAGCCGAGCTCTTCGTGACATAGGCAACGCCGATCGAGCGCGGGATGGGCGCCGAGTCGGCGGGCAGAGCGGGCAGAATCGTGAACGCCTGCGGCGACTCGCCGCTCGCGATCTGCGTCAGCGCAGAGCTCGAAAAGCCATCGCTCCCGTCATTCCAGAGCACGAGCAGCTCGCGACTGTCCGAGAACGCCGCGCCCGTGAGCAACAGCAAGTCGGCAGAACCGTCGCTATCGAAATCGCCCGCGTAAAGCACGGGATCGGGACAAGCGCGGTCGAGTAAAATCGGATCTCGGGCGTTGACCAACTCAGGCCCCGGATTTTTGGCGCTCACGATCAAGAGCCCGCACTGGGTGCGGTCCGGGCCGGCGGGCATGGCGAAGATGGCTTCGTCCAGGCCGTCACCGTCCAGGTCTGCCGCAAGACTGCCGATATCGGCACTGAATCCGAGATGATTCACGAGCGAGGGGTTCAGCGCGGGATTCAAATCCGACAAGCGCAGCGGCGTGCTGCCCGGGCTCTCGATCGCGGGCACGAGCCACAGCTCGCGTGTATTTTGGGACGTGAGAGCGACCGCGATCACGTCCCCTGCGCGCTTTGCGAGGAAGCTCCCGGCGGCGAGCGAAATCGGGAGCGCGTCCTGTACCGAGCCGTTGGCCGCAAACTCGCTGAGCGAAAGCGGTGCAAAGGGCAGGCGATCCGGATCGCCGTCGAGCAGAGTGAGCGTACCGCTCTGAACATCCGCAAGCGTGTCGCTGGCCGCAACGAATAAACTGGCGATCCCGTTCTCGCGAAAACTGCCGAGTTGCTCGGCGCCGGACACCTGCGCCACCGAGACCAGCGCCGAGGGCAAGCCGAGCGGCGTGCCGAAAGCCACGAGCAACGAGCCCTTGGGCAGAGCTTGGCGGGGCATCTGCAACGCGGCAATGTCGTCGATCAAATCGCCGTCGAAATCACCGCTCGCCAGCGAGGCGATCGGCGCGTCGCTGGACAGCAAGGTGCTCGTGAATTGCCCTGCACCATCGCCGTTGAGAAACTGAAGATTGAGCGCGCGGTTGCTGGCGCCCACCACGTCCAGCTTGCCATTGCCGTTGAAATCCCCGATTTTCGCCGCGGTCCACGGCGCGCCGAGGCGATTGCCGGCGGCGGCCGCATAGCTCACGATCGCGCCGGTCTTGGTCGAGAGCAGCAGATAGTCGGGCAGAACGAAATCGACGATCCCATCGCCCGTGAAGTCGCCCACCGCGAGCGGCATGCGCGCGTCTGCTGCGGGATCGTTGGCCGCCGTCGGCATGGCGTAGGGCGTGGCGCTCGCCAAGCCGTAGCCGTCGCCGTAGGAGACATAGGGCGTGCCCTGCGCGCCGACGAGCACGTCCAAATGGCCATCGCCGTTCAGATCGGCAATTATGGGCGAGACGTCGATCGACGCTCGCGGGACGAGCTCGACCTGTGTCTGCTCGAAGTGGTCGCGGAACGCAGGTTGGCCCTGCGCATCGAGCGTGCACACGTTGACGAGCGTGAAGTGACTCGCACCGAGCTCCGCGAGCACGGGCTCGAAACAGGGTGAGCTCTCTGGATCCTCGAGCAGATTGCCGCTCGCCGGCTCGCCCGCGAGACCTGCTACGGTGCCGCTGAAGCTGGCGTGGAGGGCCAGCTTGCCAGTGCTGGTGTTCGGCACGTAGAAGCCAGTGCCATTCGGCGTGGTGATCAGCGGCAAAAGAGGCGAAAGCTGGGCGACGGGACGA
>Ga0207667_10011296_pt1 | contig 10385 bp, 10 predicted proteins | sample KBSCornC52_FD_184301 | JGI IMG/M metagenome (GOLD analysis project Ga0207667, IMG submission 184301) | Corn rhizosphere microbial communities from Kellogg Biological Station, Michigan, USA - KBS Corn C5-2 (SPAdes) (version 2) | ecosystem: Host-associated > Plants > Roots > Rhizosphere > Soil ...
GATTGACCGAACGCGCACCCAGGGTGAAGGAGTCGATGTTGCGGATCACTTCGGGAATTGGCACCGAGGCCACCACGCCCAGCTTGCCGGACTTGCTCATCTTGCCTGCGACCACTCCAGCCAGGTAAGCGCCTTCATAGGTGCGCACGTCGTATTGCGCCAGGTTGTCGGCGGTCTTGAAGCCGGTGGCGTGTTCGAACTTCACATCCGGGAATTCCTTGGCGACCTTGAGCATGGCTTCCATGTAGCCGAAGGTGGTGCCGAAGATCAGCTTGTTGCCATCAGTGGCCAGCTGGCGGAAGACGCGCTCGGCATCCGCTGCGGATTCAGGAATGTTTTCCACGAAGGTGGTCTTGACCTTGTCGCCGAATTTTTCTTCGACAGCCTTGCGGCCCTTGTCATGCGCGAAGGTCCAGCCGGCGTCGCCCACCGGGCCGATGTAGACGAAGGCGACCTTCAGCGGATCAGCCGCCGGTGCAGCAGCAGCCGGCGCAGCAGCGGGCGCGGCGGCAGCGGGTTCTTCCTTCTTGCCGCAACCGATCAGGGTTGCTGCCGCCAGGGTGGCGAGCATCGTCAAGGATGCCCTGCGCGAAATCTTCATTGTGTTCTCCCTCAAGGTCAGTGGATAAATGCAAGTGCTGCTACAAAAACGGAATAAATGATTTAAATGATATAAACGATATAAATAGTTCAGGAAGCGCCCGGACGGAACGGCTTGCCCAGCGAGGCCGGCATGTTCAGTCGGATCCAATCGGGGTTGCGCGAGATCAGCGCCAGCACCACGATGGTGGCCAGGTACGGAGCCATCGACAGGATCTGCGAAGGCACCGTCACGCCCATGCCCTGCAGGTAGAACTGCGCAATGGTGACGCCGCCGAACAGCAGCGAACCCAGCAAGACCCGTGCCGGACGCCAGGTGGCGAAGGCGGTCAGGGCCAGCGCGATCCAGCCGCGTCCGGCCACCAGGCCCTCGACCCACATCGGGGTATAGACCAGCGACATGTAAGCACCCGCCAGGCCGCAGCAGGCACCGCCGAACAGCAGTGCCAGATAGCGGATGCCACGCACCGAATAGCCCAGCGCATGCGCCGATTCCGGCGACTCGCCCACTGCACGCAAGACCAGCCCGGCCCGTGTGCGATACAGGAACCAGATGCTGGCCAGGCACAGCGCGAAGGCCACATAGCTCATCCAGTGCTGGTGGAACAGCGCCTTGCCCAGGAAGGGAATGTCGCCCAGCAGCGGAATCGAATTCGGTTGCGCCGGCAGCGCCAGGCCGACGAAACGCTGGCCGACGAAAGCCGAGAGGCCAGCCCCGAAGATCGACAGTGCCAGGCCGGTCGCGACCTGGTTGGTGGCCAGGCGCAGCGCCAGCCAGGCAAAGAGCGTGGCCATCAGCATGCCGCAGACGGCACCGGCAACAAAGCCGAGGAGCGGGCTCTTGGTGGCATAGCCGACCGCAAAGCCGGCGATGGCTGCGACCAGCATCATGCCTTCGGCACCCAGGTTGAGCACGCCGGAGCGTTCATTGATCAACAGCCCGATGGCCGCCAGCAGCAAGGGCGTGCCGGCATTGATGGAGGCTGCGATGAGAGGAGCGAGTTGTTCCATGTCCTGTCCTGATTCCTTAGACTTTCTTTTTCCACGCCAGGCGGTAATCGATGAGCGTATCGCAGGCCAGCAGCAGGAACAGCAGCATGCCCTGGAACACGCCCGTGATGGCCGAGGGCAGGCCCAGGCGCGACTGCGCCAGCTCGCCGCCCAGGTACAGCAGCGACATGATCAGCCCGCCCAGGATGGCGCCCACCGGATGCAGGCGGCCAATGAAGGCCACGATGATGGCGGCGAAACCATAGCCCGGTGACACCGACGGCAACAGCTGACCGATCGGACCGGCGATCTCGAAGGCCCCGGCCAGTCCGGCAAAGGCCCCCGAGATCAGCAGCGACACCCACAAGGCCGAACGTGCCGAGAAACCCGCATAGCGCGCCGCATGCGGCGCCACGCCACCGACCATGAGCGAGAAGCCGCGCAGGCTGCGCATCATGAAGATCGCCATCAGGATGGCCGCGACGATGGCCACCGCAAAGCCGATATGCAGGCGCGTGCCCGACATCAGCATGGGCAGCATGAATTCGCCGGAGAACACCTTCGACTGCGGGAAGTTCATGCCGTTGGGATCCTTCAGCGGACCATTGACGGCCCACATCAGCAGCAGCTGCGCCACATAGGTCAGCATCAGCGAGACCAGGATTTCATTGGCATTGAACTGGTCGCGCAGGTAAGCCGTGATGGCCGCCCACAAGGCACCGCCGATAATGCCGGCCACGATCATGAGCACCAGTCCCATGCCGCCGGAGATGCCGTGCCCCGGCACATCCAGCCACACCAGCATGGCGCCCGAGCAGAGCGCACCGACCGTGAACTGGCCTTCGGCACCGATGTTCCAGATGCTGGCGCGGAAGCACACTGCCAGCCCCAGCGCACACAGGATCAGCGGCACGGATTTGAGCAGCAGCTCGCTGATGGCGCGCTTGCCATTGAATGGGTCAACCAGGAACACCTTCAGGCCGGCCAGCGGATCCTTGCCCAATGCGAGGAACAGCAGCGCACCGAGGAACAGGGTGGCGACGATGGCGATCACCGGCGACAGATAGGTCATGGTCTTGGACGGCGCACCGCGCAGTTCCAAACGCAGCGGGAAGCTCATGCGTTCAGCCATGGTTCACCTCCGCAGCAGCGGCTGCCGGTTCGTCCCACAGGCCGCTCATCCACACGCCCACTTGTTCGCGCGTGGCCTGTTCGATGGGAATGGAGGGCGACAGGCGCCCCTTGGCGATGACATGCAGGCGATCACATAATGCGAATAATTCGTCAAGTTCTTCCGAGATCACCAGCACTGCACAACCTTCCTGTTTCAGTTTCAAGATTTCGCCGTGGATCTGGGCGGCGGCACCGACGTCCACGCCCCAGGTCGGCTGGGCCACCACGAAGACGGCGGGTTTGCGTTCCATTTCGCGGCCGACGATGAATTTCTGCAGATTGCCGCCCGACAGGCTCTTGGCCGGGGCATCCGGTCCTGCCGCCTTGACCTTGAAGCGTTCGATGATGGAGGCCGCAGCACGGCGCGTAAAACCAAAATCGATCATGCCGCGCTTCACGTAGGGCGCTTTCTGATGCGACAGCAGCATGTTGGCCGTGAGCGAAAGCCCAGGCACGGCACCGCGCCCCAGGCGTTCTTCCGGCACCAGGCCCAGGCCCGCCGCGCGGCGCGGATTGGGCGAAAGATCGCCCACGGCCTTGCCGGCCAGCATGATCATGTTGGGCGCAGCGCGCTGGTCTTCGCCCGAGAGCGCCGCCAGCAGCTCTTGCTGGCCGTTGCCCGAAACCCCGGCGATGCCGACGATTTCACCGGCGCGCACTTCGCATTCGATGTCCTTCAGTTCGGTGGCAAACAGATGCGCCTTGGGCAGCGAGAGACGATTGACGTGCAGCTTGCGCTCATTGCGCAGCGAATCGGGATTGCGTTCGCGCTGCAGGCGCACCAGTTCGTCACCGATCATCATGCGCGAGAGGCTGGCGCTGCTTTCATTGCGCGGATCACAGTTGCCGGTCACGCGGCCACCGCGCATGACGGTAGCGCTGTGGCACAGCGCGCGGATTTCGTCGAGCTTGTGGCTGATGTAGAGAATGCTGCAACCCTCGTCGGCCAGGCGGCGCAGGGTGACGAACAGTTTTTCCACCGCCTGGGGCGTGAGCACCGAGGTCGGCTCGTCCAGGATCAGCAATTGCGGTTCGGTCAGCAGCGCGCGTACGATTTCCACGCGCTGGCGTTCACCGACCGACAGCGTATGCACGTGGCGCTGCGGTTCCAGCTCCAGGCCGTATTTTTCGCCGGTGCGGGTGATGCGTTCGGCCAGTTCCTTGAGGTCGGTCTTGGCATCCAGGCCCAGGGCGATGTTCTCGGTCACGGTCAGCGTATCGAACAGCGAGAAATGCTGGAACACCATCGCAATGCCCAGCTTGCGCGCCACCTGTGGATTGGCGATCTGCACGGTCTCGCCGTTCCAGCGTAGTTCGCCGGCATCGGGTTTGACCGCGCCGAAAATGATTTTCATCAGGGTGGACTTGCCCGCGCCGTTCTCTCCGAGCACGGCGTGGATCTCGCCAGGCGCGACTGCCAGGCTGACATCGTCATTGGCCAGCACGCCCGGGTAGGCCTTGCGCACATGGCTGATTTCAAGACGGAGTGGAACTGCGCTCACGTGATTTCCCTGTGGTGATGAATGTGGTCATGTCGAAATGCAACGCGGTCCGCGTGCCTGCGGCCGCCGCGAGCGCCCCCTGCGGCTCGCACGCGCGACATCATAGACAAATTGCGCCGCGCCGCATACCGCTTTTGCCGGGTTTTGCGCCCCTGTTGCGGCGTAACGGCCCGATTTATCTCATTTTCCCCGGTGCGCCCAGCCGGTGGTGCGTTTCTCGATGATGGCAAACAGTTCGTACATGGCCATGGCCATGGCCCCGATCACCACCAGTCCGGCAAAGGCCAGCGGCATTTTCATCGACGATCCGGCCGAGACCAGCAGGTAGCCGATGCCCTGATTGGAGGCATTCATCTCGGACACGGTCGAGCCCACGAAGGCCAGCGTGATGGCCACCTTCAGCGAGGCGAAGAAATACGGCATCGAACGCGGCAGGCCGACCTTGAGCAGGATGTCCATGCGGCGCGCGCCCAGCACACGCAAGACGTCTTCCAGCTCGGGTTCCAGCGTGGCCAGGCCGGTGGCGATGTTGACCATGATGGGGAAGAAGGAGATCAGGAACGCCGTGAGGATGGCCGGCCCTGCGCCGATGCCGAACCAGACCACCAGCACCGGCACGAAGGCCGCCTTGGGCAGGGCATTGAAGGCCGTCATGAGCGGGTAGGCGGCGGCATACAGCACGGGTGAAGATCCGATCACGAAGCCCAGCGTCACACCGACCGCCACGGCGATGGCGAAGCCCACCATGGTGACCCAAAAGGTAGAAAGCGCATGTTCGGTGATCGGGCCGGCGTAATCCACCATGGCCTGCAGGATGGAAGCGGGACTCGGAAAGATGAAGTCGGAGACCTGCCACACGCTGCAGATGAATTGCCACACGCCCAGGATGGCGAGCAGCAGGATCCAGGGCGCCAGCGTGGTGGCGGCGCGGTTGAGTTTGCCGTTGAACGGAGTTTTCATGAGTTTCCTTGGCCGGGCCGTGTGAGGGTCAGATATTGCGCACGTGGCCGATGTGCTCGCGCAGTTCATGCACCAGCGCGTTAAAGCCGTCGGTATAGGTGGTTTCCAGCGGGCAGGGACGCGGCAGCGGGTTTTCCCGCCGCACCACGATACGGCCCGGGCGCTTGCTCATCACATAGATGGTGTCGGCCAGGAAGGCCGCCTCGCGCAGGTCGTGCGTGACCAGGATGACGTTGAAGCGGCGCTCGGCCCACAGGTCGCGCAGCACGCACCACAGCTCTTCGCGGGTGAACGCGTCGAGCGCGCCGAAGGGTTCGTCCAGCAGCAGCATCTTGGGCTCATGGATCAGCGCGCGGCAGATCGAGGCGCGCTGCTGCATGCCGCCCGAGAGTTGCCACGGGAATTTGTCGGCATAGCCATCCAGGCCCACGGTCTTGAGCAGCTTGAGCGCGCGCTCGGTGTACTCAGCCTTCTTCTGCTTGAACTCGCGCCGGTAGGGTTCGACGATCTCCAGCGGCAGCAGCACGTTTTCCAGCGTGGTGCGCCAGGGCAACAGGGTCGGGGCCTGGAAGGCCATGCCCACGAACTTGAGCGGCCCCGTGACCGTCTGGCCGTCGATGACGACGCTGCCGCGATTGGGCTGCTTCAAGCCCGTCGCCAGCTTCATGAAGGTGGACTTGCCGCAGCCGGACGGCCCGACGATGGCGATGAATTCGCCGGCGCGGGTCTGCAGGTCAATGTCTTCCACCGCAAATTCGGCGGCACCATCATAGGCCAGGTAGACGTGGCGGAAATCGACGAAGGGTTCGCTCATGAATGCTTCAGTCAAGGATGAATTTAGTAAACGATATAAATGATTTACTTGGGGAACACGTCCAGCTCGGCCTTGCTCGGCAGGAAGCTGCCATTCCAGATCTTGTCGGCGTTGACGCGGGTCTTGGTGCCGTAGGCGTCCGAGACTTGCGAGGCCATGAGCGTCAGGCGCGGGCTGTAGACCTGTCCGTAGCCTTCCGCCTTGGCGTGCGGCGTGGCGATGGCGCTGGCGATGGCCAGTTTCAGGCGGCGCAGTTCCAGCTTTTCATCGATGAGGCCATCGCGTTCCTTCAGCACCTTGATGGCGGCTTCCGGATTGGCCATCACGTCGCGGCTGGCCTTGGCGAAGGCGCGCAGGAAGCCCTTGATGGCTTCCGGCTTCTGCTTGACCATGGTTTCGGAGGCGATGATGGTATTGCCGTACAGGCGCACGCCGTAGTCCGGGTACATCATCACGTTGATGTCTTCATCCTTGATGCCGCGCGCATTCAGGTTCAGGAGCGAGGTGAAATAGAAACCGGTGATGGCATCCACGTCGCCGCGTGCCAGCATGGTTTCGCGCAGTGGCGGGTCCATGCTGGTCCATTGCGCCTTGCTGGCATCGAGGCCATTGGCCTTGGCGAAGATCGGATAAGCGCGGCGGCCGGCGTCGAACACCGGTGCGCCCAGCTTCTTGCCGGCCAGGTCGGCGGGCTTCTTGATGCCGGATTTCTTGAGCGAGAACACCGCGGCCGGCGTGTCGTTGTAGACCATCATCACGGCCACCGGTTTGCCCGGGGCATCGGGATTGTTGGCGGTGAATTCCATCAGGGCGGCCATGTCGGCAAAGCCCATGTCATAGGTGCCGGAGGCCACGCGGTTGACCGCATTGCCGGAGCCGTTGCCGGCGTCGATGGTGACATCCAGTTTTTCCTGCGCGAAGTAGCCCTTGGACTTGGCCACCAGGAACAGGGCGGCCGGTCCTTCGAAGCGCCAGTCCAGCTGGAACTTGACCTTGGTTTCCTGCGCCAGCGCCAGCGAGGAGCTGGCGGCCATTACCAGGCCGAGAACGGTGGTGCCGAGTTTGAAGAGCTTGCTGGAATGCACGGTGGACTTCCTTCCTTGTTCGTTTGAATGTCAGATCCCGGAGCTTCAATAGCATTTAATGTGCCAAGCCTCCTGCAGTTCGCGTCTGCTCCGCTTTGTCGGCCGTGACGGGCGTCACGCCGTCGGCAAGGGGTGGTGCCGATGATCGACAGCTGCTTTTCTTTTTGTCGACAATCAAAAAATTCATTTGCGACAATTTGGTGCTTGTCTGCACCTAAGTAGAAAAAAATGCACTAAAAAAATTTGGCTTACAGCGCTGTAAGGCAGACGGCATGCGCCTCCTGGGCATTTTTGTCGGATCGCACATCGTTGCCACGATTGTCGACAATGCGAGTCACCATGCAACCAAGTCCTGGAAGAGGGCTTGGGAAAGTGCCTGGACTCGGCTAGGATTGCGCCCCGGCGCGCGGGGCGCATCGCTCGATGCAGCGATGTACGGCTCGCGTTGCGGGCAATCGATCAGGCACTTCGGAGGCAGGCGATCGCAGGCGTACAGGGCCGGCTTGGGGGCTGGCACGGGCTTTGCGTAAACGCTCCGGTCGGTGTGGGTGTCGGCCAGATGGTCAGCCATTTGCCAGACCTGATTTGACGAGGGCAAGCACACGAGGGGTGCGGATTCCATGCCGTGACGGGGAGAGTGCAGGGCGTCACGATATGCGAACCGGGCTCCGGTTCAATCGCCATTTTTTTAGACAAGCAACACAGGGAGAAACTTATGAAGAAGGGTATCAAGGGGAAGTACTGGATGATGGCAGCCGTGGTCGCGTCGGCGGCCGGCAGCATGTCGGCGCAGGCGGCAGACTGGTCGGACAATTCGATCGGCTACCGTTACGGCACGAAGTTTGCCGAGCCCTTCAATTCGCAGGACATCAGCAAGAACATCATCAACTTCCAGCACGCCAGCGGTTACAAGTACGGCACCAACTTCCTGAACGTGGACCTGCTGATGTCGGACAGCAAGGACGACAATGCGCAGGAAGCCTACATCGTCTACCGCAATACCCTGGACATCGGCAAGATCAGCGGCAAGGACCTGTCCTTCGGCCCGGCACGCGGTGTCGGCCTGACGCTGGGCTTTGACTGGAACACCAAGAATGACAAGAGCTACGCTTCCAAGAAGCGCATGTGGGTGGTCGGTCCGACCCTGATGCTGGACGTGCCGGGCTTCCTGAACGTGAGCGTGCTGGCGCTGTTCGAGAGCAACCAGCCGATCGGTGTGTCGAGCCGTTACAGCTACGACACGCACCCGATGCTGAACCTGTCCTGGGGCATCCCGCTGGGTTCGACCGGTCTGGCATTCGAAGGCTACATGAACTACATCGCGTCCAAGGGCAAGAACGAGTTCGGTGGTCCGACTGCGCCCGAGCTGAACTTCGACGGCCAGATCATGTATGACCTCGGTACCACGATGGGCATGGGCAAGAACACCTTCCGCGTGGGTCTGGAGTATCAATACTGGCGCAACAAGTTCGGCAACCCGAGCAATGTGGCGGGTTCGCTGGCCAAGACCCCGATGGTGCGCGCCGAGTATCACTTCTAAGCGTCCGGTCGATCCGGCTGCTTGCAGCATCAAGGCGATGCCGGGTCTTCGGATCCGGCATTTTTATTGGGTGCTCGCCCCTGGGCGGGAATTGGCTACACTGTGGCTGGCCGGTGGCGCTTAGGACGCTATGTTGTTTGCCATATGTTGGCTATAGGTTTTCAGGCATGAGGTATCGGCCGGGCTGATATCTAATTGCTGGGTTTTGAACAGGATGGGGGTTTGCGTGTTGCGGCCTTCGTCATCAACAGGGATTTGAGAGCGGAGCATCATGGAAGCATACCTACTTGACTGGCTGAACCTGCTGCTGCGCTGGCTGCATGTGATCACGGCGATTGCCTGGATCGGGTCTTCGTTCTATTTCGTCTGGCTGGACAACAGTCTGGTGGCGCCGACCGATCCTGAGCTCAAGGAGAAGGGCGTCGGCGGGGAGCTGTGGGCGGTGCATGGCGGCGGTTTCTACAATCCGCAAAAGTATCTTCTTGCACCCAAGGTGTTGCCGGAGCATCTGCACTGGTTTTATTGGGAGTCCTACAGTACCTGGCTGTCGGGCTTTGCCTTGTTTTCGCTGTTGTATCTCTTCAATGCGAACGTCTTTTTGGTGGATCGCAATGTGTTCGACATGTCGGCTTCGATGGCGGGCGGAACGGCCATCGCCTTCCTGGTCTTCAACTGGCTGATCTATGACGCGATCTGCAGCACCATCGGGGATCGGCCGGGGGCGGATCGGCTGGTCAATATTCTGGTCGGGTTGCAGGTGATCGTTTCGGTTTGGGCAGCCTGCCATCTGTTTTCGGGGCGGGCGGCGTTCCTCATCAGCGGGGCTTCCCTTGCCACCATCATGAGCGCGAACGTGCTGGTGTGGATCATTCCGGGGCAGCGCAAGATGGTGGCCTCCATGCGCGCCGGCCAAGCGCCCGATCCGATTCATGGCAAGCGCGGCAAGCAGCGTAGCGTCCACAATACTTACTTCACCTTGCCGGTGCTGTTTGCCATGCTGTCCAATCACTACAGCATGACTTACAGTGCGCCGCATAACTGGATTGTCTTGTTGTGCATCATGGCCGCTGGTGCCTTGATCCGGCAGTTCTTCGTGTTGCGGCACAAGGGGGTTTATAACTGGTGGTATCCGGGGATTGCTGTTGCGCTGCTGCTGGCGGTGATCTTGTGGATGAGTCCTGCCATGCAGTCCAAGCCGGTGGCTGCTGTTGCTCCTTCTTCCTCCGCTGCTCCTGCTGGCGAAGCTGTGGCTGCAGGGGCGTTTGCCCAAGTCCAGCAAGTCATCCAGGCACGATGCATCCAGTGCCATGCCGCCAAACCTACCCTCATGCCTGTACCCGGCAAAGGCGTGCTGCTCGATTCGCCTGAACATATCTCCCAGCACGCTCAGCAGATCTATCAACAGGCTGTCGTGCAGAAGGCCATGCCTTTAGGGAACATGACTCAGATCACCGACGATGAACGTGCCATCATCGGGAAGTGGTTCGAAAGCGGCGCTCCCGTTAAATGATGATTTGATTGCTTTGTTGTCTTGGCTGGGTTCTTTTCTGGTTGTTAGGTTTTGGGTAGTCTGCACGGATTGTTTTCCTGCGCTCTAGCTTAATTCTTATCATTCTCCGGTCGGGAGAACGCGCCGGGGGCGGCCCGGCAGCCGCTCACTTTTCTTGTCTCGCCAAGAAAAGTAAGCAAAAGAAGGCGACCCCAAAGAGCCAGCCCTCCTT
>Ga0207667_10011297_pt1 | contig 10384 bp, 5 predicted proteins | sample KBSCornC52_FD_184301 | JGI IMG/M metagenome (GOLD analysis project Ga0207667, IMG submission 184301) | Corn rhizosphere microbial communities from Kellogg Biological Station, Michigan, USA - KBS Corn C5-2 (SPAdes) (version 2) | ecosystem: Host-associated > Plants > Roots > Rhizosphere > Soil ...
CTCCGCGGGGGCACCGGCTCGACGCGCGGCCCAGGGCCAGCGAATGCCCCACCAGTCGCGCCGCACCCGGCCGAGCAGCGACAGGGCCCCGCCCAGCGCGATCAGCGCGCCGCCGACCCAGATCAGCGTCACGAATGGCTTCCACCACATCCTGAGGAGAAAGGTCGTGCCGTCGGTATCCTCCCCGAGAGTGATGTAGAGTTGGCCGTTCCAGAAGGTGGCGATGGCGGCCTGGTTGGTGGTCATCGGCGGGTCGGTGAACTGGTGGAGCTGGGGCATCATCGTGAAGGGCTGGCCGGAAGCGCGGGTGACGGCGAGCACCGCCTCCAGCGCCTGGTAGTTCGGCCCCGGCCGCTCGCGCACGCCTTCGAGCCGCACCGCGAAGGGACCCACGCTGCGGGTTTCGCCGGCCCTCGCAGTAGTCATGTTCTCCACGGTGAAGGCGCTGTCGCTGGCCATGCCGGCGAGGCTCACCGCGCAGCCGAGGTGCGCCAGGACCATGCCCCAGGTGAACAGCGGAGTGCGCGAGAGCCGGCGCTGCCACAGCGGCGCGAGGCTCGCCACGCCGACCACGGCGGCGGCGACGAGGCCGAGCAGCGGCAGCACGCCGGTATTCCGCGCGAACAGCGCCAGCAGCAGCAGCGCCGCCGCTCCGGCGACCAGCGCCAGGGCCATCCGGTCGAGCACCAGCCGCGGCGCATCGCGGCGCCAGCGCAGCAGCGGCCCGGCGGCGACCAGCATCATCAGCGCGAGCGCCAGCGGCCCGGCCACGCTGTTGTAGTAAGGCGCGCCGACCGAGATCTTGGCCCCCGTCGCCGCCTCGAGGATCAGCGGGTAGAGCGTCCCGGCCATGACCACGACGAGCATCACGCTGAGGATCAGGTTGTTCACCACCAGCGCCGCCTCGCGGCTGACGAGGTCGAAGCGGTTGCCTTCGCTCACAGTGGCGATGCGCGCGGCGAACAGGGCCAGTGCACCGCCGATGTAGATCGCAAGCAGAGCCAGGATGAACACCCCGCGTTCCGGATCGACCGCGAAGGAATGGACCGAGGTGAGGATGCCCGAGCGCACGAGGAAGGTGCCGACCATCGACATCGAGAAGGCCAGCACCGAAAGCATGATCGTCCAGGCGCGCAGCCCGTCGCGGGTGGCGAGGACCGTGACCGAATGCAGCAGCGCGGTCGCCGCCAGCCACGGCATCAGCGAGGCGTTCTCGACCGGGTCCCAGAACCACCACCCGCCCCACCCGAGCGTGTAGTAGGCCCAGTATGACCCGGCGGTGATGCCGATCGTGAGGAACACCCATGCCCCCAGCACCCACGGCCGCATGGCGCGGGCGAAGTCCGGCCCGACGTTGCGGGTGACCAGCGCTCCCACTGCAAAGGAGAAGGCCGCCGACATGCCGACGTAGCCGAGGTAGAGCGTGGGCGGATGGAAGGCGAGGCCGGGGTCCTGCAGCAGCGGGTTGAGGCCCTGCCCCTCGCTCACCCCGGCGATCCGGGCGAAGGGGTTGGAGGCGAAGAGCAGGAAGGCGTAGAAGCCGAGCGCGATCGCTCCTTGCGCGGCGAGGGTGGCCAGGCGCGTATCGGCGCGCAGCTTGCGCTCGAACAGGGCGATGGTCGCCCCGGCCAGCGCGAGGATCGTCACCCACAGCAGCATCGAGCCTTCGTGGTTCCCCCAGGCGCCGGCCACCTTGTAGAGCATGGGCTTGGCCGAATGGCTGTTGGCCGCCACCAGCAGCACCGACATGTCGGACCGCGCGAAGACTGCGATCAGGCAGGCGAAGGCAAGGCCGACCAGCGCCGCCTGGACCACGGCCACGGGCGCCACGGCGGGCCCCAGGAATTCCCGCCGCCCGCCGAGCGCCAGCACGCCCAGCAGCAATTGCAGCAGGGCCATGGCCGCGCCGAGCCACAGGGCCGCAAGACCGGCTTCGGCGATCACGTCAGAAGTCCAGCCGGTAACCGGCGGAGAGGACCCAGCCCTGCTCCCTGATCCGGTCCCACGAGGCGCCGTTGTACTGGCTCTGGCTGGTGAAGTTGCCGCCGAACTCGATCTCGATCTCCGAATGGCGCACTGGATAGTAGTTCATCCGCAGCGTCGGCTGGAACTGGCGGTAGGTGCCCGGCACCGGCGTGGCGGCGGTAATCTTGTTGTCGCGGTAGCCGTAGCGCAGCCGCGGGCTCAGGCGGAACTTGCCGGTGATCGGCACGCGGGCGTTGAAATCGGCGGTCCACACCCGGGCCATGGCCGTGTTCGAATAGCGGCCGGCGAGGATGTAGATGTCGTTGCTCCACAAGAGGCCCGAGCCGATCAGCTGGAGGCCATAGTAGTATTCCTTGCCCGTGGCCGGGAGCGCGCCGATCGCCATGGTGTTGGCCGTGGCGGGCGTGGCGGGCGTGCCGCCGGTGTCGGTCATGTTGAAGTCGGCGCTGACCTGGAGCTTGCGGGTGAGCGGCCGCGAATAGGTCACGGTCACCGACTTGGCGACGAGCGTGCGGTCCCGCGCCAGCTGGTAGATCTGCGGGTCGGTGAAGAACGGGCGCAGGCCATGCAAGGTCAGGATCGGCAGGTTGGTGGTGAGGTCGAACTGGCCGATCAGGGCGTTGGTCGTGGTCAGCAGGGGGGACTGGCGGTAGTCGGCGGTGAGGCTGAGGCTGGAACTGTCGGGGAAGTTGTAGTTGAGCGACACCAGCCCGAGGTTCAGCGCGCCGAACTTCACGTCGTAGTCGATCATCGCATAGGCGTTGAACCGCTTCTTGAGGAACCGCGCCTCCGCACCGATCGAGCGGCGATCGATGAAGCCGCCGCGGGCGCGCTGGTCGAACCAGTAGGCGGAGAGCTGCAGCGGGCTGCGTTTGGTGCCGAAATCGACGCTGAGGCCATAGAACGGCCGCTCCTTGAGCACCGACATCTGGTGCGAGGAGAGCACCGGGAAGCCGCCCACCACGTTGAAGCGCAGGTGCGGATTGGCCTGGAAGCCCAGCAGCGCCCCGTCGAACCGCCCGAGCACACCGGCCGAATTGCGCGTCTGCCGGCCCACGCGCAGCGAGGTGTCGAGCTCGGAATCGGCATAGTCGAGGTAGAGCGCGGTCAGCGCCTTGATCCCCCCGCCCGGTTGCGAGCGGAAGGTGAGGGTCTGGTTGCCGTTGTTGATGGTCGAGACCGAGGCGCTGGTCCCGAAGTTCTTGGTATAGGACCCGGCCGCGCGCAGCTGGAACTGGCGGCGGTCGTTGCCGGCCGACAGGGTGATGTCGCCGGCGGTGAGCAGCTGGTTGACGTTGACCGAGTTGTCGACCTCGGTACCGAGCGTCGAACTGGTGGTGAAGGTGCTGGTGCGGCCCTGGTCGCGGAAATAGAACTGCGAGAAGGAGCCGCGCACCCCGAAGGTCCACTCCGTGCCCTTGCCCGCGCTGCCGCTCGCCGCGTGAAGCTGCTGCGGGGCGCCGGGGGTGGGGGTGAGCGCGGCGAGGCGCTGGCGGACGCGGTCGGCGGCCTCGCCTTGGGGGAAGCGGGCGAGGTATTCCTCATACTGGGCGCGCGCCTGGGCGGCCTGTCCCTTGCGCTCGCGGGCAAGGCCGAGCAGCTCGAGCGCGCGCGGGGTGTCGGCCGTTTCCGGCAGGGCGGCGGCATTGGTCAGGAGCTGTACCGCGCGGTCGACCTCGCCGGCGCGGATCGCCTGTTCGGCCTCGCCGATCAGCCGGGCCGTTTCGGCCTGGTCAGCCGCAGATCCCGGCGCGACCATCGGCGTCGGGGCAGCGGCGAGCGGCGCGGCGCTGGGCGCGCAAGCGGCGGCCTTGGGGTCGCTCACCCGGATCATCACCTGCTGCGGCGTGGTCCCGGCTTCCACCGTGAAGGCCATGTCGCGGGTGAAGAACAGCGAGAGGATCGGGCCCGAAGGATTGTCGCCCTCGTACTGGACCGAACGCAAAGCGGGGACCGACGTCGGCGTGCGCAGCGAATCGCGCAGCTGCGTTGGATTGGCCCCGTCGAGCGGCAGCAGGCGGACGTGCAGTTCGCGGCCCGAGGTTTCGGGGAACCAGCTCACGATCTGGACGCGGATGTTGAAGGTTATCGCGAGGGTCGAGCAGCCTCCCGCCGTTTCCGCCTTGATGTCCGACAGCGCGCGGTCGGCCACGGTCTGGGCCGTGGCGGGCGCGGGCAGCACCAGGCCGCTCGCCAGTACACTCCCGATCGCGAGCGCAGATCCGCAGGTCCTGTTCAACTTGTACACTCTTCGACCCCTCTCGTCAGGCGATCCCTCGGCGGCCCGATCCCTCGAATTTCAGCTAGCGGTCCCAGGTGGTGGTGCGGTGGCAGGCCCCGCAGTCCTGGCTGGTGGAGACGTGGTCACGCGGCTTGCCCTGCGCGATGGTGCCGTTGTGGCAGGAGCTGCAGGTGCCGATCACGTCGTTGTGGTTGACCCGGCGGTACGGCGACCAGGCCGTTACCGTGTGGCAGTCCTCGCACAGGTTGTTGGTGGCCATGTGCGTGGCGTTCTTGCCCGCGACGGTCGTCCCGTTGTGGCAGGAATAGCAGCCGCTGGAGATGCCGGTGTGGCTGAAGGTGGCCGGCAGCCAGGCAGTCGTCCCATGGCAGTCGCTGCAGGCGGCGGTGGTCGGAATGTGCGTCGCCGGCTTGCCGGTGGCGGTGGCGCCGTTGTGGCAGCTGGCACAGGTGCCGATCACCTGGGTGTGGTCCATCACCACCGAGGTCCACGAGGTGGTCTTGTGGCAGAAGTCGCAGTTGCTGGTGGTGTTGATGTGCGTCGCCGGCTTGCCCGGGGCCGTGGTGCCGTTGTGGCACGAGGCGCAGGTGCCGATCGCGTCGGCGTGGTTGAAGGTCCGCGTGGGCGTCCAGGCCGCGGTCGAGTGGCAGTCCTCGCAGGTGTTGGTCGTGGCGAGGTGGGTGGCGGTCTTGCCGGTGGCGGTGGTGCCGTTGTGGCAGGAATAGCAGGTGCCGGTGATGGTGCTGTGGCTGAAGTTCGCCGGAGTCCAGGCGCTGGTCCGGTGGCAGTCGCCGCAGTCCGCCGTGGTCTGGAGGTGGGTCGCGGGCTTGCCCGAGGCGCTGGTGCCGTTGTGACAGGAACTGCACGTGCCGATCACGTCGGCGTGGTTGACCGTCTTGACCGGCGATCAGACCGTGGTGGTGTGGCAATCGCCGCAGACGTTGTTGGTGGCGATGTGGGTAGCGTTCTTGCCGGTGGCGGTGGTGCCGTTGTGGCAGGTGGAACAGGCCGCGGTGACATTGGCGTGGCTGAAGGTGGCCGGGGTCCAGGCCGAGGTGCGGTGGCAATCGCTGCAATCGGCCGTGGTCTGGATATGGGTCGCCGGCTTGCCCGTGGCCGCGGTGCCGTTGTGGCACGAGGCGCAGGTGCCGATGACATCGGCATGGTTCACGGTCGTGACCGGGGACCACGCGGTGGTGCTGTGGCAATCGCCGCAGACATTGCCGGTGGCGATGTGGGTGGCGCTCTTGCCGGTCGCGGTCGTGCCGTTGTGACAGGTGGAGCAGGCCGCGGTGACATTGGCATGGCTGAAGGTGGCCGGCGTCCAGCCCGAGGTGCGGTGGCAGTCGCTGCAATCGGCCGTGGTCTGGAGGTGCGTCGCCGGCTTGCCCGAGGCCGCGGTTCCGTTGTGGCAGCTTGCGCAGGTGCCGATGACATCGGCGTGGTTGACGGTCTTGGCCGGCGACCAGGCCGTGGTCGTGTGGCAATCGGCGCAATTGGTGTTGGTGGCGATGTGCGTGGCCGACTTGCCCGTCGCCGTGGTCCCGTTGTGACAAGTCGAGCAGGAGGCCGTGATGTTCGCATGGCTGAAGGTCGCCGGAATCCAGCCGGTGGTCTTGTGGCAGTCGCTGCATTCGGCCGTGGTCGGCAGGTGTGTCGCCGGCTTGCCGCTGGCCTTTGTGCCTTTGTGGCAGGACGAGCAGGTCCCGATCACGTCGGCATGATTGACCGTGCGCGCGGGCGACCAGGCCGCAGTGGTGTGGCAGTCGGCGCAACTGGTGTTGGTGGCGATGTGGGTGGCGGACTTGCCGGTCGCGGTCGTCCCGTTGTGGCAGGTCGAGCAGGTAGCGGTCACTCCGGTGTGGGTGAAGGTTGCCGGAGTCCAGGCTGCCGAGGTGTGGCAGGTGCTGCATTCGGCGCTGGTGGGCAGGTGGCTGGCGGTCTTGCCGGTGGCCCGCGTGCCGTTGTGGCAGGTCGAACAGGCCGCGGTGGTATCGGCGTGGACGAAGGTCGCGGGCAGCCAGGCGGCGGTCTTGTGGCAATCCTCGCAGGCGCTGCCGGTCGGCAGGTGGGTCGCGGGCTTGCCGCTGGCCGTCGTGCCGTTGTGGCAGCTCGCGCAGTTGCCGCTCACGCCGGAATGGTCGAACCGCGCCCCCGCCCAGCTATGGGTGGTATGGCACGAGCCGCAGTCCTTGGTCGTGGCGAGGTGCGAAGGGCCCTGCCCCGTCGCCTGCGACCCGTTGTGGCAGGACCCGCAGGTGCCGGTGATGGCGCTGTGGTCGAAATGCAGCGACGACCAGCTCGAGGTGGCATGGCAGGCCGCGCAATCCTGGGCCGTTGCCACGTGGCCGGCGGGCTTGCCCGTCGCCTGGACACCGTCGTGGCACGATTTGCACGCGGCCGTGGTGCCCGCATGAACGAACCGGGCGACGAGCCACGTCTTGACCGTGTGGCAGCTGTCGCACCGCGCCTGGGTGCGCAGGTGATTGGCGGGCTTGCCCCCGGCGATCACGTCATTGTGGCAGGAGGCGCATTCCTTGGGGGTGCCGGCGAAGGTCCCGCCGCGGTGGCAGGATTCGCAGCGGACCGCGGCATGGGCGCCGGTGAGCGGGAAGCCGGTGCGGAAGTGGTCAAAGCTGACCGTGATCGACGAAGGGGCGCTCGCCGGAGCGGCCGGCTTGCCGCCGCCGTTGACGCGCGCGCCGGCGGGCAGCGCCGCGATCAGCAGCGCCACGACAATGGCCAGAACCGCCCAGAGCCGCTCCGCGCGCAACGGGTTCCTTCCTCCTACGCCGACCGCATCGAACTGTTCGATGTGGACCGATCCTTGCGGGGAAGGCTTAACCGCAAAGCCAATGAAGAAGGTGAAAGCTGCCGATCAGATCATCGCCGTGAGGAATCAACTCACCGTGATAATCAGTCACTTGTAAGATTAACGTCAGGTTATCGTCAGCAGATCATCAAGGACTGGAACGACCCGGTGCGGTTCTGTTCATGAGGATTTCGCGAAAGCCGCTGGTGACGTGGCAGCGCTCGCAATCGTCGCCGAAACCGCCCCGGTGCGGATCGCTGCGGCGGTGGCAGTCGACGCAGCGCGTGCCCAGCCTGGCCGGGTCGCCCGGGCGGGCGTGGCAGGCCGAGCAGATCAGCCCCTGGTGCTTGCCGGAGAGGGGGAATGCGGTCGCCCGGTCATGATCGAAATGCCAGGCCGTCCAGTCGGCCGGCGTGTGGCAGGTCCGGCATTGCGCGGGCGTGCCGAGGGTTCCGGCATGGTGCTTGTCCGCGTGGCAATCCTGGCAGGCCGTGCCCTTGCTCGCGAAGCTGCGGTCGGCGTGGCAGACCTTACAGGGCTGGTCCGCATGCTTGCCGAGCAGGGGGAAGCGGGTGAGGTCGTGGTCGAAGCGGACCTGGGCCTTCCACGAAGTGCTGTTGTGGCAACGGGCGCAGTCCTTGCCGAGGTGCCCGGCATGGACATCATCCTTCGCATGGCACGAGGCGCATTCCACCGCCGTGGCCGAGCGCAGGCCGGCGGTGCCGTGGCAATCCTCGCACTTGCCTTTTGCATGGGCCCCGGCCAGCGGGAAGCTGGTCATCGTGTCGTGGTTGAAGGTCGCGCTCTTCCAGCTGGCGGCGGTGTGGCAGCGGGCGCAGTCCATGCCGTTGGCGCCCTTGTGGGCGTCGTCGCGGGCATGGCAGCCGAAACAGGTGACCGGCGGGCTGGCGACCTTGGGCGGCTGGGCATGGCAGGCCTCGCACTTTGTGGTCCGGTGAACGCCCCGCAGCGGGAAATCGGTCATCCGGTCATGATCGAAGCTGGTCTGCTTCCATGAGCGCGGGTTGTGGCAGCTGGCGCAGTCGGTGCCGTTCTGGCCCTTGTGAACGTCGTCGCGCGCATGGCAGGCGAAGCAGCTGCGCGACGGGTGCTTCGTGGCATTGCCCGCGCCGTGGCAGCCCGAACAGGTCGCCTCGGCATGGCCGCCGATCAGCGGGAAGCCGGTCGTCGCATGGTCGAAGGTGGCCTGCTTCCACCCGGCCGTGGAATGGCACTGCGCGCAATTGCTCCCGCGCGAGCCGTGGTGGGCATCGTCCTTGGCGTGGCAGGCGACACAGCCGGTCGGCAGCCCCTTCCAGCGCTGCCCCGCGTGGCAGGAGAGGCACGAAGCCGAGCGGTGTCGCCCGGTGAGCGCGAAGCCGGTGGCGGCATGGTTGAACCCCTGGACCGGCTTCCACGCGGCGGTCGTATGGCACGACTGGCACGAGCGCCCCAGCTGGCCGCGATGCGGGTCCTTGCCGGCGTGGCACGAGGCGCAGTCCTTCGGAATGCCGCGATAGTTATGCACCGTGCCGTGGCAGCCGGCGCAGTCGACCCGCGCGTGGCCGCCGGTCAGGGCGAAGTCGGTGAAGGCGTGGTTGAAGCCGATGCGGTTGAACCGGATCAGCCCGGCTCCCCTGCCCTTGTGCTCGCTATGGCAGCCCTTGCAGGTGCCGCGCGCCGGGGCGAACTTGCCGTGGTAGTGGCTGGCGGTGGCGATGTCCGCGGCGATGCCGTTGTGGCAGGCGAGGCATTTGCCGTTCTGCGCCTCCTTGCGGAACGAGGAGTGGCAGGAATCGCAGGTGCTCTCCAGCCGCGCGTGGCCCGCGCTGAGCGGCCCCGGCGTGATCAGGCGCTCCATGATCGACTGGCCGAAGGCGGGCGCGGCCAGCACCACGGCCAGGATCAACAGCAGGCGCCGCCACAGCGTCATCAGTACATGTGCACCGCAACGATGTGGAGCACGGCCGCGGCCACCAGCAGCACGAACAGCGGCAGGTGGAGCAGATGCCACAGCCGCAGCAGCCGGTCGTAGAAGGCGAATTCGGCGGCGCGGCGCACGGCTTCGAAATAGTCGTCGAGCAGGGCGCGGGCCTGGACCCGGCTGCGCTCGGCCCCGGCGAGTTCGCGGCGCAGGCGGGCATGGGCGCGGCGGGTCCGCACCCCCAGGCCGACCACCGCCCAGGCGCCCGCCCAGAAGCTGCCCCCGGCCCGCACCGCCTGGGCCTCGAACGGCTGGAGCCGCTCCATGATCGCCTCGGCCGGAAGCCCGCGCTCGGCGAGGCCCGCGAGTTTCTCGTCCATCTCTTCCCGCAGCGCGCGCAGTTCGAGCTTGCGTCCCGAATAGCCGCGGTGGACGCGCGAATAGAAGTACCGGCCGACAAGGCCACTCCCCGAGACCACGATCATCGCCCCCAGCGCGAAGGCGCTGTTCAGCGCGCCCCAGCTGAAGCGCGCATGATAGAGGATCGCCAGCGGCCCGAGCAGCCCGAGCAGCATGTGCAGGCGGAACCAGAACCCCACGCTCCCCGCCGCGCGGCTGGCCGGGCGGACCCGCTTGCGCAGCGGATAGGCCAGGAGAATCAGCATCAGCGAGCCGCCGATGATGCCGAGGGCATAGCCAAGGCCCCGTTCGGGATCGATCCAGCGCTCGTGCCGGTGAAGCCATCCGTAAACTATCGCGGCGGCCACGGCCCAGATCACCAGCAGCGAAACGATCCGTTCGACACTGCTTGCCGTTAACCGCGGCTGTTGACCCGTTGCTGGGAGTCGTTCTGCTCTTGTCGCCATAGGTCCATGGTTAGTTTGGGATGAATGTAGGCCCTTCCCTGCCAAAATGTGCTTAGCGTTTGGTTTCGTGCAGGGCCGAATTTATTCCCTCGGCCCGCCGCTCACCCGCCTCGACATGGCGACGATTTCGCCGGTTGTCAGGTTGGTGTCAGCAATTGGGTGTTCGGCACCACGGCCGGCAAGGCAAGCGAGCGCGTGGATCGGGCCTGCATCGTCCCCGCAAAGAGGGAACACCAATGCTGCAATACATTCTCACAGGCATTGCCGGCCTTGTCCTTGGCGTCGTCGCCATGCGGGTCTGGCAGGCGCGCGAGCCTGCCCCGGCCGATGCGGCTGACCAGTCCCGTTCCCCCCAGGACGCGAGCGACGCCACGCCGGCCGGAGCCGCCCCGGTTCCGGCCGGCACCCCCTGGGGCCTGACCTCGGGGCACCTGCTGCTGGGCGCGGGCGCGCTCGCCATAGCAGCCGTGGCGGTGATCGCCCTGCGCGGCGACGACCCGCCGGCAGGGACAGCCCTGGCGCCGGGCCTGCCGCCCGCGGCGAGCCAGAAGAGC
>Ga0207667_10011298_pt1 | contig 10384 bp, 6 predicted proteins | sample KBSCornC52_FD_184301 | JGI IMG/M metagenome (GOLD analysis project Ga0207667, IMG submission 184301) | Corn rhizosphere microbial communities from Kellogg Biological Station, Michigan, USA - KBS Corn C5-2 (SPAdes) (version 2) | ecosystem: Host-associated > Plants > Roots > Rhizosphere > Soil ...
CCCTCGCCGTCGCGCACCGCGTAGTAGATGTGGTCGGTGCTGTCGGCGCGCAGGATCGCATCCGCCACGTCGGTGAGCTCGAGCACGATCCGCCCGTCGTGCGCCTTGATGTAGGGAACGAGCGCGCGCGCGATGTCGCCCAGGTCGAGGTCGTACGCGGCGGTGAGGCGCCGCTCCATGAAGAGATACGCGCCCGCGGCGGCGGTGGCGCCGACGACCAGCAGCGGCAGGAGAAGCCAGGCTACGAGGCGGAGCCTAAGGCTTTTCATCACCCCAGGGCTCGACGATGTAGCCGAGTCCCCGGACCGTGCGGATGCGGATGCCGGCGGGCTCGAGCTTCGCGCGGAGCCGCGAGATGTGCACCTCGATCGCGTTGGCCGAGATGTGCTCGTCCCACGAGGCGACGGCGCTCGCGATCTTCTCCTTGCCCACGATCGCGTCGACGTTCGAGAAGAGGTACTCGAGGATCGCGTGCTCGCGCTGCGGGAGGTCGATCGCCTTGCCGGAGATCATCGCGCGCTTGCGGGCGAGGTCGATCGTGAGCGGGCCGTGCTCGATCACGCGCGAGCGGATCGCGCGCCCGCGGCGCGCGAGCGCGGAGACGCGCGCGGTGAGCTCTTCCGGGGCGAAGGGCTTGGGCAGGTAGTCGTCCGCGCCCAGCTTGAGGCCATGGACGCGGTCGCTCACCGCGTCGCGCGCGGTAAGGACCAGCACCGCCTGCTCGTCGCCGCGCGAGCGCAGGCGGCGCAGCCACGTGAAACCGTCCATGCCGGGAAGCCCGATGTCCAGGATGATGAGGTCGACGTCCGAGACCTTGAGCGCCGCCTCCGCCTGCTCCGCGCTCGATACGGAATCCACCACGTAGCCCTCGTGGCGAAGTGTCGCGGTGAGGCCGTCCGCGAGCATCGCATCATCCTCGACGATCAGAACGCGCATGGAATTCGGTTGTGGCGGACGGTGAAAAACGGGAAGGCAGCATAGCACGCAAGGCACGCGTAAGGCTTTGATAAGGGTCAGTTTCCTGCAAGCTTCCCGGCGCATGATCCGCAGCCGTTGCATTCGCCGCCCCGGTTTCAACGCATGCCCCATGCCGCTCGAGCCCTCGCAGCCGCCGCAGCCCTCGTCGCCGTCGCGACGGGCGGAGCGCGCGCGCAATTCGCCGCGTCGTGCGCGGCACCGGTGCCCGTGCCGCTCTCGCTTGCCGCCGCGGAGGCGCGCCTCGCCGCCTGCAATCGCGAGGTCGACGCCGCGCGCCTCGCCCATGACGCGGCGGCGGCGGACCTCCGGATCGCGCGCCAGCGCCCGAATCCGTCGCTCACGCTCGGCGCGTCGAACGTGAATCCGCACGCGGGAATCGGCGCGGGCGCGCTGCGCGACAAGACCGTCGATTCGTCGGTGCGCGTGGAGCAGCTCGTGGAGCGCGGCGGCAAGGCGCAGCTGCGCGTGGAGCAGGCGCGCGCGCTCCTCGCGGCGAGCGCGGCCGACATCGCGGAGCAGCTGCGCGCGCAACGCCTCGCGCTTCGGACCGCGTTCTTCGACCTCGCGGCCGCCCAGGAGAAGGCGCGCCTGCAGCGCGAGTTCCGCCGGCTCTCGGAAGCCTCGGCGGATGCCTCGCGCCGGCGCTTCGAGGCGGGCGACATCCCGCGCGTCGAGGCGGACCGCTTCCGGCTGGATGCCGTGCGCGCCGCGAACGACGAGCGCCAGTCGCAAAGCGACCTGCAGCGCGCGCGGGCGGAGCTCGCAAGGCTCCTCGCCTCCGAGGCCCAGGCCGACGCGCTCGAGGTCTCCCCCGTGTGGCCCGATGCCCCCTCGCGCGCGCCGGCGGCGGAGCGCGCGGACGTGCGCGCGGCACGGCTTCGGCTGGAAGCCGCGGAGCGCTCGCGGGACCTCGCGCGAAGCCTGGCCACCCGCGACCTCACCGTCGGCATGCAGGCGGACCGCTGGCCGGTGTCCGAAACGAACACGCAGGGGACGGGCATCTCGTATTCGCTCTCGGTCTCCTTCCCGCTGCAGGTGCGCCACGCGAACGAGGGTGAGGCGCTCCGTGCCCTGGCCGACCTCGCGGCCGCGCGCGCCGCGCTCGCGAAGGCGCAGGCCCAGGCCGCGTCGGACGGCCGCATCTCGGAAGAGGAATGGCGCGCCGCTTCCGAGCGCCGCCGCCGCGCGGAAGAGGAAGTGGCCCCCGCGGCACGCGACCTGGCCCAGGGCGCGGAATTCGCCTATGCGCACGGCGCGAGCGGCGTCCTCGAGCTTCTCGACGCGCGCCGCTCGCTCAAGTCGGTCGAGCTGGACGAGGTCCAGCTGCGCGCGGAGGCGGCGAAGGCCTGGGCCCGGCGCGAGGCCGCGGTGGACGGCGCCGAGGAGTGATCGCATGAAACTTCAATCGTCCATCGACGCGCTCTTCGCGCTCGTCTTCGCCGTCTGCGTGCTCGTGGCGCTGCTGCTCCTCACCGGATGCAAGGACGGACACGCGATCGCGCTGCCGGCGGGTCCCATCGTGAAGGGGCAGAGCGTGACCTTCCCCGCGACGAGCCCCGCGGCGCAGCGTTTCGCCGTCGAGAAGGTGATGCCGCCCGCGGAGCGCGACCTGGTGCTTCCCGGGCGCCTCGTCTGGGACGAGGAGCGCACCGTGCGCGTCTACCCGCCCTTCGCGGGGCGCGTGACCCGCATCCTCGCCGACGTGGGCGATCGCGTCGCGATCGGCCAGCCGCTCGCCGAGATCCTCTCGCCGGACTTCGGGCAGGCCCAGGCGGACGCCCTCAAGGCGCAGGCGGACCTGGGCCTTGCCGAGCGCACGCTCGCGCGCACGCGCGAGCTGCAGGAGCACGGCGTCGCGGCGGCGAAGGACCTGCAGCAGGCGCAGGCCGACCACGCGCGCGCGAAGGCGGAGGCGGAACGCGCGCTCGGGCGGCTCCAGGCCCACGGCCAGCCGCTGGGCTCCGGCGCGCGCTTCGTGCTGAAGAGCCCGATGACCGGCATCGTGGTCGAGCGCGCGCTCAATCCCGGCCAGGAGCTTCGTCCCGACCAGCCCGGGGCGCCGCTCTTCGTGGTGACCGATCCGTCGCACCTCTGGGCGAGCCTCGACGCCCACGAAGGCGACCTTCGCTACCTGCATGCGGGAGCGCCGATGGCGGTCGAGAGCAACCAGCTTTCCGACCAGGCGTTCGCGGGGAGCCTCCGGCAGCTCTCCGATTTCGTCGATCCGGTGACGCGCACGGTGAAGCTGCGGGGCGACGTGCCGAACCCGGCGCGCGCGCTCAAGGCGGAGATGTTCATTTCGGCGCGGATCCGCCTTCCGAAGTCGGATTCGCCGACCGTCGACGCCCGCGCGGTCTACCTCTCCGGAGCGCGCCGCTACGTCTTCGTGCGCAGCGACGGCTTCACGTTCACGCGCCGCGAGGTGCAGGTGGGCGCCGAGGCGGACGGCCGGATGCCGGTGCGCGCCGGGCTGCGGGAGGGCGAAGAGGTCGCCATCTCCGGCAACCTCTTCCTCGAGCAGCTCCTCGCCGGCCACCGGAGCGTGCAGTTCATCGAGGAGAAGGCGCCCGCGTCGTGATCCAGCGCATCGTCTCCTTCTCGCTGCGCCAGCCGCTCTTCATCATCCTGGGCACGATCATCTTCGCGGCCGCGGGCGTGATCGCGTTCGACTACCTGCCGGTCGAGGCGTTTCCGGACGTGTCGGACACGCAGGTGAACGTGATCGCGCTCTATCCCGGCAGGGCCGCGGAGGAGGTCGAGCGCCAGGTCACGATCCCGATCGAGACCGCGCTCTCCTCCGTTCCCAACGTCGTGCGCTCGTTCTCGCACACGCAGTTCGGGCTCTCGTTCCTGATCCTCACCTTCAACGACAAGGCGAGCGACCAGGCGGTGCGCCAGCAGGTGCTCGAGCGCCTGCGCGGCATCGACCTCCCGCCGGGCGTCGAGCCGGAGATGGCGCCGCTTTCCACCGCGATCGGCGAGATCTTCCGCTTCCGGCTGGAGGGCGACCACCTCGCGCCGCAGGAGCTGCGCACGATCCAGGACTGGGTGGTCGAGAAGCAGCTGCGCCAGGTGCCCGGCGTGGCCGACGTCGTGACCATGGGCGGAAACATCAAGCAGTACGAGGTGAACCCCAACCTCGCGAAGATGCGCGACTACAAGGTGACGCTCGCGCAGCTCTTCGGTGCCCTCGGCCGCGCGAATTCCAACGCCGGGGGCGGCGCGGTGAGCCAGGGACGCCAGCAGTTCCTGCTGCGCAGCCTCGGGAGCTTCCGCACCTCCGCCGACATCGGCCGCGTCGTGGTCGCGGAGAACAAGGGAACGCCGATCCTCGTCCGCGACATCGCCGACGTCCACGTGGGCTCGGCGCCGCCGCAGGGGCTGGTGGGCCAGGACGCGGCCGACGACATCGTGAACGGCATCGTCGTCATGCGGAAGGGCGAGAATCCCTCGCGCGTGCTCGCTGCGCTGAAGGAGAAGATCGCCTACGTGAACGCCAAGGTGCTGCCGGACGGCGTGCGGATCGCGCCGTACTACGACCGCTCGTGGCTCATCGCGAAGACGCTCTCCACCGTCTTCACGAACTTGACCGAGGGCGCGATCCTCGTGACGCTCGTGCTCTTCCTCTTCCTCGGGAACATCCGCGCGGCGCTCATCGTGGCGGCGGTGATCCCGCTCTCGCTCCTCGCGACCTTCATCGGGTTGACCCTCGTGGGGATCCCCGCGAACCTCCTCTCGCTGGGCGCGATGGATTTCGGGATCATCGTCGACGGTGCCGTGATCGTGGTCGAGAACATCGTGCGCCGCCTGGGCGATCTGCCGCCGGAGGGTTTGCGCGATCCCAGGAAGCGCGTGGCGACCGTGCGCCAGGCGGCCTTCGAGGTGGCGCGCCCCACGCTCTTCTCGATGGTGATCATCATCGCGGCGCACATCCCGATCTTCACGCTGCAGCGCCACGAGGGCCGCATCTTCTCGCCCATGGCGTGGACCGTCACCTCCGCCCTGGTGGGCTCCCTCATCCTGTCGCTCACCCTCGTGCCGCTCATGTGCCTGAAGCTCCTGCGGAAGGACATGGCGCACGGCGACAATCGACTGGTCGAGACCCTGAAGCGCGGCTACGAGCCGCTGCTGCGCTCGGCGATCGCGCACCCGCGACGCATCGCCGTGATCGCCGTCGCGAGCCTCGCGGTGGCGCTCGCCGCCGCGTCGCGCCTCGGGAGCGAGTTCCTGCCCGAGCTGGACGAGGGAACCACGTGGGTGAACCTCACGCTTCCCGCGTCGGTGTCGCCCGAGGAAGCGCAGGAGCAGATGCGCGAGGTGCGCGCGGCGCTCCACACCGTCCCCGAAGTGCACACGGTCATCTCGAAGGTCGGGCGGCCGGACGACGGGACCGACCCGAAGATCCTCAACTCGGCGGAGATCTTCGTGGATTTCGTGCCCGACGGGCAGTGGCGCCGGGGCGTGAAGAAGGAAGACCTCATCCGCGAGATGGACGCCGCGGTCTCGGCGATCCCCGGCATGGAGCCCTCGTTCGACCAGCCGATCCGCGACAACGTGCTGGAGAGCATCTCGCAGGTCGACGGGCAGATCGTGATCAAGGTGCGCGGCGAGGACCTGGACCGCATCCACGGCGAGGCGCGGCGCATCCTGGCCGAGATCTCGGACGTCCCCGGCGTCGCGCGCGCCTTCATCGACCGCGAGGGCGCCCTTCCGCAATACGTGATCGACATCGACCGCGAGGCCGCCGCGCGCTACGGCGTGAACGTGGGAGACATCCAGGACGTGGTGGAGACCGCGATGGCGGGCAAGGCCACCTCGGAGCTGTGGGAAGGCGAGCGGCACTTCGGCGTCGTGGTCCGGCTGCGCCCGGCCGAGCGCGAGCCGGGGAACCTGCGGAACCTCCTCGTCGCCACGCCGGGCGGGGCGCAGGTGCCGCTCGGCCAGCTCGCCACCTTCCGCGCGGTCTCCGGCCCGCTCGACATCGCGCGCGAGAACGGCCGGCGCGTGGAATCGATCGGCGTCTTCATCCGCGACCGCGACATGGGGAGCGTCGTGGCCGACATGCAGGAGCGCGTCGCGAAGGGCGTGCCGCTCGCCGCGGGCGACGAGATCAGCTGGTCCGGCGAGTTCGAGAACCAGCAGCGCGCGATGAAGCGGCTCGCCTGGATCGTGCCGCTTTCGATCGGGTTGATCTTCCTCCTGCTCTTCGACGCCTTCGGGTCCGTGAAGAGCGCGATCCTCATCGTCGCGAACATCCCCTTCGCCATGGTGGGCGGGATCCTCGCGCTCTGGGCGACCGGCATCCCGCTCTCGGTCTCGGCGGCGATCGGCTTCATCGCGCTCTTCGGCCAGGCGGTGTTGAACGGCGTGGTCATGGTGACCTACTTCAACCAGCTCCGCGCCGAGGGGTTCACCGTGCGCGAGGCCGTGGTGCACGGCTCGCTCGTGCGGCTTCGCACGGTGGTCATGACGGCCCTCCTCGCCATGCTGGGGCTCATGCCGATGGCGCTCTCGCACGCGATCGGGGCGGAGACGCAGCGCCCGCTCGCGGTGGTGGTGATCGGCGGGCTCATCTCCGCCACCCTCCTCACGCTCTTCGTGCTGCCCACGCTCTACCGCGCGTTCTACGCGCGCGAGGCGCGGCTGGGCACGAATGCCGCGAAGGCGGCGGCGGGCTCCGCGGACTGATGGGCCGGCGAGCGGAGTTCGCCGGGTGGTGCTGCCTCGCGCTCCTCGTCGCGGCGTTCCTCGTCGCGGGCACCATCGGACATGACCCCTGGAAGCCGGACGAGGCCTATACCTTCGGCGTGGTCTTCCACATCCTCCAGGGCGGCGACTGGGTCGTGCCGACCCTGGGCGGCGAGCCCTTCATGGAGAAGCCGCCCCTCTATTACCTCGCGGCGGCGGCGAGCGCGACGCTCTTCTCGCCCGTGCTCGCGCTGCACGATGGGGCCCGCCTCGCGAGCACGTTCTTCATGTTGGGCACGGTCGCGATCGTCGCGTTGTCCGCGCGGCGGCTCTTCGGCCCGCCGCACGGTGCGCGCGCCGCGCTGCTGCTCCTGGGATGCATCGGCCTCATGATGTACGCGCACACGCTCATCACGGACGTGGCGCTGCTCTTCGGCTTCGCCGTCGCCGTGTTCGGGCTCGCCCTCGCGCTCGATCGGCCGTTCGCGGGAGGCGCCCTGCTGGGCTCGGGTGTCGGCCTGGGCTTCCTCTCGAAAGGACTGGTCGAGCCGGCGATGCTGGGCCTCGCCGTGGCGATGCTGCCGATCGCGTTCCGGGAATGGCGCGATCGGCGCCTCGCGCTCGCCCTGGGATGGGCGACCGCCTTCGCGCTGCCGTGGCTGCTGGCGTGGCCCACGGCGCTCTACCTGCGCGACCCGGTCCTCTTCCACGAGTGGTTCTGGGTCAACAATTTCGGGCGCTATTTCGGCTTCGCGCACCTGGGCGCCTACGACGAGCCGCTGTACTTCACGCGCACGCTTCCCTGGTTCACGCTTCCCGCCGGAGCGCTTGCGGTCTACGCGTACGCGGGGACGATCCGGCGCGACGGCTTGCGAATGGCGCGCGGCCTGCAGCTCTCGCTTGCGACCTCCGCGGGCATCCTCGTGGTCCTGGGCACTTCCGCGAGCGTGCGCGAGCTCTATGCGATGCCGATCCTCGTGCCGCTCTCGATCGCAGCCAGCACCGCCATTGACCGCATTCCGCGCCGGGCGGCGTTCGCGGCCACGGCATCGATGGGCATGGTCGCGGTGGGCGTCGCCCTCCTGGACTGGTGGATCTGGGGAGTCGGTCTCGCCCGCGGCCATCCGCCCGAGGTCGCCATCCTGGCGCCCTACCTGCCCACCGATTTCGCGTTCACGCTGCACCCGGTCCCCGCACTGGGCGCAGCCCTCATCACCGCGCTCTGGGGCGCCGTGTGGCTCACGCGTCCCGGCGCCTCGTGGCTGCCGTTGTGGACGGCCAACGTGGCGCTGGGATGGGGCGTCACGATGACGCTCCTCCTGCCCTGGATCGACGACGCCAAGAGCTTCCGGATGCCGTTCGCCGACCTCGCGGCGCGCCTGCCGCCCGGCGATTGCGTGGCGAGCAGCGGGCTGGGCGAAGGCCAGCGCGGCATGATGGACTACATCGCGGGCCGGAAGACGCAGCGCGCGGAGCGCGGCGGCAACGCGAATTGTCCCTTCCTTCTCGCGCAGACGACCCATGACGGAACGCTTCCCCGGCTCCCTCCGGGCGAGTGGTCGTTGCTTTCGCGCGTCGCGCGCGACGGCGAGACGCGGGAGAGCTTCCTGCTGTACGTGCGGCCGGAGGATGGCGTGCGGCTGGCGGGCAGCCGGCTAGGAAGCGACCTCGCGGCTGCGCATCCTCGCGATCCACGCGGCGGGAATGGCGAGGCTCACGCTCGCGCCGTGTCCCTGGGCGGTGGTCGCGATCCCGACCAGCTTCCCGTAGGCATCGAAGACCGGACCGCCGCTTCCACTGGACGCGACGGGCATTGAGAGCTCCAGCATCGGGCCCCGTGCATCGGGAACCAGCCGTTTCACCTGGCCCTCGGTAACCGCGAGCTCGCCCGCGGCATTGGCGCCCAGCACGTAGATCGCGTCGCCCGCCTTCGCGTCGTGGTCCGCGAGCGGGAGCGGTACCAGCGGCGGCGCGGCGACCGAAAGGCGGCAGAGGTCGAGCGTCTCGTCCACCACGGCGAGCGTGGCCGAGCGGTTCTCCGCGCCGTTCACCACGGCGAGCTGCGCGCCCCCGGGGATCCCATGGCACGTGGAGACCATCGTCGCGGGCTCGATCGCGACGGCGAGGCCCAGCGGCACCGCGCGGCCGGACATCTCGAAGCTCTCGAGGCGCCCCACCGAGGCCTGCGCGATCGCGAGGACATCCCTGGCGGACTTGCGTTGCGGCGGCGGGGGTGCGGGCGGGGCCTTGGGCGCCTCGACGGGCGCTTCCGCGACGGGCGCCGGCGCGGGAGGCTGCGACGTGCGCAGCGCGAGGAAGGCGATCACGAGGAGCGCCACGATCCCGATCGCGATGCCCACCGGCGGAATCCGCAGGCGCGGCGCCTCGTCCTCGTCCGGCTCGAGCACCAGGTCCGGCGCCGCCGCCCGCTCCTTCGCGGCCTCCCTTTCCGATGCGCTCGCGAGGGACTCATCGTAGGCGGCGCGCCGCTTCGGGTCGCCCAGCACCTCGTGCGCCTGGCGCGCGAGGGCGAGGGCGCCCGCGTCCTGCACGGGCGCGGCGCGCAACTCCGCCAGCCGCTTTTCGTACGCGAGGCCCACGTCGATCGGCATCGCGTCCGGCGCGAGCCCCAGGATGTCGTAGAGCGTCTGCTTCTTCGCCATGGCCGCCATCATCGGACTTTGGCGCGCGGCGCGCAACGACGCCCGCCCTCGCGGGTCAGCCCGTGATGCGCGAGCGGCCGCGCGACTCGCGCACGAAGGCGAGGATCGCGAGCGACACCACGAAGAAGACGCCGGTGAGGAGGATCGCCAGCCGGTGGTTGCCGTGGGTGATCCACGTGACGGCGCCGTAGCTCAACGGGCCCAGGATCGCGGCGAGGCGCGTGGCGACCCCCCACAGGCCGAAGAACTCGGCGCTTCGGTCCGGCGGCGAGAGATAGGCCACCAGCGCGCGGCCGGCCGACTGGCTCGAGCCCATGCACAGCCCCGCGAGGTTCGCCGCCACCCAGAACGCCGCGGCCGTCGTCGAGAAGTACGCGAGCACGGTCATCGCGATCCATCCGACGATGGTGAGGCGCAGCGCCGCGGTCTTCCCGATGCGGTCCTGCGCGTAGCCGAACCCGAAGGCGCCGATCGCCGCGGTCACGTTCACGACGAGGATCAGCACGATCGTGTCGCGCGTCTCGAAGTGCATCACCTGCTCGGCGTAGATGGCGGCCAGCGCGATGACGGTCGCGACCCCCGCCTGGTAGCAGACGCCGCACGCGAAGACGAGGAGGAGGTCGCGGTAGCTCCGCGCCGAGCGCGCGGTCTGGAGGAGCCGGATCATCGCCGCGCGCGTCCCCGGGACCGCCGAAGGGACGGCGCGCTCGCGCAGGAAGAGGAACGTGGGCAACGCGGCGATGCCGTAGATCGCCGCCGTGATGATCATCGTGCCCGGGACCGCGTGGCTGGAGGTCGAGCCGCGCCCGGCCGCGCCCATCACCCACGCGAGCGAAAGGCCGAGGGCGAGGATGCCGCCGAAGTAGCCGAGGCTCCAGCCCCAGCCGGACACCTTCCCCAGCGCCTCCGGGCGCGAGAGCTCCGGCAGGAACGCGGCGCAGAGGTTCTCGCCCATCGAGTAGGCGACGTTCGAGACCACGATGCACGCGACCGCCCACGCGACCGTCCCCGGGCCCGTCCAGACGAGCGCGACCGTCCCCAGGATGCAGACGAAG
>Ga0207667_10011301_pt1 | contig 10383 bp, 9 predicted proteins | sample KBSCornC52_FD_184301 | JGI IMG/M metagenome (GOLD analysis project Ga0207667, IMG submission 184301) | Corn rhizosphere microbial communities from Kellogg Biological Station, Michigan, USA - KBS Corn C5-2 (SPAdes) (version 2) | ecosystem: Host-associated > Plants > Roots > Rhizosphere > Soil ...
GCTTTGTTCGGGTTGATGTTCGTGTGCTCGACGATGGTTTTTCCGGGACGTTCTTCCCACGCCGCGGTTGACGCATCGGCGGCGAGAAGTCCGGCCGCCAGAGCGCCGCGGTCGAGCCGCAGGTTGATATAGCCGTTCCCCGCGACCTCCATGGAGGCGACACCGGCAATCTCACCCACCGCTTCCACAAGGGCAGCCGCGATATTCTTCGGAGCCTGCTTCAGCGACTTCGCCAACTGGAAGGCGACCGGGACCGCCAACTCACCGAAAGACGCCTGCCGGGGCTGTTCGAGCGTAATCTCCGATTCGACGCCGAAGCGGACGGCAAGAGCCTCGCGAAAGGCATTCTGGATTTGTTTTTCGAGCTTCAGGAACACGGAAATCTGAGTATAGCGGGGTAAGAACCATGAAGCGTGGTCGCCGAACAGACGCATTCGTGGCATTGCTGGCATCCAGTTCCCGACTGGACAAGTCCGGCATTAGCATGGATTTCGGTACCGGTACTTTTATAAGTACTAATGGGGGGCGTTTTTGCTATCGTGGCCAAAGATAAGGATCATTCGATCCCGGAGGAATTCAGAAGTGAAGAAAATTGCTTTATTAACCGGCGCGCTTTTGTGCGCTGGTATCGCCAACGCGAGCGTCATTTACGACAGCATCATCGATCCCCTGCCGCCCAACACGCCGAGCGAGGGCTATCAGTGCTGCCAGAACAGTAATCTCGGGAATTCCATCACGTTCGATGGTACCGACCGAAATCTTGGCGCCGTTTCGGTCGTCATGAGCAACTGGGCCTACGAATCGGCATGGGCCAGCCTGGTTGGCACTTCTGAAAATTACACGGCCTCGGGCTTCTACCTGCCCCTGACGCTCAACCTTTATGCGGATAACAGTGGCGCGGAAGGCGCACTGCTCGGCACTCAGACGATCAATGCGTTTATTCCCTGGCGCCCCGAACCCGATCCGGCCCACTGCTCCGGCACGGCGTGGCAGGCTGGTGACGGCGGCTGCTACAACGGGCACGAAACCACCGTGGATTTCGACTTCGCCGGCCTCACCGTTCCGAACAACCTGATTTATACCCTGGCTTTTAATACGCAGAGCTACGGCACGAACCCAACGGGTCAGAATGGACCCTACAACAGCCTGAATTTCGGTCTGAGCCAGACGACTCCGTCGGTTGGACAGAACAACTATCCGGGCAGCCTCATTGACAACAATACGCTGGATTCGGGGTGGGGAACCTACAATCCCCAGATTCAGTTCAATGCTTCCAGCGCCACGCCGGAACCGGGAACCTGGGTTCTGATGCTGGGCAGCCTCGCTGCGCTGACCTTTGTGGCCCGCCGTCGCGTCAAAGCGTAAAAGCGGTAGCGTTTTGTTCCATTTAAGCCGCCCGGGCGAAAGCCCGGGCGGCTTTTTGCTGCCAATCCAACATTGTTATTTTGGGCACATTCTCAGACAAGTACTGGTACGGTGGAATAGTCCCTGGTATCTTTACGTGAGCCATAACCCCTGTTATCGTAAGTGAGTAAATTAACGTAGGGTTTCGTACCCGGAGGAATTAATGAAGCTTCTGAAGAATTTAGCGATCACGGGTAGCCTCGGAATGATCGCTTTTGCTGGTCTGGCTAGCGCCTCGACCATTAGCTACGACGCCAACCTCGGCGCCAATGGCTTTTACAATGGCAGCGGTAATACGGGCGACCATTTCGCGATCCTGGAAGACGGCAATCTGCAGTTGGCCCTGAAAATCGTGAATCGCTATACCGGCACCCCCGCAATTGTGCCGTCTTACGACAACTACGACTACAACGACAATGCGAATATCGATCCGACCCGCCAGTGGGGATTCGAATTCTCCATTGACGCGAGAAACGGTGGCGGGACCGGCACAGTCGGCGATTACACCTACGCGCTGTCTATTTTCGACAACACGACCAACACCATGGCGGCTGTCGGCGTGTTCGATCCACTGAGCATTGCTGACAATTCGTATTACAACGGGACGGGCGTGCACGGCGGAACCTCTAACAACAACTCCGCTGCCACTCAGAGTGGCTTCTACGGCGTCCAGAATGCGGAATGGCCCGCGTATACCCCGTTCTTCGGCAACGGCACCGCAGCGAGCTGGAATCCGCACGATACCTACACTGTCACTCTGGCTGCGCTCTCAAACGCGCCGAATTCCACCGCTGATACTCTTTCGGTCCGCGTGAATGGCACGCCGGAACCGGGTACGATCCTGACCATGCTGGGCAGCCTCGGCGCGCTTGGACTCTTCGTCCGCCGCCGCAAAGCCTAAGCTTCACGGTTGGTTCGAAAAACGCCGCCAGGGGAATACTCCTGGCGGCGTTTCTTTTTCTGCTATACTGGGGTTGCAGCGGTCGGACTCAGGCAGTGGGCGAAAGCCCACTTTTTTATTGGAATTGAGCATGAATCGAGCGGAAGTGGTGGCAAAGATCCGGGAAATCGCCGAACGGGCCACGCAACCCGAGGGAATCGAAGTAGTGGAGGTCGATCTCAAGGGTGGCGGCCGCCACCAGGTGCTTCTGATCGTCATCGATAAACCGTCCGGGGTCACTCATGGGGACTGCGAGTTTGTGTCGCAGCAGGTGGGGACGATTCTGGACGTCGAAAACATCATTCCGGGCACTTATCAGCTCGAAGTGAGCTCCCCAGGGGTGGAGCGAAAGCTGGTGCGCTGGAAAGATTGGGTTCGTTTTGTGGGGGAGAAGGCCAAAATCGTCCTCCGCGAGCCGGTGGAAGTGGCAAAAGGCCCCCTGAAGTACTTCGAAGGAGTCATCGCGCGCGCTGACGAGGCGGATCATACGGTGACGGTCCGGCTACCGGACGAGACCGAGATCAGTTTTCCGGTCGACCAGGTCGACCGGGCCAATCTGAAGTTCGAGTGGTAAGCCGCCGGAGCCGGAAACGCAATCAGATCGGGGAATTATAGTGGACAGCATTTATCAATCAATCGAATTGCTCAGCAAGGAAAAGGGCATCGATACCCAAATCGTTCTGGACGCCGTGAAGGATGCCATGCTTCTGGCGGCGCGCAAGCATTTCCGCACGAACGAAAACTACGAGGTCGATTTCGACGATCGCTCAGGCAGCCTGAAGCTGTATGCGGTGAAGACCGTGGTGGAGACCGTCGCGGATCCGGCGATCGAGATTACCCTCGCGGAAGCGAAGCGCACCGATCCGAACGCGGAAATCGGCTCCACCGTGCGATTCGCCAAGCCAGGCGATGCGCTCGGCCGCATTTCCGCCCAGACCGCCAAGCAGGTGATCTTTCAGAAGGTCCGCGAGGCGGAGCGCGAGACCATTTACCGCGAGTATGCGGATCGCGTGGGCGAACTTATTAACACGACCGTTAAGCGGATCGAAGGTCTCGACCTGGTGGTTGACCTCGGCAAAACGGAAGCGCGCCTGCCGAAGCGCGAGCAATCGCGTCTCGAAAGCTTCAGCGTGGGAGACCGCATCCGGTGCGTGATCAAACTGGTGGACAAATCCTCCAAAGGCCCCGGCGTTGTGGTTTCGCGGGCCGACGCGGAGCTGGTGAAGCGCCTGTTCGAGCAGGAAGTACCGGAAATCTACGACGGCACCGTGGTGATCAAGGGCTGCGCACGCGAAGCGGGAGAACGAACCAAGATCGCGGTGTCGAGCCGCGACCGCGATGTGGATAGCGTAGGCGCCTGCGTCGGCATGAAGGGTATGCGCGTGCAGTCGATTATCCGCGAATTGCGGGGCGAAAAGATCGACATTATTGAATACTCCGATGAGCCAGTAGCGTTCGCGACCCACGCTTTGAGCCCGGCCAAAATTACACGCGTCACTATTCTGAATCCGGAAGAGCACCACATGGAAGTGATCGTCGACGATACGCAACTGTCGCTGGCGATCGGCAAGAAGGGCCAGAATGTACGACTGGCCGCGAAACTGCTCGGCTGGAAGATCGATATCAAGAGTGAAGAAGAAAAGCGCCAGGAAGTGCAGGGCGCGATTGACCTGCTGGCGATGGGGGCGCCCGTTTCGGCTCTCATCGACTACGGGCTGGCGGAATCGACGGTGGATGCTCTGGTTCAGGGCAGTATTGGAACCATTGAAAAGCTGGGCAGTATGACACCGGAGCTCCTGGAGGCTTTGGAAGGTATTGATGAAAACGCGGTGAGCCTGATCCAGCAGGCGATTAACAGATATTACGGTCAGGAATACGCGGAAGAAGCGCAGGCGCAGGTGGAAGCCCCTGCCGCGTCAGGCGATACGGCGCTGGAGGGTTCTGCTACGATGAGTGAATCGGTCGAAGCAGGCGCTGAAGCGGAAGCCGAAGGAGAAGGAACGCCTTCGCCGGAAGCTAAAGAGTCGTAGCGCGACGGTTCCCCGTAGGACGAAGCAGGGTTGTTGGCGCGGCCGAGGCAGGTTTTGTGCTGCGCGCAGGGAAGAGTGAAACGCCTTAGACATGAGTAAGATCCGAATCAATGAGCTGGCGCGGCAGCTCGAGGTGAAGTCGCGTGAGGTCATCGATAAACTTCACGAGCTCGGTATTACCGAGGCGTTGACCCATTCCAGTTCGATCGACGACGACAACGCCGAGAAATTGCGGCGCTATTTCGGTGGCGACACATCCGTGCTCGAAACGGCGAAAGCCGCGAAGCCCGCGGAGACGTCCGCGCCGGCCGAGCCCCCTGCCCCGATAAAGACCAGGACCGCCGGCGAGGCGAAGCCCATCGAGCCGCCGAAGCGCGGAGCGCCGATCGCGCCTCCCATGCGTCCGCCGGTCGCGGCGTCCGCTGAGCCCGAAGCAAAGGGCACAGCACCAACTGCTCCGGCAGGGTCGCCCGCCGAACAGAAGAAGCCGGAGGCTCCGGCTGAAGACAAGCCACGCGCCGTGCCGCTGCGTCCGCCCATGCTGGGCCGCGGCGCGCCGATTCATCCTCCGGTGGGAACGCGCGCCGGAGCTCCGGCGTCCACTCCCTCGACTCCGGCAGCGCATCCGCCGGCAGCGCCATTGACGCCGCCGCCACCACTGCGCCCTCTTTCGCCACCCACACGCCCGATCCCTTCAGGCGGAACCCGCCCCGGCCAGATTCTTTCGGGCCCGCGCCAGCCGCTTCCAAGCGCGCCGCCGTTGGCCCCGCCACGTCCTCCTTCGCCGGCGCCTGCTACACCTGTTGCGCCGAGCACGCCGCCGCCTGCCCCGCAGGCCGTACGGCCGGGAGTTCCAATTGCGCCACCGCCGCGGCCCACAGCCGCTCCGGGGCAGCCACGTCCGCCGGCGCCGCCGCGTCCTGCCGCAGGCCAGCCGATCGCCGGTCAGCCGCTGGCGGGGCAGCCTGCTGTGCGTCCCGTTGTACCTCCGCGCGCCGATCTGGCAGCGCGTCTGAGCGCCCGTCCGGCTCCGTCCGGTCCGGGAGCACCGCCACCTCCCCGCCCCGGCGTGCCGCTGCGTCCGTCGTCGCCGCGCCCGGGTCAACCGCTTTATCAGGGACCGCCGCGTCCCGGCCAGCCTTCGTTTCAGGCGCGTGGAGCGCGCCCCGGCATGCCAGGACCGGGAGGACGTCCCGGTGGCCCGCGTCCGATGCATCCCACGTCGCGTGGAGGGGCGCTTTTGGGCCCCGGCGCGCCGCCGCCGCCCGATCATGCCGTGCGCAGAACGCCCGGTGGGAATAAGAAACCCGGCGGCCGTGGACCGCGCGACCGCAATCGCGAGTCGGAAGAGAAGATCCTTCGGCCGCAATCGCGCCGTGAGCAGGCCGCTCCGCCGCCGATCAATCGCGATATTACGATTTCGGAAGGCATCACGGTCAAAGAGCTTTCCGAAAAGCTTGACGTGAAAGCCAATCTGGTGATCAAGAAGCTGGTGGACCGGGGCATTTTCGCCACCATCAACCAGACTCTCGACAGCAAGATGGCCACCGAGCTGTCGCGCGAATTCGGCGCCTCCACGTCATCGGTTTCCTACGAAGAAGAGGCCATGCTCGACATCGAAATGGCCGAAGAAGAGACTGATCGGTTCCTGCGTCCGCCCGTGGTTACAATCATGGGTCACGTCGATCATGGTAAGACGTCGCTGCTCGATGCGATCCGAACTGCGAACGTCGCCGGCAAAGAAGCGGGCGGCATCACGCAGCACATCGGCGCGTACCACGTAGATCACAACGGCAAGACTATTGTCTTCATCGATACGCCGGGTCACGAGGCTTTCACCCGCATGCGCGCCCGCGGCGCAAAGGTGACTGACATTGTTGTGCTGGTGGTTGCCGCCGACGACGGCGTGATGCCCCAGACGCTCGAAGCAATCGACCATGCGCGCGCCGCAAAAGTGCCGATCGTGGTGGCGATTAACAAGATCGACAAGCCGGAAGCGCAGCCCGACCGCATCAAGCAGCAACTTGCCGACCGCGGTTTGAACCCCGAAGAATGGGGCGGCGACACCGTGATGGTGCCCGTTTCCGCGCGCCAGAAGACCAATCTTGATCTTCTGCTCGAAATGATTCTGCTGGTTTCGGAAATTGCCGATTTGCGCGCGAATCCGGCGCGTCCCGGCATGGCAAGCGTGCTCGAAGCGAAACTCGACCGAGGCCGCGGTCCGGTGGCGACGATTCTGGTTCGCAACGGCACGGTGCGGGTGGGCGAAGACTTTATCTGCGGCACGGTCTTCGGACGCGTCCGCGCCATGATCGGCGATCGCGGCGAACAGGTGAAAGAAGCTGGTCCGTCCATGCCGGTCGAAGTGCTCGGTCTGGAGCGTCTGCCTGAGGCCGGCGACAACTTCCAGGTGGTCACAGATGCCGCGAAGGCGAAACAGATCGTTCTCTATCGCGCCGAAAAAGAGCGCGCAGCGCAACTCGCTAAAACCGGCCGCCTGACGCTCGACCAGCTTCATCGCAAGATGGCCGAAGGCGAAGTCCACGAATTGCCGCTCATCCTCAAAGCTGACGTCAGCGGTTCAGCCGAAGTCCTGCGCGACACGCTCGAAAAGCTGTCGACCGACAAGGTTACCGTGCGCGTGCTGCGGGCGGGCGTGGGCGCCATCAACGAATCGGACGTGCTGCTGGCGGCGGCGTCGAACGCCATCGTCCTTGGCTTCAATGTACGGCCGGAACGCAACGCGGCCGCGGCCGCCGAGCAGGAGAAGGTGGACATCGAGCTCCACACGATCATCTACGAGGTGGTCGATCAGATCAAAAAGGCGATGTCCGGCCTGCTGGCCCCGGTTTACAAGGAAGTCTACAAGGGCAAGGCGGAAGTTCGCGAGATTTTCAAGGTCTCGAAGATCGGCACGGTGGCCGGCAGCCTGGTACAGGACGGCACGTTCACCCGCGACGCCAACGTTCGCGTGCTGCGCGACAACGTAGTGGTGCATACCGGGAAGGTGGGCTCGCTGCGGCGTTTCAAGGACGACGTCAGCGAAGTCCGCAACGGCATGGAATGCGGTATCACGCTGGCGAGCTTCAATGATATGCACCCTGGCGATATCATCGAAGCCTACGCGCTGCAGCGGGTCGCCGTCGAGGTATAGCCTCGGGCGCGGCGTCGTGGTTTGACGCGGCGCGCGGTGTGACATGGCTGTAGTGGGAGTTCTCACGTTGGAGCTGCGGATCGACCACGCGCACTCGCTCAAAGAGAAGCGCCACGTGGTCAGGAGCCTGAAAGAACGGCTCCGTGGCAAATTCAATGTGTCGGTTTCCGAGATTGAAGATCAGGAACTGCACAACAGCGCGGTAATCGCGGCGGCGGTTGTATCCCCCAGCCGCGATTTCGCATCACAGATATTGCGGGCCGTGGAGGACGAAGCCGCAAGTCAGCTCGGCCCGATGCTGGTGCGTTCGAACATGGAGTGGTTGTAGGGGTAATGGTATGGATGAGCATCGCACGCAAAGAGTATCGGAGGCGGTTCGGGAGGAACTGGCAGAGCTGATCGGGTTCGAGCTGGACGACCCGCGGCTCAGTTCGGTGACCGTGACCAGCACGGAGGTTTCGCCGGACATGCGGCATGCGCATGTCAAAGTGGCGGTGGACACCAGCCGCGAGCGCGCAGTACTGGCCGGACTGGAACACGCGAAGTCATTCCTGAGGCATGAGCTCGCGGCGAGGCTGAACCTGCGGCACATGCCGGATCTGCACTTCGCGGTCGATTCGCATCCCGATGCTGACAGCCGTATCGAATTCCTCCTGCGGCGGGCGAAGCGCAATCAGGCTAAGGGATAGCCACATCGAACGGCTCCGGCGCATCGATCCCGTAGTTCAATTTGTTCTTCTGGTATTTCTGATTGCGTACACGGTTGGCTTCGGCCTGCTGTGGTTTCGTCCGTCGTCACCGGGTCTGCCGGGGCAGTATCTTCCCAGGATCGGCGTTACTTACGCACCGGCGATTGCGGCTCTGCTGGTCGCGCGAAGAAATGGCATTGGCGGCCTGCTGCGGAAATTGAATCCGCGCGGGCAATGGCTCTGGGCGCCGGCGCTGATTGCTGCGGGCGTGGTTTGCACGGCGATCGCCGCGCGAATCACCGGCGTCAGGATGGCATGGTCGCCATTGTTTGGCGCCCACCTGCTGCTGCAATTTGTGTTCGTCGGATGCGGGGAGGAACTCGGCTGGCGTGGGTGGCTGCTCCCGCGCCTTATGACCCGCTACAGGCCCGCTGCTGCAACCGCGATTGTCGCGGCGATCTGGGGTTCGTGGCATGCTTTCATTCTTCTCAGCGGCGCACGAACGGCGATTACATTTCTGTTCGGCGTGTTCGGACTGTCATTTCTCTTCACCGCGCTGTGGGAACGCGTCAAAGGCAACGTATTCGTGCTTGCCGTCGCCCACGCGAGTGTCAATGCGCCGCTCTCCATACTGGACAAGCAGAGCGTGACGGACGCAGTGTTTGTCCTCTACGGCATGCTGGGGCTGGTCGCCGCTATACTGATCGCCAGGAGAGACCGATGAGAGCCACCTGGCCGAAGACGTCCATCCATCGGGTTGCAGCGGACGGCGTCACTGTGTTCTACCGTGAGGCCGGGCCGCCGGACGCTCCGGTCATCCTGCTGCTGCACGGATACCCGACATCCTCATTCCAATTTCGCGATCTCATGCCGCGGCTGGCGGATCGCTGGCGGGTGATCGCGCCCGATCTGCCTGGATTCGGATTTACCGAAGTCCCGGAAGAGCGGAACTATCGTTACACCTTCGACGCTCTGGCCCGAACCATCATCCTTTTCACGGAAGCGCTGAACCTCACGCGATACGCGATGTATGTCTTCGACTATGGGGCTCCCACCGGTTTCCGTGTCGCAATGGCGCATCCGGAACGCGTGACGGCCATCATCTCGCAAAACGGCAATGCGTACGAAGAAGGATTGGGCGACGCGTGGGCGCCAGTCCAGCGCTATTGGGCGAATCCGACTGCTGAAAACCGTGACGCGATCCGCCGGGGGTTGAATGCCGAGGCGATGCGGAAGAAATACGAATTCGCGGTTGCGGACCCGGGAGCAATCCCGCCAGAGAGCTACACGCTCGATTCCGCGCTGCTGGTTCGTCCGGGCAATATCGAGATCCAGTTGGACCTTTTTCTGGACTACGCCAACAACGTGAAGCTGTATCCGGCTTTTCAGGATTATTTCCGGACCTGGAAGCCGCCGTTGCTGGCCATCTGGGGAAAGCACGATCCTTACTTCATCCCGCCAGGAGCGGAGGCTTTCCGCCGCGACATTCCTGGGGCTATCGTTCAGTTTCTCGATACAGGACACTTCGCGCTCGAAACGCACGTGAACGAAATCGCCGGCGCGATGAGGCAATTCCTCGACGGCGAGACCACGCGCAGGGCTGAAGGAATCATCGAGATTCGTGCTCAGCATTCCGTCGATCAGACTGTCGAGAAGCTCAAGGCTGTTCTTCAGGCCAAAGGCGTCACGCTCTTTGCGGTGGTGGACCACAGCGGAGAAGCGGAAAAGGCCGGCATGAAGATGCCTCCCACCAAACTGCTGATCTTCGGAAATCCGAAGGCGGGGACGCCTCTGATGCTCGCGTCCCCCAGTATCGCGATCGATCTGCCTCTAAAAATTCTCGTTCGTGAGGACGCGGAGGGGCAGGTCTGGATTTCCTACAGCGACCCACACTATTTGGGGGCGCGGCATCATCTGCCCGATCAGCTCCTCAACAACATTGCCGTGATAGAGGCGCTGGCTGTCACGGCTGGCGTTCCGTGATGATCAGCTTGTCGACTGTCAGTTCGCCAATGCTGAGCTTCTCGATACGCCCCTGAGGAACGGCAAGGCGGCCGATGGCCAGCGCTCCGATGGCAAGAGCACCAACCGCTGTGGCGGCTATAGCCAGACCGACTGAGGCAACTCCGGTGAAGGAGACGGCATTCTTTGGCTTCGGAATGACTT
>Ga0207667_10011303_pt1 | contig 10382 bp, 6 predicted proteins | sample KBSCornC52_FD_184301 | JGI IMG/M metagenome (GOLD analysis project Ga0207667, IMG submission 184301) | Corn rhizosphere microbial communities from Kellogg Biological Station, Michigan, USA - KBS Corn C5-2 (SPAdes) (version 2) | ecosystem: Host-associated > Plants > Roots > Rhizosphere > Soil ...
TCCGGATGCCAGAACCACTGCAGCTTGTGCAGTGGCGTGTCCACTTCCACCGGACGCCAGCGCAGTTCGCCGTGGCGGTCGATTACGTTCCAGTTCTCGCCGCGGATGTGGCCATCCTCCTGGCCGACCCAGCGGATATCGCCGTAACCGAACAGCGACACGTCGGCGAAGATCATCGTGTTGGGCTGGTAGGTGCGCAGCTCCTCGACGTATTTCTTGAAGTCGTAGACATGGCCGGCGCTGCCGGCGCCGTCGAGCCACCATTCGGCCAGCGGCCCGTAGTGCTGGACCAGCTCGTTCAACTGCGAGATGTAGAACGTGTCGTAGGTCTTGGCGTCGGCGTACTTCGGTTCGTGGCGATCCCACGGCGACAGGTAGATGCCGAACTCCATGCCTTGCTTGCGTACCGCCTGTTCGGTCATCCGCACCAGGTCGCCCTTGCCGTGAAGCCACGGGCTGGCCTTGACCGAATAGTCGCTTTCGCCGGTCGGCCACAGTGCGAAGCCATCGTGATGCTTGGCCACCAGCACCAGGTAGCGGGCGCCCGCCGCCTTCGCCGCGCGTGCCCACTGGTCGGGATCGACCCGGTCGGGGTTGAACACCTTGGGGCTGGCGGTGCCGTCGCCCCATTCGCGGTCGAGGAAGGTATTGGTGCCGAAATGCACGATGACGCCGAACTCGAGGTCCTGCCAGTGGGTCTGCTGCGGCGAAGGTTTCACGTCGGCGAAGTTCTGCGCGGCCGCCGTGCCGATCCACAGCGCGGCACAGGCCATGGCGGACTGGCGCAGAAAGCGGCAAGGAATCGGCATCGTGTGCTCCGAATGAAGGTTTGCTTGTATGGACGTAAAAACGTCCATATGAAGTCGTCCATTAGAGGTGGCAACTAGCGCCCATGTCAACCGGTAAAGTCGATGTGCCAAAGGCAGTGCGGATCATCGGTTGCCTCGGCCTGCTGCTGCCCGGATATCCGTGCATTGGAGCGGCGATGAACGCGAACGCCATCGTCCTGAGTGAGTTCGTCAGCGCCTCGCCGCCGACCCCGCAAAGCCACGCGTCGACGATTGTCGAGACGCCTGCGGGACTGGTCGTGGCCTGGTTCGGCGGCAGACAGGAACGCGACCCGGGCGTGGGCATCTGGCTTGCGCGGCAGCAGGCAGGGCACTGGACCGCGCCGGTCGAGGTCGCCGACGGCGTGCAGACGGACGGATCCCGTCAGCCCAGCTGGAATCCCGTGCTGTTCCGCCCGCGCGGCGGCCCGTTGATGCTGTTCTACAAGGTCGGCCCCGATCCGCAACATTGGTGGGGCATGCTGAAGACGTCGCAGGACGATGGCGCGCACTGGTCGGCGGCGCGGCGGCTGCCCGACGGCGTGCTCGGTCCGATCAAGGACAAGCCGGTGCAACTGGCCGACGGCAGCATCGTCAGCCCCTCCAGCAACGAGCTCGGTCACTGGCGCATCCACTTCGAGCGCTCCATCGACAACGGTCGGACATGGACGCTCGGCGCGCCGGTCGCCAATCCCGACGCCATCGAGGCGATTCAGCCGAGCCTGTTGGCCTGGGGCGACAACAACCTGCAGGCGATTGGCCGCACGCGGCAGAACCGCCTCTTCACGACACGATCCGGCGATGGCGGGCGCACCTGGTCGGCGCTGAGGCTGCTGCAGCTTCCGAACCCGAATTCGGGCATCGACGCGGTGATGCTGCGCGACCATCGCGCGCTGCTCGTCTACAACCCGACGCGGCACGGCAAGGACTGGTGGGACGGGCGCGGCACGCTCGCCGTAGCCCTCTCCAGCGACGGCGAGCACTGGACGAAAGTGCTGACGCTGGAAGACGCTCCCGCCGCCGAGTTTTCCTATCCGGCAGTGATCCAGGGCGGCGACGGCAAGGTCCACATCGTCTACACATGGAAGCGGCTGCGGATCAGGCACGTGGTGATCGATCCGGGAAAGCTCTGAGGAGACCACGCCAGCAGGGCGTGCGGCCCGCCTGGACGGGCCGCGAATAGAGCGGGCGCTGCTGCTCCCGGCGCGCCAGGCGGCGTGGCTTGTCTGTCGTCGCGAAGCCGCCGTTTTCCATACGCACCCGCGCTTCCTGCGCGGGTGCGTATGGACGGGTTCGGTTGCCGGCTCAGTGCATCTTGATGATGTTGTTGCCGCGGTTGGCGTCCGGCAGCGCGTGCGCCGGATCGATGGTGGCCGACACCAGCTTGCGCGTGCCGGCCACGTGGATGACGTAGCTGCGGTGTTGCTGCCAGGTTTCCACCGGCACGCGGATGTCCTGCTTGCTGCCGTCGTCGTAGACCACCTGCAGCGTGGCCGGCAGCACCAGCCGGTCGAGGTTGGCCACGGTGACGTCGGCGCCCTTGCGGTAGTCGCCGCCGGTGTAGGCGACCTTCTGCACGGCCAGGTCGAGCTGCCAGTTGTGCTCGTACCAGCCGCGCCAGAACCAGCCCAGGTCCTCGCCGGTGTCGCTTTCCATGAAGCGGAAGAAGTCCGACGGGCTGGGGTGCTTGTACGCCCAGGTGGCGATGTAGCGGCGGAACGCCGGGTCGAAGCGTTCCGGGCCGATGATCTGCTCGCGCAGCAGCACCAGGCCGAACGCGCCCTTGAAGTAGCTGATCGGGTGACGGTACTTCTCCGGCGTCATGTCGGCGCCGTTGAGCGGGGCGGGCGCGGCGGGGTCGGCCAATACGGCGGCGATCTCGTCGGCCGGGTTGCCGCCACCGGGCGCATATTCGCTGTCGCGCTTGGGTGCGTACTCGCCGTGGTTGAAGGCGTCGTCCTCATAGACGTCGATGAAGGTGTTGAAGCCCTCGTCCATCCACGCGTCGCGGCGCTCGTTGCTGCCCACGATCATCGGGAACCAGCTGTGCCCGATCTCGTGCGCGATCACCATGTGCAGGTTCTTGCCCTTGGCCAGCTTGTGGTCGAAGGTGATGCCCGGATATTCCATGCCGCCGGCGGTGCCGGCCTCGTTGATCGCCACCGGCCACGGGTACGGATACCACTGCTTCGAGAAGTATTCGGTGGAGGCCTTGAGGTATTCGGTGGCGCGGCCCCAGGCTTCCTTGCCGCCGCTTTCGACCGGATAGACCGACATCGCCAGCGCGGTCTTGCCCTCCGGCAGGTTGATCCGCGCGGCGTCCCACACGAACGCCTTCGAGGCGCCGAACGCGACGTCGCGGGTGTTCTGCATGCGGAAGTGCCAGGTCAGCGTGCCGCTCTGTTTCGGACGGCTGGACGGCTGGGTGACTTCTTCCGGGGTGCGGATCATCACGGTGGCGTCGCTGCGGCGGGCCTGCTCCAGCCGCTGCCGCTCGGTTTTCGTCAGCACCTCGTCGGGGTTCACCAGTTCGCCGGAGCCGGCCACCAGCATGTCCCACGGCACGGTGATCGCGTAGTCGAAATCGCCGTATTCCAGATAGAACTCGCTGTTGAGGTAGGGCGCGGTGTCCCACCCGCGCAGGTCGTCGTAGACGGCCATGCGCGGGTACCACTGCGCGATCTCGAAGATCTCGCCGTTCTTGCTGGGGTTGACGTCGGTGCGCCCGCCGAATTCGCCGGGCACGGTGTAGCTCCACGCGACATGCAGGCGCAGGCTGCCGCCGTTGCCCTTCAGCGCCGTGGGCAGCTGCACCTGCATGCGCGTGTCGGAAACCAGCCATTTCACCGGCTGCCTGCGGCCGTGCGCGTCGTCCACCTCGACCGAGGCAATCTTGTAGCCGTCGGTGAACTCGGTGGGGAACTTGCTGGTGAACGCGCCGCGGGCGTCGCGGCGATAGCGGTTCTGGTCCAGCTGCAGCCACAGCACGTCGAGCGCGTCGGGGCTGTGGTTGGTGTAGCTGATCACCTCGCTGCCGCTGAGCAGGCGCGTGGCCGGGTCGAGCGTGGCGGTGATGGTGTAGTCGGCGCGGTTCTGCCAGAACAGCGGGCCGGGCTTGCCGCTGGCCGAGCGGTACGCGGTGGCCGGTTGCGGATAGCTGTACGGGGCGAAGGTCTGCAGCGGGTCGAAGCGCGCGGGGGCGCTGTCGGCGGCGAACGCGGGCGCGGCCAGCAGCGTGGCGGCCGTGATGGCGAGGGAAATCGCGAACTTCATCATGCAGTGCCTTGGGGAGGGTGGTGGATCACGGCTGGCCGCCGGCGCGCAACAGCGTCAGCACTTCGTGGCAGGCGCCCATGGTGTGGTAGTCGGTCTTGCCGGCCGGGCTTTTCTCGTCGCTGTACTTGCGATTGTCGCGGGTGAGGATGCGGTACCAGGCGCCGTGGCGGTGGTCGATGAAATGCTGCCACGCGTACGCCCACAATTTCCCGTACCAATCGTCATAGGCCGGCTCGCCGGTGCGCGCATGCAGCAGCGCGGTGGCGGCCAGCGATTCGGCCTGCACCCAGAAGTACTTGTCGTCGTCGCAGACGCTGCCGTCGGGCGCGAAGCCGTAGCAGATGCCGCCGTACTCGCTGTCCCAGGCGCGCGCCAGCGCGGTGTCGAACAGCTGCCGCGCGGTGGGCAGCAGCCAGTCCTCGTCGTAGCCGCGTGCGCGCAGCAGCGGCTCCATGATCAGCAGCAGCTTGGCCCATTCGGTCTGGTGGCCGGGCTGGAAGCCCCACGGGCGAAACAGGTGCTTCGGGTCGTCGCGGTGGTAGTCCCAGTCGATGGCCCAGTGGCGGTCGTAGTGTTCCCACACCAGCCCGCCGGCCAGGGCCGCCTGGCGGCGGGTCATGTGGTCGGCGAGGGTGTACGCGCGGTCGAGATAGCGCGGTTCGTTGCTGGCCTGGTAGGCGGCCAGCATCGCCTCGCACATGTGCATGTTCGCGTTCTGGCCGCGGTAGTCGCTGAAGTGCCAGTTCGCATCGGCCTCGTCGCGGTACAGCCCGGCGTCGGCGTCCCAGAAGCGCTGTTCCAGCAGGTTCCAGGTTTCGTCCATCCAGGCCGCGGCCTCGGCGATACCGGCCTTGCGCGCGCTGGCGTAGGCGAGCAGCACGAAGGCCACGCCGTAGGCATGGTTGGTGCGGTCTTCCGGCTGCTCGTCGCGGATCGTCCAGGCGTAGCCGCCGGTGTACGGGTCGCGATGCACTTCGCGCAGGTAGCGCAGGCCGTGGCGCGCCGCTTCAAGGTATTCGCTGGTGGAAGCCGCCGCGTTGTCGAATTCGATCGCCGCCATCGCGTAGTTGAAGACGAAGCGGGTGCTGCTGACCAGGTGCCGGTGGGTGCGGTCGTAGATCGTGCCGTCGTCCCGGAAGTAGTGGAAGAAGCCGCCTTCCGGGTCGATCGCCCGCGGGTGGTAGAACGCCATCGTCTGCGCGATGTGCTCGCGCAGGAAGTCGGCGGAGCGGAAGTCGGGGGTGGCGTTCATGCCTGTTGTTCCATGAAGGCCAGCACCTCGTCGCCGCGCGGCATCGCGGCGAACGAGCCCTGGCGGGTGACGGTGAGGGCGCCGCAGGCGGCGGCGAAGCGCAGCATCGCGTGCAGGCGCGGCAGTTCGGTGACCAGCCGGTCGATCCGTTCGGCGCCGGCGTCGAGTTCGGCCAGGCAGCACAGCAGGCCGCCCATGAAGGCATCGCCGGCGGCGGTGGAGTCGACCACGGCGACCGCGTAACCGGGCAGCTCGCCTTCGGCGTCGGGATGGAACCAGCGCAGCGGCTTGGCGCCGTCGGTCACCACCACCAGCCGGGTGCGGCCCAGCCACAGTCGGTCCAGCGCGGCCTGTTCGCCGTCCGGCGCCAGCCAGGTGAATTCCTCGGCGCTCAGCTTCACCACGTCGGCCAGGTGCAATGCCGGCCACAGCAGCGGGTGCGGATCGACATCGGCCGGCCACAGCGCAGGGCGCAGGTTGAGGTCGAAGCTGACCAGCGCACCGACGCCATGCGCGCGCTGCATGCCTTCGCGGGTGGTTGCGGCGAGTGTCGGGTCGGTCATGCTGTTCGAGCAGACGTGGAACACGGCGACGTCGCGGAAGGTGTCGGCGCGGAAGTCGGCCGGCCGGAACAGCAGGTCGGCGGTGTTGTCGCGGTAGAAGCTGAAGCTGCGTTCGCCCTGCGCATCCAGGGTGACGAAGGCCAGCGCGCTGTTCGCCGTATCGGTGCGCGCGACGTCGGCGGTGCCGACGCCGGCCTGCTGCAGGCTGTCGAGCAGGAAGTCGCCGAAGCGGTCGCGCGCCAGCATGCCGGCGAAGCGGGCATCCCCGCCGAGCCGTGCGGCGGCGACCGCCACGTTCGCCGGCGCGCCGCCGGCGAACGGCGTGAAGCGCGCGGCGAAGCCACGCTCGTCGAGGCCGTCGGCATGCAGGTCGATCAGTGCCTCGCCGAAGCACAGGATGGGTCGTGTGGGCATGCTCAGCGATTCCCGCCGGTGTCCGGCGCCGCGATGCTGCGGATGCGCGAGCCGCTGAGGCCATAGAACACGATGTACAGGTAGCACAGCAGCGGCAGGAAGAACGCGTGCTGCAGGCCGATGTGATCGGCGAACACGCCCTGCACGTAAGGAATGATCGCCCCGCCCACGATCGCCATGATCAGCAGGCTGGACGCCTTGCTGGTCATCGGCCCGAGCCGCTCGATGCCGAGCGCGAAGATGGTCGGGAACATGATCGAGTTGAACAGGCCGATCGCGATGATGCTGTACATCGCCACGGCGCCGCTGCCGAGCATGGTGGTCAGCACCAGCAGCGCGTTGATCGCGGCGAACAGGGCGAGCAGCTTGCGCGGCGAGAACTTCGCCATCAGCGCCGAACCGACGAAGCGGCCGACCATCGCGCCGCCCCAGTACCACGACACGTAGTGCGCGGCCTGCTGCTCGCTGATGTGGCCGATCTCCGGCATCGACAGGTAGTTGACCATGAAGCTGCCGATCGACACTTCCGCGCCGACGTAGAAGAAGATGCCGAGCACGCCGAACAGCACGTGCGGATGACGCAGCACCTCGACGAAGCCGTGGCGGTCATGGTCGCCCCGGTCGGTGGCCTCGGTCAGCGCCGGCAGGCGGAACAGCCACACGAAGATCGCCAGCAGGAACAGCACCACGGCCAGGCCGATGTACGGGAACTGCACCGCCTGTGCCTGCTGGGTGTCGTAGAGCAGGCGCTGCGCCGGCGCCAGCATGGCCAGCTCGGCCGGCTCCTTCACCACGTTGGACAGGATCAGCAGGCCGCCGAACAGCGGCGCCAGCGTGGTGCCCAGCGAATTCAGCGCCTGCGCCAGGGTCAGCCGGCTGGAACTGGTCTTTTCCGGACCCAGCAGCGCCACGTACGGATTGGCCGCCACCTGCAGCACGGTGATGCCGGTGGCCAGCACGAACAGCGCCCCGAGAAACGCCGGGTACAAATGCAGGCTGGCCGCCGGCCAGAAGCCGAGCGCGCCGACGCCGGCGATCGCCAGTCCGGCCACGATGCCCTTCTTGTAGCCGAGCGCGGCGACCAGCCGGCCGGCCGGCAGCGCCATCAGGAAGTACGCGCCGAAGAAGGTGAACTGCACCAGGATCGCCTGGGCGTAGTTGAGCTGGAAGATCGACTTCAGGTGCGGGATCAGGATGTCGTTGAGGCAGGTCAGGAAGCCCCACATGAAGAAGATGGTGGTGAGCACGCCCATCGCCATCGGGTAGTCGGTATAGCGCTCGCCATGGGCGGGCGAGCCGGGCGTCGGTGACGGAACTTGGGCGAAGGCCATGTGGATTCCCCGGGAGAGTGTGGTGTGGTCAGGCGGTGGGTGGTGGGCAGCTGCTTTCGCGAACGATCAGTTGTACCGGTGCCACGGTCTGCTGGCTGGCGGCCTGTGGTTGCTGCAGGCGCTGCAGCACCAGTTGCGCCGCCTGCTGGCCGCGCTTGTGCGGCGCGGTCGACAAGGTGGTCAGCGGCGGCATGCCGAGCGCCGCCTCGGCGATGTCGTCGAAGCCGGTCAGCGCGAAGTCGTGGCCAGGGCGCAGGCCGCGCTGGTTGAGGCCGAGCACCAGGCCCAGCGCGACCGCGTCGTTGTAGCAGACCGCCGCGGTGGGGGCGAGTGCGCCGGCGAACAGGGCGGGCGCGTGGTGGGCGGCGTCCAGCCGGGTCGGTGCGCATTCGATGCGCCAGTACGGCTCGGTGCGCAGCCCAGCCGTGTGCATCGCCTCGACATAGCCGGCGTGGCGTTGCCGGCACGAGCTGGAATCGTGATGGCCGCCGAAGAACGCGATGTGCCGGTGGCCGCGGGCGATCAGGTGCTCGGTGGCCAGGCGGGCGCCATGCTGGTTGTCCAGCATCAGCTGGTCCCAGTGCGCGAATTCGGGCAGCGCGCCGCCCAGTTCGCGGTTGAACAGCAGCAGCGGCACACGCCGCCCGACCACGGCCAGCACGTCGTGCGCCTTGCTGTGTTCGGCCGGCGACAGGATGATCCCGGCCGGGCCGTGTTCCAGCAGCGAGCCCAGCACCGCCTGTTCGCGCGCCGGCGACTCGCCGGTGCAGCCAAGCAGGGTAACGAAGCCGGCGGCGGCCAGCGTCTCGTCCACGCCGGCGGCGAATTCGGCAAAGAACGGATTGGCCAGGTCGTTCAGCACCAGCGCGATGCTGGTCGAGGTGCGCCGGCGCAGGTTCGCCGCGGCACGGTTGTAGACGTAGCCCTGCCGGCGCAGCTCCTCCTCGACCCGGGCGCGGGTAAGCTTGTTCACCAGCGGACTGCCGCGCAGCACCAGTGACACCGTGGCGCGCGACACGCCGCAGCCGGCAGCGATGTCGTTCAGGGTCACCTTGCGTCCCACAGGGGTATGGTTCGGCATGCAGTTTCGCCTGGTTAGAACGATCCAAATGTAACTTACCAAGACCATTGGGCACGTCGCGGCGCAACATGCCTTGTCCGGCAGCGGATGTTAGCGTGCCGCTTTGGATCGTTCCAATAGCGAGACTGACGATGACTATCCCGTTGCATGGCGTGCTTCCCTGTCTGCTTGGTGCCGCGATCGGCATGGCGGCGCTGGCACCTGCCGGCGTGCTGCATGCCGCTACCCGTGCGGAGGGCCATGCCGCGGCGGTCGACCCGCGCATCGGTACCGGCGGCGATGGCCACACCTTTCCCGGCGCCACCGTGCCGTTCGGGATGATCCAGCTGTCGCCGGACACCGCGATGCCGGATTTCAAGCACGCCTACAAGTGGGCCGCCGGCTACCAGTACGGCGACAGCAGCATCCTGGGGTTCTCGCACACGCACTTTTCCGGCTCCGGCCATTCCGACCTGGGCGACGTGCTGGTGATGCCGATCGCCGGCGACGTGCGGCTGGAACCGGGCGACCCGGCCAAGCCGGGCAGCGGCTACCGCTCGCGTTTCTCGCACGACAGCGAAGTGGTGCAGGCCGGCTACTACGCGGTGACGCTGGGTGATTACGGCGTGCGCGCCGAACTTACCGCCGGGCGCCGGATCGGCTGGCACCGCTATACCTTCCCGGCCGGCAAGCCGGCCCACGTGCTGCTGGACCTGCGCCCGAGCATCTACGACTACGCCGGCAAGGTGCTGTGGTCGAGCCTGCGCGTGCACGCGGACGGCACCGTCACGGGTTGCCGCACCACCCGCGGCTGGGCGCCGGGGCGGGAGCTGTGCTTCGCCATGCGTTTCTCGCAGCCGATGACCTCGCGCGAGCTGCTCAACCGCGAGACCGACATCACCTACAAGGGCTTCAAGGGGCCGGGCAACCAGGCCGAGGATCGCGATGCGCAGGACGGCCGCGCGCTGGTCGGCGTGTTCGACTTCGGCAAGCTGAAGCAGCCGCTGGAGGTGAAGGTGGCGATCTCGCCGGTGAGCGAGGCGAATGCGCTCGCCAACCTGGACAAGGATGGCGCGGGCTGGGATTTCGACGCGCGCCGCGCCGAGGCGAAAGCCGCCTGGGACCAGGCGCTGGCGGTGATCGACGTGGATGCGCCGAAGACCGCGAAGACGCAGTTCTACACCGCGCTGTACCACGCCATGCTGTCGCCCACGCTGAGCATGGACGTCAACGGCGAGTACCGCGGGCCGGATCATGCGGTGCATAAAGCGGACGGCTTCGAGTTCCATTCGACCTGGTCGCTGTGGGACGTCTACCGTGCGCAGCAGCCGTTGATGGTCTTGCTGAATCCCGGGCGCAGCACCGATTTCATCCGCTCGCTGATCGCCGCGCGCGAGGCCAGCCCGTTCGGCATCCTGCCGGTATGGGCGTACCAGGGGCTGGAGACGTGGTGCATGATCGGCTACCACGCGGTGCCGGTGATCGCCGATGCGTACATCAAGGGCGTGCGCGGCTTCGATGCGGACAAGGCGTTGCAGGCGATGGTGGCCAGCGCCACCTACGCGCCGTACGGCGACCTGGCCGACTACATGAAGCTCGGCTACGTGCCGATCGACAAGGAACCCGAAGGCGCCTCGAAGACGCTGGAGTACGCCTACG